>Ga0307408_100002559_pt1 | contig 12703 bp, 9 predicted proteins | sample 322Cmetagenome_FD_202116 | JGI IMG/M metagenome (GOLD analysis project Ga0307408, IMG submission 202116) | Maize rhizosphere microbial communities from greenhouse at UC Davis, California, United States - 322HYB-C-3 | ecosystem: Host-associated > Plants > Roots > Rhizosphere > Soil | place: USA... | reverse complement strand
TTGGTGCAGTGAGTCTGGCCGCTTGCCAAACAGCTCCGGTACACAAGTCAATTCCTTATGTTGTTAAGCCAGAGGAGGTTACTCCAGGCGTTGCAAATTATTACGTATCAAGTTTTAACGGCCAAAGTATTTTAGTTAAAACTCGTGAAGGCCGTCCAATTAAAATTGAAGGTAACCCTGCCGGACTTTTCGGTAATCATGGTACTGATGCTACTACTCAGGCTTCAGTTTTAGATCTTTATGATGTATCTAAACTTCAAAAGCCAGTTTTAGATGGTAAAGAAACCGGGTGGAAAGAAGTTGATGCTTTTGTTAAATCAGAGTTGGCAAAAGTTCAGTCATCTGGTAAAAAAATCAGAATCGTTTCATCTACAATCACCAGCCCCTCTACAAAGGCTGTTATTGCAGATTTCATTACAAAATACCCAGCTGCAAGCCATGTTCAGGTTGATGCAGTTTCTTATAGTGGTATATTACAAGCTAACGCGAACAGTTTTGGCAAGGCAGTTTTGCCTCGCTACCGTTTCGATAAAGCTGATGTGATTGTAAGTTTAGGCGCAGATTTCCTTGGAACCTGGATTGCCGGCGAAGAACATACCAAACAATATGTTTCTAATCGTAACGCGAAATCCTTAAAATCAGGAAAGATGTCAAGGCACATCCAGTTCGAAACTGGTATGAGCTTAACTGGTACCAACGCAGATTCTCGTATCCCGGTTAAAGTATCAGAGCAAGGCCCGGCAGTAATTGCTCTTTATAATGCAATTACAGGAACTCAGCTTCCCGGCGCATCTCTTGGTTCAAACACAATTGCAGATAAAGCAATTAAACTTGCAGCCAAAGAGTTGTTAAATGCTAAAGGCCGTGCGGTGGTTGTATCTGGTTCAAATGATGTTGCGGTTCAGTCTCTGGTAAATGCGATAAACTCTGCGCTAGGAAGCTACGGTTCAACTATCGATCTTGATAATGCTGTTAAAACTTATGCTGGTAGCGATGCCGCTTTCTCTGCATTCGTTGGCGAGTTAAACCGTGGCGAAGTTGGTGCTGTATTCTTCTTAAATACAAACCCTGCCTACAGCTACTACGATAGCAAGACCTTCACTGAAGCTTTAAAGAAAGCACCTCTCCGTGTATCTTTCTCTGATAGGGAAGACGAAACAGCTGCATTATCAAATGTAATTGCAACAAGTTCTAACTTCCTTGAATCATGGGGAGATGAGAACGCGTTCGAAGGATATTATACAATTGTTCAGCCTACTATAAACCCTGTGTTCGAAACAAGGCAAGCAGAACAAAGCTTACTTACATGGTCGGATAATCCTCAAAAAAGCTACTACCAGTATGTAAAAGCATATTGGGAGAAAAACTTGCTTCCTGCAAGTGGAAAATCCTGGAAAGAGCTATTGCAAACTGGTTTTGTTTACACTGGCGAAAAACCGGCTGGATCTTACTCATTTGCGGGTCAAGCAGCTCAATTAGCTCAAACTATTGCTGCTCAAAGCAAAGCCTTAGCTAAAGAAATTGAGATAGAGCTTTATCAGAGTGTTGCCTTAAAAGACGGTAAATATGCCAACAATGCCTGGTTACAAGAGCTACCAGATCCTGTTTCTAAAGTAACCTGGGATAACTTTGTTGCTGTTGCTCCTAAGTTTGCTGAAGAAAAAGGTTGGACCGAGTTTGATGTTGTTGAAGTTAAGGCAGCAAATGGCTATTCAGTAGAATTGCCTGTATTGATACAACCTGGACAGGCTAGAGGTACAGTTTCTATTGCAGTTGGGTATGGAAGGGTTAAAGCTGGAAAAGCTGGTAACGAAGTAGGTAAGAATGCTTATCCATTTGCAAATCTAACTAACGGTACTATTCAGTTCTTAACCACTGCAACTGTTAGCAAGACTGATAAAGTTCCTTACGAATTAGCTCAAACGCAAACACACAGTTCTATTGAAGGTAGAAATGTAGTTCGTGAAGCTACGTTCGCTGAATATAAAAAGAATGCTCATGCCGGAAACGAGTCAGAGCATGGCGAAGGGCATAAATCGTATGACCTATGGCCAGAGCATAAGCAAATTGGACATAGCTGGGTAATGGCTATTGACCTTAATGCATGTACTGGTTGTGGTTCTTGTATTGTAGCTTGTAACGTAGAAAATAATATTCCGATTGTAGGCCGTGACGAGGTGCGTATGCGCCGTGAAATGCACTGGTTACGTATCGATAGATACTACAGTTTTAACGAGAACGGAAAATCAGTTACTGAGGAGAGAGAGATTGAGAAACTTGAAGATCTTGACCATGTTTCTGTTGTTCACCAACCGATGCTTTGCCAGCATTGCGACCACGCTCCTTGTGAAACGGTATGTCCGGTTATTGCAACCATGCACTCTTCAGATGGCTTGAATCATATGGCATATAACCGTTGCGTTGGAACTCGTTACTGCGCCAACAACTGTCCATATAAAGTGCGCCGCTTTAACTGGTTTAACTATTGGAATGACTCTCGTTTCGATAACTACTTAAATAACGAATTTACTCAGCTTGTACTTAATCCTGATGTAACTACACGTTTCCGTGGAGTTATGGAGAAATGTAGCATGTGTATCCAGCGTATCCAGGCTGGAAGGCTACAGGCTAAAATCGAAAAACGCCCTCTAAAAGATGGCGATATTAAGATGGCTTGTCAGCAGGCTTGTACAGCTGGAGCGATTATTTTCGGTGATGCTAATGACCCTGAGTCTGAAGTAAGTAAAGCTCTTCACAGTGAGCGTACTTATTATGTGTTGGAAGAAATCAACACCAAGCCAGGCATTGGATATCAAACAAAGATTAGAAATACAGTAGAAGCTGAATTGAAACACAGTTAAGATTTATAAAGATTATGGCAGGTCATAACGAATCAATATTAAGGGAACCGTTAATCACCGGTGAGAATATAACCTATTCTAAGATCACCGAGGATATTCTGGCTCCTGTAGAAAATAAACCAAATAAAGCCTGGTGGATCGGGTTTGGTATTGCAGTTTTCTTTGCTCTGGTATGGGTATGTTCAATCAGCTATACCTTTTACGTAGGATTAGGAGCATGGGGCTTAAATAAAACCGTTGGATGGGCCTGGGATATCACCGGTTTCGTGTGGTGGGTAGGTATTGGCCACGCCGGAACGCTGATTTCTGCGGTACTATTGCTTTTCCGTCAGAACTGGCGTAACTCAATTAACCGTTCAGCAGAGGCGATGACCATCTTCGCGGTTATTTGTGCTGCTACGTACATCATCGCACACATGGGACGTCCATGGTTAGCTTATTTCGTGTTCCCTCTTCCAAATCAGTTTGGTTCACTTTGGGTAAACTTTAACTCGCCGCTTATCTGGGACGTATTTGCGATCTCTACATATTTCTCTGTATCCTTAGTGTTTTGGTACACAGGTTTATTGCCAGATATCGCTACAATTCGTGACAGGGCAACAGGCCTTCGCCGCCGGATTTATTCGATCCTTTCTTTTGGATGGGCTGGATCTGTTAAAAACTGGCAAAGATTTGAGTCTGTATCGTTGATTCTTGCTGGTGTTTCTACTCCGCTGGTACTTTCGGTACACACTATCGTATCCTTTGACTTTGCTACGTCCTTAGAGCCGGGATGGCATACTACCATTTTCCCTCCTTACTTCGTTGCCGGTGCGATTTTCTCTGGGTTTGCCATGGTGCAAACGCTGTTACTGGTTGCGCGTAAAGTAATGAACTTCGAGAACTACATCACAATGTTCCACATAGAATCGATGAACAAAATTATCATCTTAACAGGTTCAATTGTGGGTGTGGCATATTTAACAGAGTTATTCATCGCGTGGTATTCAGGAGTTGAGTATGAGCAATATGCTTTCTTAAACCGTGTAAGTGGGCCTTACTGGTGGGCTTATTGGAGTATGATGACTTGTAACGTAATTTCTCCTCAATTATTCTGGATCAAGAAAATTCGTACAAGTATCTGGGCTTCATGGTTGCTTTCAATCGTTGTGAACATCGGTATGTGGTTCGAGCGTTTTGTAATTATCGTTACCTCGCTTCACCGTGACTATATCCCATCAAGCTGGGTAATGTTCTATCCTTCGCTTGTTGACATTTTGTTATTCGTTGGTTCAATCGGTGTATTCTTTACATTATTCCTATTGTTCTTACGCGTACTTCCTGCTATTGCGGTAGCCGAGGTTAAATTAATTCTAAAGAGCTCCAGTGATCAGGTTAAACAAAAACAGATCCGCGAAAGAAGAGTACAACCTGAGCAGGCAGAAGCTTACCAGGAGTCTTTAGAGAAATATGATAGTGTAGATTACCTAAAAGCTGAAAGCGTAGAATATCAAAAAGTTTAACAATGAGCAACACAAAATATATTTTAGGCCATTTTGAAGATCCTGATGATTTAATTTACGGGATTGATAAGTTACAGGAGAACAACATCAAAATTTATGATGTATACACTCCAATGCCTATCCACGGTATCGAAGATAAACTAGGATATAAGCGTTCTCGTTTACCAATTGCAGCATTTTGTTTTGGTATTACCGGTACACTTACCGCCTTCTCTATGATTTATTACATGCTGGTTTATGATTGGCCAATGAACATAGGTGGTAAGCCACCATTTGCTGTGCCAGATTTTGTTCCGGTTTGCTTTGAGCTTACAGTCCTTTTTGCTTCTTACGGAATGATGTTTACATTCTTCTTCGCAAACCATTTTTTCCCTGGAAGGGCACCAAGAGTAATGGATTTAAGGGCTACTAACGACCGCTTTATTATTGCGATCGATGCAAAGACAAATCCGTATCCAGATAAGATTAACACTTTATTAAACGAAGCAGGTGCAGTTGAAATTTTGCACAACGAAAGGAAATATGTTAGTTATGAATAAGCTCAGGATATTAGGTATCACCTTTATTGCAGCCGCGGCCTCTGCTGTAGTTTCATCCTGTGGTGATAATAAAGGACAAAACTTGGAGTTCGCTCGTAATATGTACGATCCAATCTCTCCAAATTACGATACTCCGAATAAGAATTTTGCTAATGGATTAACAGCGCAGACCCCACCTGAAGGTACAACTCCGGTTGGCTTTGACAGGACTGTTGATGAATATCCAAATACCATTGAAGGATACCTTGCAGCAAGTGCAGGCCTTAAGAATCCAGTGGCGAGGACAGAAGCAAACCTTGAGCATGGCAAAACCTTATATCTGCACATGTGCTCTCATTGCCATGGCACGCAAGGTAAAGGAGATGGACAAATTATTGCATTGGAGAAGTTTCCGCCTCCTCCATCTTACTCTACAGGAAATTCTTCAAGGGGAGGGGCCATGAAGGATCTAACAGATGGAAAGATTTTCCACACTATCACTTACGGACTTAACCTTATGGGGCCACACCGTAGCCAGCTTTCTCCAACAGAGAGATGGAAGATAGTAATGTACGTTCATGAATTGCAAAAACTTCAATAGTTAATTGTTTTAGCCAAAATGGGAACTCATCATAATCATACACATAACTTTAATCAACAATTTGAATTCGCAGGTAAAGCTAAAACCTGGAGTTTAGTTGCTATAATCATTGGCGTTGCTGCAATTCTTTATGGATTCTTTCTGGATCCACACGAGGCTCATCGTGCAGAACGTACATTTGCTAACCTATTAATTATGGGTTACTATTTCACCTGTGTTTGCGCAGCTGGAGCATTCTTTTTAGCAGTTCAGTTCGTAGCGCAGGCAGGTTGGTCGGCTGGTTTATTACGTATACCTCAAGCTTTTGCGAAGGTACTGCCAATTGCAGCTGTCGTTTTAATCATTATTATCACAGCTGGTTTATACTCTCACAAACTTTACCATCACTGGAATGTTCCGGGTATTGATGTTGAAGGTAGCGAGACTTTCGATGCTTTAATTGCAGAAAAAACATCATTCTTGAACGCTCCGTTCTTTATCGGACGCCAAATCATTTTCTTAGGTATCTATAGCATATTCGCACTTGCTTTAACTCGTTTCTCTAATAATGAGGACTTGGAGGGTGGTTTAAATAACTATAATAAAAGCTTTAAATATTCCCTGATATTCCTGGTAATATTTGGATTTACCACTCCTATCTGGGCTTTTGATACCATCATGTCCTTAGAGGCTCACTGGTTTTCAACTATGTTTGGTTGGTATAACTTTGCTGCAATGTGGGTAAGTGGTTTATGTGCTATTACTTTAACTATTATCCTTCTTAAGAAAGCAGGTTATATGACCTGGGTAAATGAAAACCACTTGCATGACTTAGGAAAGTTCATTTTTGCCTTTTCAATTTTCTGGACCTACGTTTGGTTTGCTCAGTTCTTGCTAATCTGGTATGCTAACATGCCTGAGGAGACGGTATACTTCTATAAAAGGTGGGAGCCAAGCTATATGCCTTGGTTCTGGATTAACATTGTAATGAACTTCTTATCACCTGTTTTAATCTTAATGACACGTGATTCAAAACGCCAGGTTTCAGTTTTAACCTTTGTTTGTATCTTTTTACTTTGCGGACACTGGTTAGACTATTATATGATGGTTATGCCTGGTACTTTGGCAGAAGAACATACTTTTGGTATCACAGAAATTGGTATTGCTTTAGGTTTTGCTGGTTTGTTTGCCTACCTGATGTTATCAAAGCTTGCTCAAAAGCCATTGGTACCTCAGAACCATCCATTCCTGGAAGAGAGCTTACACCACCATATTTAGTGGTTTAAATAAAGAGATTTACTAATTACATATTTGTAGATAAAAAAATGGCGTTTAACAAATTATTTAAAATCAGGACACTTCTTACGCTGCTTGTTTTAAGCATGTTAGCTGTGGCTAATCCTGTGATGGCTCAGCATGACGAACCTGTAACAAATGCACAGGCTGATGTAGCAGCTTCAGATACTACGGCTCAAGCAATTGCTCCGGCTGCTGATTCGGTGTCTGCAGCATCTTCTGAAGTGAAGGTTTCTACAGACGTTGCCGAAGATCAGGAGCTTAAAGCTTTAACTGAAAAACAAACTGCGGACTATTCACAGTCATATAAATCAGCCTACTATTACCTATTGTTGTTTGTATTGCTTTGCATCTTCTTAGGCATTGTAGGTAAAGTATTGAAGGTTTACGAGCTAAGCCGCGAGGCTCAAGGTAAAAAGGGTGGAATAAACTGGAACGCGGTTCAAGCTGTGTTATTCTTTGCTTTCTTGATCGTAGGCTTATATGGTTCATACTGGTCGTATATGTATTGGGGGCATGTTGTAGCAAACGATGCTGCTTCTAAACACGGTGAGCGCTTAGACTTAATGATGTATATCACGATTGGCATTACGACCGTAGTTTTCGTGATAACTCAAATTTTACTTTTCGGATTCGCATTTAAATACAGCGGTTCTGATAAGCGTAAAGCATACTACTATCCTCACAACAATGCAATCGAAAGATTATGGACAATCATTCCTGCAATTGTACTGACAGTTCTTGTAGTGTTTGGATTCTTTACCTGGAGAAGTATTACAAACCCTCCTGATGAAGAGAAGAATAATGCATTAAGCCTTGAAGTTACCGGAGAGCAGTTCAAATGGAATGTTCGTTATGCTGGTTCTGATAACAAATTAGGTATTAAAAACTATAAGTTGACATCTCCTACAAACTCTCTAGGTATTGATTTTACTGATAAGAAGAGCTGGGATGACCGTTTAGGTTCTGAAATAGTACTTCCTGTTAATAAGCCAGTACGAGTAACGATTAACTCAAAGGATATCCTTCACAGCTTTTACCTTCCTGATTTCAGAGTTCAGATGAATGCTGTACCGGGTATGGCTACTTACTTCCAGTTTACTCCAAGGTACACAACTGCGGAAATGCGTGAGATGAAAAGTAAGCCAGAGTTCGATTACATTCTTCTTTGTGCTAAGATTTGCGGTGCTGGGCACTACAACATGCAGTACAAAGTTAGGGTAGTATCTCAAAAAGAATACGAAGAGTGGTTGGCTAAACAATCTCTATTCTTTAACGACGACGTGAAAAAGGAATTACAGGCGGCTCAAGCAAAAGAGGGTTCTGTGAACAATAAATTAGTAGCTAACAACAACTAGAATACAGATAGAGCGATTATGTCAAGTACAGCTATCCACCATCATACAGTAGATCATTCCGAGCATGCTCATGACGACCATGGACATCACCATGAGACCTTCCTGACTAAATATGTGTTTAGCCAGGACCATAAAATGATAGCTAAGCAATTCCTGATCACCGGTATTATCATGGGTGTAATCGGGATGCTTTTGTCAATCTTATTCCGTATTCAATTAGGCTGGCCAGACCAAAGTTTTCCATTATTGGAAACTTTCCTTGGCAAATGGGCTGAAGGCGGAAGGATTAAGCCTGATTTTTATTTAGCATTAGTGACCATCCACGGTACCATCATGGTATTCTTCGTATTAACTGCCGGATTAAGTGGTACCTTCAGTAACTTACTTATTCCCCTGCAATTAGGTGCACGTGATATGGCATCGCCATTCTTAAACATGTTATCATACTGGTTTTTCTTAACAGCCTGTGTGATCATGATGGCATCTTTCTTTGTTCAAAGCGGGCCTGCAAGTGCCGGTTGGACTATTTATCCGCCACTGTCCGCGGTACCTCAAGCTATTTCAGGTTCAGGTATGGGTATGACATTATGGTTGATAAGTATGGTATTCTTTATTGCTTCTTCCTTAATGGGAGCATTAAACTATATCAGTACCATCCTAAACATGCGTACTAAAGGTATGGACCTGTGGAGAATGCCTTTAACTATCTGGGCTCTTTTCTTAACTGCTGTCCTGGGCGTGTTATCATTCCCTGTGTTAGTTGCAGGTGTTGTATTATTGATCTTCGACCGTAGCTTCGGTACAAGTTTCTATCTTTCAGATCTTGTAGTTCAAGGACAAATATTACCAAACCAAGGTGGTAGCCCTATTCTGTTCCAGCACTTGTTCTGGTTCTTAGGCCACCCTGAGGTATATATCGTTATTATGCCTGCGTTAGGTATTACGTCTGAGGTTATTGCTACAAACTCACGTAAGCCAATCTTCGGTTACCATGCGATGGTTTACTCATTAATTGGTATTACAATCTTGTCATTCATTGTATGGGGGCACCACATGTTTGTGACCGGTATGAATCCGTTCTTAGGAGGGGTATTCATGATTACAACATTGATTATTGCGGTTCCTTCAGCGGTGAAGACCTTCAATTACCTGGCAACTTTGTGGCGTGGTAATATCCGTTTTACACCTGCTATGATGTTTGCAATTGGATTGGTATCATTCTTCATCTCAGGTGGTTTAACTGGTATTTTCTTAGGAAACGCAGCATTAGATATTAATCTTCACGATACTTATTTCGTTGTTGCCCACTTCCACCTTGTAATGGGTTCTGCAGCTATCTTCGGAATGCTTTGCGGTGTTTACCATTGGTTCCCTAAAATGTTCGGAAGATTGATGGACGAAAAACTAGGATATCTGCATTTCTGGCTAACATTCATCGGTGCGTATTTAGTGTTCTTCCCAATGCACTTCATGGGATTAGATGGTGTACCTCGCCGTTACTATGCTTTTACTGAATTTGAATTCATGAAAGAATGGTTAACTGTAAATACATTTATCTCTTGGGCTGCTATTATTGCCGCTCTTGGGCAGATTGCCTTCCTATGGAATTTCTTCCATTCAATTTTCTACGGAAAGAAATCAACAGCGAACCCTTGGGAGTCAAACACTTTAGAATGGACAACTCCTGTAGAGCGTATTCACGGAAACTGGCCTGGGGAGATTCCAACAGTATACCGTTGGCCATATGATTATAGCAAGCCTGGACATGATGAGGATTTCATTATGCAGACTACTCCTTTTTCTCAAACGATGAGTTCAAACCTTCCTCATGATTTCGAAGGAAATCCGGAAGCTGAGAGAATTCAGCTAGATTGGGAGAAGGAAAATCAGGCAGCAGAGGCCATACAAAGAGTTTAATTAAGTATTAAAGTAAAAGTTGGGGTATCTGCCGTAAGTATTGACTTACAGATACCCCAATTTTTTATACCAAGATATGTACAGATCAGGCGAGAGGAGATTCATTATTGTCAATTATTTCACAATAATTGCTCTTTTCGTATTGATTCTTGCCGGCGGAGTTGTAAGAAGTACCGGTTCGGGGATGGGGTGCCCTGATTGGCCAAAGTGTTTCGACCAATATGTACCTCCAATGCATGTTTCGCAGCTTCCGACCGATTACCAAACTAAGTATGTTGCCAAACGGCAAAAGAAAAATCAACGTTTTGCCCAAACTCTCGATGTTCTAGGTTTTTCTGATTTAGCACAGCGTTTGAGGAACGATAGAAGTATTCTTGAACCTGAGTCTTTCAACGCAGCGAAAACCTGGACAGAGTATGTTAACAGATTGATAGGGGCTATCACAGGCGTCCTTCTATTTGCATGTGCGGTGTTATCTGCAGTATATCTGAAATCAAAAAGGAGGATATTTTTTTTAAGCCTCTTTAATTTGTTTTTGGTTGGGTTTCAAGCCTGGTTAGGTTCTATAGTTGTTTCTACAAACCTTGTAGCCTGGATTGTAACCCTGCATATGCTGATAGCATTGGGCATTGTAGCAATAAGTATCTATACCTATTTCTATGCAAGGGTATTAAGGGACAGGCAATTGTTAGCCAATAAAGCGGCCGGGAATATAAGGCCACTGGCGATATTGGCTTTGGTTCTCACTGTAATACAAATTACGTTGGGTACCGAAGTGAGAGAGAAAATTGATGAGGTATCGGCGGCGATGAACTTTTTAAATCGCTCTGAGTGGGTTGAAAACGTAGGACTGGGATACTTACTTCATAGTAATTTGGCAATTTTCGTGTTTGTGCTAAATATCTTTATACTGGTATTGATGAGAAGAAAATATCTTGGAAACAGCCACCAGTTTAAATTTATAGTATACGTATTCTTTTTATTGCTGATACAAATGGTAACGGGCTTAACACTTGCTTACCTTGCATTACCCCCGGTTGCGCAGGCTGCACATATTCTTTTGGCGAGTCTTGTTTTTGGGGCGCAGGTGTATTTACTATTGTTGCTGAAACAAAATAAATTGTATAAATCCAGAACATTTTCGAAATAGGTGGCAGAAGGGAATTTTATATCTGATTTTAAAAAGCTTATAAAGCTTAGGCTAACTTTTTTGGTTGTTTTTTCTGCATCTATTTCTTTTCTAATAGGAAACAAGGAACAGCACGAATCAATAAACTGGATCAATTGGCTTATATTGACGGTTGGCGGCTTTCTAGTGACCGGCGCAGCTAACGGCTTTAATGAAATTATAGAGAAGGATCTCGATAAGCTAATGAGCCGCACAAGTGACAGGCCGATTCCAGCGGGAAGGATGGCTACCGGGCAGGCTTTAGTTCTGAGCCTGTTTATGGGGATTGCCGGAACGTTAATATTGGTAAGGTTAAATTTCCTTACAGGAGTTTTATCAGTATTCTCGATATTTTTATATGCGTTTCTATATACTCCGGCAAAAAGAAAATCACCAATAGCTGTATTTATCGGCGCATTTCCAGGTGCTTTGCCGCCGCTGATTGGATACTTTGCCGCCTTTGATAAGCCTCAAATTTCCTGGATTCCAATCATATTATTTTTGATCCAATTCGTTTGGCAGTTTCCTCATTTTTGGGCGATTGCCTGGGTTCTGGACGATGACTATAAGAAGGCTGGTTTTCGGTTATTGCCAACTACAAAAAGAGATAAACTAAGTGCACTAATTACATGGCTTTCTACTATCGTGTTAATTCCAGTGAGCTTATTGCCTACGATTATGGGCTTTGGCGGATGGATAATAGGCGCCGTTTCTTTAGTTCTTGGCTTGGTTTTTTGTTGGTTTGGCTATAACCTTTATAAAAAGCTGGATATCGCCTCTGCACAGAGGGTGATGTTTGGTTCGTTCTTTTATCTTCCTGTTGTGCAGTTGGTATTGTTGTTTGATTTTATAGGATAATTATGATGGCGTATATGTTAAAAGATTCAGTTGAACAAGACAAGATTGATTTTAAGCCCAAGAAGTTTTTAATGTGGTTATTTGTGATCACTTCATTTATGCTTTTTGCAGCTTTAACAAGTGGTTTTATTGTTTATACAGCTGGCGATCCTTCCCGGGGTATAAAGATGATTTTGCCCAAGTTGTTGATGTATAGTACCGGCGTTATTGCCATCAGTAGCTTCACAATGCATTCGGCCTATAGGGCGGCTAAGCAACTAAAGTTTGGAATGCAAAAATTGTATTTGTCTTTGACCGTTGCTTTAGGGCTTGCATTCCTGGTGATGCAGGTGCTGGTATGTAAAGGCTTTGTAGAAAATGGCATTTATTTTATTAACCCGAATGCCTCTCAGTCTTTTATCTACGTATTTATATTCACGCATTTACTGCACATTGTGGCAGGCTTATTTGTATTGCTTAATGCATTCTCTGGTTTATCCAAAAATATACCTCAAGTTAAGAACCTATTCAAAATGGAGATGGCTTCTATCTTCTGGCATTTTCTGGATATACTATGGATTTATTTATATGTTTTCTTACTTTTGAACCAATAACTTAATATTAATGAGTACTACTACTGTATCGCAATTAGACGAAGTTAAGACA
>Ga0307408_100002557_pt1 | contig 12709 bp, 7 predicted proteins | sample 322Cmetagenome_FD_202116 | JGI IMG/M metagenome (GOLD analysis project Ga0307408, IMG submission 202116) | Maize rhizosphere microbial communities from greenhouse at UC Davis, California, United States - 322HYB-C-3 | ecosystem: Host-associated > Plants > Roots > Rhizosphere > Soil | place: USA... | reverse complement strand
CGGGGCTCAGGAAAGTCGCGCCGCTGGAGCCGCTGATGGCGGTGAGGGTCAGCACGTTCTCGCCGACCACCAGTTCGCTGGCCGGGATATTGAAGGTGTACATGGTGTTGTTGCCGCGGTAGGTGCCCACGGTCAGCGTGCGCGTTGAAGGCTGGCTGGAGGCTGCCGGGTTGGCGGAGACCCAGCCATTCACTTGTGCCTTGGGCCGTCCACCTGCGAAGGCAACGGTGATGCCGGCCCGCAGCGTGAGCGGCACGAGCTGGCTTTGCTTGAGGTTGAAGCGGATGGTGATGGTGCCGTTCACGCTCTTCCATTGATAAGCCGGGAAGCCGGTGGCCGCGCTGGAACTGCCGACCACGAAGTCGCCCGGCGCCCAGGAGGCCATGCGCACGTCGGATGGATGCATGGTGGTGACCTTGTCGCCGTTCAGCAGTTCCGCGGGCGTTCCATCCCAGTCGCCGATACGCCAGAGGGCGGCCGTGGCACTGGGGTCGCCCGCGATATTGATCGTGTTCAGCGCCACCGTCTGTCCCGCAGCGACTGTCACGCTGCGCGTATCGACCACCAGCTCGTTCTTGTAGACCTTCATGGTGTAGGTGCCGGGAATCATGCCGGGGCTGTCGAAGTGCCCAGTTGACGCATCGGCCTTGGCCCAGTACTGGGCTTTCGCGTTGGAGAAGCCGACCGTGTATTCGTAGCGCGTGTCGCGTCCCTGCAAGCCCACGCCGGCCACGCGGCCGCGCGCTTCCGGACCGACGAAGCCGGTCATGCCCATGCTGGCGAAGAAAGAGGTGTCGGGTGTTGCCGGTGTGCTGCCGCTGTTGAACACCAGCGAATAAGTGTTCAGGATGCCCGGCCGGAACGCTTCGGTCTGGGCCTCGCCGTAGTTGACGATATAGGTGATTTCCTGCGTGGTAGAAGTGCCCTGGTTCAGCAGGCTGCGGTAGAACGGGCCGCCGCTATTGCCCTCGTTGTTGTCGCGCACCACCCACAGGCCGACGCCGGGACCGGTGGCGCCGATGTATGACCAGTCCTTCAGCCGCATGTTGGAGTAATGCTTGGAGCGGGTCTGGCCGTTGGCCAGGCCGAAAATATCGCCCGATTCAATGGCGCCAGTGTTGTTGCGGATATCCGACGGCACCGGGCCGTTCGGCAAGGCGGCAATCGGCACGCGCAGGATGTAGCGCGTCAGTCCCAGCGTGCTTGGCTCGCTGGTGAAATAGGTGCCCATGTAGATGTGCGGATAGCCGCGGCGGGCGATGTAGTAGTGCGTCAGGTCGCCTGCCTGCACCGTCACCTTGATGAAGTCGGGACCTAGCGTGGTGGCGTTCACGCTGACGGCGGAGACGCCGGTGTACAGGAAGTCAAAGCCGGAATTGACCTGGCTGCCGCGCGATTGGTCCTGGAACTGCACGCCGTTGTAGATCATGGAAGCGATGTCGCCGGCAGATTGCGTGCTCACGCCATTGTCGGTACGGCGGATCTTGAACACCAGGCCGGCGCCGGTGTCGATGGTGTAGAAATTGCTGTCTTCAGTAAGTCCGAAGTCGGCCGCATGGGCAGTGCCGGCGAACCAGCCGGAAAAAAGGACGAGCAAGGCCATACCTGCCGCGCAGGCATTCAACCGGAAAGTTTTCACGATGTCTCCTTGGGGATTTTTTGGTATGTTGCCGTTGAAGTATCAAAGCAGTAGCAGCAGCCAGTCAACGGGGGCACGGCTGCCGGACGGCAGAAAATCACCATGTTGATCGAAGGCGCAGGGCAGCTGGTAACGCAATCAATCTTGTTCAATTCCACGCAACAGACCCCCAAACAAGTTGTTGACATTTCTACGATGTCAAATATAGACTGAAATGGTTGCGCTATCTGTTTCGTGTTAATGGTTGGTTGTCTGTGCAACGGCTTACTTCGAACTACAGGAAAACATGAAACGTCTGACCAGATGCAGGGCGCTTGCGTCCCTGTTGCTTTGGGCTGTCGCGCTGCTTGCGGCCGCAGCTCCGCGCGAACGCGTGTCGATCAATGCCGGATGGCGCTTCACGATGGGCGATCCGGCGGGCAGCTCCGCTTCCTTGCGCTACGATGTGCGCCCGGAAGTGAAGGCAAGCGGGGACGGCAAGGCGGCCGATGCGGTACCGCAGGCCGCCGTCCTTGCCGCCACCGCGCAGGAGCAGGTACTCAAGCCATGGATACTCCCGAGCGGTAACGCCTTCATCAGCGATCCCGCCCGCCGCCATCGGCGCCCGGCGCAGGAACCCAGGCTGGACGTGGCCTACCTGAAGCCCGGCTACGACGACGGCGCCTGGAAGCGCGTTGACTTGCCGCACGACTGGGCCATTGCCGGCCCTTTCCTGGAAAGCGGCCCTTATGGCGGCGTGGGCCGCTTGCCCAGCTGGGGCATCGGCTGGTACCGCAAGGCGCTCGACATACCGGCCTCTGACCGTGGGCGCTCCATCTTCCTCGATGTCGACGGCGCGATGTCGTATGCGACGGTGTGGCTGAACGGGAAACTGGTGGGCGGCTGGCCTTACGGCTACAACTCCTGGCGGCTCGACCTGACGCCTTACGTCGTCCTCGGCGGCAGCAATATGCTCGCAATACGGCTGGACAATCCGCCGGAGTCTTCGCGCTGGTATCCGGGCGGCGGCATCTACCGCAATGTGTGGCTGACCAAGACTGCGCCGATCCATGTAGCACATTGGGGCACCCATGTGCGAACGGCGCGCGTTAGCCAGGCCTCCGCCGAGGTTTCGCTGGAGGTTGCGGTCGACAACGATTCCCGCGCCGGCGCCACCGTCAGCGTGGCAACTGCGATCTACGCCCTGGATGAGCAGGGCGCCCGCAACGGTGCGGTCGTTGCGAAAATCCAGGCGCAACGCGTGCAGGTGGCGGCAGGCGCAAGTGGAGTCGCCAGCGGCAACGTAACCATCACGCGGCCACGCCTGTGGGGGCCGCCGCCGACCCAGCATCCGCACCGTTACGTTGCCGTCACCACCATCCAGCGCGACGGCGCCGACATCGATGAATTCGAAACCAGGTTCGGCATCCGCGAGGTGCGCATGGATCCTGACAAGGGCATGCTGGTCAACGGCGAGCGCATTGCGCTGAAGGGCGTGAACAACCACCATGACCTGGGCGCGCTGGGCGCGGCCTTCAACGTGCGGGCTGCAGAACGGCAGTTGCAAATGCTGGTCGAGATGGGCGCCAATGCGCTGCGCATGAGCCACAACCCGCCGGCGCCTGAATTGCTGGAGCTGACCGACCGCATGGGCATCGTGGTGATCGATGAAGTGTTCGATGTCTGGGAGCGAAAAAAGACCGCGCTCGATACGCACCTGATCTTCCCTGATTGGCACGAGCAGGACCTTCGCGCCATGATCCGCCGCGACCGCAACCATCCCTCGATCGTGATCTGGAGTATCGGCAATGAAGTGGGGGAGCAGTACACCGGCGAAGAGGGCGCTGCGATTGGCCGCAGGCTGTCGGCCATCGTTCACGAAGAAGACAGCAGCCGCCCGACCATGACGGCAATGAACTACGCGCGCGCCCACATGCCGCTGCCGGCGGCGGTGGACCTGGTCAGCGTTAATTACCAGGGCGCGGGCATCCGCAGCAATCCGGGCCGCTTCCCGGAATTCCGCGCGCGCTTCCCGGACAAGATGATCTTCAGCAGCGAAAGTGCATCTGCCCTGAGCAGCCGCGGCGAGTACCAGTTTCCGGTGACGGGGGCGCTCACGTCCGCAGTACGGCCCGACGCAGGCGGCGACTGGAATACGCACCAGGTCAGCGCGTATGAGCTGTATGCCTCCGACTTCGGCACCTCGGCCGATCGTTCCTGGTCGGCGCAGGACCAGTACCCTTATGTGGCGGGCGAATTCGTCTGGTCAGGCTGGGACTACCTCGGCGAGCCGACGCCGTTCTACTCATCGCGCAGCTCCTACTCCGGCATCATCGACCTGGCCGGTTTCAGGAAGGACCGCTTCTATCTTTACCAGGCGCGCTGGCGTCCCGAGCTGCCGCTGGCGCACATCCTGCCGCACTGGACCTGGCCGGGCAGGGAAGGCAAGTTCACGCCGGTGCACGTTTTCACCTCGGGCGACGAGGCCGAACTGTTCGTGAACGGCAAAAGCCAGGGCCGCAAAAAGCGCGCCGAGTACGAATACCGCCTGCGCTGGGACCTGGTGACTTATGAGCCGGGTGAAGTGAAGGTCGTCGCGTACAAACAAGGCAAGGAGTGGGCGACGTCGACGGTACGCACCGTGGGCCGTGCAGCGAAGCTCGACCTGGTGCCTGACCGCAGCCGGATCGCAGCCGATGGCGCCGACCTGTCGTTTATCACGCTGCGCGTGACCGACCAGGACGGCAATACCGTCCCCATGGCAAAGGACAGCGTGAAATTCAGCATTGAAGGCCCGGGCGAGATCGTGGCGACCGATAACGGCGATCCGACCAGCTTCGTGCCTTTCCCCTCCACCGAACGACCCGCCTTCAACGGCTTGTGCCTGGCCATCGTGCGCAGCAAGCCAGGGCAGAAGGGAGCCATCACCGTACGGGCGCAAGCGCCCGCACTACAAGGAGCAAATGTGACTTTGCAAGCGCACTGATAGCGCTAACTGAATCAAAGGCCCTTGAGGCCACATATAAAGGAGACAGCATGAACCAGCAACTGGGAGGACGCGTGCGCCGTTTCGGCACGCGCGGAGAAATCCTCGTCATGACCATACTCGCGGGGATGATTTCCACGGCTTACGCACAAAGCGAAGCGCCGCAACCGCCAGACGCGGCGGCGAGCGCCGCCACCGATTTGCCGCCCGCCGCCGAAGCGAAGCCCGCTGCAGCGGGCAAAGTGCTGCCGGTAGTGACCGTGAGCGGCTACCGCAGTTCGCTGGCGCTGTCTGCGATGGAAAAGCGCGACAACATTGGCTTGAGCGATACCGTCTTCTCCGAAGACATGGGCAAATTCCCCGACCCGAACATCGCCGATGCACTGGCGCGGGTGCCGGGTGTGAACGTGCGGCGTGGCGAGATCGACGGCGAAGGCCTGAACATCTCGATCCGCGGCATGGGCGCGGCCTTCACGCGCGTGCTGCTGAACGGCGCGCCGATGGCGTCCGCGTCGGCGGGCAGCTGGGGCGGCTCGATCAGCGCCAACCGCGAAGTCGACATGGATTTCCTGCCTTCCGAATTGTTCCGCAGCGCCAGCGTCTACAAGAGCCAGAAAGCCAGCCTGATTGAAGGCGGCATTGCGGGCACGGTCGACATGCGCAGCGTGCGACCCTTCGACAAAGCAGGTTTCCGGACGGCCTTTACCTTGAGCGGCAATTATCGCGAACAAAACAGCAAGACCGGCAATACCGGTTCGGCACTGGTCAGCAACACCTGGACCAGCGCCGGGTGGGGCAAGTTTGGCGCGCTGGCCGGCGTTGCATGGGGCAACACGGGCTACAAGACCGACGGCTTCCAGACGGTCGATATGCGCAATTTCCAGCTGAAGTCTTTCCAGGGCAATGCCTCGGACAAGTTGAACAGCACCGGCGGCGGCTCGCAATCGACGCCCGATACCGTGCCGTCCGGCCTGGCCCTGGCAGCGCTGCCGGAATATGCGCGTTCAATCCTGGTGCCGGGCAGGCAGATCGACCGTGCCATGCTGTTGGCGCTCAATCCCGGCGCCACGCTGCAGCAGATCGACAATGGCCTGATGGGCCGCCTGGGGCGCCACTTCGTCTATGAGGGCAAGCGCAATCGCGCCGGTGAGGTCATCAGCCTGCAATGGCAGCCGAACGACATGCTGGATCTCTACCTCGACACCATGTTCGCGCAAAAGAAGAACAGGATGACCTACGAGGGCATGAACGCCGGCACCCGCGCCAATACCCCGATCCCGATCGGCATGGAATTCGACCGCAGCGACTGCACCTTGGGCTGCACCATCACCAAGGCGACTTTTGCCAACACGTTCTGGGCGCTGGAATACCGCCCGATGAAGGAAGAGACCAAGTTCCGCAGCATTAATCCCGGTTTCGAATTCCGCCCGTCGGAAAAGTGGACCATCGACGGCCATTTCAACGCCACCAACAGTACCTTCTACCGCGACATGCCGACCGTGCTGGTGGCGACCAGGTCGCCCAATTCGGTCATCTACTACGACAACAGCACGCCGGGCCAGACGCCGCTCTACACCTCCAACCTGGACATCAACGATCCGAACAACTTCGGCTGGTACCAGGCGGGCCAGAGCCTGTCCGGCCTGCGCATGGATTTGTACGAGCGCACCAACAAGACCAAGGGCACGCGCCTGAACGTGAACTGGGGCGACGCCGACTTCAGCATCAAGTTTGGCGGCTCGCGCGACGACATCGAACGCCGCTACCGCAGCTATTCCGTGGCCGACGCCTGGATGAACGTCGCTTGCGGCAACAATATGAGCTACCGCTTCTTCGCACCGAACACGCAGATCCGCAGCCCCGGCTGCGATGGCCGCAGCACGCCCGGCCCGGTAGCCGATGTCGCCACTGCCTACCCGGGCTACGGCACCGGCTCCACCGCCGGGGCGGCGCCGCTCACGTATCTCGGCTCCGTGGTGCCGAATGCGGCAATCCCGAACTACGTCAAGGCCGGCAGCAATGGCTTCATCACCGTCGACTGGCCAAAGTTTGCCACCGATACGGATTACCAGTACTTCCGCGACAACATCTACAAGGGATTCCAGAACGGAAGCGGCGGCTACATCCGCGAAGTGGTAGACGCCGCCTATGCCGAAACCACCGGCCGCGCGCAGCTTTTCGGCGGCACCTTGCGCTATAACGCTGGCGTGCGCTATGCCCGGACCGAGCAGACCATTGGCGTGTTAAGTGTTGGCGCCGATCCGCGCAATGCGACGCTGAGGAACGGCGGGCTGTATGACAACCTCAGCATATGGAAGTACGAGACCACCAGGTACAGCAACACGCTGCCGTCGGCAACGCTGGCCTACAATGTCACTTCGAACACCATCCTGCGCGCATCGGGCTCGAAGTCGCTGACCCGCGCCAACCCGGCCGACCTGCGCCAGACCCAGCTCACGCTGGGCGACCAGGGCGCGCGCCAGGGCAGCGTGACCAATCCGAACCTGAAGCCGTTCGAGGCAAACAACCTGGATATCGCGCTCGAGTACTACATGAGCAAGGAGGCCTATGTTTCGCTGAGCGCCTTCGGCAAGGACATCACCAGCCGCCCGGGCCAGCGCATCACCACGTATTCGCTGGCCCAGCTGGATGAGATGTTCGGCACCGTTGGGCTGACCGAGGCCCAGCAGCAGGCGGTGGCGGCGAGCGGCGGGCGCGACAAGCACCTGGTGGAGATCACCGAACCGTACAACATCGACAGCAAGCTGAAAGTGCGCGGCCTGGAGGCCACCTGGCAGCAGCCGCTGGACATGTTGCCTGTGAAAGGCTTTGGCTTCACCGCCAACTTCACCTATGCCAAGCAGACTGACGACGCGCCGAATGCGCCGCCGGTTGCCGGCGTGCCGCCTCGTACCAACAACCTGACCCTGTACTACGAGCGTGGCGGCCTGAATGTCCGCGTAGCGCGCCAATACACGGCAAGCCATGTGGTGAACACCAGTACGGGCCTGAATGTCGCCGGCGGAGCGTACGCCTACACCACAGAACGTACGCAGGTCGATGCGTCGGTGGGCATGAACCTGAAACAGATGTTCGGGTTCAGGTACAACACCGACCTGACGTTGAGCGTGTGGAATGCCAACAAGGCGATCAGCCAGACCTACACGCAGTTCAGCAACGCGATCTTCGACGAGTACAAGCCCGGCGCCAGCTATACGCTCTCGCTGCGAACCTCGTTCTGAGGGCGATGGAAGGGCGGCCCGGTCAGTAGCGATAGCTTGCGAAGACTGCGGCCGACGGCGCCGTTTTGCGTCGGGTAATCGGACTGTTGGCCGCACCGCGCACCAGGGTAGTGGAGCCAAGCATGCCGGTAATGCCCCAGCGCTGGTCGATGCGGTGCTCCCACCCGAAGGCAAGTTTGGCCTCGTACAGCCCGGCCGACGGCTTGCAGGCTTTGAATCCGGTGCGGTCGGCTTGCGCGGCCGTGACACCGTAATAGGCTTGCATATACTTGCTGTCGGCCAGGCTGGCGCCCAGCGACAGCGTTACCCTGTCGCGATCATCGGCGTGCAGCGTGCCGGTGAGTTCAAAGCCGGCGGTTTTCCCATTCTCACGGTGGGACAAAGGCAGCGAAGCGCTGGCACTTAATACCAGCCCTGGCACGATGCTGTACCCGGCACGCAGGTTGGCGGTGGCGCTGGCTTTGACGTCCCCCATGCCTCGCAGTTCCGTGCTGCCGCGGCTGCCGACAATGCTCGATTCGTTCTTCTCGAGGCGTTCCCCGCGCACGCCCAAGGCGGCATCCAGCGAAAGATTCCCCAGCGCCTTGCCGTAGCCCAGTCCGCGCATGCTGCTGGCATACAGACCGTTGGCCATCTGGTAATCGAGGATGATGACAGGGGCGAGTTGCATTTCCTTCGAACCGGCGTAGCGTGAAGCAGCGGCCAGGCCGCCGCCCAGGGTAAGCGTGTTCTCCTGCGCTTGTACGCTGGTGTAGCAGGCGAAGATAAGGAGTGAGACTGGTAATTTCATGACTTGTTCGAAAAAAAAGTGATGGAGGCGGCAGTTTCCCAGCGCTGCATGAAGATTGGATAAAGTGCATCTTCATGATTCCTTCAGGTAGCTGTGTTTAGAATGGCGGGCATGAAGATACTCTTGATTGAAGACGATATGGACCTGGGTAACGGCATCCGCATTGCGCTGGCCGACCAGGGCATGGACGTGACGTGGGTGCGCCAGCTGGCCGATGCGCAGCGCCAGCTCGAGCAGCGCGGCTTCGATTTGCTGCTTCTGGACCTGGGTCTGCCGGACGGCGACGGCATGGAACTTGTGGCCGGCCTGCGGCGGGGGCGGGAAGGCGTGCCGATCCTGATCCTGAGCGCACGCGATGCCTTGTCCGATCGGCTGCTTGGCCTCGATAGCGGTGCGGATGACTACCTGGTAAAGCCATTCGAGCTGGCGGAGCTGCTTTCGCGGGTGCGCGCGCTGGCCCGCCGCAGCTATGGATTCGACGGCGAAACGCTGGAGCTGCGCGGCATCGTGCTGCATGTGCCGACGCGGCGCGTCACTGTCAACGGACGTCCCGCCGACCTCACCGGCAGCGAGTATGAATTGCTGCGCATCCTGATGATGCGTGCTGACCGCGTCGTGACAAGGCGCAACCTGGAAGAGCAGGCCTTGCCCGGCTCGCAGGCCAATGCCAGCAATTCACTGGACGTCCATATGGCAAACCTGCGCCGCAAGGTCGGGGAAGGCCTGATACGTACCGTGCGCGGCGTGGGATATGTGATCGACCAGCGTGAGGCGGGCCAGTGATTCGCCGTTTTCTTGGGCGGCTGGTAGCGCAAAGCATGGTGGCGCGCCTTCTGATGGCCCAGATGTTTGTCCTGTGCCTGCTGTGGCTACTCGCGCTGGTTTATGTGGTACATGACGCAAGCCGCGACAAAGTGACGCTGGAGCTGGAATCGACCTGCTACGCGATCATTGCCATCGCCGAGAATGAATTGTCCCAACCGGCAAAGATGCGGGACTCCATACGCAAGGTGGAAGTCGCGTTGCGTGAAATGGCCGGCGTTGAAATCAACGCTTTTCCCGGCCCCAGCTTTATCGTTGAGAACAGCGGCGGCATCCTGTACCGCTCCATTGAGGCGCCAGCGGGGGCCAAGGCCGGTCCTCCGGGCGAACTCCCGCTGTTCGAAAGCGGCGGTAGCATGTGGCGCAGCCGCACGGTGCAATCGCCGAACTCGGACGTGCGCATCACGAGCATCATGCCTGCCGACGGCGTCAACATCTTCTTGAGGCTTGTATCGCGCGGCACGTTCCTGCTGCCCTTGTTAATCAGCTTTCCCTTCCTGATCTTGCCGGCCTGGCTGTCGATCCGGCTGGCCCAGGGACCGTGGGCCGGCGCCATGGCCGACCTGGCGACGCGCGGCCCGCAGGACTTGCGCCCACTGCCAGTCGATGGCCGTCCGCGCGAGCTGGCGGCCATGTTCAACCGGATCAATGCCTTGCTGGCCCGCGTCAGGGACAGTGCGGAACGCGAGCGCGCCTTCATCGCCGATGCTGCGCACGAACTGCGCACGCCGTTGGCGGCCATGCGCGTCAACGTGGAAGCGTTGCAGCGCCAGACCAGCGACCCGCGCCAGCAGCAACTGCTGGACGGCATTGTCAGCGGCAATGCGCGCGCCACCCGGCTGGTCAGCCAGCTGCTGGGGCTGATGCGCAGCGATGCAACCAACAGCGACCAGGATGAGGTGATCTGTTTCGACGCCCTGGTGCAAGAACGGATGGCTTCCCTGGCCGGCATTGCCGACACCAAGGGCGTGGAACTGGAATTGAGCGGAGAAGATGGGCTCTACCTGCTTGGCCGCAGGGAGGGGCTGGTGTCGCTGCTCGATAACCTGCTCGATAACGCCATCAAGTACAGTCCGGCGCAAGGGAAGGTGCTGGCCGATGTGCGGCGCGCCGACGGCAGTATCGTGCTGCGTCTTTCCGACCAGGGGCCGGGCATCGTGCCGGAGCTGCGCGAGCGCGTGTTCGACCGATTCTTCCGCGATCCGCGCCAGGCGCAGTTGCATTCGGGCAGCGGGTTGGGATTGGCGATCGCGCTTGCAGTAGTGCGCCAGCATGGCGGCAGCATCGGGCTTGACGCTGCCGGCAGCATGGGACTGTGCGTCACGGTGCGCCTTCCGGCGAAAGCTTAGCGCTGTCCGCCGCGAGTGGTGTTGAGACGTTCCAGGATGCGATGCAATTCGTCCTGCATCATGGGCGACAGGTTCTGGAACTGGCAGCCAATCTGCACCTGCTCGCCGAGCAGGAAGGAGCGGAAGTGGCGCGCCAGCCGGATTTCGAGGTCGCAGATCAGCACCGATCCGGGGCCCATGTCGAGGCGTACGCGCTGCAGCTTGCGGCCCACGTGCAGCCCGACCGCATCGCGCGGCGAGCAGCGCATGCCGACGCCGCCGACTGCAAAGTCGTACAGCTGCAATTCGTATGGCTTGCCGTTCAGGACAAACGAAGCGGTATGGTAGGTGCCGAGCGGGGTTTCCAGGCGCGGTGCGGCGCGGCGGTTAAGCACCTGGCAGCGTTCGGGAAACTGCGCCGGGATCAGCGTCGGCTGCTCCGGCAAGGCGTTCCACTGCGGATCATCCAGCTTGAACTGGAACTTGGCGCCGCGCAGCCAGGCCACGAAGGTGCATTCGCCGGGCGGCAATACCGAGCCTTCATTCAGCTGGATGACGAAGTGCGGCAGTTCGGGGTCGACCGACAGCAAGCGGGCCATCACAGCTTCGGCGTTGTCCCGGTGGTAGATGGAAATCGCGTCGCCCGCTTCGGCCAGCGCCTGCAGCGCATCGCCGATATCATCCGGGTCCACGATGTCGTGTGGATGTGACCCCGCGGCAATCGGTTCGACCGCGTCTTGTGGACGGGGCGGCCCCTTGCGGAAGTCGTTTGGCATTGGATCGTTCACAGCTCAGGTTCTCGTTTTTTAGGAGAGACGCCGTTACTTTACCGCGTTCCGCCGCCCAGCGCTTGCTAAACGGCAATGAATGCTGCTTTTCTGTTGCGTTGATGCCGACTCAGAATCGCTCGTCCGGGCTGAGGTAGCGCCATTGCCCTTCCGGCAAGTTTCCAAGTTTGACACGACCAATCCGCACGCGCTTCAAGCCTACCACGCGCAAGCCAACCATCTCGCACATGCGGCGGATCTGACGCTTCTTGCCCTCGCGCAGGGTGAAGCTGAGCTGGTCGTCGTTCTGCCAGCGCACTTTCGCCGGCAGCAGCGGCTTGCCGTCCATCCACAAGCCGTGGTTCAGGCGCTGCAGGTCGCTGTCGGGCAGGCGGCCCGGCCTGGTGTACTCGACGCGGACCAGGTATTCCTTGTCAACATTGGTATTTTCACCAATCAGCTGCTTGGCGACGCGCCCGTCCTGGGTCAGCACCAACAGGCCGACCGAATCGATGTCGAGGCGGCCGGCTGGCACCAGGCTGCGCAGCTGGTTGCGGTCGAAGCGCTCCGGCGAGCGGTCTTCGGCCCAGCGGTTTTCCGGCTTGATCAGGACCACGGCAGGCTGGTAGCCGTCTTCGGCCTGGCCGGACACATAGCCGACCGGCTTGTTGATCAGGATCGTGACGCGGCGCGCCTGTTCGGCAGCCGCCTGACGTTCCACGGTGACTTTCTGGCTTGGGTAGACTTTGGTGCCCAGTTCGGACACCACTTGGCCATCCACGCGCACCCAGCCCTTGGCAATCCATTCATCGGCTTCACGGCGGGAGCACAGGCCCAGTTCGGACATGCGCTTGGAAAGGCGTAATAATTCTTCGGACATCAGATTTTCAGTGCTTCGAGTAAGTCGGTTTCCAGCTGCAGCTGGGTACGGGCATTGGCCAGGGCAGGGCCGTCGACGATGAACACGTCTTCCACGCGCTCGCCGAGGGTCATGATCTTGGCCGTATGCAGGTTGATCTTGTATTTGGTCAGGACGTTGGCGATCGAGTACAGCAGGCCGGTGCGGTCGTTGGCCGCCACCGACAGCAGGTAATACTGGCCGCGTTCGTCCGGCCGCAGGTCCACCGTCGGCTGGATCGGGAAGGTGCGCGACAGG
>Ga0307408_100002556_pt1 | contig 12709 bp, 16 predicted proteins | sample 322Cmetagenome_FD_202116 | JGI IMG/M metagenome (GOLD analysis project Ga0307408, IMG submission 202116) | Maize rhizosphere microbial communities from greenhouse at UC Davis, California, United States - 322HYB-C-3 | ecosystem: Host-associated > Plants > Roots > Rhizosphere > Soil | place... | reverse complement strand
CTTCCTTTTTGGTGCGCAAGCCATGGTCGGCCGTCACGATGATCACGGTATTGTCATAGACCCCCGTCTGTTTCAATTGTTCGACGATGGCCGCCAGGCTACGGTCCAGCGCCTGCAGGCGCGTCATGCCATCGGCATACAGCTTGGCCTTGCTGGCGCCCGGCGGCAGCCAGGGTCCGTGCGACAGTTGCGGCAGGAAAGCATACATGAACGGCTGGCCCTGGGCCGCGCTGGCGGTAATGGCTTCCCGCAGGCTCCGCAACAGGGCCTGGTCCTGCTCCGCCACCGGGCGGTCCTGGTCCGGACCGACCACCTTGCCGCCCACCTGCTGCACCACCCAGTCATCGATCGGGTAGCGCTTGCGCACCGGATCGAATACCTTGAAGTCATAGCCATCGGCCGCCAACGCGGCAAAGCCGGACTTGTAAGGACGCACCTGGCCCACCGGCAAATTCTTTTCCAGGCGGTAAGACGGATACAGGCCGGTAAAGATGGAAAAGCGGGCATAGCTGGTGAACGGGTAGGTCGTGAAATGCTGCTCCCCGACATAAGCGGACTGCTCCAGCGCCGTCATCGCCGGCAGCCGGTTGCGCCCGGCCATATACAGTTCTTGTGGCACGGTTTCCATCACAAACATCAGCACATTGGGACGCTTCAGCGCGGTATTACCCCTGGCGCCATGGGCTTCGCATAAATACGCCAGTGACTGGGGCGGTTCATCGCCGCTCTGGGCCACCGCATCGAACGCCCCCGTCACCACCAGGTTTTGCGCCATTTGCACCAGGACCGGCGTATGGAACACGGTGCGCGGATAGGGATCCAAACGCATGGCCGCCAGCGCCAGCACACCGGCGCCCGCAACGGCCACGGCCACCAGCACCATGGCCGCGCCGGTCCGCTCCACCCAGCGGGCATGGCGTACGCAGTACAGCCCGGTGGTCAGCGCCAGCAACACCACCAGCTTGGCCAGCGCGCTGGGCGACACGTATTCAAAGATGGCGGAGGGGCGCTCCATGACCCACAACATCATGGGGGCGAACTGGTCGGCACTGAGGAATTTACCGGTGGCGCCCAGCGCATTGAGGTTGGCAAACGACAGCACGATCAAGGCCAGCGACACCTGCAGCACCACGCGCGCCAGCACTTTGCGGCCGGCCAGCCAGCCCACGCCCAGCAGCACGGCCGGGATCACCACCACCATCAGCAAGAGATCGAACGCCAGGAAATGCGCATGCCACAGCCAGCCCATGGCGTCGGGCTCGCGGCCCAGCATGCGGCTGGCGATGCGGTAACCGCCATCGCCCAGCACCTGCTGCTTGATGAACATGACGGCCATCAGCGCGAGTGCGTAAATTGCCGCTACTACCGTGTCATGGCCTGCGTGTTTGTATCGCCACATTCCTGTATTCCTGTTTAAACGGGAAGCGGAATTATGAAATGTGTCAAACATTTCATAAAAATTAACACGCATTTCCCAGACGAAAGATCAAGTATACAGGGATCGCGTGCCCTGGACAATCGATAGGGGGTATCTAGTTTTAGACTAGAATTTCAAAAAAGACAAGCCCCAGCGAATGCAAATGGCATGGCCGGTTTGACTTGCATTAAAGAAGACGATGGTGCGGCTGGCGGGGATCGAACCCACAACCCTTGGCTTCGGAGGCCAAAAATAGAGCCTTTATCTAAAGGCTTTCTTTAATATTTTCGCTTTTTTGGCACAGTTTTGGCACACTTACTGCTCACCTAAACAACACCGAGCGCAGTATGCCTACCATTCGCAAAAAAGGCGAGGGCCAGTACCACGTCCAAATCCGCAAACGCGGCTACCCTACCCAGACCAAGACCTTCACCAAGGAAGCCGACGCCCGGCGCTGGGCAACCATCATCGAGTCCGAAATGGAACGCGGCGTGTTCGTGTCGCGCACCGAGGCCGAGGCCACGCTGATCAAGGACGTGCTGCAACGATTCGCCATCGAAGTGCTGCCGACCAAGCGCAGCGAGCAGTCAGATAAATCCCGCATTAAAACGCTGTTGGAGGCGTTTGGAGACTACCGCATGGCCAGCTTGACCTCCACCCAAGTGGCGAAGTTCCGGGACCAGCGGTTGAAGGTCGTAGGCCCGCAATCGGTGATTCATGAAATCAACCTGCTGAACCGGGTTCTCAAAACCGCGACCATGGATTGGGGGATTGCTCTGCCTGGTGGATTGCCGACCGCTCAGGTGCGCAAGCCGACCAAGCCGCGAGGCCGTGACCGCCGGGTGTCTGACGAGGAAATCGCCAAAATCCTGGAAATCACCGGATCGGCCGAGCTGCGAACGGTCGTTACGCTGGCAGTCGAAACGGGGATGCGCCGCAGCGAACTGGCCGCGCTGGCTTGGGACGACATCGACTTAAAAAAGCAAACGGCGCACCTGCCCAAAACGAAAACGGACGTGCCGCGTACCGTCCCGCTGTCAATAGCTGCGGTCAAAGCACTTAAGGAGTTTGGCGCCAAAGATGAGGGCCGCGTGTTTGAGTTACAGGCTGCATCGATGAGCCAAGCCTTTGATCGGGCCTGCGAATCACATCGAGCGAACATTGCCGGGGTGCGTTTCCATGACTTGCGCCATGAAGCGACCAGCCGGCTATTTGAGAAGGGGTTGAACGTGATGGAAGTCGCAGCAATCACAGGGCACAAAACGCTGGATATGCTGAAGCGATACACGCACTTGCGTGCAGAAGATCTAGCCAAGAAACTCAAATAATCTAGCGATGCAACGACAACTAGATTTTCATAAGCTCACGAGGCGTAGAAATGCTGTACTTTTTATCAAATTTACGCCTGGCCTGCAGTAGCTTTTCTTCAACAGCCCTTGTCGAACTCACTTGCGATGTCGAGCGCGCAGGCTCACGGGCTTTTGAGTTTTCTAAGATAACTTTAGCAAGACGATCAGCTTCTGTAGTCTTCATACTTTATCCTCGTACAAGGCACGCTGACGCATCATATAGGGCAAATTCCTGTCAGCGTCGAAATAATGCTTCCGCTTGATCCAAACAAGGCCCTCCGATTTCGTGATTACTGCGATATCAACAGGTCCACCAACCGACTCACTATGGGTAGTGATACGTTCCTTTAACGATTGTAGCACGATGAGCGTTTCGGCCAAGTGGACCATTTCCGGAATCGGAAGCGATGCGATCACCCGCTTCATAGGGTGATAATGTGCAGCCAGCAGCTTGTTCAGCCAGTCATCAGCGAATGCAGATGCTGACGCAGCCAACGTCTGATCGAAGTCAACTGGAAGCGTAGCAATGTTGTGTGCTTGTAGCACATTGGCTACAAGTGTCTTCGCGCCCTGCTGGTATGCGCGCTGGACCTCCACATAAGTATCCGAACCAACACCTGTCGTAAATGTGTCGATAGATGAGGTCATCGCAAACTGAAATATCCCCGATGGCTCATCATGACTGACCTCCCGCGAGTTGTTGTCGTCCTTTGTGTAAAGGAAATCATTCTTGAGGAATCCGTACACTTCATATTTGATTACAACAGGAAAGTACTGATCGTCCCCGAACCCGGAAAATACAATCCCCGTTTGACCTAGTTCGCTGGCATAGCATTTATACAGATATGCACTTGCCAATCCAGCTAAGCTCTCGATGGAAACCACATCGGTCAAGCCTTCAGCTGCAAGATACTGCACGAACATCGGATAATTCGCCAGCTTCTCCCGTACTTCAACAATGACATCGTCAATAACTCCGTCTGTAACGCACGGATGCATCGGACGCTGGCCCAGCTCTGCTGAAAGATGATTCACATACGAAGCCCAAGCCCCCTGCCTCTCATTGAGAGGCTTGGTCGCATCACCGATATCCGCGTTAGCCTTCCGTGCCGCATTGATCAAATCAAGTGCAATTCTAAGCGTGCGTTCAAGCAGTTTGGAATCAAGATCAGCCTGTGGGAAAAAGAAGCTCGCACGTTGAACGAATTCAAAGAAGGCTGTTGCATAACCCTGCAAACTCCCATGTTTCGTTGAGCCAAGCTTGTCACGAAAATTCTTGATAATGATTTCCCAGGGCACACCATCAAGTGTGGCCGAGCCGTAAATCATTACTCCCACAGGCTCCAATCTGGACAACTGAAAAATCTTGTTTCCGCCCTTTGAGTAACGCTGATTTCCATTGCCGCTAGCAGTTGTGACTGCGCTATCAGCGGCGATTACCACAGCATACTTGTTCATGACCGCCACTTCACAAGTCATACCTCAGCCCTCTCCTGAAAGTTTGAAAGATGCTAACACGCAATTCGTCGGGAACTCGTACTTGTTGCGGCACGACAACCAAAGCTCGCTAAGCGAGCAGCTGCTGCGGAACGAATGGCATCGTCGCCGGCCGGGACAACCGGCCTAAACGCTCCTACATGCCACCGTGACGCAAAAAGGGTTCCGCTTCGCTCCAGCACTCGCGGGCCTCAAATCACCCTTTTCTCAGCAGACGAGCGCCACTACAAGTATCCATCAAGCATTAAAATTTTTGCTGCAAAATTTTCAGCCGACTGTCCGGGTTACTCAATTTGAGCAACCCGGAAGCGGCACTTAGGTTACTTTTACTACCGATAGCCCCAAGCGTGTTCTCGCCCTACTTTGCCGCAGCCCAGCCCAGCGGAGGCGCCAAAAATTTTGCTGCCAAAAAAATTCATCAAGCGACCACCCAAGTTACTCAATTTGAGCAACCCGGAAGCAGCCATCAGACTACTTCTTTTTGCTATCAACAATCCCAAGCGCATCCTTGCCACGTGCAAGCGCAGAATTTTCCCAAACCAAGTCGCCTTGTTTCTCTTCGGAAAATGTTTCCTTGCGCCAACAAATCATTGTGAATTCACCAACTTTCTTGATTGCCCCCTCCGTGTATAGCTGACTCTCATATACACAAAAGCGCTTCGCATCAACGGCTACTGAGCCATCCATTGCTTGAGGCAAAAGAGAAGACGTCTTTACGTCACTCACCTGTTGCGCAACAGCACAAGTAGAAACCGCTGCAAAAAATGCACATGCAATGCTAAATCGAACCATAGAAATCCTCTCATGATTTAAGGAAACATTTCCCCGTGGAATTTTATCGAGAACTGAACACATCATGTTAAAAATTGCAATGAGGTTAATCAACGCCGCTACAAACGCTTACGCAAGGAGCAGCGCAACTTACATCAGCGCACGACCGTTGCCGACAAAATCAGTACGAGGTCGGTACTCGTCCTTGATTTGCTATGAGCAGCCCATGCTTTAGGGAGAAACGAAAAACCGTTACTGTTGTCAGCCGCCTTATCGCTATTCAAGCCGCCGATTACCAGCAACTCACCGTCATCAACGGTCACGGTCGTCTGCACCTGGCGCTTTGTGCGTGTCGGAGAGCCGGAAACACCAGTGGTAGTGGGACTGAAACTGGAAACAGAGCCGTCAAGCGTAATATTGATCTTGCCAGAGCCCAGCACGCGCGGCGTCACGTCCAGCAGCACGCCGGAAGACTGGTAAGTAACCTGCTGGATAGGATTACCGTTCTTGTCGAGCGAGGAGCCGGAAATCGTCGGCACGTCGTCGCCAAAGCTGATGTTGGCCTTGTCGTTGTCATCGACCCACGCCGTGGGCGAAGAAACCTGTTTGAAGCGGCCATCGTTGGCGAGGGCGTCAAGCACCAGCTGGAAGCTGCTCCCACGTAGCGTCAACGCGCCGTTGCTGGTGTCGCCAACACGAACGCCGAGCTGCGCACCCAGCACGTTGCCAACGAGCGAAACGCCGAACGAGCCGCTCTCGTTATTGGCGACCTCTACAAACGTGGCCGAGACCTTGACCTTGTGCGACATGAGGTCGATGGCCTCGCATAGTTCCCGCATCTTCTGCAAGCGCTCCTTAGGGCCGGACATGACAACCGCACCACCTGCGGCCTGCGCTGGCTTGGTAGAGTACGAGGCGTTCACCACCGACATGATGAAGTCAGCCTTCCGGTTCTTGGGCAGAAAGACCAGTCTATCGTCGTCCAGTCCAGCATCAGCACGAGCAGGCTGGCCAGCTCCACCGCCAACAAGCAAGCCGCTATCAGGAGCGATGCGCTCGCGGCCCACAGGAACATCGAGAGCGCCATGCGTCGAATATCCAGAGGTGAGCGAAAACGGCGCCCCGCCAGATGATGGCGCGGCATCGGTAGCGGCAGCCGAAAGGAAGTAGACACCATCGCGTTGAACAGACCGGACACCTTGAGCGTTGAGCACTTCATCAATGAATTTTGGAAGCGCAGCCGTGTCGATGCTTCGCACGGCGACGGTTATAGGCTTATCCATCGCGAGAACTTCCGGGGACATGACCACATCCCTGTGCAGCATGGCGCGATAGGTCGCCTGGACAAACTGCGCCACAGGCACAGCGGAAAAGTTGATAGCAACAGTCTCGCAATGCCCCGCCAAAGGCACGAGAAGCGCCACAGCGCCGATAAACAGTCTCACTTGACAGTCTCCCTACAATTTGGCGGCTCAACGATCTGAGCGCCGGTTTTGGTGAATCCGTAGCAACTATGCCCATTTAGGTAGTAACCAATCATCTGGACACTGGAAGGCGCGGTTGCAGAAACGCCAGGTTGACCTGGTACAGATGCAGTAGCGCTAGCCTCGGCCTTGAGCCCTTTGCCACTTACCCCGGTGGCGAGCACGTGAAACGCCTTCGGGACGAAGATGGCGGCGAGAACCAAACCAGCAGGGAAGATCAGCAGCCACTTGGGCAGCTTAAAGCTCTGCTTCGTGTGAATCTCCGCGCTCTTGTACCACTTAAAAGCGGACTTCGGGTGCGACCAATGCGACGTGACGGCCGTAGCCATGCCGGATAGCGAATCGGAGCAGGCGTCCCACTCGTAGACCATGCAGCGGCCCATGCCGAACAAGCGACGGAAATGCTGATGACGGCCCACCAGCGCACGCACCGAGCCGTCGATAAGCTTCGGGTGCTGGGTTGTCAGCCAGATATCAAAACCACGGTGGCGGTGCGTGTTCAGCCACGCCACATGGGCCGGTGCGGTAGATGCGGAAGAACGGGGAGGGAAACAGCCTTGCGCCTCGTCGATTATGACCAGCGAGCCGTCCGGCATCTCGTCCCAGTCTGGAACGAGCGAGGGAGAGCCTGCCTTGTTAATCTGGACCGACTTCAACGGCACCAGTGCGTGGGGAAGCGCCAGTTCCGGGATGCCAAGCACGAAGATAGGCCGCGCCAGCTCTGGCTTCGACTGCCAACTGGCGACGATCTTAGCCAAACGCTCGACCATGTTGAGCGTCTTGCCAGCGCCGGGAACGCCTGTGTTCAGCTCGATCATGATTTCAGCACGTAGCGGGAAGCACCGACAGCGGCCCACATAGCGATGCGCGCCATGTAAGCGCCGAAGATCATCCCCATAACCTGCGGGATGCCGGACAGCGTGGCAAGTTGAAGAACGGCGGTAGGCATCGCGGCCCAGTTGTTCTGGGCCATCGTCACAAGTTGATCAACCAACGTCGTCACGCCGGCATACGTGACAGCCGTGAAGCCGAGCGCCACAACAGCGCGAATCACAAGCGGCCCGAGGGCCGCCATCAACCATGCGAAAAGTTGGGTCATGATTTGAGGGACCTAGCGAAGATGAGAGCAGCAGCCGCGGCGCCGGTTGCAAGGAATATCGGAGCCACCGTGGCCATGAGGTCACAGGCGGGTTGCCACGATATGTTGTAGGTCGTGCCGAACATGGTGAACGGTATAGACGCTGGACAGCCTGTAGGGGCTGCGAAGATGGTGGGCGTGTAGTTCACCGGAACGCTGGTCTTCGACACGGTTTCGGTCGATCTTGGCAGCGACCAGTCAATGCCGGACGGAGTGACGGGCGCGCTGGGATTCGTGGGATTGCCCTGATACGGGTTGGTGATCGTGTCGGCCTTCGGGAAACCGATGGGCGAGGCCAGATCGCCGACCTTCGGCGTGTTGCCGGTCTGGGCGCGCAGTGCCTCGATCTGCGTGGCCGTGACGGGATCGGCGGCGGTGTCGTTGTAGGCCGATGGGCCATTGGTGGCGCGGTCGTCCTGCAAAATCTGGTTGATGGCGTCCGCCATCTGCTGGGCAGGGATAGGCTTGGCCTTTTCCGAGTCGGGCAGCTCTTGTGCGACCTGCTGCGGAGACTTGGTCTGCGCTGGCGTGGTCTGAGTCGTAGCGGCGGCGTTGGGCGTCGTGCAGGTGTTATTGACAGAAACCTGACCCTGAGGACAACCGACAGGAGCGCCTGACGTGTACAGGCGCGAACCTCCCGCGTCCCATGTAGTGCCGTCCGCAGAATGACACTCCGCTGTCACGCCGTTAACGGTGCACGCCGAGGGCGGAGAACCCCAATTCTGGTAAGTGCCGCTACCGTAGGTGTACGCCTGCCACTTCGCGATACACGCGGCCAACGGCGTGCCGCCGATCCACTGATTACTGCCCTGACACGCCCAGTACGGGCCGTTGGGCTGGAGCTGGCCGAGGTCGACCGTCGTCGTGCCTGCTGGCTTGCTAACCGTGCCGTCGCTGTTCTTGATCCAGTCATACGCCAAAGGCAGCAGAAGGCCAGCCAGCAGGCCATACGGGCCAAGGCCACCCATGACTCGCCCGAGGCCAGCAACCGCGCCACGCGCGCCCATAGCGGCGGCGATCTCCTGACCTACAGGGGTGGAAAGCGACGGCATGACGTAAGCCTGCGCGATCGAGCTGAAAAGGTACATCTCGATCAACAGGATGACCGCGATTTTCTTGAAAATCTTCTTCATTGTGAATCACCTCTCGACCAGTCAATGTATTTGCGGACCTCGTTGACGCCCCACACAACGACCCAAGCCGCAAGGAGCGCTGCGACGATGGTTTCAGCGGCCAGAACGTAGTCGGCCTGTGTGCATGGTGGGAAGGCGATGGGCTGGCTGACGGTGCTTACCGTGCCAGGGGAACCATCAACGGGGGTAGTGGAGATTTGGAGATTTAGAGCGCCGCTCGAAGGATCGGCGGATGTGCAAGAAACGGTACGGACTGCCGCACCATCGTGCACCAAGGTGCTCACTGGTGCATAAGCTGCACAAGCGGCACCACCCGCGTCAACGACCGTCGCATAGCAGGCGGCACCAACTTGATAGCTCATGACAAGTTAGGCACCTGATTTGCGCTTGATGAAGGCGTAGACCTTGGTGATGCCGAACAGGCCGACCGACAACGACATGAGTGCGCCGACGACGGCCAGCAGCGCGGTCGACGCGTCGGTAATGCCGGTGGTGACAGCAGTAACGTCGATACCAGCCGCCGAAGCCGAACCAGCAGCGATGACAGCACCAGCAACGACCAGACCTCTTTGAACGTTCTTGTTCATGTAAAACTCCATTTGAAATGCCGGAACCCGTCCGGCGCGGTACTACGAAAACCTATTGCAGAACAACGACGATGAAGAAACCTTCGTGGCAGTTAATTGCGGCCGTATCGGTTGCCTCTGCATAGCCATCAAACCGTCCAGCCTCGTGCACCCAGGGCGTAAACCCCACATCGCAGTCCAGGGGCATAAGGAACAGCGCCGATTCCTTGTCTTGGACGATGAACTTGGCCTCGTACTTATGCGCCTGCATTCTTGCCACCAGCGGCAGCAGGCTTCGCGCCTTCGATCGGTTTCAGAGAATGGATCACCGTCTTTTGAGTCTTACCGTTCGTGACGATTTCCATCTCAGCGATTGCCATGAAAGGCAGTGCATCCGCAAGGTGCTTGTACTTCTGGTACTCGTCCGCCTTACCGAAGTTGTACTCTGCACATGCCGTACCCATCGCGGTTCCCTTGCTGCTGTCCAACTCGGTTTCGACAAAAACTTTGGTGCTGTCGAATTCCTGCCCGTTGTCCATCTTCCCTTTGCTGTACTTCATGCCAGTAACCTTGAAGGTCGAATTGAATTTCATCGTCATGCTCCTGTTGTAATGGCCTACGCGAACCCGTTTTCCCCATTGAGGCCGAAGGATGGGACGGTTTTGATAAACTGGAAGAAACCAGGCACCTGGGGATGCTCTTGCTTGTGAACTGGGATAGGTCCAGACGTCGCTGAATCTGTGAGTGGCTTCAGCCGTTTAGGCCAGTAATCTTCTTCGGCGCAGCACAAGCGATCTAATGCCTCCTTATCACCGTAGAGTTCGCGCCATACGCGGATGTACTTACCGCACTGGACGGTCAGCCACTTTTCTGCTGCATCGTGATTGATTACAGCAGCACGCTGCTTAACCTCAAATCGTGCGCTCTCGGAGGCAACAGAGCCGAATTTCTCAAGTTCCTCTATGCAGGGATAAGCCCCCTTGAAGAACTCGCTCGGGTTTAGCAACACATCCGGCCGAATAATCGTGTTTGTGTTCTTAAACTCGATCTCGCACCGGCACCAGTTGCTTTCCTTGTCGCCTTCCATACGGCCTTTCTCGTAGAACCGTACAAATTTGGAAGAGCTACGCATACCGACCGTGAGCGTGCGTCCTTTGCCGCTAGGCCTGTCCCAATTTCCGTGTTTTTGAATTTCCGGCGGACGTCCGCCTTTTTTGAAAGAAAATCGACTGGACCGCCATTGCTCATAGGCCCAATCGACGGAGAGATAGCCGCCGTCGAAATCGTCGTGCGCTAGGTCAACGCGCGAAATCTTAGGAGATACAGCCGTTTTGGTAAGGAAGTCATGCAGGCGAATTTCCCAACCTGGCAGGGCATGCAAGCATCCGTGACCGCTGACAATAATGCCCATCTTCGACTTCTGTCCGCCAAAGCAAACGAAACCCATACCGTCGCCGAGCACCCAAGACTCTTTGAAGAAATTTTTGCCGGTCTTGCATTTTTCTGTGACGCCAAAGCCGAAGATTTTTTCCAACTGGCGGCTGGCTTCGCAAATGAACTGCTCGTCAGACACAAGCTGCTCACGTGCAGTCTTACACCAGGTTTCCTCAGCAACAGAAAAGTTCACCCAGTCGATAATGCAAAACTGATTCTCTGCGGGGCGACGGACCATTACCGTCTCTACTTTGCCGCTCTCGGTCATTACCAACTGAACATGTCCGAAGTGCTCATCGACAACTGAGGCCCAGCGGTCTCCGTCGGTACTTTTTAGGTTTTCCCCCATGTTATTAATGGGGGTCGCCTGATGCGCGGAATCATCCGCAAAATACGGCACTAACCGTGCCACCGCGCCAGTGCGCGCCCTGCGCTCCAGCGCGACAGCGCTGTCGCCCAGGCGCTCACACGACTGCGCCGGACTCGACAGCGCCGCACATTTCCGAGCAACCGCTGCTGATGAACGGCCGGCAGCGTTGGCGTAATCATTGATCGCGCGCTCACGAGCAACACGTAAAGACTTGCTTATCGAAGTCATACGCGCCCCTCTTCGGACGTCAAAGTCCCTGGCCGGATTCGCAGACCTTCGGCGGGATACGCCCTGCCCCTGCGGGGCACGCCTACCGGCGCGGGGGCTACCGCCTCACCCTCGGCACAGCCGAGGGCTGCGGGCACCTGCTCACCGTAAACGGCAGCCGAAACCCCGCGCCCTCTCGGGACGCGGCGGCTACCTTTGTTTGGGAATGCGAAGAGTGCGGAGACCAGCCAGCAGCAAGAGGTGCAGTTCAGCATCGTCATACACGCCCCATCGCTTCCGACTTCCGTGGACGGCCACGACGCTTCGGCTGATTTAACTCCAGAATGAAAACGGACCGAGTGACGGGCGCGCTTCTATCAACGCAAGCGGCAAGCCAGGCTGCGACATCTTCCATGCGCCACAGCAATCGCTTGTTGCCCGGCAGGCGGCAGATCGGTGGTAAGGCAGACGGATTACGAGAAGCATCGCTCCTGATGCTGGCTGGAGACTTATGCAAAAGCTCTGCAAGCTCATCAACACAAAGTAAAGCAGTCACCGGATTCCTGTCATGTATAGTTCTGGAATGTGTACTCGAATAATTCGTGTACATTTACATTAAATGTACACTATTCAGAAATGTACAACGTTTCGCGCAGACGTGCAACGTCCTGCCACGCATTTTTTTACGAGACATGACGCGATCTAAAAAAGACATCGAGGTAAGCGAGCGGCTGATAGCTCAGATTTCGGCACGCTTCGGTGACCGTGGCCGCTTTACGCTGCTAGAAGAAGCCAGTGGAATTGCTGCGAACCGATGGAAGAATCTTTACTACGGCAAGCAAGCCGCTACGGCAGAACAATTGAATTTCTGGACAGCAACATATCCAGAGGACGAAATTTGGATACTGACCGGAAAAGAAGATGACGGCGGATATCTATTCGGTACCCCGACAGAATCGGCAATGGGTAGAGACTCAGTTGGAGACAGACTTAACTGGGTGATAGAGGAATTTGCTTCCCCAAGAGGAAATGACCTAATCGACTACCTAACCGATCGATATGGCAGCACAATAACGCGCGCGGAATGGAAGAAACTGCTGCTACGCCAGGCCGAACCGACCATGGAAATGGTCGAGCTAATCTGCCGTGAACGGCCACATTTCGCAGCATGGGTGGTACTTGGCTTTGCGCCACATCTATCCGTTGATCCGACGAACGAAGAATCGATCAAGGCATGGAAAAAACAACGGATAGATGAACTAGAAGCTTTGCTATCTGGAATCTCAAGAAGTTAGTGTGCCACCACAGCAAACCGCCCCCTCTGCGGAACGGCACAATTTTGG
>Ga0307408_100002555_pt1 | contig 12720 bp, 12 predicted proteins | sample 322Cmetagenome_FD_202116 | JGI IMG/M metagenome (GOLD analysis project Ga0307408, IMG submission 202116) | Maize rhizosphere microbial communities from greenhouse at UC Davis, California, United States - 322HYB-C-3 | ecosystem: Host-associated > Plants > Roots > Rhizosphere > Soil | place... | reverse complement strand
ATATCTGTTCCGCTTACTATCTTTTTCCTATACTCATCGGTCTTATTATATTGGAGTGTTACCCACACAACGCTTCATGCCATTACAACGGTAGGCTTATTTGCGCTGGGTGTAGTGGTGTTTACATGGGTAGAGTATATAACACACCGCCACCTCTTTCACATGCAAACCTATACCAAGCTGCGCGCTAAATTACAATATACAATGCATGGTGTACATCACGAGTTTCCAAAAGATAAAGACCGGCTCGCAATGCCTCCACTGTTGAGTATTACTATAGCAACGGTATTGCTGCTGCTGATGCGGCTGGTGATGGGCGATTTTGTTTTTGCATTCCTCCCCGGCTTTCTGGTGGGTTATGCAGGATACTTATCGGTACACTATATGGTGCATGCTTACCAGCCACCTAAAAATTTCTTTAAAGTGTTATGGATAAACCACAGTGTGCATCACTATAAAGATGGAGAAGTTGTGTTTGGAGTTTCGTCTCCACTGTGGGACTATATATATGGTACGATGCGCGACAAACGCCCTTCGTAGCGTGCGCGATAAAAAATAAATAGCCATCCCGGATTTCAGGATGGCTTCTTTATTTGTTTAGGTAAATGATTAGGTAAAGGTATAAAACGTTAAATGCGAGTTTCTTTTTCAACTTTCACAACCCCTTTTTTCTGAGGTTTCTTGGCGTACGTAGGGCACGTATGAAAGCCGCAGGAAGAAAGAACGATAGCCAGAACCGAGAATATAGCTACAGATTTTTTCATACAAGTCAGAATTAAAATTGTTGTTCAAAGGTATATAAGTCGGTTAGACGGCACTTTTCGATTCTCGCAGAATTCTTACATCGATGGCGAATCTTTTGGAAAATTAAATTTTGAAGCCGAAACAGAAACCCGAAATTAATGGTTTAGAGAAGTATACTTAGAAAGATATGCTCGGATACAGATTCTCAAAATATGCACCTCCGCCGGATTCCGGCAAAAGCGACTTCGAAAAACTACTCAAGGTTTTCATGCAACTCATCCTGATCACATCAGGAAACGTTTCTGAGGCCCTTCAGTGGCTTACCGAAGTTGACAGGCAATATGGTTTAACCAATGATAAATATGGTATCGGTGATTTTATAGAAGACTTAAAACGAAATGGCTATATCACCGATGAAGGTCCGCGGGGCGAGTTCAAGCTCAAAGCTAAGAGCGAGCAAAACTTACGTCAGTCGGCACTGGAGGAGATATTTGGTAAACTAAAAAAGACAAAACAGGGAGAACATAATACATCGCACAGCGGACGCGGTGATGAACAGACTACCGAAAGACGCGATTATGAGTTTGGTGATACACTCGAACAAATATCCGTAACCGATTCGCTGCGAAACGCGCAGATCAATCATGGTCTTGATAATTTTTTCATGACTGAAGATGATCTGGAAGTAATGGAGAGTGAGTATAAAACACAAACCTCCACGGTACTGATGATCGATATATCGCACTCCATGATTTTATATGGAGAAGATCGCATCACCCCTGCTAAAAAAGTTGCCATGGCACTGGCCGAACTCATCACAAAGAAATATCCGAAAGACACATTGGATATACTGGTGTTTGGTGATGATGCATGGCAGATCGAGATCAAAGATTTACCATACCTGCAAGTTGGTCCGTATCATACCAACACAGTAGCAGGACTTGAACTGGCGATGGATATTTTGCGCAGACGCAAAAATGCCAACAAGCAGATCTTTATGATCACCGATGGAAAGCCTACCTGTATAAAGCAAGGTATAAAGTACTATAAGAATGCTTTCGGACTTGATCAGAAAATATTGAGCACGACACTTAACCTGGCCGGGCAGCTTAGAAAATTAAAAATACCCGTTACTACTTTTATGATAGCAACAGACCCTTACCTGAAATCATTTGTGCGCGAATTTACAAAGGCAAACAATGGCAATGCCTACTATAGCAGCCTGGAAGGCCTGGGAAATCTTGTGTTTGAAGATTTCAAAAGAAACAGAACCAAAAATTTATAATCAACTGCCGATATATATTTCGGCTCATCCTTTCTGAATTACACATACTATGCATTATACATCTGTTAAAACCCTCGGAGAACTAAAAAAGACTGGTTATATATCGCGTTCTACAAAAGAAGAGCTTCGCGAAAATCTGATACAAAGACTCCGTAATAAAGAAACTGTATTTGAAGGTATATGGGGTTACGAAGAAACCGTAATTCCGGATCTGGAACGTGCTATACTGGCGGGCCATGATGTAAACTTACTCGGTTTACGCGGACAGGCTAAAACAAGGTTAGCACGCCTTATGGTAAAACTACTGGACGAATATATACCCTATATAGAAGGCTCTGAACTGAATGACGACCCGCTCGCCCCTATATCGCGTTACGGTAAAGATAAAGTGCAGGAATTGGGCGATGCTACACCTATAGCATGGCTGCACCGCGATGAGCGCTATACCGAAAAGCTGGCAACACCTGATGTTTCCATTGCCGATCTTATTGGCGATGTTGACCCTATAAAAGCAGCTACATTAAAATTACCGTATTCGGATGAACGTGTAATTCACTTCGGATTAATACCACGCTCAAACCGAAGTATATTTGTAATTAACGAGTTGCCCGACTTGCAGGCACGCATACAGGTAGCGCTCTTTAACATATTGCAGGAAGGCGATATCCAGATACGCGGTTTTAAAATACGCATGCCGCTGGATATCCAGTTTGTATTCACGGCCAATCCGGAAGACTATACTAACCGGGGCAGTATAGTAACTCCGCTGAAAGACCGCATCGATAGCCAGATCATTACACACTATCCAAAAACACTGGATATAGGCAAACGCATTACGCAACAGGAAGCACGCCTGAAAGAAGAACAACGAAGTGCTGTAACTGTAAATGAAATTGCGAAAAATCTGATCGAACAAATTGCCTTTGAAGCACGCAAGAGTGAATATGTAGATGCGAAGAGTGGTGTATCGGCTCGCTTAACTATATCTGCATATGAAAATCTGGTAGCAGCTGCCGAGCGCAGAACTATAATTAACCAGGAGAAGAACACTGCGATTCGTGTAGCCGATTTCATTGGTGTAGTGCCTGCTATAACGGGTAAAGTAGAACTGGTTTACGAAGGTGAGCAGGAAGGCCCCGGTATAGTAGCACAAAATCTTATAGGTAAAGCGTTGCGTACACAGTTTCTCAATTACTTCCCGGATCCTGATAAGTTCAGAAAACAAAAAGAGAAAAGCCCGTATAAGAAAGTAGCCGATTGGTTTGGCGAGGGCAACACGGTAGACTTGCTTCATAGCATGCAACAGAGTGAATTTGAAAAATCACTGAAGTCTGTTCCGGGTTTATCAGAACTGGTGAACGAGTTTCACAAAAACCAGGATGCCGCAACCAAATTGTTTATGATGGAATTTGCATTGCATGGTCTGGCAGAATATAGTCTCATCAGCAAACATAATCTAACAGCAGGCCTACAATTCAAAGATTTACTCAGCAGTATGTTTACATTGCCTCGTCCGGGTGAAGAAGAAGATGACGATGATGAATTTGCGAGAGGTAAATTTTAATAAATAGAACACCTTCAACAATAACTTCCTGCATATGCGGGAAGTTATTTGTTTTATAAAAAGGTATTGCTGCCGTAACACATCGTTCGTTTTAACATTTCTCCTTTCGCCATATATACTCATTATGAAACTTCAGGAGTCTGTCACTTTTAATCCGCAGCAAATGCAGCAGCTTAAAAAGCTGGTAGCAAAGGGAGAAGGACTTACACTTGAATTTAAACGCAAGGCTGCTTTTCCGGAAAAGATCGTTCGCGAAATGATAGCCCTTGCCAATACCAAAGGTGGAATACTATTAATTGGTATTGGCGATGATCTTACAATACCGGGCCTGAAACATCCTGAAGATGAATCGCACGTAATCAAACAAGCGCTAAAGAAATGCAAGCCGGCTCTGTTATATAAAGAAGAATATATACCAGTAGGTAATGCACGAACCGTTATTCAATACGAGATACCCGAGAGCAACCGAAAGCCGCACTATATATACCATAGCGAACAAGAAAAAGAATGTTTTGTACGTGTGGAAGACAAGAGTATAAAAGCAAGCCGTGAAGTGCGTGAAATTGCCAAACGTGCGCAGCACAAAAAAGACATACGCTTTAGCTATGGCGAATATGAACACCTGCTCATGCAATACCTCGAAGCAAACAACACTATAACACTCAGGAAATTTATAGAGATAAGCGGCCTGAAAAAATTCTATGCCTCCAAAAAATTAGTACTGCTTGTATTAGCAGATGTACTTCGTGTAGCTCCTAACGAACGCGGAGATATTTACTCTCGAATTTAACACACCTAACATTGATTTGTATTCTTTACGAAGATGTTAACTCACGGTTAACGATAACTACCAGCGGATAACGATCTCCCGAACGGGGACGTAAAGTTATAAAAAAAGTTTTCTTTCCTGCATGTTCACAAATCATAACCTTTTTTTTAGATTTCATTTGAAAATCGTGATGCAGGTATTTTTCATAGTGAAATGATACGAGTCATACACGAACTCCATGTGTCCCTTATGAAATAATTTAGTAACACACATGAAATCCATTTGAAGCCGAGAACAACATCGCATGAAATTTCCGCAAGGTGTAAATTCAACTGCAGTTCTGTTCAACGCTAAACCTAATGTTCTTTGTGAAGCATGGCAAAACCCAAGAAGGAGAAAAAAATCTTCGTACTCGACACGTCTGTCATTATTTATGAACACAACTCTATCCTCAACTTTGATGAACATGACGTTGGCATTCCTATAACGGTTCTAGAAGAACTCGATAATTTTAAGAAGGGCAACGATACTAAAAACTTTGAAGCGCGTGAATTTATACGGCTTATCGATAAGCTGGCAAAAGACCGTATGCTTCAGGAGTGGAATCCCATCAACGGAAAAGGTAAGGGTAATTTTAAGGTGTTGATGGACACCAACAGTGCTGTAGATGCTAACAAGGTTTTTAACGAAGTAAAGGCCGATCACCGGATACTCAATGCAGCATTACAACTGCAGAAAGAAGAGAAGGGTAAACGCGTTATTCTTGTCTCAAAAGATGTTAACCTCCGGCTGAAAGGGAAGTCGCTGGGGCTGCAGGCAGAAGACTATACTACGGGGAAAGTTCAGAATATATCTTCGCTATATACAGGCCGCACCATCATCGAAGATATTGATGCAAACTTGATCAATTTACTATACGAGAAAGGTTATTGCCAGCCGGCAGATCTGCTGGGTAAATTAAATCCGCTCAAGAATCATTACTATATATTGAAGAGCGGTAAGAAATCTGCACTGGCATATTTCAATCCGTTCAACGGTATGCTCGAGCATGTGGAGAAACGCTCGGTATATGGCATCAAGCCGCGTAATGCCGAGCAGACATTTGCTATTCATGCAGCATTAAAACCCGAAATAAAACTTGTATCCATTCAAGGTGTAGCGGGCACCGGTAAAACATTGCTTGCCCTGGCGGCTGCACTTGAACAAAAGCGGGAGTATAAACAAATATACCTGGCACGACCGATCGTTCCTCTGAGCAATAAAGACATTGGATATTTACCAGGGGATATAAAGTCGAAAGTAAATCCTTATATGGAGCCGCTGTGGGACAACCTGAAATTTATACAGAACCAATATAGCGAAACGGATAAAGAGTATTCGAAGATTACGGAGATGGTGAGCCAGGAGAAACTAGTAATCACACCACTCGCCTATATCCGCGGAAGAAGTTTATCAAATATATGTTTCATTGTTGATGAAGCACAAAACCTGACACCACATGAAGTAAAAACGATCATTACCCGTGCCGGAGAAAACACGAAGATCATTTTTACCGGAGATATATACCAGATTGATACACCATACCTGGACTCACAAAGTAATGGACTGTCAACGCTTATCGATCGGCTTCAGGACCATGAACTATATGCGCACATAACATTGGAGAAAGGCGAACGTTCGGAGCTGGCAAACCTGGCCAACGAACTTATGTAGATGACGAAAGTTTGAAGTTTTTCAAAATTAGAAATTTTCGTTCCCATTCTAAGACTTTAGCAGAACAAGATCCTTGAAACCATTGTGATTTCAAGGATTTTTTACTTTGGCGCGTTATTCGTCATTGCTTGGCAAACCGCACTAAGTTTTATGATACTCCGTTTTATTTTCAGGCAGATGTCTCTTCAAAAGCAAGCTCGTTATCTGAAGAAAAAAGGTATAATGCTTGGAACACGTTTAAAGAATGGCCGTAAGATTCACATCTATATGTTGCGCGACCTCTTTATTGAAGTGCTTTATAAAAATGATAATGCCAATGATGAAGCCGAGCATTTGAATATGCTCCGCGGATTGAATAACCTGAACGATTATCTCGAGAGAGAATTTAAGGCCAGCTTTTGACTGGCCTTAATTATTTGTTGTTGTTATTTCTTTGAAAGAACCTTCAGCATCGTTTCACCGATCTCAGCAGGCGATTCTACTACGTGAATGCCGCACTCTCTCATTACTCCCATCTTTGCTTCCGCAGTATCATCTGCACCACCGATAATAGCACCGGCATGTCCCATTCTTCTTCCGGGAGGCGCTGTTTGTCCGGCAATAAATCCTACAACAGGTTTCTTATTTCCGTTTTCTTTAATCCAGCGTGCTGCAACGGGCTCATAATTTCCACCGATCTCACCGATCATTACAATCGCATCAGTATCCGGATCATTCATCAATAATTCTACAGCATCTTTAGTAGGTGTACCAATGATTGGGTCACCACCAATACCAATCGCAGTAGATATACCAAGACCAGCTTTTACAATCTGATCAGCAGCTTCGTAAGTAAGCGTTCCTGATTTAGATACTATACCTACTTTACCTTTTTTGAATACGAAGCCTGGCATGATACCTACTTTCGCTTCACCCGGAGTAATAACACCCGGACAGTTAGGACCGATAAGCGTTACATGCTTGTCTTTGATATACTTCTTCGCCACCATCATATCCTTTACAGGTATACCTTCGGTGATCGCGATAATTACTTTTATACCAGCATCAGCAGCTTCCATAATTGCATCCGCAGCAAATGCTGGCGGAACAAAAATGATAGATACATCAGCTCCTGTCTTATCAACAGCTTCTTTTACCGTATTAAAAACTGGTCTACCTAAATGCTCTGAGCCACCCTTCGCCGGAGTTACCCCTCCTACTACATTGGTTCCGTACTCTATCATTTGTCCGGCATGGAAAGTACCTTCCGAGCCAGTGAATCCTTGAACAATTACTCTTGAATTTTTATTAACCAGTACACTCATGAACGTTGATTTTTAAGCAGCACAAAAATAGGAGAATAAAGCTATCAACCAAACCAACCTGAAATACAAAAGGCTGCTTTTCAGCAGCCTTTTAACAGGGTTATTTAGAGTTCAAGGGCTTGTCTTTTAAATTGTTACGCACCAAAAACTCGTTGTATAAATCTTTGTAGCTCTGTACATCCGGAGCAAGTTTTATCGCTTCCTGGAAAGCTGTAGCAGCATCGATCAGCAATGAATTCTGTTCGTAGAAGCCTGCCAGAATCAATTTATTGATCGCTGTATTTTCCTGTGTTTCACCGGAGATCTCATTCAGCAAAGTCTTGATCCGGGCTTTATCAGCTTTAGACAAGCGCTTCAAAGTATACTTCTCTGAAACTTTATTAGGCTCCTTCTTCGACTCTACTGTTACCAGTATATTGTCTTCATTGGCAAAATCTGTATCAGCAAGATTTACCTGGATGTTGCTTTCACTTGTTTCGCGTTTGGCAAGCTCATCGTCAAACAAGCTTTTAAATTTCACTACATACGGCCCTGGTATTTTTTCTGCATCCCAGTTAATAATAATCACATCATTATAGATAGCAGGGTTTTGTGTAGCGATCGGCAGATATAGGGGTATAATGGAGCCACGGTGTACAGCTCCTGTAGCCTGCATGCCGTTTCCTTTTTGTGTGTTGGCGCTCAGTATAAAATCTGCATACTTATTCAACACACTCGTTCCTGTACCTACCTTCTTGGCCAGATCTGCCACTTTGTATTTTCCGGCTTGCTTTACTTCTATTGGTTTACCACTTACATGTACTAAACCTACATACGCATTTTCGGCAACCTTCAATTCATCGTCAGACTTCAGGCTTGAACCTACCTTAATAACCTGCCAGCCAGAGCCTGCCTTTATCTCATTCTTACCTTTATTTACCAGAACCTTAAAAGTATAGTCCTGGGCCATTGCCTGTACCAATCCAATCAAGGCAAACACGAACAACGCCAACTTCTTTTTCATGACATTCTATAGGGTTAAGGGTTTTTACTATTCCAAAAGTAGAACATGGTTTGGAATTTTCTTTCCATAAACGAAAGAAGCCGCACAATGGCGGCCTCTTTTTTATATTTTTTACCAGAAGATTAACGTTTCATACCGTTTCTGATCAGAAAATCTTCATACGATTCTTTGTAATATGCAACATCAGGTGCCAGACGAATCGCTTCTTCATACGCAGCAACAGCATCTATATACAGGCGATGCTCTTCGTAGAAGCTCGCAAGAAATAAATTATTCAGCGCAGTTTGTTCGGATACATTGCTTTGAATTTCACCCAGCGATACTTTGATTTTTTCTTTCTGAGCGGGGGCCATCTTCTTCACTAATTTCTCTGCAGACTTTTTATTTGGATCAGATTTCGCTGCAACCTGCACCAGCACAGCATTTTCAGAGGCCAGCCTGGCATCGTTCAAATCTACACGTAAAGAAGATTCAGGTGTTTCTATTTTAGCAAGTTCATCACCAAACATATTGTTGATCACCACTATATATGGACCTTCAATCTTGTTCGCATCCCAGGCAATTACTACCGAAGCATTATATACATCGGCATGTTGATTTTCGGGTAAAAGAATTTGTATAGCTGTAGCTTCACCACGATGTACCGCTCCGGTTGCGCTTAACCTGTTTTTCTTGGCTTCAGCAGAATTACTGCTCAGTATAAAGTCGGTATATTTATTCAGAACGCTTGAACCACTGCCGCTTACTTTCGCTGCAAGGTCTGCTACTTTATAATTACCGGCTTGTTTTAGTTCAATTGGTTTACCGTTGGCATGTACTAAACCTATATAAGCATTATCAGAAAGTTTCAGTTCATCGCCCGATTTTAAGGATGCTCCAGTTTTAATGGGCTGCCAGGCATCGCCATTTTTCAATTCATTAGAACCTTTGTTCACCAACACTTTAAAAGCATAATCCTGGGCAACGGCAGAGGCAGCGTAGAGAAACGTGATGGATAGAAGGGTGAGGATTTTAGTTTTCATAATCTTGCATTCTCAGTATAAATCTTGTGTGTTAATACTCCTGACTTGGCTTAGGTAATCTTCTGATTATATTTAGCCAAAGACGTGCCACTCCGGGTCTGAATACGTTAAAATAAAATTCAAAGCAGGGCCCTACCGCGGCAATAGTGGCCAGTGTTAACGTAAGATCAAGTTTAAAGTTTGACTCTGAGAACAACCATATTGAAAACCCTACCAGCAATACGATCTGCACTACCTGTATAAGCAGTGAAACACTATCAAACCATAGTGGATACCGGTGATTTATAGCATAGAACAATGCTATATTGAAAAAGCAAAACAAAAACGCGAGCAGGTAAGCGCCCCAGTCGGGCAGTTCATTAATATAGTCTTCGTTTAATATAGTGGCAAGAATGTTTGCATGCACCACCAGCCCAAACATATCGGGGTTTGCACGACCGGCAACTTTGTTATTGAGTGGTGTAAAAAATTTATCGTTCCAGGAAGGATCACCTAAATAATCTCCCAGATAACCGAAGATCACAATTTTATCTTTGATCATCTCCGGAAGAAACTCTCCACGGAAGGGCTGGTATACATCCAATGCATAGAACATAACCGGGTAATGCGTTGTGCCCAGGTCCTGCCCACGAAGTGATTTTATTTTTACATCCTGAATATCAATATTACCGCGGTAGTTGATGATCTCTTCAAAATTATCGCGACTCAAAAATTTTGCAGTTTTTACCGGATCATATTCCATAGCAAGCTTCACTGCAAATGCATACTCAGCTTTTCCTTTTGCAACTATTCGTGGAATGAATGAACGGCAAATTTTTACATCTTCCTGATAACGGGCTCCGGTAACAAGATTTGCATAGCCATGCTGAGCCGAGCTCTGAAATAACTCATCCGAATATTCAATTGAATCATATACTTCAAGAGCGTCTGCTTTCGAGAGCGAATCTGACTGCAGTAATTTTGTAACGAGCACAACATTACCTGCTTCCTGTATCGCGCTGCTTAACATGAGGTTTCCTAATGTATCCAATAGCTGCGGGCAATTTACGGTATCACGAAGTCCACCTTCACAATTAAAAAAACCATCTATACCAATAACGCGTGGTTTATGCTGAGCAATAATGGAAAGCTGTTGAGCAATTTGTCCTCTCGATAAGCCTCCTATATTTACCAGTACGATGCGTTCATCCACCAGCGGATCCTGGCGTAAATTGGAGAACGCATAATCGGTAAGTTCAAAATCAGAAAGTGCCTGTGCTATAGGATCGAATGAATTGAACAGTTCGAGCTTTGTTATTTTCGAGATGCACCACATGAAGCCAAACACAAAGAGTGTAGCAAACAAACTGTTTATCAGGAATTTCTTCATACAGGTAGCCGTAGTATCTAGTAAATTTAGAAATTTAAACGTTCAATATCCATAACAAACTTTGAAGGCTTCGCTCAGATCCAGACTCACCGTAGATCAATTCGCAGAGGGCATTCTCCGTGGCGATCGCGTCATTCTAGGCCAGGCAATAACACTCATCGAGAGTACACGACCTGCCGACCAAAATTCAGGAGCACAACTGCTTGAGCGCATCCTTTCAAAAACCGGTCACGCTATTCGTATCGGTATAACCGGAGTGCCCGGTGTTGGCAAGAGTACATTTATTGAAGCATTCGGTAAATATATTATTGATCAACATAAAAAACTTGCCGTGCTCACCATCGATCCCAGCAGCCAGGTTACTAAAGGAAGTATACTAGGTGACAAGACACGTATGGAGGAGCTGTCTAAAAATGCGAACGCGTTCATTCGTCCTACAGCTTCCGGAAATACACTTGGCGGTGTTGCGCATAAAACCCGTGAGGCAATGTTGCTATGTGAAGCGGCAGGTTATGATGTTATTATTATTGAAACTGTTGGTGTAGGACAATCAGAAGTATCAGTCAAAAATATGGTTGATTTCTTTTTACTGCTGATGCTCGCAGGAGCCGGTGATGAACTGCAGGGTATAAAAAAAGGAATTATGGAGATGGCCGATGGAATGGTAATTACGAAAGCCGATGGTAACAATATAAAACACGCTACCGAAGCGCAGGCAGAATATAAACATGCATTTCATCTATTTAGTCTGGCGGAATCCGGATGGATACCACAAGTACTTACTTCTTCAGCACACAGTGGGCAAGGTATAGATGCTGTCTGGAATATGATTTCAAAATACCAGGAGCACACCACAGCATCGGGATACTTTGAAAAAAACAGAAGCAGTCAAAATATAGCGTGGTTCCAGGAGTACTTCGAACAATTGCTAAAAGACGATTTGCAAAAAAATGCTTCTCTCCGGGAAATCAATCAGAGATTAGCAAAAGCCGTAGCCGATCGCGAACTCTCCTCAAGACAAGCCGCACTGCAATATCTTGAAGCATACCATGAAGCAATACGAAATAGCTATGAGCCTTGAGTTACGAGCCACGAGGGCCGCTGGCTACAGGCTTCAAGTTACTGGCTTTTTTCTCCTCGCAGCTTAAAGCTCACAACTCGCAGCTATTTAAATATAGCTATAGCTTCGGGTCGCTCTTGTCCTTGTTCTTCTTAAATCCATACGGGCAGTGTCTGCAGCCGCTCTTGCAGCAGTGGCCGCGTTTGAGATGGTACGCTTCGGTAAAGACAATCAATCCGTTTTCCATATAATGATAGATGGAACTCTTGAAGTCGTCTTCTTTATCGGGTTGATTTGTATCGGCCATATACCTTTCGTAAAAGCAAACTTAAAATTTAATGAATCATAAAACATTTCCAAGCAGCACACGCAGAGAAAGTCATTAAATTGCTTCGTTATTTGAAACATTCGCATGATGAAAAAAATTTCAGGTATAGCGTTACTCCTCGTCACTTGCTGGGCGTGTCAAACAGAAAAAACTTCAGACAAGACAGTTCATGCTTCGCAAGATTCTCTACAACTGGAATATGCCGAAGGGTTTAAAGTATATTACGATGGCAGCATCAAAGTTGTGGAGGTGCTATATCCGTTTCAGGGTGCTACTTCAGGGTATAAATATTTATTAGTGCCACCGGGAGAAACTGTGCCGGAACATGAAGCCAACGTACGTGTTATCCGCACGCCCATCACATCTATAGCCTGTACTTCTACCACACATATACCTTTGCTGGATTACATTGGCGAAACGGATAAATTAACCGGCTTTACCACTACTGATTTTATAAGCTCCGAAAAAATGCGGGCACGTATCGATGCAGGCAAAGTAACCGAACTCGGTATTGATAAGGGTATAAATATGGAACGCCTGGCTATGCTAAAGCCTGCCA
>Ga0307408_100002553_pt1 | contig 12721 bp, 11 predicted proteins | sample 322Cmetagenome_FD_202116 | JGI IMG/M metagenome (GOLD analysis project Ga0307408, IMG submission 202116) | Maize rhizosphere microbial communities from greenhouse at UC Davis, California, United States - 322HYB-C-3 | ecosystem: Host-associated > Plants > Roots > Rhizosphere > Soil | place... | reverse complement strand
CGGTCGTAAAGAGCCGCCAGTCCCGCGTTAGTGGACAACCCTCACAGGTCGCAGGGGCCTTGATCCCTGATAACACTCAACATTCTTGGCGGGATGACGTGGGGAAGGTTTTAAAAGTTTTGGCTTCGAGAGGAGTTCGATCATGGCATTGGTCGGTAGACGGGATGGGCGCAATTTTGGCTATGGACGGCAACTGAGTTATGCGGGGCCGCAAGCGCTGAAAGATCTGTTTGGCGGTGGGCATTACGGGACGGTCAAAGCGCACAGTGATCGCTGGCAGGCGTTTGTTCGGTGGTGTCGGTCGGAGGATGGACCAGGATTTAACGATGCGCAGCAGATTGATCGGCAGACCTTACTGGATTACGCAGGACACTTACGCCAGCAGGTTGCACAAAGAGCTATCTGCATCGCGACCGCGCAAAACCGATTGTCCAGCGTGAACCGAACCATGGCCGCGCTTCGCGGTGATCAGTCCGTGAAAGTACCGAGCCCAAGCAAGGCGTTGGGAATGCAGCGGGCCAGTGTTCGTCGCTCAGTGCCGCAAGGCCAAGACCGCGAACAGGTGAAGCGGATCATCGACGCGCTCTGCGAACAGAATCCCCGTGCCGCAGCCGTTATGCAGTTGGCACGCGCCACTGGCATGCGATTGCGCGAGGCGATTCTGGCCGACCTACCACGCCTCAAGCGCGAAGCCAAACATTACGGCAAGATCAATATCCAGGATGGAACCAAGGGTGGACGCTCGGGGGCATCTGCGCCTCGCTGGATTCAGGTAAATGTTCAAATCCACGAAGCACTCAGCTATGCCGAGCAGGTCTCTCCCAACGGTAGTTGCAACCTGCTGGCACCGAACGAAAGCTACTTCGACTTCCAACGGAGAGTCGTGCGACCCGTCCGAGACTTCCTACATACGAACAACCTCAAAGGCTTCCACGAACTGCGCGCGGCTTACGCATGCGAACGCTATGAGCAGATCACCTGTCACCTAGCGCCTATCAACGGCGGCAGATGCAGCCACCTAGATCTGCAACTCGATCGAGAGGCACGCTCACAAATCAGTTATGAACTGGGGCATGGTCGAATCGACGTGGTATCGGCCTACATTGGTGGTCGACAATGATCAGACTATTCGATATGGAGCTGTTCCTGGTGGGGGTCCTGACAGGGTCGCATGCCACACGCCAGCGCCATCTACGCCAAGCAAAGACCATTCAAGCCGCGATCTCTGATCGCTGGTACCGAGATAATCCATGGACGTGGCAGCACAAGCATCTCACCTGGTTTCTAAATCAACAAACAGCCGGCTCCCATTACTATTACCTTCTAACCTCGAGGCTGATAGTTCGTCGACTAGGAAAAAATGGGTCTTAAACACTAACCCCCCTGACAGAAAAAATTATCGCATCAATGACCTTAATGGCCATAATACAAAAAAACTCTAACTCAAACTACCAAGTAGGTATATTAAACAATCTGCCAGAACTACCTTCGTCATGTAGCACGCGGGCTAGTTCATACTCCGAGAATACAACGCCATCTGGCACGTCGGAGTCGATTGTAGTCAAAATATACTGAATCCCAGAGAGACTCGATGCTGTTCGGACGTACTCAATAAACTCAATTTTCTTTCTATCGTCAAGTGTCTCCAACCCACCATCATGATATAAGAACCGCACAAATTCCATTTTTGAATACGCCATTGCGACAGCGATATCAAAGCCTATACACAGCATTTTTCTGTAGCTATGCCCATCACTCTCTCCAGTTATTCGTCCTAGACCATTTAAAAGACCAGCCGAATATTCCAAATTCCCTTCAGCATTTTGCTCAGTTATTAATACTCCGTCCTTATTTAATACTTCCGTTACAAAGTTCGCAAAATGCTCTTTGATCCCTTTATAGATTCCATCATTCGACCGGATGACCGAATCGCGATTCATCCTAATCTTCTCTACAACCTCATCTTTTTCTCGAATCAGCTTTCTACAATCAGCCTCCATACTTTTCACAGAAGAGTTCACTTCCAACCTTCGATTCAGCTCATAAATGTAGGACTTCTGTTCAGAAAGAAGATCTGACACTTCTTGATACTTTAAAAAAACATCTTGCGAGCGTAGATACCCCAATTTCTTTGAGCGTTCTTCACTAAGCTCAGAAATAGAGCTAGCTATTTCAACAAGTTCGCTTTCCAGCTCCCCTATTTGCTGAAAAATAAACCCTTGACGCTCAATAGTTATTTTACGATTAAACTCTACCAGCTCCCCAAATGTTCGCTTAAGCTGACCATCAAATATAACACCCGACTCCTCGAAAAGCTGAGACAAACTGTCCAACTCGATTTTAACATCGCTCGACGCCAAGGACTTATTGAGTTTCTTTAACCGTGCAGAAAGATAGTATCTTAAATTATTAAGATCACTTATCTGTGAATTTATACCCTCCGCGAGTTCTTCAATATAAAGCACATCAGTGCTATCAAAATTAAAATTCTCCAACTGCCATTCCAAATCAGAAACTTGATTCTTTTTCACGTCAAGCAGGTTCAATATCGTTTCTTCTTGATCGCCTGCAGTCAAGCCTATAGCGGATTTTAGCTTAGCGATTTCCTCCCGCAGAGCCTCAACCTCGCTCTTTAGCAAGTAATTTCTCTTCAACGAATGCGAGTCAAATCCCAGAAGGTGTCCAACATATGGTTTCCAATAGACATGTTGCCCTCTATGCTTATCCAATTGAAAAACATCCGTGTAATCATCCTGACCTCTTAGACAGTAAGCGATAGCATCACGATAACTCCATGGATCAATAACCAAGAGATTAAGGTAAGAGTCAAGAACAAGGCGTGCTTTGTCGATTGCAAGATCACTATAATCCCAGAGCGCATCTTCTAAACCTCGAAAGCATTGTTTAGCTTTTGAGTGTTTCCTTAAAAAAATTCGAGTGTTTTTTGATACTCCGCGCTTTACAGTTAAAAACTCACCGGAGTTCAGCTTAAGCTCAATGTAAAATTCATATTTTTCAAACACAGGAAAAAATTCAAACAAGAAGAAAGTCTTGTGCCGCCCTTTCAACAAACAAAAATCAATAAGTTCTGCCAGTTTGCTTTTACCTAAATTATGGGCATCTGTCGATTTCAAGGTCTTATTAAAAACCCTACCAAGTATGACATTAAAACCATCATGGAAATCAACAGTAGAAAATTCGCTTTCGAAATTTGAATATATCCTAGAAATTTTCATGGTCCGACATACTCGATAAGATCATTCTTACGGTGATAATCAACCAACCCCAAAAGAAAAAGCAACTGCAAGCTCGGTTTAAATAAAATATTTGCCCTAGCATCGTAAGAATTAAGCTTTTCTAGCAAATCAGAATAGCTCTCAAATTTAGACTTCTTAATGGAGCCCAATAAAAAACCAGACACTGCCAGAACAGTGAGATCGGGATGAGAGTTCTTATTAGGCATTAGCAACATCATCATCTCCAATGTCGCAATGATAATACATATAATACATCATAGATCTGGTTAACTGTTTGTTCCCTTTTAGTTCAACATCCCGTTCCAACAGCAGTTCGATCAACTTCTCTAGCACAACATCAAAACTCTGACCAGGGATTCGAAGAGCGATAATTTTCGCAGCCAGTTCTTCTGATACGCCTAAGTATAGCCTCTGCAAATCATCGTTTTCAGGCATCGCGAGGAAGTCCTGGATGAGATACATGTCTTCAATTTTTCTTTTTATGAGCTTAGAATATTGATCAGAAAGACTATTTATCTCATTCTTTCTTTCAAAATCAGTTCTAAATATTCGGGTAGATATGTCGCGTTTAGTTATACCTCCTAAGCCATTACTAAGCCCTACTATAATACTAGCTAGGTCATCTGGCTCTATGTTCAAAGGCATCTCGAATGGGTTTAAACCGACAGCAGCTGGAATGTCGGGGTAGAATTTCAAATAATTTTCAAAACTCTCGATACCAACCAATCCAATATTCTGTTTGTCGAGGCCAGTCTCAAAAGAGATAAAGTTCTTGATGGCCTCATTCGCATTGCCTGGAAGCTTTCTATTTGAAAAAAGCAAATAGTTACTTAAACCATCGTTATCGATCAGTCCCTTAATCTTTAAAATCTCACCATTGACAGCCGACGAGACGACTCCAAAGAAGTCAGGGTCTGAAAATTTCTTATTGTATGCCAGCGTATGTTTTGCTTGAATCACAGTTAAACCGTTCCACGGCTTTGATCTGCTTGGAAACAATTCTGCTTCTCCGTGAAAACGGGAATCGCGCCCACCATCTGGCCCATCAGAAAATGTTTCAGTGCCCAAACCTAACAGCCGATAACAAACGTGAATTACCAGAGTCTCAAATTGCGTCGGGGATAATTCACTATACTGATATTTCATACCTGCATCCTTCTCAGATATTTTTATTTCATGGATTACATAGAATATGAGGTTGAACACCATATTCCTTACAAGCACCAATGAAAGTATTGATCAGCCAGATCAACTGAATATAATGCGGCCGACACGTCCCTGTTTGCGCCAACTCATTAAATTGAGTTTCCAATACACTCTTTTTTAAAAATGGTGTTGCCAACACTATTTTTCTCACTGAGTTTTGATTGGATGTAATCGCGTTTAATGCGTTTTCAATATCTGTCCAATTTTTTCCGCCTCTGACTCTAGTGATTTGAGTGTTTTCGTAGAAACCTATCCAATCACGATCATGTTTTTCTCTAAATTCAATGGTATCAGCGAATGTGCGTCCAATATTTTTTAGGCCTTGAGCAACCACTTCATGAAAGCTACTTGCACCGTAACTTTCACCTTTAACAAATTTTGAATGTATGAACGATATCGCCGGAGGATTAGCATTGGGTTCAAAGAAAATATGGTCAGCCCATTCGTCATTCATATCGTCACATACAGTGACCCCATCAGGCAGGCATACTAAATCTTCAACCTTCCGAAACAACGATAACTCAGGAAATTTATCGATACCTGGTGGATACCTTCTATCCTCATTCTTTTCCTTTTCACTACGAACTCCAGAAAAATCGTAGTTAGGATTAAATATAGATAAGACCGCCGGCAAATTATTTAATAATTTCTTGTCTTCGAAACAGTCTCTTCCGAAGTAGGCATACTTCGGAGTATTAAACATGATCGAAAACGGCTTGTGGGTATTGATATATTTCGTCAATGACATGCCCTGTTCATTTTCAATATAGAGCAAAATATTATCTGTGATTTTTGATTTGAATGAAGCCACCCGCTTTTGCAAAGTTACAGCGCCTGAAACTTCTTTCCCTTTAAAAACCATCGTCCCTCCCGCCACAACCTTAGCCGGCGTTTTGAAACAATCGAATAGACGCTTCATTTGAAGCGGGGACATCGCCTCCTCACCTCCACCGCGTAAAACCTTTATTTCCGATGCGGAGTTTCCGGACCTGATTAGCTCATCTAATTCGTCAAGATTAATAAACAATGCGATAGGCTCGAAACCTTTTTGGACAATTTCCTCAAGCGTAATAGGTGAGGCAAAGCCATTAATGAACTCGCTTTTGTTTGCAAGATTTTTAATTTCCTGCACCGTGGCCATTACCCACCTTACGACTTCATTTAAATTAGATCGTTTATCTCTCAGGGTTACTCTAGACGCGTTAGGTGTCAAAGTAATCGTATCCCCTTGCACCTTTATTCTAAAACTTTGTGGTATAGAACGGCTTGATGAGTTCGACGAAAGTATTCCATTTAGCCGTCGGGCTTCATACGCTCGGCTTCTAATGACAGCATCCGAAATCGCCATATTACTCATTGTAACTTTTTCATACTCCGGGTCGTTTCGCCCTTGGAAATTTGTAAATTTCTCATACTCGAACTCATCTAAGAACTCGGAAAACTTCTTCTCCAGCGAGGAAACATGCTTCTTTATTATAGCTACAGCTGAATCGTACTCTACGATTAAGGCAAACGCGTACTTCTCCTCACGAATATCGGTCTGATCCAAAAATGAGGGTTCACTAACAATTTTGTAGGCGACCGCAGAACATAAAACAACTTCTTGATTAACAACCACCTCTTCCTTGATAATTCTTATTAAGAACCCACCTATTTTCTCAGAAGATATATCTTTAAATACTTCAGATATTTTCTTTTTTGTTATTTTTTTCTTAATTTTATAGAACTGTGCGCTTTTCCCAAGATAAAAATTCGTGAAATCCATCTGCATACTTCCTTGTTAGTCGCAAGGCCACAATCATACCAAATGGCCTTGTGCCAGCCTAGAAATCTCGAACAGAAATAAGACAACGCTTCCAGCGCAAATCTGGAAGGCTGAAATTACATGACTTCAGGAAGCGTTATCTGAGCATTAAAGATATCAATTATCGGATAGGAGCAATTCTTATTCGACTCCAATAAAAACCATAACCAGCTGATTTATTTATAGTTACCGGTTGAGGAAGCCAAATTTTCCACCAACATCTAGACCCGCGAGAAACCTAGTCTCGCCGAAAACTACCGTTCGTCTGGTGCCGCACCATACAAAACGAAGGCGCGCAGAAATGCAGGCCCTTGTTGTTTCTAGCATTCAGAAAATCCAACGGCTACAGCCCCTGCAAGAGAGCTGACGCCAGCCTGCGATAAGGCCTGAAAGACCTTCAAAATTGTCGATTTTCGGGGGCATACCACGATTCCTAGCTTAAATGAATATGCATAGGCCAAATTAATCGTGGTATTTCCCGGATTTTCACAAATTGACAGAGGATTGTGTAAGGTGATTATCTCAAGGGTATTGAGCCTTGTAGGCTGATAGGCTGCAGGCGTAGTTTTTTCGGATCGACACAAACGGCAAGGATAGAATTTTGTCAGACCTGAATTTTGAAAAACAAGCGCAAGACTATTACAACAAGGCTCCCCTTATCATCCTAGGCAGCGGTGCATCGGCTGCCCATGGCATGTCTGGCATGTGGGCGCTTGCGAAGCACCTGGCCGCAAATACCGACATTTCAGGATTATCCGCTGGCGAGATAGAAGCCTGGGAGAAATTCTGCCAGGTCTTAGATGCTGGGGTTGATCTGGAGTCGGCGCTGCACCGGGTGGCTGTTACGGACGAGCTAACTTCCAGAATTATCAAAGCAACCTGGTCGCTTATCAACGCTGAAGACATTCACATTTTCAACGAAAGCCTTCAGGACCAGGCGATGTTCCCGCTGAGCCGACTGCTGCGCCACATGTTCAAAAGCAGCCTCACCAAATTAAACATCGTTACTACGAATTACGACAGGCTCGCCGAATATGCCTGCGATCAGGAGCGGATTCACCATTACACGGGCTTCACGCACGGGTTTTTCCGGCAACTGGCCGCGCCGAATGAGATTAATTCTGCCCGCAGAGTCAATATCTGGAAGGTTCACGGCTCGCTGGATTGGTTTAAATCGCCGCTCGAAGACATTGTGGCCCTTTCAAATATTCAAGGGATACCTGTCAATTACAAGCCGGAAATCGTGACTCCGGGCACTCAGAAATATCAAACGACGCATTTAGAGCCGTACCGCTCAATCATCAACAATGCTGACCAAGCCATTACTGCGGCGAACTCTTACCTGTGCATTGGCTACGGCTTTAATGACGAGCACATTCAGCCGAAACTCATGGCGAGATGTCAGCGTCAGAATACCCCGATCACGATTATTACCTATGCGCTTTCAGACGCGGCCAGGAAGCTAATTACTGACGGCAAGGCGCAGAATTACCTGGCAATAGAGCGGGGAGCAACAGACGACCAGTCCATCGTCTACTCCTCTTTGGATAAGACTCCAGTGACCGTTGAAAAAAACATATGGAGTCTTGAGGGTTACCTGTCACTCATCATGTAGGAAGAAGAGATGCCGATATTTAATTTTAGGGATGAAGACGCGCTTGGAAAGGTGGCCTCCGTCGATACGACAAACGTTATCGTGGACGTGGAAAATGTCGACCAACTCAAAAGGTTGCAAGTCAACCATCTGGCCGTGCTCCAAAGCAGCAGGCCTGGACAGCATCTCATCGGCCTCATCACCCAGGTGACCCGCAAGCGTGGCATCGAGGACATTGCCAATGATGGCATCAGCGAGCAGACCTCAGAACTGAACCTGTGCAAAATCGCCCTGATTGGCACGATGCTGGATCGTGATGGAGAAAGAGAAAACGTCTTTCGCCGCACTCTGGAAAGCGTTCCAGAAATTGACGCGAATTGCTTTTCGCTAGAGGGCGAAAACCTTACCGGCTTTATGCGTACGCTCTCTAGCGTCTCAGCAGATGGCAATGCCCTGACACTGGGCAAATACACACTGGACGAACACGCTGTTGCCTATCTCAACGGTAACAAGTTTTTCCAGCGCCACGCCTTCATCGGCGGCAGCACCGGGTCAGGTAAATCCTGGACGACAGCCAAGATCATTGAGCAGATGGCAGGGCTCTCTACGGCTAACGCCATTGTTTTTGATCTTCATGGTGAATACTCGCCATTGGTGGGCCAAGGCATTCAGCACTTCAAGGTGGCCGGCCCCGCAGATGTTGAGGCTCAGCGTACCATTGATGACGGTGTGCTTTACCTGCCTTACTGGTTACTTTCGTATGAAGCACTCGTATCAATGTTTGTTGACCGGAGTGACCAGAATGCTCCCAACCAAGCCATGATTATGGCGCGTGAGATCAACCAGGCGAAGCAAAAGTACCTGGAAGATAATGACCAGACAGATATATTGAAACACTTCACTGTCGACAGCCCAGTTCCGTTCGATCTCGATTTCCTCATGGGTAGGTTGAATGAGATCAACGTTGAGATGGTTCCCGGCGCTCGCGGTGAAAAGCAAGGCGATTTCAACGGAAAGCTTTCCCGCATGATTTCCCGCCTTGAGAACAAAATTTCTGATCGGCGCCTTGGCTTTATGTTCAATGGCGGTGGAGACGTTCTGGATTTTTCCTGGCTTGACAAGTTCACCACTGCCGTGCTCGGCAGCTCTGGAGAAAATGGCAAAGCTGGTATCAAGATCATCAACTTTTCCGAGGTTCCATCAGACGTTCTCCCGCTGATCGTTTCCCTTGTCGCGCGGGTTACATTCTCCGTCCAACAGTGGACGCCATCTGAGCTGCGTCATCCTATTGCGCTTCTATGTGACGAAGCGCATCTCTACATGCCCCAACGAAGCATGGCGGAATCAGCTGACGATATTTCCCTGGACATTTTCGAGCGCATCGCCAAAGAAGGCCGTAAGTACGGTGTCAGTCTTGTCGTGATAAGCCAGCGTCCGTCCGAAGTGAATAAGACGATGCTCAGCCAGTGCAGCAACTTCGTATCCATGCGGCTGACCAACGCCGAGGATCAGGGCGTTATCAAGAGACTTCTTCCCGATAGCCTTGGTGGGTTCAGCGATATCCTGCCGACCCTCGATACAGGCGAGGCCTTGGTTGTTGGCGATGCGAGCTTGCTGCCAAGCAGAATCAGAATCGATGAACCGAAAAACAAACCGAATAGCGGCACGGTCAATTTCTGGGATGAATGGCAAAAGCCGGTCAAAGACAAGCGACTGTCGGTTGCGGTAGATAACTGGCGTAAGCAAAACATCCAGTAATTGCTTCACGGACTGCAAGCCTGATTGGCAATACGGAGCGTCTTCATGGCCGCTCCGTACTCAAGGGCTCAACGCCCTTGCGTTCATCACTCGGCTGATGTTCGCCAGCGAGGCCAAGACATTGCGGTGTTCATGGTTTGCCCGGTCAGCGCGGGCGGCAGCATTGAAGGCCTCGAGCGTAATTTGGTCGTAATTTTGGGACAGACCACGCTAAATTAGTCGTGAACTGTCCCCGATTTTCGTTTCACATCCCTTAACCACGATTTAAGTTATTTCTTATCATGCTAGCTATTTGACCTAGCTCATTTTCTTCAGCGCAACGCAAAGCGGTTTTATCTCGTGGACCCACAAGACCTACATCTGCGCCGTTCTCAATCAAGAACATGGCAACATCTTCATGCCTGTTTTCTATAGCAGCCATAAGGGGTGAGCCATTATATCCACCGACGGATCCATTGATATCTGCACCTGCAAACACCAACCTCTCTACCAAATCGAGAAACCCGTATCGACTAGCAAAATTTAATGCAGATCGCCCCAAATTATTAACAACATTAACATCCGCACCGTACCGCAAAAACAAGTCAACTATTTCACGATCGCCATTTGCAACGCTTAACATAAAGGGAGTCCACCCATGCTGCTCCTTACGGTTAGGATCAGCCCCATGCTCAACAAGCTCGCGAACCTTATCAAACGACCGCTCTTCAGTGGCCTGGTACAAATCCGTACAACTTGCTTTTGCACGACGATCATAACCATAGACCTGATACGCGGCATCATGCTGATCGAATACTAACTGCAGCTTTTTCCTCTTCATCTTATCAGGAAATAAGAAGAATTTAGCCAAAAAAACAGCATGCACTAAAATCGGCGTAGCTATTATCCACAACCAAACATCACGAAGAGCATCGTTACCGAAAAATTTCGTTAAAAAATACGCCACGAAAAAAAGCAAAAAACCCAACGGGATATAAATTAATAGCGTCCCACGAGTGGCGATAGGTATTCTAGGCAAACCAGCGGCATAGGCTTTACTTCGCGTTCTGATATAAGCCAAAGACTCAAGCGCCACCGATATCGTCGCAGAAATCACCTCACCAATTATCAGTATCGCCATACTTGGGAAAAATGGTAAATCCCACACAGCCAAATGCCCAAAAACAACTTTGGCAGCTACAATAATCGCCCCAACACCAAAAATCAGAGACGAATAAAAATCCGCCTTATTAGAGAATTCGCTTCTAGCAATGCCATCCGACTTGAGCCACTCCAAGATAGTTCTAAAAGAAAAATAAAAACTTAACACCAACAAACACAACAACCAATTATCCTTAGATACCAACTTCGCACTAACAAACGGCAATTGGAAATCGAAATCCATTTTCAAAACAACGGTAAAAAATATCAATATGCTGCTAATCGCAAGAAGACTACGCTCCTTACCGAAATCATCAGCTAGTTTTGTCACACATTGCCCCTTTGCAAAGTTACCAATTAAATTAAAATCATGATATCACACGCCAAGCCTTTGCGAGTCGTCATCCGTCCCAAACCGCAGAGACCAACAACTTAGTAGAACCATATAAAAAGCTTAGACCATCGACAAAACAGAAATAAATTAATAAGCGGCACGTAGCGCGAGTGCCGTCATCCCGGAGCGATTCAACTGCGATTTATACTGCATCCGGGAGAAATATTAAAGCAATAAAAGCCGCCCCACTCACAACGGCCCATCATCGAAATCATTACTACTAGAAAGTCGGATTTTGTTGGTCGGCTTAGCTTTTGATTTTCTTCCTTGTTGACTAAGGGAAGGCGTTTTATACAGTTTTGTTAGCGCCCACTTATGCAAATCAAGAACATCATCGAAGCGAATCGATATACAGCGATTCTGGTCGTTAACATCTGAAGCGACAAGGCATACCTCAATTCCTTTCCGACCTCCCGTCGTCGCATCCACAAGCACTTTCAAATATTTTCCAAATTCGGTCACGCTCAATGCATACGCTGGCGTCGATGAGAAAATATCACTAGCATACTCATCAAGATATATTCTGCCGCTTTCATTAATGTTTGAGCTGAGGTAGGGTAAATGCGCTTCAGCAGGTTCAGCGAATACTTCGCGATTGCAAACCGCATGGCGATATATAAACAGAACTTGTTCAGAAGTCTTTAAATCATCGCCTGCAATGAAATGACATTGATCGTGCAGTTGGCACATGATCTTGTTAGAAAATACCGCCTCACACACAGCCAATACTCTATCCTTTTTGTGCACCTCGGACGAGGCCTTATGTATTGTATCCTTGAACTCGACTAGGCTGTACGTGGTTGAGTTGGTAAATATTGTGTCCCCCAGCAGTTTCCTATCCTGCCCGCCGGTGGGATAATGCCAAAAGTTTACCCCTTTGGCCTTAGCTATATTTTCGACGTTACGCACAAAGGCTGCCATTACCCCACTTTCGTTATCCACGATTTATTCCTTGAACTAGATTTGGCCCTAAATGCAGCATTTTTCTTTTGAAATCGCGCTGCGCCATACGATGCTCGCTGAGAAAACTTCTTTGGTCAATTGCTATGATTTGGTGGAGCAGGCAAGGATAACTAACATTGGCTTGATAGGCTTGCACTCCGCTCGTGTATCGCCGGTTGTGGTGATGAAGTTTAAATTTAAAATCCAAAAATTGGGTACCAAACAGGGGTAAGATCCAAAAACCACATCCCGTCGGCAATATTCGAACCCACGATGCTTACCATGCTTACTCTGGATGATCTACCTGTCAGCCTATAGCGTTCTGATACCTTATAAATCCCGAATTCGATTCCACTGAAGGCCATAACCAGCTGATTTATTTATAGTTACCGTTTGGGGTACGCCAAATTTTCCACCGACTTCCAGACCCACAGGAAACCTAGCCCTGCCGAAAGCTACCGTTCGTCTGGTGCCCATACAAAACGAAGCCCTCGCAGAAATGCGGGAGCTTTGTTGTTTCTGGGTGTCCATCCCTGAAAAACCTGTGGCAGCAAGCTTGCTCGCGATGAGGCCATCAACCCACCGACAACTCAACCACCTAATCGCTCAGCCGCTTTCCGATAAAC
>Ga0307408_100002549_pt1 | contig 12726 bp, 6 predicted proteins | sample 322Cmetagenome_FD_202116 | JGI IMG/M metagenome (GOLD analysis project Ga0307408, IMG submission 202116) | Maize rhizosphere microbial communities from greenhouse at UC Davis, California, United States - 322HYB-C-3 | ecosystem: Host-associated > Plants > Roots > Rhizosphere > Soil | place: USA... | reverse complement strand
CTTCAGCGCCCGCGCGCCATTGCCATTGCCATTCTCGGCGTCCTGGTACGTGGCCACGACCCACACGTCGCCAATGTTGTTGCGGTTGCCGCTGCGCTGGGCGTTCGGCCCATCGACGTTCGGGGTGAACAGGCCGCGCTGGTCGATGCGGCCCACGTACTTGATGTCGTCGTCGTCGTAGGTGACTCCGTACTCCTCCAGCCCCCACGACACGTCGACCGGCCCGATCTCGACGTCGTCCTCCGTGTCCGGCTTGCCGTCGGCGCCGTTGTGGTAGGCGATCGCTTCGAACTGCTGGTACTGCTTCGGGAACACGGCGCCGCCCACGCGGGCCATGCCGGCGAGCGGCGTCACCTTGATGCGCGCAACCTTGTCGAACACGACGGCCCCGCTCTTGAGCGACGCCCCGGCGACGAACAGGTCGCGCGCGCCCACGGGCGCCTTCGCGTCGACCGCGACGCGCGCCACGATGGAGTCGCCGTCCGCACGCACCACGTTGTCGACGTGCACGCCGGGTCCGAAGTCGAGCGCCGCGGCCTGCACCTCGCGCGGGAGGTTCGCTCCGACAACCGTGATCTGCTGATCCCGAGTGCCGGCCTTCAGCGCGCGCGGGTACACGCCGGCGATCACCGGGCCGGCCCCGAGGCGCGTGACCGAGACCTCCATGCCGAACTCGTCGTATCCTCCGCGGAACCACCGCCCCGAGATCTCCTGCCACCCCGGCTCGATGAACATCACTTCGCGCCAACCGCTGTCGGCCGGCGTGCCCGCTTCCGACGAGCGGCCGCGCCACTGGAAGCCGGTGTAGACCACCGCCTTTCCGTCGCGCGTGACGGTCGTGCCCCCGCGGGCGTAGCGATAGGTCGCCTTGGTGGTGAACTCATCGTCGGCATTGGGCGACTTCGTGATCGTGAGCCGCCCGCTGAAGATGCCGCGCCCGGGTTCCGTCCCGGACAGCACCCACTCGCCCTCGATGCGGGCCGGCCGCATGGTCGCGGACCATGCCGCCCAATCCGGTGTGCGCAACGGGAACACTTTGGACAGGTGCGCGACGGCGACATCCATGGGCTCTGGCGCCCCCGCACTGTCGGGCGGCGGCGGACCGCCGCGGCGGAACGCCTGGAAATCCACGAGCGGGTAGTATGCCCGATGCGTCGCGAGCAGGAGGTCCCACTCGTCCTTCGTGCGCCGCTGCGAGATCACGCGCCCTAACGAGTGGCAGGCGTGGCAGGTCTGGTCCGTCTTCGTGTCCGCGGCGTACTTGTAGTCGATCGCTCGTCGCTCGGACTCGAAGCGCGCCGGTCGAGCTTCCGTGGGCGCGAGTCCCTGTGCGTTCGAGAGGTATTTGACGATGGCGCGCGCGGTCGCGGGTTCGACTCGCACGCGCTGCAGCGCGACCATGCGCCGCAGGGAGATCTCCCACCCTTCCGGCGTCTTGCGCATGTACGACAGCCGCTCCATGAGCCCAGTGGAGTCGCGCACGTGGCAGCGCGAGCAGCTCTGGATGACTGTCTGGTCGTTGATCGCGAAGCCCGGCGTCGTGTCCTTGCGCGCGGGAGCAGCCGCCTTCTGAGCGGCGGTCGCCGACGATGGGTTCGCCTGCGCCCATACGCCGTTCGCGAGTGCGACAAGCGCGATCGCTGCGATGCGACTCATGGTCCGTGTCCGTTGAGGAGCGCGGGACTGGTGGGGACATCGGGACTGGGGACTGGGGACTCGGCCGGGACGCGATTACTGCCGAGGAAGCCTCCTCGGTGCTAATGGCTTCCCGGCCGAGTCCCCAGTGCCTAGTCCCCGTTGGTCAATCCCCAGTCCCTGTCGTCCCCTGGTTATACGGACGCCCGTAGACCCCGTCAAGCAAGATCGAGCATGCCCTTGCCCACGAGCACAGACAGCGCGCCGAGGAAATCCGGCAGCGGAGCCGGCGGTGCCGCGCGGTTGTACGCCGCAAAGAGGTCGGGCACCTGATCGTACATCGGCGCGAGGGCCACGATCTTCACGAGGTCGACGCTTCTCAGGTACCGCACTCCATCGCGAAAGGCGGGGACGAACAGATGCTCCTCGAGCTCGACCCGATCGCCACGCACCGTCGGGCGATCCGACCGCCGCAGGGCATCCGACGGCCGCAGTCCGATCGACGCCAGGCCCCGAATTGCGTCGAACGCGGCGAGCACGTCGGGGTCCTGACGCAACGCCGACACGTCCGGCTCGCCATCGTCACCCGCGTCGGCCACCGACCGCGCGCGCCAGAATTCCGTCGTCACGTCGCTCGCCACGTCGCGCGACAGTTCGGCGAAGCGACGGCGGAGCGCGTCGCACATCGCGCGTTCACGCGCGTCGTACAACTCGAGCGCGGCCGACTGCATCGACTCGTCGACGAGCGCCGTGTGCACCACGACTGACGCGAGCCACGCCGACGACAGTGCCTTCTTTATGCCGTACGATGACAGCGGATCGACGAACGATGCCGCGTCGCCAACGAGGAGAAGGCCCGGGTCTGCGAACCGCGCCGCGTCGTACGACGATGCATCCCGCGCGAATGGCGCGGCGATGAGTCGAGCAGGGCTGCGACCCGATCGCACGAGAGGACCGATCCGCTGGCCCTTCGCAAGCTCGGCCTGGTACACAACGCCTAGCGTGTCGGATGCTTCGGAGCGACGGACGGGCGTGAGCGACGGGTCCACCATCGCCGTCACGTAGCGTCTCGAGCGCGACACCGGTACAGACCACGCCCAGCCCCCACGATAGCTCTCGACGAGCGTGTGCGTCTCGTCGTCGAGCATCGTCCACCCGCCGCGCCGTTCCCAAACGCCCACGAGCGCCAGCGTCCTTCCGGCCGGGTCGGCGCGGCGCCACTCACGCCGAGCGAGCAGGCCGGCGCGACCGGTGCAGTCAAGGATCCACCGCGCCGCGATGGAGCGTTGGCGACCGCGAAGATCGTAGTCCACGACCTGATGCGCGGCGGCGCCGGAGCCGCGGGTGACGTCGCGCACGATCGCGCGGCGCACGACTCGCGCCCCCGCCCGTTCTGCTTCCGCGAGCAGCACCGCATCGAACATGTCGCGCCGGACCTGCCAACCTAACGATCCGGAGCCGAACGACTCCACGCGGGGCTCATCGCTGCCCCACCAGACGGTATTGCCGGTCGCTCGCACGAAGTCGGCGGCGTCAACCGCCGCCCGGACGCCAATGCGATCGAGCAGCTTCCCGACGCTGGGAGGCAGCGACTCGGCGAGCGCGGGCCGGGCGGGTGCGCGTGTGACGACCGCGACGCGGTGTCCGTGGCTTGCCAGGAGCCGCGCAGCCACGGCGCCCGCCGGCCCACCGCCGAGAACGGCGACGTCGATTGGTTCGCTCACGTGCCCAGCGGGTCCCGGGATCGAATCCTCGTGGTCGGGAGAGAGGCCGAACCGTCGTGCGGTGGGCGGGCTGCGTCAAGACTGCGGGCTCCGCTCATCGTCGCCAACCATCCGGACCACGCCCGCCTCGGCACGGCGCTGCGGTCCTTGATCCGCAACCATCGCCGCCTCGTGACGACAAACCTGGTTGTCGCGGAGACGTGCGCCGTGAGCTTTGCCGTGATGACCGAGCGTGGCATTCGCGAGGCGCTCACCCTCGACCACCACTTCGTGGTCGCCGGGTTCCAGGCGTCCGCCTAAGTTTGCGAGGCTCCCAACAGGACCCTCCGACGACCGACCTCCGCGATCGCCTGCAGTTGGCGCTCGGCGCCGCCTACACGCTCGACCGTGAGCTGGGCGGTGGCGGCATGTCGCGCGTCTTCACGGCACAGGAAACCGCGCTCGGTCGGACGGTCGTGGTGAAGGTTCTGCCGCCGGAGCTCGCCGCCGGCGTGTCGATCGAACGCTTCAAGCGCGAGATCGCCCTGGCCGCCCGCTTACAGCACCCGCACATCGTGCCACTGCTCTCCGCCGGACAGATGGACGGTGTGCCCTACTTCATGATGCCGTTCGTGACCGGCGAGTCGCTCCGCGCGCGACTCGCCCGCCACGGCGAGCTCCCGCTTAGCGAGAGCCTTCGGCTCCTTCGTGAGATCGCGAGCGCGCTGGCGTACGCTCACCAGAACGGTGTCGTGCACCGCGACATCAAGCCGGAAAACGTGCTGCTCGCGGGCGGCGGGCCCCGAGACAACACGGGCGCCGGACGCCTGGCCACAGCCATGGTGGCGGACTTCGGCGTTGCCAAGGCCGTCGCCCTCGCCGCCGGCGACGACGAGCCCGGGCAGGATGGCCACGACCTCCACCACCACTTCACGTCCCTCGGCGTGGCGTTAGGCACGCCGGCCTACATGTCCCCCGAGCAGGCCACGGCCGACCCCAACACCGACCACCGCGCCGACCTCTACGCGTTCGGGGTGCTCGCGTACGAGATCCTCACGGGACTCACGCCATTCGGCAAGCGGAGCCCGGCCGAGCTCCTCGCCGCGCACGTGACGGAACCGCCTCGCCCCATCGCGGACGCTCGGCCAAACCTGCCGCCGGCACTCGCCGCGCTCGTTATGCGCTGCCTCCAGAAACGGCCGGCGGATCGCCCGCAAAGTGCGGGTGAGATCCTGCAGTCGCTGGACGAGATCACGACGCCCAGCGCCGGAACGACGCCAACGGGCATGCTGCCACCAGCGACGACACCGCCATCGCCACCGTCGCCGAGTGGTCGTGCTGGTGGGCGACGCAGTGTGATGGCCACCGTGGTCATCGTAGTTACCGCCGCGTTGATGATCGGTACGGCCGGCGTCGCGATCTGGCGAAGCAAGCACGCCACGCCCGGCACCGTCGTCGCGGACGACCGGGAACAGCGCATCGCCGTCCTTCCATTCGAGAACCTCGGCGACTCGGCCGACGCCTACTTCGCCGACGGCATCACCGACGCCGTGCGCGGCAAGCTCACGGCCCTGCCGTCGCTCGAGGTGATCGCACGCGCATCGTCGGTGCAGTACCGTGGAACCCCGAAGGCACCGGCGGAGATCGCGCGAGAGCTTGGCGTCCGGTACCTGCTGACCGGCACCGTGCGCTGGGCCAAGGGCGCCGGGCGGGCGAGCCGGGTGCAAGTGAGCCCGGAGCTCGTCGAAGTCCAGCCGAACGGATCGGCGGCGAGCCGGTGGCAGCAGCCGTTCGACGCAGAAATGGCCGACGTGTTCCGCGTGCAGGGCGAGATCGCGAGCCGGGTCGCGGAGGCGATGCGCCTAACGCTTGGCGTCGCCGACCAGGCGCGGCTCGTCGAAGTGCCGACGCGCGACCCGGTCGCCTACGATGCGTTCCTTCGTGCCGAGGCGATGTTCGCATCGGGTGCCACGTCGTCTGTCGAGATGCGGCGCATCATAGCCGGTTACGAGCGCGCAGTAAGCCTCGATACGGCATTCGCGGACGCCTGGGCTCGACTCGCCGGGGCGAGAGCGCTGCTATACGCGAACGGCGTCCCGACACCAGCGCTCGGGCGACAGGCCCGGGAGGCAGCGGACCGGGCGCTCCGGCTCGCGCCCACGCGCGCGTTAGGCCACCGGGCGCTCGCGTCCTACTACATGAACGTCGAGCGCGACCCGCGCCGCGCGCTCACGGAGGTGGAAGCCGCGCGAGCAGCCACGCCGAACGACGCTACCGTGCTGTCCGTGCTCGCCGGCATCTATTCCGCGATCGGCCGGTTCGACGACGCGGTAAAGAGTGCCCGCGCCGCGGAACGGCTCGACCCGCGAGCCGTGTTCCCGCTGCAGCAGCTCCGCACCGCCCTCTCGGCGCTTCGACGCTACCGCGAAGCGCGCGAGGTGGCCGATCGCGAGATGGCACTCTCGCCCAACCTTTCCAGCATCGAGGACAGGGTGATCGTCTCGCTCGCCGAGGGCGATCTTGCCGGCGCGCGGCGTTTCCTCGATAGCGCGTCGCAGCGCGTGAACAAGGACGAGCTGGTCACCTATCTCGCGATCTATCAGGATCTCGGCTGGGTGCTCGATGATGCCCGACAGCAGCGACTGCTGTCGCTTGGCCCCGAGCACTTCGACGACGATCGCGCGATCTGGTCGATCGTGCGCGCTCAGGTCTACGGCTGGCGCGGCGACTCGGCGCTCGCGCGCGTGTGGGGCGACAGCGCGTCGCGTGAGTTCGGCGCTCAGGTTCGCGCGAACCCGGACGACGCGCAGCGCCACGCGTTCTATGGCCTGTCGCTGGCCTACGCAGGGCGCCGCGCCGAGGCGATCGCCGAGGGCGAGCGCGGCGTGGCACTCCTGCCGATAGAGCGGGACGCGGTGAACGGCCCCTATCAGGTTCATCTGCTCGCGCGTATCCACCTGCTCGCGGGCGACCGCGAGAAAGCGCTCGACCTGCTGGAGCAGTTGCTGGCGCGGCCTTACTACCTCTCGTCGGGATGGCTGCGAATCGACCCCACGTTCGCATCGCTGCAAGGTGACCCGCGGTTCAGCCGGCTCGTCTCCGAACGTTAGGAGCGCCCAAGGACGCTCACCGTGACGTTCGTTTCACTCTCGTTGCGCGGGCGATGCACTCAGGTTGCACGGACATGGTGACCAGCAGGATGCAACGCCGCTGCTAGTCAGGTAACGGTCCGACGCCTACATTGGCGCGACCTCGTCCCTCCCCTCTCTTGACCACTGACCTCCGCGACCGCCTCCAGGCGTCGCTCGGGCACGCATATACTCTCGACCGCGAGCTGGGTGGCGGGGGGATGTCGCGCGTCTTCGCGGCGACGGAGACCGCGCTCGGGCGGTCCGTCGTCGTGAAAGTCCTCCCGCCGGATCTTGCGGCCGGGGTCTCGACGGAGCGGTTCAAGCGCGAGATCGCCGTCGCCGCGCGGCTCCAGCACCCGCACATCGTGCCGCTCCTCTCCGCCGGAGAGATGGACGGCGTGCCGTACTTCACCATGCCGTTCGTGCAGGGCGAGTCGCTGCGGGTGCGCCTGGCGCGCCGCGGCGAGCTGCCCGTGAGCGAGAGCGTCCGGATCCTGCGGGAGATCGCCAGTGCGCTGGCCTACGCGCACGAGCACAGCGTCGTGCATCGGGACATCAAGCCTGACAACGTGCTGTTCTCGGGCGACGTGGCGATGGTCGCCGACTTCGGCGTCGCGAAGGCGCTGTCGGCGTCGTCCAATGGCGACCACGGGGGTGTCACGTCGCTCGGTGTCGCGTTAGGGACGCCGGCCTACATGGCACCCGAGCAGGCCACGGCCGACCCGACGACCGACCATCGGGCCGACGTCTATGCGTTCGGGGTGCTCGCCTACGAGATGCTGACCGGGCAGCCGCCGTTCACAGGGCGGAACCCGTCGCAGCTGCTGGCGGCGCACGTGACAGAGGTCGTCGAGCCGGTGTCGCGCCGCCGTCCAAACCTGCCGCCGGCGCTCGCGGCGCTCGTGATGCGCTGCCTGGAGAAGCGGCCGGCCGACCGCCCGCAGAGCGCGAGCGAGATCGTCCACGCGCTCGATGACATCACGACGCCGAGTGGCGGCACGCAGCCAACGAGCGCCGCGCTGCGCCCGGTCGCCCCGGCAGTGGCCGCGGCCGTTGTCACACCCACCCCCACACCGCGCCGCGACTTGCGCGCGAACCTTCTCGTGCTCGGCATCGTCGTCTTGGTACTGGGCGTCGGTGGCGTCGCGGTCTGGAGGCAGGGCCGCGCGGCCGGCCGGGCGACGGCGGTCGTGACCGCGGACAGCGCGCGAGGCCACCGCCTCGCCGTGCTGCCATTCGAGAACCTCGGCGATTCGGCCGACGCGTACTTCGCCGACGGGATGACCGACGCTGTCCGCGGCAAGCTTACCGGTTTGTCGGCGATGCAGGTGATCGCGCGTGCTTCGTCGCTGCAGTACCGCGGCACGACCAAGTCGCCGGCCGAGATCGCCCGCGAGCTGGGCGTGCGATATCTGCTGACCGGAACTGTGCGTTGGGCCAAGGCACCAGGCGGGAAGAGTCACGTCCAGGTGAGCCCTGAGCTCGTCGAGGTGGGATCGGACGGCGCTGCCGCGAGCCGGTGGCAGCAACCGTTCGACGCCGAGCTGGCTGACGTGTTCCGTGTCCAGGGCGAGATCGCGGGGAAGGTTGCCGAGGCAATGCGCGTTGCGATCGGCGGCACTGATCAGGTACGCTTGGCGGCACTCCCAACGAAGAACCCAGCCGCGTACGACGCGTTTCTTCGCGGCGAAGCCTTCAGCGCCGCGGGCAACGCACCGACAGTGCTGCGGCTCGCCATCGCCGACTACGAGCGCGCGGTCCAGCTCGACCCAACGTTCGCCGATGCGTGGGCCCGGCTCTCGGATGCGAGGTCGCTGCTCTACACCAACGGCCGGCCAACCCCCGAGCTGGCTCGCGACGCTCGCGACGCCGCCGATCGCGCGCTCGCACTCTCGCCTTCCGGGGCGCGGCCGCGCCGGGCGCTCGGCAACTACTTCCGCCTCGTCGAGGTCGACAGCCGGCGCGCCGTCGAAGAAATGGAGAAGGCGCGCGCCGCCGCGCCGAACGATGCGGACATCATTGCAACGTACGCAGCGGTGCTTACCACCGCCGGGCGGTTCGAGGACGCGGTGCGCGAGGTACGCGCCGCCCAGCAACTCGACCCGCGCTCCCCAACCCCGGTCAGTCAGCTGCGAACGTCATTGATCTGGCTACGGCGGTATGCCGAGGCGCGCGAAGCGACCGAGCGATTGCTCGCGCTCGCGCCGACGAACCCGCAGTCGGTCGAGGCGCGGGCGATGGTGGAGCTCGGAGCTGGTAACCTGACCGAGGCGCGCCGGATCATCAAGACTGCGGGCCCCGGAATGGACCCGGACGCGCTCGTCGCGTACTTCGCCACGTATTGGGATCTCGGCTGGGTTCTGGACGACGCAGACCAGCAGCGTGCCCTCGCGCTCGGCGTGGAACCGTTCGATGGCGACAGAGCCAACTGGGCGATCGTGCGCGCGCAGCTCTACGGCTGGCGCGGGGACTCGGTGCGGGCGCGAATATGGGGCGACACGGCGGCGAAGGAGTTCACGGCTCAGCTGCGCGACACGCCGGACGATGGGCAGCGCCACGCGTTCCGCGGACTCGGGCTGGCCTACGCCGGCCGGAAGGCCGAGGCCATCGCCGAGGGTGAGCGCGGTGTTGCGCTGCTTCCACCGGAGAAGGACGCCCTCGGTGGCCCATATCAGGTCCACCAGCTGGCGCGCATCTACTTATTGACGGGCGAGCCGGAAAAGGCGCTCGACCTCCTGGAGCAGCTGCTCGCCCGACCGTACTACCTCTCGCCCGGGTGGCTGCGCGTCGACCCGACCTTCGCACCGCTGAAGGGCAATCCGCGCTTCGAGCGCCTGAGCTCCGCTCGCTGAATCACTTCACGCGGTCCCCGTAACTGTTGACGCGATCGACGTAGCTGTCCCCCGTGATCATCCGCACCACACGGCCGTTCTCCTCGACGAACCGCACCACCTCGCCCACGGGTCCACCGCCACCGGGCGCCACGTAGCGGAACTGACCGCCGCCGAGTGGCTCGAGGGTGGTCGGGTTGTCAACGTTCGACGCGTTAGGCATGACAGTCTACGAAATGATGCCGCGTTGCATGAGCCAGTCGCGGGCCCGGGCAGCGTACGCGCGTTCGTCCTCGCGGCGCGCACCAGATGCCGCGCTCTCCAGAACCATTCCGAGGTCCGCCCATGTCAGAATCCCGACGCCACCGAGGTTCCTCAGTTCGTCCGGGCGGTGGGGAAGAAGTCGTGGGAGCGCGCCAGGAGGCGCGTAGCGGTCGACGCGTTCGACACCGAGCGGTGACTGCTCGCGCGACCTGACGAGTAAGGAGAAGTAGAAGGGCCGGACGCCCGCGTAATACGTGCCGACCTCAAGGTTGCGCAGGACTTGATCGCGCTCGGGCCGCGTGGTCGTCCCGATCGAGATGTCGCTCGGTACTTTGCCTCGATGAACCAGACCCAGGCCGCCGACTCGACGAGGACGTCGATCTCCGAAGTTCCTTCATCGCCGTCTGCGACGAGACCGAGTGGCGGACGGACGCTCTCCCACAACCTGACCGTCGCCGCGAGGTCGTTCGGCACCGCGATAGACGGGAACGCATGGCGCCAGGCGCTCGGCAGCCAGTCCTTCGGATCGATCTGCCGCAGCGAGCGAAAGACATTCCACGTCACGGCGTCCTCGCTGTTCGCACTGCGCAAGTGCTTTCGCTTCGACTCACGCATGTCGGCGAACACCGGGTCGTGGCGATCGATGATCAGGTTCGACCTGAAGTCGTCCGCGATGACGACGCCGCTAATTAGGTGACAGAGTGCCGCTGCTACGCGAGGTGGTTGTCATATCGCGGGAGCCATTGACAAGTTGTTTCCCGGCCCGCACCCGGGCGCGACTTGGGACCATAGTCCCCTGCACCGAGCGCTCGTCCATTACGCGCACGGCCTCGCGCTCGAAATTGGTCGGTGTACGCGCGGCACTCACGCGCGTCGTGTAATGCTGTTTTGCGAGATCCAGTTAACACCCGCCGTAATTTGGCGGCGTGTGACGTGTCCATCGAACCGAGTCAGTTCCAAGATCGGCGTCAACTCCGGTTTCGTTAGGTCGATCTGCACCGAGTAGGCGCCAGCATTTCACGCACCTCGTCTATCGATCGGCAAACACCACCAAGGTGAATCACGGAATGGCAATTTGCGCAGACAGGCCGCAAATCTTCGATTGGATCTACAACGTAGCTTCCTCCGGCTTCGGCAAGGGGAACAATGTGGTGTACATGAATGTGAGCCTGCGCGAGTTCACCGTAAGTCTCGCCGAAGCTGAAGCCACACACAACGCACCGCGTTCCGTGGTGCGCGATACATGCGCGCCGAGCTCTGCGATCGCGCTCGTACGCATTCACTGCGACAGTACGAACCGCTCCCTCGATGTAGAGCGACGGGTCACGGATTTCTTCAGGGATGGCGTCGCGAACTCGAGAGTTCGCGTCTTGCGAGAGGTCGACCACGCCAGCGTGGTTCCATAGAATGTCGGCAACCGACTGTCCACCGCGCTGATCCTCGAGCCATAGCGTGGGACTATGGCCGTTCATCGCGTGATTCTTCGTGCGCCCGCCGAGTGCACCGGCGCGTATCAGCCGCTCGCTCTCATCCCGTTGTCGGCTCCAGATTTCCGCGACGTCATCGATCGGCACCAGCGCGGCAAGGCTGATTGACTCGCCGTCCCGCTGAATGAGCAGGAGATGCGTCGTCCCGCGCTGTGCTTCGCGCTCCATCTTGCGTCTGATGCTCCCTACCCAGTCCGTGCCGCGAATACGAGCCATAAGCTGGGTGGCTGACTGGGTCGTGTGCCGTTCCTGATTGCGCCCGCCAGCACCGCGCCGCCAGCAAAGCTTCACACGTGCCGTCACGGTCAAGCCTTCTGGATGGTGCGCGTGAACGGTTTGCCCGTTCCGATCGCGGACATCACGCACCTCGGTGAACCCGCGAGCCCGCAGGAATGGCTCGACCATCGTACGAGTCTCTTGCTCTTGTTCGAGGCTTTCCGGACGTCGAAACGCTCGCTCAGCCATTTGCGGATGGGTTATGGGTTGGGTTGCCCGGTGGTTGGCCTAACGCCCGGTTCCGCACGAGCTCCATAGCGCGAGGCGAGGGCTCTCGCAAATCCTCACCTCGCCTGTCAGGGCCTCCGAGTATGATTCGCAGGCTGCCCCGCCTTTCGAAGATCGTGCGAAGGCCGCATCGTTCTCCCTTCGTCACCGGCTACCTGTAAGGTATCCGGCGTGAATTGCCGTCACCTCTTCCAAGACATGCTGGAAATCGCCCCCGGCGCGCGCGTACAGATCCGCGACGAGGAATGGTTCGTTCGCACCAACGACCTATGCGATGTAGGCGGTTACCAACTCACCTGCATCGGCATCTCGCCGCTCGTCCGAAATCGTGAGGCCATCTTCCTCACAGCCGTCGACTCCGTCGCGGTGCTCGACCCCGCAGAGACCGAGCTGGTTCCGGACAACTCCCCGCGATTCATCTCCAGCCTCCTGTACCTCGAGGCCCGGCTTCGCCAGACCGTGCCCACCAACGCGGACATCGCGCTTGGGTCTCGCGGCGCGATGGACACCCTACCATTTCAGCTCGCCCCCACCACGCGAGCCCTCGAGCAGCTCCGGCCTCGCTTCCTCATCGCCGACGCCGTCGGACTCGGCAAGACGCTCGAGGCCGGGATCCTCGTCTCGGAGCTCATGCGCCGCGGACGCGGGCGCCGCATGCTCGTCGTCACGACCAAGAGCATGATGCAGCAGTTCCAGAAGGAATTCTGGACGCGCTTCACGATCCCGCTGACGCGGCTCGATTCCGGTGGCATTCAGCGCATCCGCCGCCGCATCCCCGCCAACCACAACCCGTTTCACTACTACGACAAGACGATCATCTCGATCGACACCCTCAAGCGCGACAGCGAGTACCGGCATCACCTCGAGACGGCACATTGGGACGTCATCGTGATCGACGAGGCGCATAACGTCTCGTTCAAGGGCAGCCGCACCCTGAACAACCGGCTCGCCGAGCTCCTTTCGACGCGATCCGATGCGCTCATCATGCTCACCGCGACGCCGCACAGCGGCGATCGGGAGAGCTTCGCGAGCCTCATGCGCATGCTCGACCCCACAGTCCTTCCGCGAAAAGCCGACTACACGCGCAAAGACGTCGAGCATCTGTTCCTCCGCCGCTTCAAGCGAGATGTGCGCGACGAGATTCGGCAGGAGTTTCCCGAACGAAAAGTCT
>Ga0307408_100002548_pt1 | contig 12726 bp, 7 predicted proteins | sample 322Cmetagenome_FD_202116 | JGI IMG/M metagenome (GOLD analysis project Ga0307408, IMG submission 202116) | Maize rhizosphere microbial communities from greenhouse at UC Davis, California, United States - 322HYB-C-3 | ecosystem: Host-associated > Plants > Roots > Rhizosphere > Soil | place: USA... | reverse complement strand
GCCAGTTCGCCCAGGGCGAGCGGGGCTCGCTGCGCATCGGCATGGAGTGCCACCCCTGCTACCAGTGGCTGTTGAAGATCGTCTCGCCCTACCTGGCCGACTGGCCGCTGGTGGACGTGGACGTCAAGCAGAAATTCCAGTTCGGCGGCATCGGCGCCCTGTTTGGCTATGAAATCGACTTGCTGGTGACGCCCGACCCCGTCAACAAGCCGGGGCTGGTGTTTGAACCGGTGTTCGACTATGAACAGGTGCTGGTGGTGCACCAGGACCACCGCTGGGCCGGGCAGGAGCAGGTCACGCCGCAGCAATTGTCCGAGGAAATCCTGATCACCTATCCCGTCCCGGTGGACCGGCTCGATATCTACAACCTGTTCCTGCTGCCCGCCAATTGCCTGCCGAGGCAGCACAAGACCATCGAGACCACCGACATCATGCTGCAAATGGTGGCCAGCGGGCGGGGCGTGACGGCGCTGCCGAAATGGCTGGTCACCGACTACGCGCCGCAGCTGCGATTACGCACGCTGCGGCTGGGGAATGACGGCATCCAAAAGCAAATCCACCTCGGCATACGGGAAGCCGATGGCGCCATCGATTACCTGCAAGCGTTTATCGCCTATGCGCGCCAGGTCAGAAATGGTGCGCCAGGGTCAGCCTGAACGAGCGGCGCTCCACCGGGTGGAAGTGGATGTCATCGACGCCTTCGGCCGCTTCGCCCGGCAGGCGCGAACGGTAGTAGTAATCGATGTCGCTGGCTTTCTTGTCGAACAGGTTGAAGATGTCCAGCGCAACGGTGGTGTGCTTGCCGAGCTGGCAGGCCGCGCGCGCATAGGCCAGCGTGGTGGCCTTTGATTTGACGCTGGCGTCTTCCAGCAACGGACGCGGGCCGAAATGGCGCAGCTGGAAGCTGCCCGACCACGCGCCGAGATTGCGCACCGTCGCGCCGAATGACAGCACCCGGTTCAGGGCGCCGGGGATGCGGTCGCCATCCGGGCTGGTATCGGCATAGCGCGCGCGCGAGGCGGCCACGTCGAGGTCGAACAGCAGCATTGACGACGCCACATAGTGATTGTTCCATTCGATGCCACGCCGGCGGCTGGGACGCGTCGCTTCGGTTTCACCGGCATCGCCAATGAACAGCAATTCGGAATCGATATTCAGGCGCCACAGCGCCAGCGAACTTTGCAGCCCGGGGATGAGCTCCGAGCGCAGGCCGATTTCACCGCCGCGGGTGGACACCAGCGGCGTCACCGGGTCGGTCGGGCTGCCATCGGGCAGGCGGGTTTGCACCGTGCCGCGCCCGTCGTTGCTGTGGAAACCCTTGCCGAAGTTGACGAAGGCTTCGGTGCGCCGCCACGGACCGAACATCAGCGACAGCTTGGGCGAGACCAGGTGGGCCCGGGTTCTGCCGCTGTTGGCCGTGCTGTTGACCGCGCCGTTGATAACACTGTCGCCGGCGACATTGAAGCGGTACGTGTCATAGCGCGCACCGGCCATGCTGCGCAGCCATGGCCGCCATTGCGTGGTGTTTTCCAGATACAGGCCCACGCTCGATTCGCGCACGCGGTCTTCGCGCACGATGCCGCTTGTCGCGCCGCCCGTGGTTTCATAGATGCCGACCGGCGACAGCCGGTCAAAGCGGGTTTGAATCCCGGCCCGGTTGTGCATTTCCAGGCCGGCGACATCGGTGCGCCAGGATTGCGCCAGGTTGGCGCCGGCCATCTTGCGCTGTTCGCGCTGGCTGTGCTGGTCGCCGTCGGCCGGATTGTCCAGGTAATAGGTGAAATTGCTGGTCAGGGTCAGGGTCGAGCGCAGCGCGTAGGCGTCGAACTCCAGCATGCCGTTTTCCGTGCGCATGCGCTGGGTGTACGACAGGCTGTAACGGCTGCTCTCGCCGCCATCGGTGGGATCGATATTGCCGAAGCGGCCGATCAGTCCCGATTGCACCGCGCGCAGCGGAATCTGGTCGGTCGATTGCCAGCGGTTGGAAAACGCCATGCCGGTCAAGCTGAACCCGTCACCGGGGCCGCCCTGGCTGTAGCGCAGCACGCCGTTATATTTGCGCACCCGCTGCGGCAAGTCCCACGGGCCGTCATTGGTGGTCAGTTCCGCGCCATACAGCAAGGTGCCACGGCCGGCGCCGAACGAATCGGCCAGCAAGCCGCGGCGGTAACCCGAACCGCCCAGCGCCAGGCTGGCCAACCCTTGCGGCAACTTGTCCGCCAGGCGGATATGCGCCGCGCCGGCCGACGCGAAGTCGCCTTCATCGGCAAAGTACGGGCCTTTTTTATAGTCGATGCGCTGGGCCAGTTCCGGGATCAGGAAATTCAGGTCGGTATAGCCCTGGCCATGCGCGTGCGTGCGCATATTGACCGGCATGCCGTCGACGAAGGTGGCGAAGTCGGTGCCGTGGTCGAGGTTGAAGCCGCGCAGGAAGTACTGGCTGGCCTTGCCGTCGCCGCTATGCTGCGTGACGATCATGCCGGGAACGAATTCCAGCACTTCCGCCGTGCGCATGGCGGGACGGGCGGCAATCAGGTCGGCCGTGATGCTGCCCTGGCTGGCCGCGTCGGAAGTGCCGACCGCGTTGTTATAGTGGCCTGTGACTTGCACCACGGCCAGTGGCGTGGCCTCGTCGGCGGCGTGGTGCGCCAAGGAGTGCGTCGTAAAGCAGGCGGCAATGCAGCCCGCCATCAAGGTTGCCCGGGTATGGAGCATGGAATGGCCTCGTAATCGCCTGGTAAGGCGGATGGTAGAAAAAAATTGTGCGGGAAGTGTGGCGGCAGCCCGGTGAGGTTGTGAATCGATCGCGGACGGCAATCTCGTAGGGCGGTAAGCCGGAGGCTTGCCGCCATTGCGTGCGGACCGGTGCCGCATGCGCCAGCGATGAGGCGCCGCCTTATTGCGCCGGCTTGTTGCGCTGCGGCGCAGGCTCGATCAGCACCAGCTTGCCCGTCTTCGGATCGCGGAACACTTCCCCGACGCGGTCATAGCCGCTGCCCGATTCCGTGATGCCGCTGGCGGGGCGCTCGATCTGGCGCCCCTTGTCCACCGGCTTGGGCGCCGTGAAGCCGCCTTGCGCGCCGGCGATGGCGGCAATCAGGCCGCAGGCGAACACCAGCATCACGTCCACCAGGTTGACCAGGCTGGCGCGCGGGTCTTCGTCGCTCTGGTCGAAACGCGCGTCGAGGCGCGAATACAGGCGCAGGCGCTTTTTCCGCGGCGCGCTCTTTGCCGGCACGGTCGTTACCGGCGCATTCATGCCGCCAGCTCCACGGCGGGTTGTGCCGCGCGCTCTTCCTGTGCTTCGAGCGTTTCCAGCAATTCTTCATACCAGCGGCGGCGCAGCTTGCCGATCACCAGGCCGGCGATACCTGCCACCAGGCCCAGCACCGTGGCGTCAAAGGCCACCGTGACGGCGCTGGCCAGCTTCGCGGGATCGCCTTGTCCCAGTGCGGCCAGGCCGGGCCCCAGCGGGATGATGGTGGCCATCAGGCCCAGCATCGGCGGAATGCGCGACAGCAGGTCGGCGCGTTCCAGCCGGCGGCGCGCGATGGCCTGCACCTGGGCCGCATTGCCACCGGCGGCCAGTTTGGACAAGCCATAAAAACGCTCGCCGCAGGCGATGCCCGCCTCGGCGATGGCCACCGCGCAGGCGGCCAGCAACGCCAGCAAGGCGGGGGTGAGCAGCAGGCTGACACCGTCGTGCAGCCAGGCGAAATTCAGGGTGTCGGTCATATGGGTCTCCAGATAAAGTAGAAAGTAAAATCAGTCCGGCAGAGGCAGTTCGCTTTGTCGTTCCGCCAAATGCGTAGGGCGGTTCGGGGGTATCGAGCCGCCATGCGTGCATCCCGGTGCTTCCTGGGCTGGTGGCGACGCCGGCATGGCGGCTTCGCTGGCGCGAAACCGCCCTACGGATTTGACGCCAACGCTGCCGCGCCACAGTCCCAGCCCGAACAGCGCAATCCCTGCCGCCAGCGCCGCCAGCATGTCGATGACATGCACGACCGCCGCCTGCTGCGGCGGCGCCTGTTCGGTCAATTCATAGGCGCGCGGCGCGGCGCCTTGTTCGGCGGACGGCGCGGTGGCCGGAGCACCGGCCGGCACAAGCGCGGATGGCGCGGCCGGCAATCCAGCCATCGGCAGCATCTCGCCACGGGCCCGCGCCAGCGTCACACCCAGCGCCTGCGCCTCGGCCTCGCCCAGTTGCGGCGCCAGCCACTGCCACATCGGGTGATCCGGCTTGGTATGTCCGCTGCCCGGCAAGCCATTGGCGGCCACCAGGCGCGCCAGTTCGCCGCCCATCTTGCGGATGGTGGCGGGATCGGTCTTCCAGTAACCCTTTTCCGCCGCCACCATGAAGATGGCCAGCATGTGCGCCTTGACGTGCGCGTTATTGCCTTGGGCGAGGAATCGGGGCAAGCCCAGTTTGTGGGCATCGTCGAAGTACACGGACTTGACGTCGTCCCACGCCCAGTTCTTCACCAGGTCGGGACGGGTCACTTGCCAGCCCCACAGGTTTTCCAGGAATTCCTGGCCCATGGTGCGGGCGCCCGAGTAACCGTGTTCCATCAGGGGTTTCAGCCAGGCCGGATTCAGGAAACGGCCGCGCAACTCGCCCAGCAGCGCGGCGGCCAGCGGTTCCACATCGGCCTGACCCGGCTGCGCGTGCTGCAGGATCATGGCTTCCGGCACCCGCCCGGTGCGCCCTTCCACCGCCAGCGACAGGCCGCCCAGGTAATCAAACGCGTCGTTGTTGTCGAGCAGCCCATACAGGTTGCTGGCGCGGCCGTGGTAGGTGCGGGTAATGCCGTCCAGCGCCACGTCAAAGGCCGCATGGCTGGCTTCACCGGCGTTGTCGAGGCCATAGGCATGGCCCATGCGGTTGCGGTAGGCGCGGCCGATCTCATCGCGCTCGCGCCAGGCGCCGGAACGCTCGGTCAAGCGGTTGACGCCGGCGCCATAAGCGCCGGGCGCGTCGCCAAACACGCGCAGCGCGGCGGCGCGGCCGGCATCGGCCAGCGGCATGCCGGATTGCGCCAGCGCCTTGGTGCGCACCAGCCATTCATGCGCCACGCGGTTGCCGGTCGCGGCTTCGCCGCCCCACGGCACCGCCGCCACGCTGCCCAATGGCGCCAGCGCGGCCAGCATGGCATCTTTTAACGCCGGTTCGCGTTCCACGATGGCGCCGGCGGACGCGGCCAGCGCCAGCCGCCCGGCGCGGTCGATCAGGCGGTTCAGGTTCGGATACAGGTCGCGGAACAGGCCGGAGGTCGTCACCAGCGCATCGCGCCGCGGCGCGCCCGGCACCAGGCGCACATCGGTGACGATGCCGCGCGCATTCCAGACCGGTTCCGCGCCCATCAGCGCCAGGGTGAACGCCACCATCACGCCTTCGTCGCGCACCGCGTCGGACGCCCACAGCAGCACGCCTTCGCTGCCTTCCGGCTTGTTATCGCGCGCCATCGCCTTGGCGGCCATGGCCGCGCCCAGCTGGTAACCCAGTTTGGTCGGCAGGATATCGCCATCGACCGCATGGAAGTTACGGCCCGTCGGCAGCGATTCGGGCGAACGCAGCGGGTCATTGCCCTTGCCCGGTTCGATGAAGCGGCCATCGAGGCCCGCCAGCAGCGCCTGCATTTCCAGGCGCGGCGAATCGGCCAGCTTTTGCGCCACGTCCGGACCGCCGACGCCGCCCTTTTGCATGGAACCGAGCATCAGGTCGAGCGACTTTTGCTCCCACGGGCGCCCAAAAATGTGCAAGCCATAGGGCATGAACTTTTCCTGCAGCTTGGTGAGATAGTGGCCCACTTCGTGCGCCAGCAAATCGTCGTCGGCCGCATCGAAGCCGATGCCGCGCACTTCCAGCACGTCGGCCATCGACGCCTCCAGTTCCGCCTTCAGGTTCAGCGTCGTCACTTTGTCCCGTATCAGTTGCGCCGCCTGCGCTTTCAGCGACTCCGAACTGGCCGCTTCAAAACTTTCCACCACCTGCCGCAGCGCCAGCAATTCGTCATACAGCGGCGTGCTGGCCAGCGGCGGCGTCAAATGGTCGACCATGACGGCCAGGCCACGGCGCTTGGCCTGCGTGCCCTCGCCCACGCCATCGACGATATACGGATACACGCCCGGCAAGTCCGCCCCCACCAGGCTCGGATAGTCGTCGGCACCGAGGCCCACGGCTTTGCCGGGCAGGAATTCATAGGTGGAGTGGCGGCCCACGTGGACCAGCGCGTCGGCCTTGAAGCGGTCGCGCAGCCAATGATAGAACGCCAGGTACTGGTGCGGCGGCGTGATGCTGGTATTGGCGTGCAACAGTTCCTCGTCCACTTCCCAGCCGCGCGGCGGTTGCGGGCCGATGAACACATTGCCGAACACCAGGCCGGGCACCAGCAGCTTGCCGCTGTCGACCATGATCTTGCCGGGCGCCGCGCCCCAGCCCTTCAACCCTTCGATGCCATAACCGGACACGCGGCGGTTCAGCGCCGCCAGCGCGGCGCAGCGGCGCGCTGGCTTGGCGTCCAGACAGCGCTGGTAACCGTCGGCCAGCGCGGCCAGGTCGCGGATCGCCCCCGCCCGCCGCGGGTGGTCGGCGCCTTCCACCAGGTGCTGCAATTCCTTGATGACGACTTCGGCCACCTTGCGGCCGAGCAGCCATTCCCCGGCGCTTTCCGCTTCCAGCACATCGGCATGCAGGCGGCCCAGCAGGCCGCGCGTCATTTCACCCTGCACGCGCGGCGGCAACGCGCCGAACCAGCGCTGGTAGTCGGGCGCGCTGACATGGTTGACAGTGGCGCTCAGTTCACGCAGCGCGGCGCGGTCTTCCGGCAAATTCACGCCGTGCGCCATGATCCGGTCCAGCAGCGCTTCCGGCGACGCGGGCAAGTCGCCGACCGAGTAGCCGGCGTTTTTCATGGCATGCAGCATGTCGAACAGCGATGCCGGCACGTTCAGGTTGTCGGCGCCGATGTTCTGGCGGCCCGGCGGGTGGTTGTAATAAATCAGCGCGACCTTCTTGTCGCGGTTGGCCTTGTGGCGCAGCGCCACCCAGCGGTCGACCCGCGCCGCCAGCCGCTGCGCCTCGGCCTCCAGGATCACCGGCGGCCGGTTTTCCATCCCGGTCCGCGGATCGCGCCGGGCCTGGCCCAGCGCCGCCACCACGATCGGCTGGCCGATGCCTTGCAGTTCCGGCAGCGCCACCCGGTATTGCACGGAATCGGGCGGCAAGCCGTCCGGCGACAGTCGCCATTGCGCGGCCGTGCGGTCCGACAGGCGGATGGCTTTAAATAACGGCACATCGAGTTTCTTGAACGCTTCCGACACGGCTTCACGGCCTTCGGCCGCGCCGACCACGAAGTCCTGCAACACCACCACGGCGGCTGGCCGCGCCGGCGCGATCAGTTCCGGCAAGCGTTCCAGCGCCGCGCGCGACGCCCCGCCCCAGCGCGGCAGCACTTGCACGCACTGGCGGCCCTGCTGTTCGATGCGCTGGCACAGCTGCGCCGGCACCATGCCGTCCATGTTGGACAAATCCAGCACCACGACCGTCGGCCGCGCCTGCAATCCCAGTTGCGCGCCGTTGCCCCATGCCGCGCCATCGGCCAGTTCGCGGTTTCCCGCACGCACGCGCAAGGTCGGTTCCGGCAGCGGCGCGATCAGTGCCACGGCGGGATTGAGCAGGTGCGAAAACAGCGCGGTGGTGTTGGCCACGCCGCCCGCCTGCCACAACTGGCGCGCGGCCAGCCAGTGGCGCGCGGCCGGATGCGCCTGCGCCGCCTGCAGCGCGCTGGCGGGCGGCTGTTCGGACGACAGCTGGCGCAGGGTTTCCGGCGCAAAGCCTTGCAGGCCGCCGTTGGCGTCGCGGCTCATTAAACTTAATGTGGCCTCGCCATTCATGGCCAGCACGGCGGCTTTCGCCTTCGCGTGGCGCGCCAGCGCGTCCTTGAGGCGGCGGGCGGGATCGCCGAACAGCGCCACGGCCAGCACGGTGTCGGCCTGGCCCAGCCACCGCGCCACTTGCCGTTCATCGGCCGCCATGAATTGCGCGGGGGTGCGCAGCAGGATGCGGTCGTGCGGATGGCTGGCCAGGTGGCGGTGCGCCGCTTCGACGGCGGTCGGCGCGGAACGTTCCGTCACGAGGGCGAACAAGGTGCCTGCATGGGCGGGTGCAAGCAATGGCGCAAACACAAACGCGCACAGCAGCGCGGCGAACAACCTGACTAAAGTTTTCGTTTTCACGGGCGGTACCAGTAACCGCGTGCCAGGCACGCATGATGTAACGGGCAGCCGTGTTCTTGCCGGAACGCGCAAAGACGCCGCGTGACTGAAGCACGCGGCAAACGAAGAACAAGGAAAAGAATACGAACCGCCCACCGGCAAAACCGACACCCCGGGTTTTGCACAATGCATCGCGATGGCCGGTCTTCTGGCTTGCCGTCATCCTCCTCCGATCCTGCCTTCCCGTGCAAAGCACAGTGGCGTACGATCGAAGTCGTCAGGCATACAGCAGCGGGGGCTGCGCCGGACTGGCGCGGAATGAAAACTCCGCACATCACCGGCTTCCCGTTTCACCCTGCCGCTGACCAGCGGGAGGGCACCATACACGTTATGGGCGGCATTGTACCTTTAATCATAGTAGCGGGCTAGCCCGCCGGAAAACCGCATGGGACGCGTTATTTGCCTGCCGTGTGGTTTACATCCGCGTGTGGCTGTGCGATTCTGCGCCTCAATTTGTTGACCCAGAGGCCTTGCCATGCATCCGATCCGAACGCTGTTTAACGTATTGTGGACAGTACTCTGCCTGCTCTGCGTCGGTTCGGCAGCGGCCGCACCGACAGATTTGTCACAGCAGTCCTGGGTTTTGGAAGACCCTGACGGCAGATTGCAAATCGATGCGGTACGTTCACCATTATTTGCCCATCGTTTCACACGGCAGCACCCCAATCCTGGCTTTTCCACCGCCGCACATTGGATACGCATCGACATTGCCAGTGCTGATAACGCCGTCTATTGGCTCGATACCGGCAACCGTACCGTACAGGAGGCGGATGTCTACGTCATTGCGCCGGACGGGCAAATCCGGCACATGGAGGCAGGCAGCCGTTTTCCATTCTCCCACCGTCCGCTGTTGACTGACAATTTCGTATTCCCGATTGCCGTCCAGGCAGGGCAACCAGTACAGGTCTATCTGCGCGTACGCTCCACGGGCTACCAGCACATCGCCATGCATTTATCGTTATGGCGCCCGGCCGAGTTCGAAGCGCGGCAACGGTCCGAGTCGATGCAATGGAGCGCCTATCTGGGCATGGCCGCCGCACTGGCCATTGTGAACCTGATGTTATGGGCCTACCTTCGCGATATAAATCATTTGAACTATGTCCTGTCACTGTTTGCAGTGGCGCTTGCCGTCTGCTGTAACGTCGGCGGATATGGGTCGGCATTCCGGGAATTCTGGCCTGACTGGCCGGTTTTCGCCCAGATAACATGGAGTGGCTCGGTGGCGCTCAGCGTCGTATTCCCATGCATGTTTATTTCCCGGCTGATTGACGCCCCCAACGCCGTGCCCCGTACTTGGCGCGCCGTCGTGTTAACGGCTGGCGTCACGACTGCGCTGATCGCCGCCGAACTGACGGCCACGGCGTTTCCAGCCATCTTCCCGGCATCCGCATCCACTTTGCAACGCATCAACCTGTTCGGGATCATTGCCTATTCCCCGCTTCTGCCGCTGATGCTTGCCGCCGTTTACATGGTTGCGCGGCAAGGAAATCGCGCCGCCCGCTTTGTCATGGTGGCCTACCTTCCTGTTTCGTTCGCAGCGATCTACTGCACCTGGCAAGCGAGCCAGGGCCATGCCATGCCATTGGTTTACATTATGTGGGCTTCCGCATTTGAACTGTTCGTGACGGCGCTTGCGCTCGCCGACAAGGTTTACCGCAAACATTTGCAGATGCTGGAAGCGCGCCAGGCCAAAGTCGACGCGCTGCGCCGCTCCGAGCAGGAACTGGAGCAGAGAGTGCTGCAGCGCACCGGCGAACTGCAACGCGAGCAATCACGGACCAGGGAGCTGCTCTATAACATCCTGCCCATGGAACTGGTGGATGAGCTTGAAAAAAAAGGCCGGGCCGCGCCGGCACGGCACGAGTCGGCCACCGTTCTCTTCACCGACTTCGCCGGGTTTACAAATGCAGCGGCAACCATGCCAGCCGACCGCATGATCGCGGAACTCAACGAAATCTTTGCGGCGTTCGACGACATTACCGACGAATGCGGTGTCGAGAAAATCAAGACCATCGGCGACGCCTATATGGCGGCAGCCGGCCTGCCCAAAGCGTGTCCCGACCATGCGCAGCGCTGCGTCCGCGCGGGATTGAAAATGGTGGCCTACATCGAACAGCGCAACCGCACCGCCACCTTCAAATGGATGCTGCGGGTCGGCATCCATTCAGGCCCCGTCGTGGCGGGCGTGGTCGGCAAGCGCAAATATGCATTCGATATCTGGGGCGACACCGTCAATATCGCGTCACGGATGGAGAGCTCTGGCGAAGCGGGCAAGGTCAACGTCTCGGCCTACACCAGCGATCTGGCCCGTGAACACTTCAATTGCGAATACCGTGGCAAAGTGGCGGCAAAGGGAAAAGGCGACATCGACATGTACTTTGTCGTTGGGGAGCGTGCTTTGGCGCCCCAGCCTTGCGCGGTCTCAGCCGGCTAGCAGGGCCAGCGGTTGATTGAATTCCTGACCGGGCTGCTGGGGTAGGACTTATTTCCGCAGCACTTTGTCGGTACGCCGCAGCCACGCTTCATGAATCACGTTCCATGTCACGCCGCCATCCGTGGTGGAATCCCAGCGGTGGTGCACGCCGCCCGGCACCGGCTCCCACACGGTGCGGTGGAGTTCGCGCTCGCCCTTGCTGTTGACAAGGTACCCGGTCATCAGCATGCGCCCGCCCTGCATGCCGCCATCGATGGGGGCGAAGGTGCCCATCGCGCTGTTCCACACGTGGCGCCACAGCTTATGCTTGCGGTCATACATGCTGAGGCTGGTGCCGGCGCCGTTTTCCGCGCCATTGCCGCGCCACCACTCCTGCAGCACGCAGCCCTGCTCGATCTTTTCAATCAGGGTATGTCCCAGCAGCTTGCCGTCACGGTCCAGCGCTTCCCAGTTACCAATCCAGAAATCAAACTGCTTATACTCGGCCGCGCTGCAGGCAGCCGATTCCGATGCGGTAACGTTGTTGCCAACCAGTAAAGCCAATGCGAATACAATGTGACGGAACATGTTGAACCTCCTGTAAGAATGCAGCCATTGTCTCCACCCTTGCCTGTCGCCGACAGCCATCACATGAACGACACGATTTCACCGATGAACAACGCATGAACACCCAGCACCTCGCATGGAATGATTTCCAGGTCGTGCTGGCGGTCGCCCGCCACGGTTCCCTGTCCAAAGCCGCTGAAATGCTGGGGTCCAGCCATCCGACGCTGTTCCGGCGCATCCGCGACATCGAAGTTGCCGTCGGCGCCACCCTGTTCGAGCGCAGCCGCCAGGGTTACCGGCCCACGGAAGCGGCGGCCGCGCTGCTGGCGCTGGCCGAAGAGTTTGAACAGCGCCTGAAGGAACTGGACCGCGACAGCGCGCTGGCCGCGCAAGGCCGCCTGACCCTGACCACCACGGAAACCATGGTGCCCGGCATCGTGCCGCCGCTGCTGGCCCAGTGCCGGCGCGACTTGCCGCAAGTGAGCATCAACCTGGTGGTCGAGGAACGCTTGGCCAATATCCGCCAGCGCGAAGCCGATATCGCGCTGCGCGCGGGCGGCGAACCCGATGGCGACTTGATCGGCCGCGTGGTGTGCAATATCGAGGTGGCGATTTATGCGCCGCGGGACTGGCCCGCCATCTCCGACGACAACCTGCACCGGCAAACCTGGATCACGGTCGACGACACACTGGCGCACCTGGCGTCCTCGCGCTGGCTGCAGAGCCAGGGCCTGATGCGGCGCGCAGCCGTACGCTGTTCCAGCACGCTGGCCGTGGCGCGGCTGCTGGAAACCGGGCTGGGTATCGGCATCCTGCCGTGCTACCTGGGCGACGCCAGTCCACACCTGCGGCGCGTGTCGCCATTGCTGACGGACTTCCGCTCGCAACTGTGGCTGCTGACGCCACGCCAGTTGCGCGGCGTGCCGCGCGTGTCGGCCGCGCTGGAGTGTTTGACGGCCGGCTTGCGCGAGATGGCGGACTTGTTCGAAGGCCGCCGCGCGAAAGGGTAAATGAAACAGATAAATGAAGTGGATAAAAGTTGACGGTTTTTGCGCTAACGTCCCGGGCTTTGACGTCTTAAGCTGCGGCTTTCTCAACTCAGGAAGCAAGGGATCAACCGCATGCGCCATCTCCTCCAGACCATTCTCCCGCTCGCCGTACTGGCATCCGCCCCGGTCCACGCCGGGACCTTCACCCTGTCCAGCACCGATATCGCCCAGGGCAAAATCATGAACGCCGCCCAGGAATTCCAGGGCTTCGGCTGTGGCGGCGGCAACCGCTCGCCCCAGCTGTCGTGGCAAGGCGCGCCGGCCGGCACCGAGGCCTATGCCGTGTTCGCCTACGATCCCGATGCCCCGACCGGCAGTGGCTGGTGGCACTGGCAAGTCGTCAATATCCCGAAAACCGTCACCCAGCTGCCGGCCGGCGCAAGTACCCCGGCCGGCAGCACCAGCATTAAGAATGACTACGGT
>Ga0307408_100002547_pt1 | contig 12734 bp, 10 predicted proteins | sample 322Cmetagenome_FD_202116 | JGI IMG/M metagenome (GOLD analysis project Ga0307408, IMG submission 202116) | Maize rhizosphere microbial communities from greenhouse at UC Davis, California, United States - 322HYB-C-3 | ecosystem: Host-associated > Plants > Roots > Rhizosphere > Soil | place... | reverse complement strand
CACGATGCCCGCCGCGGCCTCGCGGCCTTCGAACGCCGCGGTCACCACCAGGTCGGCGCCGCGCACGGCGTCGCCGCCGGCGAACACCTTCGGATGGGTGGTCTGGTAGGGCAGCCCGGCCGCGCTCTTGCGCCGCGTCGCGCAGCTTTCGCTGGTCGCCAGCACCTTGATCCGGCCGTTGTCGGTCAACTCGATGCCCTGCTGCGCCAGCCACGCCGGCGGATCGGGCTGGAAGCCGAATGCGATGATGACCACATCGGCCTCGAGCACCGATTCGCTGCCCTCGACCACTTCGGCGCGTTGGCGGCCGCGCGCATCCGGCGCGCCCAGGCGCGTTTCGGCCACGCGCACGGCATTGACCGCGGTGCCGTCGCCGAGCAGTTCCAGCGGCTGGCGATTGAACAGGAATTCGACGCCTTCCTCGCGGGCGTTGCCGACTTCGCGCGCGGAGCCGGGCATGTTGGCCTCGTCGCGGCGGTACACGCAGCGCACCTGCGCCGCGCCCATGCGCACCGCGCTGCGCACACAATCCATGCCGGTGTCGCCGCCGCCGAGCACGACCACGCGCTTGCCGCGCAGGTCGGGCAATTCGAGTTGGTCTTCCCAGCCGGCGATCGGCTGCGAACGCACGGTGTCGCCTTCGCTGTGCACGACGCGGCCGTTCTGGACCAGGAACGGCAGCGCCGGCAGGACGTTGCGCAGGTCCTGGCCGGGCAGGCCGCCGTCGGTGTAGCGGTACGAGCCCAGGCCCAGGAACACCGCGTCGAACTGCGCGATCAGTTCGTCCAGACTCAGGTCGCGGCCGATCTCGACGCCGAGCCTGAACTGCACGCCCATGCCTTCGAGCACCTCGCGGCGCTGGCGCATGACCGACTTTTCGAGCTTGAAACTCGGAATGCCGAAGTGCAGCAACCCGCCGATGTCTTCGTAGCGGTCGAACACCACCGCCTGGATGCCGGCGCGGGCCAGGCGGTCGGCGCAGGACAGCCCGGCCGGGCCGGCGCCGACGATGGCGACGCGCCGGCCGTTGGGCTTGACCGCCGACAAGTCGGGGCGCCAACCGCTGGCGAGGGCGCTGTCGACGATGTATTTCTCGACCGCGCCGATGGTGACCGCGCCGAAGCCGTCGTTGAGGGTGCAGCTGCCTTCGCACAGACGGTCCTGCGGGCAGACGCGGCCGCAGATCTCCGGCAGGGGATTGGTCTCGTGGCACAACGCCGCGGCTTCGTGGACGCGGCCTTCGCGCGCGAGTTCGAGCCAGTTCGGAATGTAGTTGTGCAGCGGGCAGGCCCAACCGCAATACGGGTTGCCGCAATCGAGGCAACGGCCGGCCTGCTTCTTGGCTTCGGCTTCGGCGAAGCGGCCGTACAGCTCGCCCCAGTCGCCGTCCAGGCGCAGTTGCAGCGGGATGCGCGTGGGCATCTCGCGCGAGGCATCACGGAATTGGAAGACGGACTTCTTGCTCATTGCTGCAGGCTCGATTGGCGTTGTCGACGGGCGGCGATGGAGGCGCGGGAGTTCGCGCTAAGAGTGCGGAAGTGCTCGCTCGTATGCTCGGATCGCGAAATGCCGGCCATGGTCGTTACCGCCCCGACTACCGTCTTTGCCTGTGCCGTTCCTGCCTTTGCCAAAAGGGGGCAGGGGGGATTTGTTGTTGCCGAGTGCGCCATCGTCATCACGCCGCACTCCTCAAGGTCTCGGCCAGCGACTCCAGGCTCGCGGCCTTCGGCTTGACCAGCCAGAACTTGCCCATGTAGTCGCGCATCTCGTCGAGGATGCGCCGCGCCCAGGCGCTGCCGGTCAGGGCGACGTGGGTTTCGAGCAGGTCGTGCAGGTGCGAGCGGTGATGCTCGAAGCCGTCGGCGGAGATGCGCAGGATGTCGATCAGCTCGTGGTTGTAGCGATCGACGAAATCGCGTTCGGTGTCGAGCACGTAGGCCATGCCGCCGGTGAAACCGGCGCCGAAGTTCAGGCCGGTGCGGCCGAGCACCGCGACCACGCCGCCGGTCATGTACTCGCAGCAGTGGTCGCCGGCCCCTTCGACCACCGCGGTCGCGCCGGAGTTGCGCACGCCGAAGCGTTCGCCGGCGCGGCCGGCCGCATACAGCTCGCCGCCGGTGGCGCCGTACAAACAGGTGTTGCCGAGGATCGGCGTCTCGTGCGCGACGTAGCGCGCGCCGCCCGGCGGGCGCAGGACGATGCGGCCGCCGGCCATGCCCTTGCCGACGTAGTCGTTGGCTTCGCCCGACAGCTCGAAGTGCAGGCCGCCGGCCTGGAAGGCGCCGAAGCTCTGCCCGGCGGTACCGCTGAAACGCAGGGTCAGCGGCGCATCGCTCATGCCGCGATCGCCGTGCAGGCGCGCGATGCGTCCGGACAGGCGCGCGCCGATGCTGCGGTCGGTGTTGCGGATCTTGTAGCTGTACTCGCCGCCGGACTTGTCGGCGATGGCGTCGGCCAGTTCGCTTTCGAGCTGGGCCGACAGGCCGTCGGGCGCCTGCGGCGGCGCCGGCACGCCGCAATGGCCGCCGTGGGCGAGGCCGGTGCCGGCGAGCAGCGGCGCCAGGTCGAGACGCTGCTGGCGCGCGCTGTCGCCCTGGCTCTGCCGCAATAGATCGGTGCGGCCGACGATTTCGCCGAGGGTGCGCACGCCGAGCGAGGCCAGCCAGTGCCGCACTTCCTCGGCGAGCAGGCGGAAGAAGTTCTCCACCCGTTCGGGCAGGCCGGTGAAGTGGTCGCGGCGCAGGCCGGCGTCCTGGGTCGCCACGCCGGTCGCGCAGTTGTTGAGGTGGCAGATGCGCAGGTACTTGCAGCCCAGGGCGATCATCGGCGCGGTGCCGAAGCCGAAGCTCTCGGCGCCGAGCAAGGCGGCCTTGACCACGTCGAGACCGCTCTTGAGGCCGCCGTCGGTCTGCAGGATCACCCGGTCGCGCAGGTCGTTGGCGACCAGGGCCTGGCGCGCTTCGGCCAGACCCAGCTCCCACGGCGTGCCGGCGTAGCGGATCGACGACAGCGGGCTGGCGCCGGTGCCGCCGTCGTGGCCCGACACGGTGACCAGGTCGGCGCCGGCCTTGACCACGCCGGTGGCGATGGTGCCCACGCCGGCATGCGAGACCAGCTTGACCGAGATCAGCGCCTGCGGATTGACCTGGCGCAAATCATGAATGAGCTGCGCCAGGTCTTCGATCGAATAGATGTCGTGATGCGGCGGCGGCGAGATCAGGCCGATGCCCGGCATCGCGTAACGCAAGCGCGCGATCAGCTCGTTGACCTTGTGGCCCGGCAGCTGGCCGCCTTCGCCGGGCTTGGCGCCCTGCGCGACCTTGATCTGCAGCACTTCGGCGTTGACCAGGTACTCCGGGGTCACGCCGAACCGGCCCGAGGCGATCTGCTTGATCTTGGAGACCTTGTCGGTGCCGTAGCGCGCCGGGTCTTCGCCGCCTTCGCCGGAATTGGAGCGCCCGCCGAGCCGGTTCATCGCGATCGCCAAGGCTTCGTGCGCCTCCGGCGACAACGCGCCCAGGCTCATCGCCGCCGAATCGAACCGGCGCACGATGGCTTCGACCGGTTCGACCTGGTCGAGCGGGATCGCGGCGGCGGTGCCGCTGTCGAGTTCGAGCAGGTCGCGCAGGGCCGCGGTCGGGCGTTCGTTGACCGCTTCGGCGTAATGCTGCCAATCGGCCCAGTCGCCGCTGGCGACCGCGCGCTGCAGGCGGGTGACCACGTCGGGATTGAACAGATGGTATTCGCCGCCCGGGGTGTACTTCAGCAGGCCGCCGATCTCGGGCAGGCGGTTGGCGTCCCAGCCGAGATCGGCCAGGGTCTGGTTGTCTTCCTGCAGCAGGTCGAAGCCGGCGCCGCTGATGCGCGAGGGCGTGCCGGCGAAACACAGCTCGACCACCTCGCGGTCCAGGCCGATGATCTCGAACAATTGCGCGCCGCGATAACTGCCGATGGTCGCGATGCCCATCTTCGAGATGATCTTGAGCAGGCCCTTCTTGATCGCGCGGCGGTAGCTGCGTCCGATCTGCGCGACCTCGCCGTGCTTGGTGCGCAGGATGCCGCGCGCGCCCAGGTCGTGCAGGGTCTGGTAGGCCAGGTAGGGATACACCGCGGTGGCGCCGAACCCGATCAGGCAGGCGAAATGGTGCGGGTCGCGCGCGGTGCCGGTCTCGATGATCAGGTTGGCTTCGCAACGCAGGCCGACCCGCACCAGGTGCTGGTGGATCGCACCGGTCGCCAGCAGCGCGTGCATCATCAGGCACTCGCGGCGCGGGCGGCGGTCGCTGATGATCAGCAGCACGATGCCGTCGCGGGTGGCCTCCTCGGCTTCCAGGCACAGGCGCTGGATCGCCGCCTTCAGGCCTTCATCGGCGCTGTAGTTCAGGTCGATGTAGCGGTGCGACTGGTCGTACGGCGCCATCGACAGCAGCTGGCGCAGCTTGCGTTGCGCGAGCACCGGCGAGTTCAGGTGGATGTGGCCGACGTTGCCGGGGCCGTCGACGAAGACGTTGCCCTCGCGCCCGATCTGGGTCGCCAGCGACATCACGCAGTCCTCGCGCAACGGGTCCATCGGCGGGTTGGTGACCTGGGCGAAAGCCTGGCGGAAGTGGTCGTAGAGCGAGCGCACCTGTTGCGACAGCACCGCCATCGGCACGTCGTCGCCCATCGAACCGGTCGCTTCCTGCTCGATCTCGGCGAGCGGGCGCAGCACTTGCTCGCGTTCTTCGCGGGTCAGCTGGAACAGCTTCTGGAAGCCGGCCAGGGTGTCGTGATCGAAGGGCTCGGCGGTCAGGTTGGGGTCGATCAATTCGCTGTGCAGGTAGGTCATGCCCTGCTTGAGCCAGCGCTTGTACGGCGCACGCGCGCGGTTGATCCGGTCGATCGCCTCGGAGTCGAGCAACTCGCCCTGGTAGAGATCGGCGGCGATCATCTCGCCCGGGCCGAGCTTGCCCTTGGCTTCGATCTCTTCGACCGGCAGTTCCCACACACCGGCTTCGGAGGCGATCAGGAAATGCCGGTCGCGCGAACGCAGCCAGCGCGCCGGACGCAGGCCGTTGCGGTCGAGGGTGCAGGCGGCGTAACGGCCGTCGCAGGTGACGATGCCGGCCGGGCCGTCCCACGGCTCGGTGTTGAGCGCGTAGTACTCGTAGAACGCGGCGAGGTCGGCGTCCTTGTACTCCAGCGACTGGGTGGCCGGCGGGATCAGGATGCGCATCGCCTTGAGCAGGTCCATGCCGCCGGCCTGCAGCACTTCGAGCATGTTGTCGAGGCTTTGCGAGTCCGAGCCGTCGGTGCCGACCACCTGATCGAACTCGCGCAGGTCCAGCACCGGCGTGCGCCAGGCGTGCGCGCGCGCCTGCGCCCAGGCGCGGTTGCCGGCGATGGTGTTGATCTCGCCGTTGTGGGCGAGCAGGCGGAACGGCTGCGCCAGCGGCCAGCGCGGCGTGGTGTTGGTGGAGAAGCGCTGGTGGAACACGACCGCGCTCGCCGCCAGCTCGGGGCGTTGCAGGTCCGGATACAACTGCATCAGCCGGTCCGGCAGCACCATGCCCTTGTAGCCGATGCTGGCCGAGGACAGGCTGACCACGTAGAAGTCGCGGAAAGCGTCGGCGTCGGTCTGGCGCAGGCGCTGTTCGGCGCGGCGGCGCGCCAGGAACAAGGAACGCTGGAACCCGGCCGGGTCGAACGGCGCGGCGGCGTCGACGAAGATCTGCTCGATCCGCGGCATGGTCTGGCGGGCGAGTTCGCCGCAGGCCGCCAGATCGACCGGCACCACCCGCCAACCGGTCACGCGCATGCCTTCGCTGCGCAGGGTGTCGTTGAGTGCGTCGCGGGCCTGGGCGGCCAGCGCGGTGTCGCGCGGCAGGAACACCAGGCCGGAAGCGAAATGCGGGCCCGGGCGGATGTTGGCCTCGCGGGCGATCAGGCGCAGGAAGGCGTCGGGATGGCGGATCAGCAAGCCGCAACCGTCGCCGCTGAGCCCGTCGGCGGCGACGCCGCCGCGGTGGGTCATGCGCGAGAGCGCCTCGAGGGCGCGGTCGACCAGGGCGCGGCTAGGGCGATCGTCGAGTTGCGCGATCAGTCCGAAACCGCAGCTGTCCCGCTCGTCGCGGGGGTCGTACAGACTTTGTTGCCTGGCTTGCATCGCATCTCCGGACCGGTGGGGTGTTCCGTGGATCGCTAGCTCGCTATCGCTTTACGTTGTGGTCTGACCGGGTCCTTGCATCGATGTTCTAAAACTGGTCCCTGGAGGCGGTTCCCCAACGCGAAGCGACGTTCGCGATATCGATAGGTGGCTTGGCGGTATTGCTGGAGGTTCTGTCGCGAGGTTCGGTTGCGTTGCGCGCAAGGCGCATCCGCCACTGGCGCGGGACTCGTCCCGCACCGGCAGTCTCAAAACCGAGCGTGTTTCGACTAAAGCACAAATTGTGCGATGCGGCAATTCGCCCATGGGCGCGGATTTTGCCCCGCTTGCACGCGCACGGAACTGTGAGCGCACGCGCTCACACGCGATTTTGTAAGCCAATGATCCGGATGGAAAAATTCTCGATTCGCCGGTCAATTAGTAACGTAAGAAACCATCGCCCGATGACAATCGTCCCTGCCGCACACTCGCCTGCGCGCTAGACTGCGCCACTCGCAAGCCCTTTCGCCCCTTTGGCACTCATGACCTCTCCCTCCGCTCCTGTTTCGGGCGCGCGTCGTGCTGCGCTCGTCTTCATCTTCATCACCGTGCTGATCGACGTGCTGTCGTTCGGCCTGATCATCCCGGTGCTGCCGCACCTGATCGAGGGCTTCGTCGGCGGCGACACCGCCAAGGCGGCGTACTGGGTCGGCCTGTTCGGCACCGTGTTCGCGCTGATCCAGTTCGTGTTCTCGCCGATCCAGGGCAGCCTGTCGGACCGCTACGGCCGGCGCCCGGTGATCCTGATCTCCTGCCTGGGCCTGGGCCTGGACTTCATCCTGATGGCGGTGGCCAACACCCTGCCGCTGTTGCTGATCGGCCGCATCATCTCCGGCATCACCGCGGCCAGCTTCACCACCGCCAACGCCTACGTCGCCGACGTCACCCCGCCGGAACAGCGGGCCAAGAGCTTCGGCATGATCGGCGCCGCGTTCGGCGTCGGCTTCGTGATCGGCCCGGTGATCGGCAGCCAGCTCGGCGCGATCGACATGCGCCTGCCGTTCTGGTTCGCCGCCGGCCTGGCCTTGCTGAATTTCCTCTACGGCTGGTTCGTGCTGCCCGAATCGCTGCCGCCGGAAAAGCGCACCGCGCGCTTCGACTGGGCCCACGCCAACCCGTTCGGTTCGCTGATGCTGCTCAAGCGCTACCCGCAGGTATTCGGCCTGGCCGCGGTGGTGTTCATCGCCAACATGGCCCACTACGTCTACCCGAGCATCTTCGTGCTGTTCGCCGGCTACCAGTACCAGTGGGGCCTGGACAAGGTGGGCTGGGTGCTGGCGGTGGTCGGCGTGTTCAACATCATCGTCAACGTCGCCCTGATCGGCCGCGTCGTCGCCTGGCTCGGCGAGCGCCGCACCCTGCTGTTCGGCCTGGCCTGCGGCGTGATCGGCTTCATCGTCTACGGCAGCGCCGACACCGGCCTGATCTTCCTGCTCGGCCTGCCGATCAGCGCGCTGTGGGCGATGGCGGCGCCGGCGACCCAGGCCCTCGTCACGCGCCAGGTCGGCGCCCACGAACAGGGCCGCATCCAGGGCGCGCTGATGAGTCTGGTCAGTCTGGCCGGTGTGGTCGGGCCGGCGATCTTCGCCAGCAGCTTCGGTTATTTCATCGGCAAGTCGGCGCCGGTCCACCTGCCGGGCGCGCCGTGGTACATCGCCGCGGCTCTGCTCGCGATCGGCCTGTTGATCGCCTGGCGCTATGCGCGCGTGCCGGCGGCGGCGCCGGCCGCGGCCGATGCGGTGGCCTGAACCAATGACACTGGCGGGCCGGCGCAGCTTCGGCGAACTTCGCCTGCGACATCCCCACAGGAGCGTTGCATGCGTGTATTCACCGGCCTGGCCGTCCTGACCCTTGCCGCGATGCTCGGCGCCTGCGGCGGCGTCGAGTACCGCGACACCAACGCCGCGGTCGATGCGCGCCCCGAATGCGCGAGCGGCCCGACGCGTCCCGGCGAGACTCCGCCGGGCTGGTGCGAGCGCAAGCTCGAAGCGACCTGGAACTCGCAGGACGCCTCGAACAAGGTCGACTTCAAGAAAAAGGACGACGAGCGCTGAACCACGGCCTTCGGGCGGCGGCTTCTTGGCGCAGCCTTGACGGCCGGCCCCGTATTGCTGGGGTATGAGCGAGCGCGCGCCGTCCGCAGCCGTCAATCGCCGCGCCGCGCGCGCGGCTGGCTTGCGTTACGTCAACGAGGACGAGCCCGGCATCCTGCGCCGGCGTGCCGGGCGCGGCTTCGCTTATCGCGATGCCCGGGGCCGCGCGGTGCGGACGGCGAAAACCCTCGAACGCATCCGCGCGCTGGCGATTCCGCCGGCCTATACCGAGGTCTGGATCTGCGGCGATGCGCGCGGCCACATCCAGGCGACCGGCCGCGATGCGCGCGGGCGCAAGCAATACCGTTATCACCCGCAATGGCGGCAGCGTCGCGACGAGGGCAAGTTCGAGCGCGTGGTCGCGTTCGGGCGTGCGCTGCCGGCGCTGCGCCGCTGTGTGCGCCGCGACCTGAAGCTGGCGGGCTTCCCGCGCGACAAGGTGTTGGCGATCGTGGTGGCGGTGATGGCCGAGACCCTGCTGCGGATCGGCAACCCCGAGTACGCGCGCAGCAACCGCTCGTTCGGCCTGACCACCTTGCGCAACCGCCACGTCGAATTCCTGCGCGACGGCCGCGCGCGCTTTCGCTTTCGCGGCAAGAGCGGGCTGGCGCAGGAAGTCGAACTCGACAACGCCAGGCTGACCCGGCTGGTGCGGCGCTGCCAACAATTGCCGGGACAGGCCTTGTTCCAGTATCGCGACGACGACGGCCGCCTGCAGCCGGTCGATTCCGGCGCGGTCAACGACTATCTGCAGCGCGCGATGGGCGCCGACTTCAGCGCCAAGGATTTCCGCACCTGGGGCGGCACCCTGGCCGCGTTCCGGCGTCTGGCCGAGCTGCCCTTGCCGGAACCCGCGCGCGGCGGCGCGCCGAGCGAACGCGCCTTGGCCACGGCGCAGAACGCGGTGATCGGCGAAGTCGCGCAGGCCTTGCGCAACACCCCGTCGGTCTGTCGCAAGGCCTACATCGACCCGGCCGTGTTCGTGGGCTGGCGCGAAGGCCGGCTGGCGCGTTACGCCGACGGCGCCCGCGGCGAACTGCAATGGGAGCGTGCGGCGCTGCGATTCCTCAAGCAGGCGCGGCGGAGCTGACGCGTCGCGACCCCTGCTTCAAAGGGTAGGAGCGGCGCAAGCCGCGACCACGAATCTGCGGCTGGCGACGTTCGCACGGGTGGCTGCGCGGTCGCGGCTTGTGACCGAGGGAAATCCCTGTGGGACGCCGCTCCTACCCAAAGGCGGCCGACGCCGCGCCTGGAAGCCGGCGGCATCGTGAGAGCTCACGGCGCCATTTGTTCGAGCTCGGCCTGCGGCAGCGGCAACAGCGCCCAGAACGCGATCCGCGACTTCGCCCAATCCTGCGCGGCGTCGTTGAGGATCTCGACCAGGGTCGCGGCATCGTCGCCGTGCCCGGCCTGCCAGGGGCCGGCGTGTTCGATCAACAGCAGATAGCCCGGCGCCGGCCACCACGACAGGTCGTTGACGCAATCGTTGAGCGCGTCCCAGTTATGGCCGAACCAGGCCGGGAAACGCAGGCCCGCGGCGATCCGGGCCAGCGCATCGTCCTTGTCGGCGCAGCCGGCGAAATCGACGCGGGCGACCGCGAAGTCGAGCTCGGCGGCGGCATCGGCCAGCGCGCGAGCGTCGCGCGCGTCGATGAAGTAGGCGCCAGCCTGGGCCGGATCGGCGAGCAACTCGCGCGGGTCGATCGAGCCGCTCATCGTGCGCCTCCGTCGGCCCGCACGTCGAAGCGGGTGAAGCTGCGGTAGTGATCGCCGGTGTAGTAGTACTCCGACGGCGGGTCGCCGCCGGTGACGATGCGGCGCGCGCCGCGGTCGTCGGAAAGCGGCGTCTCGACGGTGTACTCGCGGTAATAGCCGCGCGGCCGCCGCGGCAGGCGTTGCTCGCGATTCTGGAACACGCCGCCGTCCTGGCGGTGCGCGTAGGGGCCGCCCGCGGCAATGCGGCGCAAGGTGTCGTTGGCTTCCGGCGGCAGCGCGATCGAGGCGATCGGCAGGGTTTCGTCGTGGCTGCGTTCGCCGTAGCCGCGCCCGGCGTCGCGCGCGGCCGGCTGCGTTTGCGCCGCCGGTGCCTGCGCGGGGGCCGCGGGTTGCGGCGCCTGCATGCCGCGCTGGCTCCAGACCCACAGGCCGATCAAGACCACGGCGGCGATCAGCCAGAGATTGCGGCGCATCGGAGACTTCCTGGCGGATAACGCCGGCAGTTTAGGCCATGAGACGTGACTGCGCTTGCAGCTTTCGACCCGCGCCGCCGCCGGTCGTGGCGGCCGCTTGGTCGCTGAATTATCCATCGCGCTGCGCAGCGTCGCGGGCCGTGCGACGGGGTCGTGTTCTCATAGTGGGGTTCGAACGGCGCGCTCGATTCGTCGCCTTCCGCGACCCGGGCGATCCGCCACACACTTCAAGGAGATGCGTGCAATGGAGATGATCCGTGTTTCTTCCTCGGCCATCGAGGCGATCGGCTACGACCTTGCGACCGGGCTGTTGAGGATCCGCTTCGTCGAGGGCCAGGACTACGATTTTCACGGCGTGCCCGAGAGCGTGAACCTGGGCCTGATCGCGGCGACCTCCAAAGGCGGCTACTACCACGCCCACATCCGCGATCGTTACTCGGCCTGAGCGGCCGCATCGCCTGCATGCCGGCGAAGCTCGATTCGCCGGCACGCGATGGCGCCTGCGGTCAACCGCAACCGACGTCGACGATGACGTTTTTCTCGTCGACATACACGTTGACGCGGCCGTCCAGGTATTCCTTGGTGATCGCCTGGCCGGGCTTGAGCACGCGCACGGTGTGGCCGCCGGCGCTGACTTTGGCTCGCTCGACGGTGGCCGCATCGGCGGTCTTGCCGATCAGGCTGGCCTTGGCGGCGGTGGCGTCGCAAGTCGGGCGCGGCGGCATCGGCGAGGGTTCGCCCGGGGCGATGCTGCCGGCGTCCTGGGGCTCGGCCGGTGCGGCCGAACTCGGCATTTCGTCGGCGGGGCGCGGGCCCGCGCAGGCGGCCATGGCGAGCGGCAGCGAGACGGCGAGCAGCGCGCCGGACAGCAGGCGATGCAGATGCAGGGGCTGGGAGAGACCGGTCCGGTTCGACATGGCGAAATCCTTCGCTGGATGCGCGCGCGGCGCGATGGCCCGAGCCTGCCCCGGCGCAGCTGTGCCCAGGGTTAACGCCGGCCGCGGATCCTGCGATCCGCGACCGTGCGCACAGCCCTCAGCCGCAGCGCAGGCCGGTGATGGCGCCGCGTTCGTTGACGTCGATGTTGAGGCGGTCCTGCTGGAAGTCCATGGTCGCGGCCATGCCCGGGGTCAGCACGCGCACGGTGCGGCTGCCGGTTTCGACGCGGGCGCGTTCGACCACGTCGGCGTTCGGAGCGCGGCCGATGGCCCAGCGCGCGGCTTCGGCGTTGCAGGTGGACGGGCTGACGTTGGTCGGCGGGATCGGCGTGGCGCAGGCGGCCAGGGCGAGGGTGAGTACGGCGCCGGAAACCAGCGGACGCAATCCGATGAGGCGGTTGGTGGCGAACAGGGACATGGCGAGGCTCCGGACGTGGTCGCGGGCAGAGTGCGACCGGCGACGTGTGCGGCGTATGAAGGCCGCGGGCTGCGCAGTGTAGCCGGGGCGTTCGCGCCCCGGATGACTCAATCGGGCGCCATGCGCGGCCGCGACGAGAGGCTTGCGGCCGCGGCGGCTGTCCGCGCGGATCGGCCTCGGCCGCAGCCGCGACCGTGCGGACGGCTGGGCCAGCATCGAGCGTGCGGCGGCGATGCCTCGCGTCATCGCTCAGCCCGGCAAGGCCGCCTGCGCCTCGACCAGTTTCAGCATCAACTGCGCGAGCGTCACCACGTCCTGATGGTTGTGCGCGGCGACGCGGCGCAACAACGCCGAACTGCCGCCGCGCAGGAAATGCAGCCACGCGGCCGGCGCCTGCGAGCCGGGCAGATCGTCTTCGCGCACGATCCGCAACAGCTCGCGTTCGATGGTCGCCAACTTGCAGTTCTCCCACACGCCGCGATACAGGCGCCGGGTCGGGAACAGCAAGTCGACATGGTCGAGCCCGGCCAGCGGATTGGCGAGGCGGGCGAGGCGGTAGCGCGTATTGAGCAGCGGCGCGTCGTAACAGCGGCCGTTGTAGCTCGACAGCACCGTGTCCGGCCTCAGCCATTGCGCGAACGCGCGCAGCATCGCCGGCTCGGCGGCGAGGGTGGCGATGGTGAGCTGGCGGATGCGCAAGCCCTCGCCGTGCACCGCATCGCAATGCCAGTCGGCCGCGCCGATCATGAAAGCGCGAGTGCCGGTGCCGCCGGCCAGGCCGGTGGTCTCGGTGTCGAAGAACATCAGCCGGCGCGGGTCGAGTGCGTCGTCGGGACGTTTGGCGAAGGCCAGCGACAGCGAGGTCTGCGGCACCGGCAAGCGCAGGTGCACTTCGCTGAAGTAGAGGCCGGG
>Ga0307408_100002545_pt1 | contig 12742 bp, 11 predicted proteins | sample 322Cmetagenome_FD_202116 | JGI IMG/M metagenome (GOLD analysis project Ga0307408, IMG submission 202116) | Maize rhizosphere microbial communities from greenhouse at UC Davis, California, United States - 322HYB-C-3 | ecosystem: Host-associated > Plants > Roots > Rhizosphere > Soil | place... | reverse complement strand
GGTGGCCGTCCTGAGATTCGGCGCACCATTCTACGTTGAAGCGAGCCAGAACAAACAAACACTGATTGCAAATATCGAGCAGTGCGTCAAAGAACTGTCAAGGCCGCTCGGCAAGTCGGCGCTGAGCTAAATTCTAAATTCCTTGGCTATTCAAGAGACATCATCCAAGATGAACGACCGCGTCACTCTGGAGCAACGGCGCCAAGACAATTGCCCAATGCCGATTCGCCGAGTTGGCATCAACGTCAATCTCTGGTATCCCATCGCGCGCTCGTTTGAAATCGGTAGCCGGCCCGTAGGGCGTGAACTTTGGCATCAACCGATCGTCCTGTTTCGCACCAGCAACGGTCGCCTCGGCGCGCTTGAAGACCGCTGCGCCCATCGTTTCGTGCGCTTGAGCCATGGTCGATTGATCGATGGCAGCGAACATTCGCTCGAGTGCGCTTATCATGGCTGGCGGTTCGATATCTCTGGGCGCTGCGTCCACATTCCGCATTTGGCCGGGAAGCCGGTCCTGCCGAACTGCTCGGTTCGCGCCTTTCCCGTGCTGGAAAAGTACGGATTCGTCTGGATATATCCGGGAGAACCCAGCCGCGCCCAGCAAGTCGCGCCCACGATAATGACGGAATGGGACGATCCGAACGAGATTCGTAGTGTTGCGCGCTTCAGCTGTCGCGCCCACTTCTCCTATTTAATCGAAAATCTTATGGACATGTATCACGGCAAGCTTCACGCGGAGCATCAAGTCTGGATAGCCAATGAGCTCACGAAAGTCGAACAGAGTGACCGACAAGTGAGCGCGACCTACAACGCCACGACATTTTACCGCGTCACCAGTCTGAGCTCGATCTTACAATTAATTCTCCCCGCACTGCGCAAACCCTATGCTGCCCCATTGACGGTTACCTACGACTATCCCAATTGGCGCTCGACGTTAGGTGAAGATTTCAAAATCTATTGCCTCATCACCCCGGTGCATGAACGCCTGACCGAGGCCCATCTGATTCACTACACGTCGTTGAGCAAATTTAGAGCCTTAACCACCGCACCCATGGTCGTGCGCCTCAAGGTCAAGAGTCTTCTCAACAACTGCGCCAAGCGCCTGCTCGATAATTTGGTGCGCGAAGACGTGGACATGATCGAAGAAGAGCAAACGGCTTTCGACATGCAGCCCGAGCGTCAACCCTTTGAGGTCAATCGCACACTCTTGCGCGTTCAAGAGCTGATTCGCCGCCAGGAAACCGCGGCGCAGCCCACTGGACAGGAAAGACTGTGAGTTTTTTCTCGCGTCACCTAAAAAGCTACATCAAGCGCCGACTGCACGGCTACCGCGAGGTGGTCAATGATGTCGATATCACCAGACCAAAACAGTTGGCGGGTCATAAACCCGTCGCCGTAATCGGCGCCGGCCTAGCGGGCATCGCCGCGACGTCGCTACTGGCGGAACGCGGCTTCGCGGTCACTCTGTTTGACCGCAACCCCTATCTCGGCGGCAAGACGGCCGGTTGGCAAGTGACCTTTGCGGATGGCACCACGACGCCGGTTGATCATGGCTTTCACGCCTTTTTTCGTCACTATTACAACCTGCAGGCGTTCCTGGAAAAAATCGGTGCGCGGCCGTACTTAAGCCGGATTGACGACTATCTGGTCCTGGGCGCAGATGGCCGGCGTTTCGGCTTTAAAGACGTTGCCACCACGCCCGTCCTCAACATCATCTCCTTGGGTCTCAATAAATTTTATCGATTCCGCGATGTGCTGTTGAATCCCGGCAGTCGACGCATGGGCGAGTTTATCAAATACGACGAGATCAAAACCTACAGCGCTTGGGATCGTGTCAGCTTTGCGCAGTTCGCTGAAGAAGCCAAGCTGCCGTCAGCCTTGAGCTTGGTGTTCAACACTTTTGCCCGAGCCTTTTTTGCGCCGGCCGAAAAGCTCAGCAGCGCGGAGCTGATGAAGAGCTTCCATTTTTTTTACTTGAGCCATGATCACGGATTGCTTTATGACTATTTCATCACCGACTATGAGCGCGCTTTCGTCCAACCCGTGAGCGACTATCTGTACCAGCGGCATGTGCGCTTGAAGCTCAACCACCCGATCACCCATACGACACGAGAGGCGGGACGATTTATCGTCGGCGGGGAATTCTTCGATGCGATCATCCTCGCCTGCGATGTTCGTGGTAGCCGGGAAATTTGCCGCAACTCGGAATGGCTGCAGCGCGAGTCTCCATCCGACTATGACAAGCTGATCAACCTCGAAGCATCCGGCGGTTATGCGATTTATCGGCTGTGGCTAGACCGGCAGACCGATCCCGCACTACCGGTGTTCGTCATCACCGAGAAGCGACGGGTGCTCGACTCAGTGACCTTTTACCACCGCTTTGAAGCAAACTCCCTGGAGTGGGCCAAAGAGTGCGGCGGCGGCGTTTACGAGCTTCATTGCTATGCCTTACCGGAGGATATCGACACTGAAGAATCGCTCCAAGCCGCTTTTATCGACGAATTGTACTTTTATTTTCCCGCTTTGAAGGGCGCCCGTATCTTACGCGGGCACCTGCAATTGAAGCGCGATTTCACGGCATTTCACACCGGCTTGCACGAACACCGACCATCGACGACGACTGGAGTGGCAAATTTTTTTTTGGCCGGCGACTGGGTCAAGATACACACGCCGGCGATGCTCATGGAGGGGGCATTTACCTCCGGTTTGATCGCGGCGAATCACCTGCTTGCCCAGGAAGGCCTACAAGAAGAACCGATCCACTCGGTGCCGCGCCGTGGAATTTTAGGTTAGAAACGTTCCAGGTTCATGTCGTTCACCTACTTGTTGATCAACTTAGCCATTATCGCCGGTCCGCTTTGGCTGAGCCGCGACCGCAATGTCGCCTACCCGCGCAATTTTCCAGCGCTGGCAGTCGCGACGATCATCGTTGGCGCGCTGTATATCGTCTGGGATCTGTTCGCCACGGCGCAGGGCGATTGGAGTTTCAATCCGCGTTATGTCACCGGGGTCAACATCAAGAATCTTCCCGTGGAAGAGATCTGCTTTTTCGTCACGGTGCCTTATGCCTGCTTGTTTATTTATGAAGTTCTCGCGAGGTCGGCACGGGAAAAACGTTTGTGCTTGCCAACGGCTGTGCTGTGGGCCGCAATCGGCGCTCTACTTTCCGGCACTTGGCTATTCGCGAACCAAAGTTACACTGCGAAAGCCTTAAGCTCCTGTGCTCTGTTTCTAGGATTTGCTCTATGGTTGGACCGGCCTCTGCTCGAGAGCCGTCACTATTGGCTCTGGCTAGCCGTTTGCCTGATGCCGTTCGCCATCGTCAATACAATTCTTACCGCGCTGCCGGTGGTTCAATACAACAGTAGTGCAATATGGGGGGTGCGCATAGGCACTATTCCCGTTGAGGACTTCTTCTATAATTATTCGCTACTTTCATTTTATCTCTTGAGTTACCGACTCATCCCCCGGCACCGCACGGGCAGGTCAAGAATCGCTTAGCAGCAAACCGGCAATAGTTACTCGCCAATGTCATCGATTTGCCCCAGGGTTGTCAGCTGGAGCCGACCGTCTTTGTCTTTCAGCAGGAGTTCGACCTTTTTCTCAACCTCGTTCAATTTTTGATTGCAAAACTTCACCAGGCCCACGCCTTTTTCAAATGCGGCCAGAGAGTCGTCGAGAGGAAGCGCGCCGGATTCCAACTGTTCGACTACCTCTTCCAATTCTGCCAAAGCCTGTTCAAAATTCTGTTCAGTCGATTCTTTCTTTGCCATGTCACTTCTCTCCATTGGCCGAAGCGTTCTCGGGGCCGATCGATTCCGTCTGACTGGAAAATTTACGCAATAAATCTAACGGATCGACACGGCTGTTATTTGCACGCATACCCCAGTGCAGATGCGGCCCAGTGACCCGCCCGGTGCCACCGGAGAGTGCCAGCACATCGCCGCGTTGCACCATAACGCCCTCTCCTACTTTGATATCCGACAGATGAAAATACATCGAGTACAAGCCGCCGCCGTGATCGATAAGGACCGTGCCACCGGCATAAAAGTAATTACCCACGAGCACCACCTTGCCGTGGTTGGTAGCAACAACCTCGGTTCCCGCCGGCGCGGACAGATCGGTCCCGCTATGCGGTGTCCTCGGCACGCCGTTGATGATGCGCCGGGATCCGAATGACGAGGCCGAGGCCTGCTGAGGCACGGGACGGACAAACGGCAAATTCCAATACCGTTCCGCTGTCGTATTGGAAAAAGCCTGCGCGAACGCCGCCTGTTCGCGGCGAATTTCGGCCAAGGTTTCCGGCGTCATCTGATCGAAGCTGGGCGCCACGGTGAAAGATTCCCTTTGAAAGGCTCTGGCTTTGATCTTGAGCGGAACCTCTCTCTGAAGGTGCGCACCGCCATGGGTGGTCGCCTTCAAAATTAATTTTGCGACTGTCGGTTTTGCTTCGACATCGATGCCCAGCAACGCGGAAAAGACTCCCTGCTGACTCAAATGGAAATAAATCCTTTCCTTGCCCAAACGGCCGTTCACTTCAAGCAAATCGTCACCACCGACTTGAACCTCCACAAGGTCTCCTTGGAAGGCTTCGAACGTCTGGGGCCAGAGAATTTTCGCCACTTCGGCAGCGAACGACAGCGGCGCGAACGCATGCAGAAACACCAGCATAAACGACACGGCTAGCGCTTTCATTTCATTCTTTCTCTTCAACGCGGCAAATCGCTTTACCTTGGGCCAAGCTGACCCGCAACAAATCGCCCAGTTTAAGTTGCGCCGAACTCCTGACAATAAGCTCCTCGGGCAGCTTGTGCGCAATGCTGTAGCCGCGATCAAGCACCGCTAAAGGGCTGAGAGCGCCCAATCTTCCCGCGCGCTCTGCCAAGAGATCCTTTGACTGACGCACGCGATCTTGGAAGCGGCGCAGAAGATCGATGGACAATTCATCGACACGCTGCTGATTTTCGCGCAACTTGCGGCCCGGATCTGCCAGGCGTTTAACCAAACGTTGAAACGTGTCGCGTAAATGCTCGAGCTTGAACTCCATCCCGCCGGCCAAACGGCTGTGTAAATTTTCTATCTCCTCGAGGAGCTCGCGCTTGCGCGGCATGACCATTTCGGCGGCCGCCGTGGGTGTCGGCGCGCGCGCATCGGCGACAAAGTCGGCTATCGTAAAGTCGATCTCATGACCGACAGCCGAAACCACTGGAACGTGCGATGCAAAAATGGCCCTGGCGACGATCTCCTCGTTAAAGGCCCAAAGATCTTCCAAAGAACCGCCGCCTCGGCCGGCGATGATCACCTCGACAGCGGCGACCTGATTAAGAGCAAAAATCGCTTCAGCAATCTCGCGCGCGGCGCCGTCGCCTTGAACCTTAACCGGGCAAACGACGATGCGCCGGTCAGGATAGCGGTCGCCAATGATACGCAGTATATCCTGCAATGCGGCACCTTTGCCGGAAGTGACAATACCGATGCAGTGCGGCAGGAACGGCAGCTCGCGCTTTCTTGCGTTACCAAACAATCCTTCGGCGGCGAGTTTCTTTTTCAATTGTTCGAAAGCCAGCGCCAATGCGCCCTGCCCTTGCGGCTCCATGTCGTCGACGTAAAGCTGCAAATCGCCGCGAACCGTGTACACGCTCACACGGCCAAAGCAGAGCATCGCCATGCCGTTATCGGGCGTAAAGCGCAGCATCCCGCCCTGCCGGCGAAACATCACGGCCGAAATCTGACTCTTGTCGTCTTTCAGAGTGAAATAGAAATGACCCGAAGGCGGCATGCGAAAATTAGAAATTTCGCCCTGCACCCATAGCCCATCGAGCCGAGACTCCAAGGTACCTTTAATCCTCTCGTTGAGTTCGCTGACAGTGAGAAATTTGCGTAACTGGCTGGCGAAAAGTGGTAATTCGATTTCGTTGGCAGTGGGACGCGCCATATTGCCGGCGATTGTAACACAAAAAAAAAGACCCTCCAGGGGAGGGCCTTTTTATCGACGCATAATTAAAGACTATGCAGCCTTTTTCTGCACCACCTGCTTGAAGACATCCCAGCTCTTTAGGAGGTCGAGAGCGCGTTTGAGCTGCTGATCGTTGTCGATGGTCTCGTCACCGGTGGGCGCCGAGGTCGGAATCTGCTTCTCCCGCTCGCGATCGATCAGCTCTTGTTCTTTAGCGGAGTTTTGCTGCGGGTTATTCAAGTGGCCCGGCAAATTCTCTTCGCGCAAACTTGGCCGCTTGCGATCGTCCGGTTTGCCATCCTGGAGCACGATGTTTTCAATCACGATATCAGGAACGATGCCGGTGGCCTGAATCGATCGACCCTTGGGCGTGAAATATCGCGCTGTGGTCAGCCGCAGTGCCGAATTATCGTCCAACGGCAAAATCGTCTGGACCGAGCCCTTGCCGAAAGTTTTAGTCCCGAGCACCACCGCCCGTTTGTGATCTTGCAGCGCGCCGGCGACGATCTCGGAAGCGCTGGCGCTGCCACCATTGACCAAGACAACCAGCGGAAAATCTCCCCAAGTGCCGTCCTTCTGCGCGAAGAATTTTTGTTTTTGCGATTCGATGCGGCCATCGGTGTAGACGATCATGCCGGAGTCCAGGAATAGATCCGACACCCGCACCGCCTGATTCAACAAACCGCCGGGATTGTTGCGGAGATCAAGTACAAGCCCTCTGATGCCGTTTTTTTCGGACGCCAATTTTTCCAAGGCACGCTGCACATCACGATCGCTGCGTTCCTGAAACTGGGCCAAACGAACATAACCATAACCGGGCTCTAAGGTGCGGCTCTTGACGCTTTGAACGCGAATGATGTCACGAACCATAGAGACATCGATTAACTCAGCTGCGCCTTCGCGCCGCACTGTCAGATTAATCTTCGTGCCCTTCAAGCCGCGCATCTTTTTTACCGCGTCGACGAGCGACATGTCCTTGGTGAATTCGTCTTCGATTTTGAAAATCTGATCACCCGGCTTGATGCCGGCTTTGAAAGCGGGGGTATCTTCGATGGGCGAAACGACCGTGAGAATGCCGCTCTTGACGGTAATCTCTATACCCAAACCGCCGAAACGTCCTTGGGTGTCGCTCTGCAAATCTTTGTATAGATCAGGCGTCAAGTACGCGCTGTGCGGATCCAGCGAGCTTAACATGCCGTTAATGGCGCCGCTGACCAAATTTTTGGTCTCAATATCCTCGACGTAATTTTTCTTTACGATGGAAAGAATGTTACTGAAGGCCTCCAAACTCTCGTAATCCTGCCGCCCGACCGCCGATACATTCGGCACCCACTGAGCGGACAGGAAAAAACCGATGCCGATGCCGAGCACGATCAGTAGCAATGGCGTTCCATGTCTTTTCACAAGTTGCATGAAGTTCCCCCTAAAATTTGTTGACAACTTTCGGTAATTCTAACCCAATGTTTTTGGAATAGCTATCACTTCTTGAACCACGGCAGAGGATCTACGGACCGACCATCCTTACGCAACTCGAAATAGAGTTTGGCACCGCTCAGAGAATCACTATCGCCGACTCGTCCCAGGATATCTCCTCGTTTCACGTCTTCGCCATTTTTTATAACAATTTCGGAAAGATGAGCGTAAATTGTGTAGTAACGCTCGCCATGGTCGAGGATCACCATACGGCCGTAGCCGGTGAACCGATCAGCAAATACCACGCGGCCCTTTTCCACGGCGCGAACGCCGTCGCCCCATGCGGCATCAATATCGATGCCCTTGCGGACCAGCTCGGCAGCAAACTCCGGATGTTTGAATTTACCGAATGGCGCGCTCACCGCTCCTTTTACCGGCCAGTCCATTTGGCCAAGCATGGCGTCAAGACCGCGGCCCGTCGAAGGTGGCACCGGCGCTTGTTTCGGTCGGACAATTGACCTGCGCGCAATCTCTTCAAGCATTTTTTGCAGTCGCTGCGCCGCCGCTTCCATTTCGCGCAACGCTTTCAAACGACTAGCTTTTTCTTGGCGCAAATTAACCAACAGCATTTTTCTCTTGTTCGCCTCCTGGGCAACCGCAGCGCGCGCCAAAACCAATATATTTTTTTGAACCGCCAAGCGATTTTTTTGTTCGCTTAGCTGACGCCGTAAAACGTCCTGACGCTGGCTTTGATCCTGTAAGTCGGCGATCAGTTCGCGATCGAAAGCGAGCGTCGCTTCGAAGTAGCGGTTATGTCGCAGTCTTGAATTCAAATCGCCGGTTCCACCGGCAAACCAAAAGGGGTTTGTGACGCGTTGCCTGCGATAAAGGGCAACCGCGTGTTGGCGAAATAACTTCTCCTGCTCCGTGATCGAGCCGCGTAACTTGTTCAACTCAATCTCGGTTTTATGAGCAGCGTCAAGAATCGAGGTATATTGGGCGTCGGCGAGTTTGAGCTCCTTTGATTTCTTTTCCAGGTCGTCCTCGATCTTACCCAGGGATTTGAGCACGCTGCCTTCTTTGACTTGCAGCTGCGACAAACCTTTCTTTTCGCTTTCAATCCTTCTTTTTATGCCTTCGAGATCTTTGTTGGCCACCGCACCGGACAACTCGCCGCGCGCGGCAATCACCAACAATAGCGGACCGATTAGCGCGCGGAACGAGAAACTTTCCACGAGCGAACCATCCCCCGTAATGAAAACAAGCTCGCCGAGACCGCCAAGAGCACGCCGATGGCCAGTATCAGCGCGATGCCGGGTCCATCAAGAAACTCAAGCCGGCTAAGCGCCGGAATGAAGACGGACAACCCCGCGGGATCGTCGCGCAGCACGCGGTAAAGGCCCCAAACGATCGCGAGAGCACCGCCCGCCCCGAGCAGTCCCTGGAAAAATCCCTCGATCGCCATCGGCGCCTGTATGAGAGTGTCTGTGGCACCAATCAACTGCATCACTTCGATCTCCTGCCGACGCGCCAGAACCGCTAGTTTGACCATGCGCGTGACGATGAAAAAGGCTGCGAGAAAAAGCAGGCCGGCAATCAACCATTTCAGCCATTGCAGCGCCGCGATAAACGAACTCAGCCGCTCGACCCACTGCTGCGGATAATCGATTTGGGTTAATTCTTTTTGCCTCCTCAGACGATCGGCCAACTGCGCCATCGCTGCGTCATCGCGAAAATCCGCCCGCACGGTAATGTCCAAAGACGGCGGCAGAACATTGGGCGGTAGTCCATCGAGTAGCCCCGCCTGGGCGCCGAGCGCGGCTTGGAAATCACGCCAGGCCTGTTCTTGACTGGTATAACGCACACGCTCAATCTCCGGATAATCTTTCAGACTTGTCAGCAAGGCATCCAACTCAGCTGCAGTGACAGATGGCGAGAGATAGACGGTCATCTCAATCCGATCACCCCAACCACGCAGAATTTTTTCCAAATTGAGCTCAAGCAGTAAGAACCCGCCAAACACTCCAAGAGTTAGGGCGAGGGTAAACCCGGTCAGGATGAAGGTGCCGAAAAATTGTCGCAGCCCATGGGCGGCGCGGCGGGCGACGAATCCTAATATGCCCATTACAATCGCCACTCTGAAACTGTGCTGCCGGTATCTGCGACGATCGTTCCCTTTTCGAGCTGTATCACCCGAGTGGCAATCTCCTTGAAAAGTTCGACAGCGTGGCTGGCAACCACGATCGTCGTGTCCTGCTGTCGGATATTTTTGAATAGCTGCAGCGTCTCACGTCCGGCAGCCTCGTCGAGATTGCCGGTAGGCTCATCCGCGACAATAAGGCTCGGCTGGTTTATCAGAGCGCGTGCGATGGCGACCCGCTGCTGCTCTCCACCGGACAGAGAAGCGGGCCTAGCGTTGCATTTACTCGCCAAGCCGAACGCGCGCAATAATTCCCCGGCGCGACCGCGAGCGGCGTCCCTCGTAGCGCCGGAAACCTCTGCCGCGAGCGCAATATTTTCCAACGCGTTTAAGTTTGTAAGGAGCTTGAACTCTTGGAAGACCAACCCCACGCGCCGGCGCAGCCGTGCCACGGCTCGACTGTCGAAAGACTTGAGATTCTGCCCTTCGAACAGGACGTTTCCCGAGCTCGGCTCTTCTTCACGGTAGATTAGTTTGAGCAAAGTCGATTTGCCCGCACCATTCGCACCGCACAGCAAAACCAATTCGCCTTTATGAATTTCTAGGTTAATATCGTTGAGAGCACATACCGCAGGCGCGTAGCGCTTCTCGACGTGCTGGAATTGGATCATTCCGATGAGAAAATACCGGTGGAGTTGCCATGATTAAAGGGGAAATACTTGACAGGTATGACCCTGGGTTGTTAGATTCGCGACAATTGTCAAACTATTCTCCATCTATAAAAGATGCGCCCAGCACTTACAAGCACTCGGGAGGTAACGGTCCGATGCTGCAACAAATTGAAAAATTTCACGTCGTTTTGATCAAGCCTTCCAAGTACGATGATGACGGATATCTCATCCGTTTTTGGAAAGGCGTGCTGCCGAGTAATACCCTCAACGTGCTCCACGGCCTGACCGAAGATATCAAAGATCGGCGCCTGTTCGGCAGCCTCAACATCGAAGTGACCACCTTCGACGAAACTGCCGAAAAGGTACCGGTGCGTAAAATCATTCGCTGGAGTAAAGAACCGGCTACCCGACTGCTGGTGTGCATGGTCGGCGTACAAACCAACCAGTTTCCTCGCGCGGTCGATATATCGCGCCAGTTTCGCGCCGCAGGCATTGCCGTCATCATGGGTGGGTTCCACACCAGCGGTACGATCAGTATGTTAAGCGAGCAGGAACCGGAAATTCAGGAACTTTATCGTGAGGGTATTTCGGTCGTGTCGGGCGAGGTGGAAGGCAACTGGGAAAATATCCTGGCGGATTTCCTCCATGGCCAATTAAAGCCGCTTTACAGCTTCGCCCAGGATCTGCAGAATTTGGTCGATATCGGCGACGCGCCGTTGCCTCGTACGAGCGCGAAAACAATGCGCCACTTCGCCTATCCGAGCTTCGCCACTGCGGACACCTCCCGCGGCTGCCCGTTCGCGTGCACCTTCTGCACAATCATCAACGTTCAAGGACGCAAGATGCGCGAGCGCAGCCCCGAGAGCATCGCGGCGATGATGCGGCGCAACTTGGCACACGGCCTTACCTTCTATTTTTTCACCGATGACAACTTCGCGCGCAAGAAACTCTGGCGCGAAACTTTTGAAGAAATCATAAAGCTGCGCAAAGAGGGGCACGACATTACCTTCATGATGCAAGTCGACTTGGCGCGCAAACCGAAGGACTTCGTTAGCTTAGCCGCCAAGGCAGGGTGTACCCAGGTGTTCATCGGTATGGAAAGCGTCAATCCGCAGAACTTAGCTGCCGAAGGCAAGAAACAAAACAAGGTCGACGAATACCGCGCGATTATCAAGGAATGGCATGACGTCGGGGTCTTGGTCCACACCGGTTACATCATTGGGCTCCCGTGGGATAGTAAGGAGCAGGTCGCCGAAGACATGAAATTCCTCAAAGACGAGGTGGAACCGGATCAAGCTTCGTTCTTCATGCTCACCCCCCTGCCCGGCTCACACGACCATCGTGAAATGAAGAGACGCGGTGACTGGATGGATCCCGACTTCAACAAGCGCGACTCGTTCCACGCCACAATTAAGCACCCGCTGATGTCGGCGGAAGAATGGACCGAAGCCTATGAGGCGGCCTGGAAGACGTTCTATAGCAAAGAAAACATGATCAAGTCGTTATCCAAGTGGACCGATCATCCGAAAAACTACTGGAATCTGATGTCGATCTTTTTCTGGTACAAGAACGCCGCCTTGATCGAGAAGCAGCACCCGATGGTCGCCGGCTTCTTCCGTTTGAAAGATCGCACGGTCCGCCGATCTGGCTACGCCGTCGAATCGATTCCCGTGCACTTCTGGAAGCGCGCAAAAGAAATCACGGCGCTGTTGATCACCTGGGCGAAATTCGTCAAGGAGATGGAAGAGGTTTGGCTGCAGACCCGCAAAAAAAGCGAGACCGAAGAGCGCTGGCTCGCACAGATCGAGAGAGTTCAATCCGACATCTGGCAAGCCCTGCGCGTCGGCGAGATTCAAAGCCTTTACAACAATGCCAAAGATAACTTGCCGGAACGCGTGAGCGCGCTGCTGGCGCCGCTCGACGACCTGTCCTCACGAATCCTTTATAGCCGGCGCGATCTCAATCGATTTTTAAAGCAGTGGGAACAATTGCGTCAAAGTATCCAGGATCTCCGGCTGGTCGAATCGGAAACCGCGCGCAAATGGATCGAGGAGATACAGCAGATTCAGACGAGCATACGATTCAGTGACCGGATTAACGACTGGCAAGACGCTTACCAGCGTTTGCGCGAGTCACTGCCGTCGCGGGCGCAACTCAGTTTTCTCAAGTATGATGCCATCAACGATCGGGTAATCTATTCGCGCCAGGAACTTCAGCGGATCTGGAGCGAGAGCATGAAAAATTTCAAGGCTCGTAGGCTTTCGGCAATCAGACCCTTGCAGCTAACTCGCGCGGCGCTGCACGACTTGTTTCTGACCCGCTCTTTCGCCGCCGACTTTAAAGAATTTTCAAAATTGGGAGCATAAACGATCCGCCGTCGCCCGCTGCACCCAATCATAACTGCGGACAATCCTTTTCGCCCATCTAACGACACCGGTGTAATTAGCCAGCTGGAATGCGCCCCATACGCGCGTTAGTGAATCAGAATAGTGTGCTTTGCTAACTCGCTCAGCTGCTCGCGAATCGTCGCGGCGTCCTGGGCGTCGGGCGCCAAGCGCAGGT
>Ga0307408_100002544_pt1 | contig 12744 bp, 17 predicted proteins | sample 322Cmetagenome_FD_202116 | JGI IMG/M metagenome (GOLD analysis project Ga0307408, IMG submission 202116) | Maize rhizosphere microbial communities from greenhouse at UC Davis, California, United States - 322HYB-C-3 | ecosystem: Host-associated > Plants > Roots > Rhizosphere > Soil | place... | reverse complement strand
CTTGCAGCAAAAATTCCTCTACATTCAACAAATCAGCATTATCCTGCCTCATTAATTCTATACACTCAGCTTATTTCCTTGCCAGATCCGTATACTAATAATTCCAGCTATGACTCCAAGCATCGGCGGTATTATACCTCCGCCAATAGTGAGCATTATGAGCGAGAGCAGAATGAGGACCAAGCCGCCGTTTTTCCTCTTAATACACAAAGCAGCCCAGATTGTGACTAGGATGCCGAAGATAATCGCTAGTATCCCAGTTACAAAGAAGTTGGGAATGAGAGTCATTGCAGGCTCTCCCCCTAATGATGCCAATTCAGGCCAGGCCTCTATCATGATTCCATTTGGAGCTATGTTACCCTGAAGTATTTCACCTGGTCCATGAGATGCACATGCAATTCCAGCAAAAATGCCAAGGATAGAGGCAACAGCAATCTTGACACTTCCTTTGAATGTACGTCGTATGACGAGGGTGACGAGCGTGACCAGAGCAATGACAATACCGAACAAGACAGCGGGAAGAGTCCAATCATCCAAGGCCATTTATCAGCCGCCATTTCAAGATCTGGCGCCCATTGCATTCAAGGCGCGTCTATATAACTAACAAAAGTGAGACACTGCTGTACTACTCGACTCTGTTCGTGCATAGTGCAAATCCCAGACAACTATAGTTCATCCTCCAAACAAACCATAAGTATTCTAGCTCCTCATAGTGCGACGATTTTCTGGGACAACTACATAGAAATTCCCCAAATTCTTGTTTTGAGATGGTATCAGAAACTGTAGTACATTCGCCCCAATTCCAAAACAAAAAATTTTCTTATCTGGAACTATTCTGATAAATATAGATTCACTTAATCTTAGACTATGCTCCATACTGCGTTTGAGTACAATTGAACTTTGAAATGCTTCAACTACAATAGGATCATCTATAGGCAATAGCTCTGCCTTGCCCTGAAACTGTATGCACTTTGGCGGTATAGATCTAAATAGATGGTGGGGGAAGGGAACGACAAAAGAAACATTGGGATTATTACGTATGTTTCTTGCTTTCTTTAGCACAGGCCTTGTGATCAAATATAGGCAAAAAAACTGTTGGGCCGGCGGCGCCACGGCATAGACGACTCCAACCGAATGCGGTCTACCTTCTGGAGTAATCGTAGAAAGGATTCCAAAGTTCTTCTTTTGTAACTGTTTTTCTACGTATTCAAATGAGAAAGGCGCAGGTAGGCTTGTTTCAATAATGCCATCTACCTTTTTTTTAGTTAAGTGGTTCGATTTTTCATCCTCTGTGTGACTTTCACCCATAGCCATTTTTGCCTCAACTATTGGAGACGTATATGTTCTAGATCCATCTCCTTCTTCTCTGATTCAATTATGATGAGAAGCATCTGTACTGTCTATTAAGGATGGGCATGGCAGTGCATTACACTGCCATCCTACTACCTATATTCAAGCCGGTTTTATTCATCATTCATGAATATGGGAACTGTTCCAAAAACTGGAAGCACGGCTGGCAGAGGACTGGCCCCATCATCAATACTGGCATTTATAGCAGGAGCACTAATGATTGCTGGCATAATAGTAGGAGCTTTTATTCTGTGGGGTGGCAATGGAATGATGATGACATCACCCGGCATGACGGACGGTGGCATGATGAGTGGCGACATGATGTCAGACTCTTTCATGTGGACTACAATATGGGGTGTGGCTGCAATTTGGGCAGGAATAAGCGCCGTATCTATTATAGGTGGCTATACAATTTATAGAAAACCACAGAGCACAACTATATGGGGCATTGCAATACTTATCGCGTCTATTGTTGGACTTCTTACGGTGGGTGGCTTTATCATTGGTCCGATATTGGGAATCGCCGCTGGAATACTAGCACTGGTTAAGAAGTAACAATCAATCCCCATACGACGCACAGACTATTCGATTGTCAAGTCAAGTCTATAACTTGCTGCGCAAAGTTTCTGCATATTAGTAAGTATGAAAAATAGAAATTACTGGAAAGAGCATTATGTTATCGAAACGGATGCCGACGAGATAGAATGAAATATCAAATTGACACATTTTGTTTCGGCTGGAAAGGCGTTTGAATTAGTATATTTTGAAAAAGATAACGATGCTCCAAACATTCTGATTTCATAGGGTTCCGGCGGACACGCATACATCTTTGCAGAACTCGCATATCTAATGCATTTGCGTGGTGTATAATGTCTTCATCATGCCAAAGCACGGCGGTCAAACAATCAACGAGCTTATTATAAGACATACTGACACATTAGCCCATATTTCAAACACGTTTAGTGATAGGATAGGAGTATTCTCAGAAGGACTCGGATGCTATGCAGTCTTCTATCTTGCCCTAGCAGGAGGCATCATGAAGAGCATTGCCTGCATGAATGGCCCTGCTGTATTGATTGAGGTGAGATTCCATAAGGCGATCTTCGAAGGAGATGATGCAGTCACAAGAAGGAGAAGAAGACTACTTCCATTCATAAGGTTGCTAGGGAAGTTGTTTCCCTGGATTACATTGTCAATCTATACTTATTTGGACTTTTCAGAAATGGTAGATGTAGAAAAAGAAGAAGATCACAGAATAGAGGAGTCTATTGTCAGTAGCTTTGAAGCAGATCCTGACTTTGACATGCGCTATCCGCTCTCTGCGATAATGTCTATTGTTTCGACACCTCCCCCTAAGGAATTGTTGGCCCTGCGAACTCCTACAATGTTTCTGGTTCCTGCTAGGGGATTTTTTCCATCATATTTCAAGGATTTGTATGACAGACTTCCACGTATCAAGAAACAGTTGGTTAAAATAGAGGGGTGAGTATTCTGGATGCTTTCTCATCCAGATCAAGCAGCAAAGATCATCTGTGATTGGTTTGACGACTCTATCAATGAACTAACATAACAGGACAGGACGCTCTCTCTGAAACCTTCCTTGCTACGCTTCCTAATGCAACAACTACTTTGGAAACGCCTCCTTCAAGTCTCCTGCTTCCCATTACAATCAAGTCCGCTTGGTTCTCCTTAGCAAATTTCACTATTTGTTCTGCAGCATCTCCTGTCCTAATGTCTGTTGACACACCTATCTTTTCTGCTGAAAGGCTCTTTACTTTTTCCTGCACAAATCTGTTCCAGTTCTGCTCTAATTCTCTTTGAATGTTCCTCCTAGCCCTAGCTATTAAGACTCTATCATTTCCCAACAAGAGCGTAGCAGGAACTTCCATCTCTTCTATAACGTAAAGGAGCATGATTTCAGCGTTCAGCGCTTTTGCAAGCTTTGAAGCATACAAAACAGCCTTATCCGACATCTGGTTGCCGTCATGGGGTACGAGAATTCTCTTTATTTCCATGTATCAGCAACCTAGCCTCCACTCACCATCATCTTTCTGTGTTCGTGGTGTCCACTATAGAATAGGGAAAACCATTTCTGTTTGGTCATTATGATGAATTGCTCCATTCGATTGCTTGAACCAAAATACACATCAAATCATCCAATTCTGATCCACCCTTACGTTAAACGTGCATGTTATTAAAGCTGAAGAGTTCTTTGTAATGCACTGCATTCATGCTGATCATTTTATTATCACTAACTCCTACCTACCTCGTTACGAGCACAGGGCAACTTGCATGTGTTACAACACCGCTGGCTACACTTCCAAGTAAGAATCGATTCAAGCCTGATCTTCCCTTTGTGCCAATGACTATCAGATCAGCTTTGTTATTCTCAGCGTAGTTCACGATCGAATCAGCAGCCGAAACTACATCAAGAATAGTTTCAGCCGAAAACTTGACGCCATTCTTTGAGGCCAAAGCTCCAACCTTCTTGTACCACCGTTCTGCTTGTCGTTTCGCTTCATCTATATAAGCCGTGATCATCTGTCCTGCAGCTCTGAATTCAATATAAGGGGGATTTACCACAGCATGCATGAAAAGTACCTCTGCATTTGCCACCTTTGCAAGCTTGATTGCATATTCGGCCGCTCTGAAAGACGAGTCAGAGCTATCCAATGGCACTACAATTCTTTTAATTAGTGTATAGTCTTGCATCATTCTCACACAGCCTCTGTTTTGAAAAACTAATTTTCAGATTTCTCTAAAGTATGGTATATGCACATCAATTCTCGCGACAATAGCCTCTCAAGTGTACTTTTAGAAGATTTCAAAGCTTCGTTCACTTTAGATATAACTCTGCATAGTTTCAGTTTCGGATGTAGTTCCTTCTTTTTTCTTCTTTCATTACCGATCTATAATCTTTCCATTAAAGAAGTATTATCCTCAGACTGTTTTTTAACACTATATTTGGACAGCTGTGCAGTATACCTTTTTGTTCCTTACCTAGAAACTCTACGACACTCCTCCGCGCATCTTCTACATATTTCTGCACACTGTCTACAGTGTTCCATGTGTCCCGCATGTTTCTCACATTCTTCCGCACATGCATCACATACCTCAGAACATAGCTTACAGACTTGTTTAGAATATTCACTCTCAGCTGACATAACAAGTGACGCAGTAGCACATGCATGAGAGCAAGCACGGCAGAGATCTATACATCTTACCAATGACTTGACATCTTCTTCATGAAGGCACTTTGTCCCACATTGCTCACACGCTTCAAAGCATTCGTTACAGGCGTCTATACATGTCCTATACTTTTGGCTTTGTAATTTTGCCATATTCTCTAATGAGTAGAGAGATAGTTAATCGCTTCTGTTTACAAATGTAAGTCTTAATAATTTGAAGTTCTTTCATACCTCATGCCAATTAATTTACGAGACACAGATATTGCAGTGCTAAACGCTTTGTTAAGAGACGGTCGTATGTCATTACGTCAAATCTCCCGGGATGCAGGAATAAGTACACCTACAGTTAAGAATAGATTTAACCGGCTTGTCAATCTTGGAGTTATAAAATCGATTTCTCCAATCCTTGATCTAAATAAAATAACTTATACGAATAAGAACAGGAACAACAAAAGGCAAGATATTGCTGATATAGTAGCAAGATACAAACGGGCCTGCCAACAGCCACACGATGGTAAAAAGAAGAAGTTGATTAAAGTTGAAAAAGGAATAGCTGTTATTCATAATTGCGATTACTGTAAGAATCCTCTTACTAGCAAAATGTATATGCTCAAAGTTGCTGCGTTTGAACGATTTTTTTGCTGCAATGAATGTAAAATGGCTTACAAGAAAAAATATGCTGGAAGAATGAAAGCAATTAGTAAACATTTTAGCTAGATGGATATTGAGTATATTTTATTAGTGTTAGTAGAAGATGCACATTAGTTGAATTCTGTATTACTAGCAGAAGGACTGCATTGTAATATAATGCACTTTAGAGAATTGTAGTGGATCCAGAAGGTGAAAGCTGAAACCTTTTTCTTTATGTATGTGATATACTAATAGAAGTAGTTATGTTCAAAGACCCCGTATGTGGAATGATGGTTGATGAAAAGACAGCTCAGCACAAATCCAACATAGAAGGAAAGACAGTATTTCTTTGCTCAGCAGGATGCAAAACACAATTTGAGAGCAATCCCAAAAAATACGGTTACTAAGAAGTTATTAACAATGCATAACTGAGGATCCTCTCAGAAGCCAAAATCGTCTACTGGCAACAGTCCTTCCATCTTCTTCCTGCAGTGTAATCGTCACAGGTGACTTGGAAAGTTCTGATTCATCAGGAGTAAAATAAATGACAGTCCTGCCGGTATTTGACAAATTCTCTAGCCAAAATGACAAAACGACTATAGCTGCTGCATTAATATTAAATGATTCCAACTTCGCACAGGCAATACAAAAATATCCATTGCTGGTGGTTGATTTTTGGACGCCATGGTGGGGTCCATGCCGCGTGTTGAATCCAAGTATAGAGCAGCTTGCATGGGAATTAGCCGGAAAAGTAGTATTTGCAAAATTAGACGTTGATGAAAACTACCGAGTTGCTAGTGCATATGGAATCCAGAGTATACCTTCTGTGGCTATCTTCAAGAATGGTCAGATTGTAGATGGATTCGTTGGAGTGGTTTCAAAATTGCAGATCCAATCGAAGGTTTTGCAGCATGCTGCTAGGAGAGAATAGCTAAAGATGGCAAGAATCAATACAACAATAGCTTTTACCATTAGGAAACAAGAAACAACACGATGGTGCAACCTCTAGCCAGAACAATTTATCAGATATTAAATTAGGACCTAGGACCCAACTTCATAATTTTTATCTTATTTCAGCATTCACTTTTATTACATGTGACATACTGTATATCGCAGGGCAGCGCTCTTCTGCCATTCTCAATATCTCTTGTAGTCGCTGCTTGTCAGAGTTTTCAGCATGCACATCTAGCTGGAAGTTGATACCTTCAGTAATTGGCTCATCGGCTACATCAAATGTCTTGGCAAAATTTATGTTGCACTCTGCATCTACCCTTAGCTTTGTCAACTTAACTGACTGGCTTGCAGCTACACTTGCAAATGTGGCTATGAAGCATGAAGTAATTCCTGCTACGCAATAAGCCATTGGCCCCAGCCTATTTCCGTTTCCGCCTAAAAATGACGGAGAATCTATCTCAATAACCTGTTTTCCTTTCTCATAGGCAAGCTCAGTTCTAAACTGGTATCCTTTGCTTGAGTCAAGGATCCATTCGCCTTGCAGTTTGACAGGCTTCCTGAATGCAGACTTGTCTTTCTTTCCGTTCTCTATGGTTTGTGATACCTTTTCTAAATCAACATTGTTTATTGTTTTAGTCATTTGACTTTCCACTTGGTATACCAGGAACTTATCCTAATTATGCATATATCTCCTTTCTCTGACAGAGCTACTACCCTATACAATTTATCACTTGGATTATAGAGGTGAAATAGAGAGGGATATATTGTTGACCGTGGGTATTTCTACAATAGTTCCAAATACGCTTCGGCGAGTTGCAAGTGCCTTCTTGCCTCCTCTTCTGCCTGCTCTATTTTTTTTCTATTGTCATCATTAGAATTAGTAGTTTTATCCAAATTCTTTGCACGAAATAATGAAACTTTTGCTCTAACACAGGCTTTGTAGCACATCAGAAAATAGATTATGTCTTCTAGACTAGTATCTTTGCCTTGATGTATATAGATAGAAATGAGGTGCTTTCTAAGATCACTCCTTCCATGAAAGTCAAGATCCATAGCCAAGTGTGATACATCCTCCGCTACATCAGCATACCTTAAAGAATCGTTGAATTCTATTCTGTCATACAAATAAAACTTGTTATCTGGCATAATGAAGACGTTTTTCAAATACAGGTCTCCATGTATATCTCGAATTTTTTCTTGTCTAATACGCTCAAAGAATAAATTGCTTTTATTTTGGATAAATGAATTTAATTTTCTTTGAAATTTAGGATCGATGCTCGCAAATCTAGAAAGGGTGGCAAAATTCTCCCCAACCTTTCTCTTCATAAATTCAGGTCGTCCGAATCTCTGTATCCTCCTATTTGTGGGCGTTAAATGATGAAATTTAACAATTATAGAGCTTAACTTTTCGATTGTATCTGAATTTACCTTGCCTTTTTGAAGAAGATTATCCATTCGAAATTTTTGGGGGATTTCAAGCATCTTTACTGCATACTCTAAGGCTTTTCCCTTGTTCTTCAAGCTGACTAACTTTATTGCATCTTGTTCTTGCTCTCTCTTTTGCTTAACAACTTTTACCACACCTAGATACATTTCCTCTCCGCAGAGAACTCTGTTTATATCAACCTCATTTTGACAGAACTTTTTCCTCAAACCAAGAGTTGAGAAGTCAAGAACTTGTCCAAATTTCAGCTCTTTCTTTATCTTGTAAGCAAAGTGCCCGGTAAGAATGACCCAGGAGATATGAGTTTCTTCTACTGAAAGATTTAATACTTCATGCTGATACGCATTTCTATTCTTGGAAAGTAGCGATATTAATTCAATCTGATTGCTGCTCATTTCTGCTCCTGCCCAAAAACACAAGTCTTTATTTCTTCAGCGTTTATCTTTGGGTCTCGGCTTGTATCCGCAACTATATGTCTCTGCCAATCTTTTACTGGCTCGTACACTTGTTTCATCTTTGTGTAAATACCAATATCTGCATCAGAGTAGTCACCTTTTCTTGCCTTTAATCTTGATATAACGATATCTTCTGGACACACACATTCAATTATGTAAATCTGTTTTGAGGAGATATTTCCCAATTTTTTTATTGCTTTTTTACGTGATTCTTCCGTGTTAAAAGTCGCATCGAGGATGCAATTTACGCCAGCTGCATTATGAAGATATCTTGCCACAAGCAGCATAACGTCATAAATGAGCTCTTTTTCTTCCTTTGTATAGGTAGGATTTGGTATTAGCTCCTTTCTTAACTTGTCCGTAGATAAAACTACGGCATTAATCAAAGGAGCCAATTCGTTTGCCAGTCTTGTCTTTCCGACACCAGGCAAACCGCAAAAGAGGACTATCAACAATGATAGAAATGAGCATGTGATATTCAATATTTCTGTTAAACTATTGTGATCTAAAAGACTCTGCGATTGCAGAGAGAGCCCCTATGGATCGATGAGTTACAAAGACACGATATTAACATCCCAACTGTCCATCTATCTCTTCAATGAATCTCTTAGTGAATAATCATTACTGGACATGGAGCCCTCTCGCCGACGCTCCTTGACACGCTGCCAAGCGTCCTTATCTTTGATATTCCTGATCGTCCCACATTTCCAATTACTATCAGGTCGACCTTTTCTTTCGCTGCAAAATCGATTATTGCATTTGATATGTGCCCTGTCAGAAGCTTTGTCGTTATTTCAAGGCCAGCCGTTTTCTTGATCTCTTCTTTTTTCTTATCTAACACATCGTTGGCGCTTTCCTCCATAAGCTCGTAGACCTCTTTGAGATATTGCGAAAGGGTAATCTTCTCGCCAGTTTTAATAGAACGGGCAGGCCGTTCAATAAAATGATAAGTAGGAAATTCTGCTATTACGTGTAGCAGAATTACTTCTGATCCGCCAGACATTTTTGCGATAGCTGCTGCATGATCTAACGCCTTGTTAGAGGGTTCTGAGTCATCATATGGGACGAGTATCTTCTTGTACATAGTTTGAGATTGCTATACCTATGCTATTGCCATCCTAAATAAGTGGCGGGTTGGCTGGTTCTACTGCACATTGCAGTTATGCTATTCAATGACTTCTTCCTTTTGGTCATCTACTGCTCTGCTCTGCTCCTATTGACTCAACACAGGGAAAAATAATGAACCGCGATATGATGAGGATGACTCTCCTGGGAGTCGGGTCTTTCCATATGAGAACATCAACAGGCAATAACAATCACATTGGTGGAGAGAGCTTTACAAATATCTGCATGATAGCTGCCATATAGATGTCTCTAGAGTTATTTATGCACATATAAGAAATGGATAAAAAAGAGGGAAAGACTTTATGTCATCGTATGTGCTAGATCTAAGTATCTCAGGCTCCAAGGACTATTGAAGAAGAAATTTACATCGACATAGGGGGGAGTAGAGAAGCATTATACTTAATTTCACTTTTAGGCTATCTCTATAATAAGCTAGAAAATTATTTTGAATTGCAACAAATTATATTTTTATATCAGCTTCAGAACTACATTTTCCCATGTGGTAGGGTTGACTGAATAATTAACTATCATCTCTTTCACCTTCTATACTTCTAAAACATTTTGATAAAGGTAAACTTTCATAGCATATGTTTGCGTCTATTTGGTTTAGAATTGATATGAGTAGTCTAGGTTCCATACCTGTTTCCCGCGTTATGACGGGCGAGGTTAAGACTATACAAGAAAATGACACAATTCAGCAGGCATCTAAGATAATGGTTCAAAACGACATTGGTAGTGTTATAGTTGTTGCTGCTCAATCAGTTAACGCTCAGACCCCTGTAGGGATAATTACAGGAAAAGATATTGTAAGGCATTTAGCAGAAAGGCCCATATCGTTTTCAGATCCTGTAAACCAGCTAATGAGCAGACCAGTAGTAACGATTCATCCTAACGCCTCACTTCAAGATGCATTGCAGACTATGCAAGAAAGAAACATACGTAGACTTCTTGTAATGAGTGACGATGGTAACAACATGGCAGGAATTATAACAGACAGGGGTATTTTCAGGTTTATTGCAAGAAATGAGTCTTTATCTTCAAGTGTTATTAGCGAAGGAGTGCTTGCCCAAAATAGAGAGATGGCGGAACGCATCCATACCACACTGCTTGACGATATCTTGCATAAGAAACAATAAAGAAGGAAATGGAGAGTAGAAGGAGATAACAAGAATCCACACATTCTCTCCGTCCTATGCCGTCTGGGGCGAATGCAACAACCACCTTTTGCTTGTCCTTCTGGACCAATTTCATTGAAGGTGGTTGGCGCCTCCGTTGCTTTGAAACAGATTGTCATTTTTTGACTAATAGCGAAAAAGCGGCTAATCTGCGGACGAAAAGCACTTTTTGTCTGCAGCAAGAGGGCATTTTTAGGCTGTGGAGGTGGAATAGAATATTAAAGAATTCTTTCTCAGTCACTCCCATTTTATCAGGCAGTCATAAATCCCGGGTTACTCATCGATGAATCCTATGAGGGAACTATTACTGCTTTGCCGCTTCACTTTTTAGCCGTAGAGATTCATCGACAGGATGAACAAGATTCTGCATAATGGCATCATGCAAACCAAAGATAAGTCTTAAATTATTTTGATGTTTAGAGTGATGTAATGAATAAGATCTTGCTGATACTAGTTCCAGCAACTCTAGTCCTGTCACTATTGTACATGGTGCCAAGTTCCACAGAGTTCATGCTGCTACAACAGCACAAGCCTGCCTACGCTCAAGTCATTTCACAGGACAACAATAACACCAACACTACTGCTGCTACTGCATCTAATACAACTATTACTTCTACCGATTTGCTATCTTCGGTACATCCTGACATAGATTCTAGTCCTATTGCAGTAGTCATCATTATTGGGAAAGATATGCAGGGAAACATAACTTATATGCCAAACAATGCGACGTTAAATGTAGGTGAGGAAATACTTGTGGTAAATAACGATACTAATTTTCAATCAATGACAAATGGTATGTCTCCTGATGACCCGCTAGCAGGAAAATTATTTGATACTGGTCCGATCCCGCCGAGAGGGTTTGCAGAATACGTAGCATCGAATCTAAGTCCGGGAAACTACACCTTCTATTCAACTAACAGTACCTCTACCAAAGGAGTTCTAACAATAGAACCAAATAGTTAAGCGGGAATAGTTACAACATACAATAAATCCTGAGCTACTTCCTACTTTTTCGACAAGGGCGGAAAGCAACATTTGTTGTACGGAGACTAGCAAGGCCTTGAGAATTCCTATCGAGGCGCGTTAAGGGTCATGCCGAATCTACCTGCTTCTCATAGGCTCGTGGCCACCTAAATCTTTTATTCGGAGAGCTGCGATCAAGTACACAACAATTACAATTATCGTGAAGGTATTCTTGCAGCGGAGTGCACTCACCATAGTTAGGAAGAAAAATCTTGAGAGTTTAGGCCAAGTATCCTGTACCAGATTTATAGCATCTAATGCATTTTACTTAAGCGCATAAGACTGCAGACCTTTCTGTACAGTATTGCATTTAGGACTGTGAAGACGATTCCACCCAGTGTACCAAGAGCAAGGACTATTTTTGCAATATCGTTTGTAATCCAGCTTACTAGAAACTGGAGAAAGTCCGGCAATACATCTCCAAAATGTGCAAAGTTGAACGGGAAGGAAATAAGCAACCATACTGAGCAGGCTATCCAAAATATTGATGCCATCAGCTCAGGAATACGAGAAATGTTCCTTCTCCCAGTCAGAAATCTGGCTAGTGGTCCTGCAGTACTAATCAGAATTGAACCGTAGAGGAAAAATGCTTCAATTGGGCCGAAGGCAGAAGTGAAAAAGCCAGTAGACCATGCTTGATGCGCATAGAAAAAGAGTGCGATCAATACAATAGCTACTATCCCTACAATCTCTCCTCCTCTTTCAGAGACCTTAATGTAGTCCCTTCGTGCTTCTTTTTCTGCCCAGCTCAAGAAGCGATGCTCAGTCACGTTACTTCCGCTTTCCGCGCCTTACTTCTTTTTAGCAATTCGCCAAGTTCCTTACCAATTGCCTCAAATTGTTCTTCCATTCCCTCTTTGAGTATTGCCTCTCCGATCTTGATCTGCTCCTTCTTTATCTTTTCTTTTTCCTTTCGTGCAATAACTATCGCGGAGCTTCGTGATCGAATAATGTCAACTCCAGATGCCTTGAGTTTCTTCTCAATAAACTTGGCAGCACTTCCTGCCATGATGTAGTCTAACTTTGTATCGAATGCAAAACCGTAATGACCTTTCAGATCCAAATCCTTCAATTGGTCTAGAAATTCCTTCATGGGTTTTGAGGCTGTAATGTATTGTGTTGGCGCCCCCAAAGCTAATAGGTCGTAGTCGGAGAGCTTGTCTACTCTGGCATTATTGATACTTACGCATTCGGCATCGACTCCCACATCTTTCAAACCCCTTGCGAGGCTGTTGGCTATTCGCTCTGTGTTTCCAAAGACAGTGTCAAAGAGAAGTATAGCTTTCATATCTTGATCATGCCTCTCTCTACTTATTCTAGTCTTTCCTAGAGGTGATCCCACTATTGGATCTTTTTCTATAGACCCAGATGCTATTACATGGGTATCTCCGCATCGAGTT
>Ga0307408_100002542_pt1 | contig 12749 bp, 15 predicted proteins | sample 322Cmetagenome_FD_202116 | JGI IMG/M metagenome (GOLD analysis project Ga0307408, IMG submission 202116) | Maize rhizosphere microbial communities from greenhouse at UC Davis, California, United States - 322HYB-C-3 | ecosystem: Host-associated > Plants > Roots > Rhizosphere > Soil | place... | reverse complement strand
GCAAACTGCTTAATGATGTCAGGCGTATTTTCGCTCACTCAACAGGTCAGCACCATGCAACTGTGTCGCTTCGCGGTGAAAACAGGAATCGATAGATTGCAGCAGGCGCTCACTAAGCGATTCACCAATCAAACTGACCAGCAGCTTGTTGAATGATCGATGCAAAGCAAGGTTAGCCGCCATGATGACTGCGCTGGTTTGTTGCGCTAACGCCGCCTGTAAGGAGGCAAAGTTATCGAAAGAAGTGTCATCCTCCGACACGGCCGCCAGCCAGGGAAAGTCTTCGTGGGTTAAGTTAAGCGCCTTTTTGTAGATCGCCACGATACCGCGCCGGCCAATGATGGGGGTTAAGGCAACATCAATCTGGCGCCACCTTGCCACTGAATCCGCAGCAAGCTCGGTGGCACTTGTGTCTATTTCTGTGGTTGATACGAAAGAATTTTTGGTGCGCATAGTTGATACCGCTGTTGTTAGCGTGACGCTAGGGTTGTTGACCAATCCTCACCTTGATGCTCCCAGATACCGCACTTTTTATGCTTATGTTGGCATTTATCGATGATGTTTATTTTTTGCCAAGCTTAAGATTAGGCCTAAAAACAATAAAATGCTTGCTTCAAATCAAGCTCTGTCGCTTCTTAATTTATCTTTTTTTCGCATAAAAAATGCTTTTTTAGTTAAACATAATTAAAGGGTATATTTATACTTAAAAACTCAATTTTATAAAATTAAGGGTAATAAATTACCTTAATATTGATTATTTAAAACAAAGGGTATAAATTAACCTTTAAATAGCAAATTTGGATACAAAAGGCACATAAAATACCTATTATGAATTTTTACACCATGACCAATGCATCTGTAGCCGCAGAGCTGGGCAACCGCCTGGAAGCACTGCGACTGGCACAGAACATGACCCAGCAGGCGCTCGCCGATGAAATTGGCATAACGGCCAAGAGTTATCGCCAACTGGTGACAGGTGGTGGCAAGCTGGAAAACATGGTTGCCGCATTGCGCGCCCTGAATGCACTGGAACAGCTTGAAAATTTTTTACCCGCAGCAGCACCCAGCCCACTGGAACAATTGAAACTGCGCGGCAAACAACGTCAACGTGCACGTACTACCCCCGGCTATAAAAAAACCACCACTGCACGCACTGCTGATGGCGTAGAAGAGCCAAGGTTGGATTGGTAATGCAAAACCTCGCCGAAGTCTGGCTGTGGGACAAACTGGTCGGCGCTCTCGCCTGGACGCCAAACACAGCCAGCGCAACCTTTGAATACACACCTGAATGGGTGCGCACCGGTGTGCAAATCGCCCCACTGCATATGCCCAGCCAAGTAGATGGCACGCGTATTTTTCATTTCCCCCAGCTCAACCGCGATACCTATAAAGGCCTGCCGGCGTGCTTTGCCGATACCCTGCCCGATGATTTTGGCAATGCAGTGATCAATGCCTGGCTAGCGCGCAATGGCCGCGACCCGCAGAGTTTTAATCCGCTGGAGCGCCTGCTCTACAGTGGTAAACGCGGGATGGGGGCATTGGAATACGCACCTGCACTTCGCCAAACACAAGGCGGCAATAATAAAGTTGAATTGGATTCGCTGATCGGCATGGCGCAACAGGTGCTGGATCAACGCGCGGGCGTGAGCAGCCAGTTACACAGCGCAGGCAATGATGACTTAACAGCCATCTTGCAAGTGGGCACATCGGCAGGTGGCGCGCGCGCAAAAGCGTTGGTAGCGATTAATAAAAACCGCACTGAAATTCGCTCCGGGCAAGTGGAAGCACCGGAAGGTTTTGAACACTATTTATTAAAATTTGATGGGATTGTGGAGCACGGAAATAACCGCGAAACCTTTGGCGACCCGCAAGGCTTCGGACGTATGGAATACGCCTATTATTTGATGGCTAAAGATGCAGGTATTGCGATGACGCCCTGCGAATTATTAATGGATGGCGAACGCGCACATTTTCTAACACAGCGTTTTGATCGCATCGGCAACCATAAATTGCATTATCAATCGCTCTGCGCAATGGACCATGCGGATTTTAAAATGCCCGGCCATTACAGCTATGAACAATTATTTGCCGTCGCACGGCAACTGCGCTTGACACGCGCCGAAGCGGTAGAAATTTATCGCCGTATGGTGTTTAACATTATTGCGCGCAACCACGATGACCACAGCAAAAACTTCGGTTTTATCCTGCCCGGCCCGCGCGCACAGTGGCAACTGGCACCTGCGTTTGATATCGCCTACAGTTACAAGCCTGGCTCACCTTGGGTGAACTCGCATCAATTAAGCGCGAATGGCAAGCGCGACAATTTTATCCGTGAGGATTTACTGGCAATCGCCACGCTGATTAGCAATTTCACCAAAGAGGCAAAATTGATCATCCAACAAACCCTGGATGTCGTGAGCCGATGGGGAAACTACGCACGCACCGCAGAAGTACCCGCGAGTTTTGCACGCGAAATCCAACAACACTTACGCTTGAATTTATAACATCAACTATTGGCAACCGGGCAGAGGGAATCATAAACATGCATATCACCACCATCGTCTTTTTTGCGTTGCTTGCTTTTTTTACCTGGCGCGGTTACCAAAAGGGGTTTATCGGCTCTATTACCCGTGTGCTCGGTTGGATTGTTGCCTATCCGGCAGCGATTGTGTTTACCAAACCCACAGCAAAACTCATCATGCAACACACAGCGCTGGATGGCTTGCTGGTTTATTTTATCGCTGGCAGTGCTATTTTTTTGCTGGTGAGTTTTTTAGTGAGCCTGTTACTCAATTTGCTCGCCAAATTAATTCCTGAAACAGAGGCGACCCAAGTAGGCTCCAGAATCGGCGGCGCCAGTGTGGGTGTATTAATGGGAGCACTCGTAGGATTACTGGTGGTCTACGCAATAGGTTTGGTACTAACCCCCAACGTACAACCGATACAACATGCACAAACCGATAATATCCCCGTTACGGACAACGCAGAGCCCACTAATCGCGCACCAGCAACCGGCGTTCCGCATGTGCGCGACCTTGCAAAACGTAACGATTCGTTTATTGAAGCCAGTGCAAAAAAATTAATCGGAAATGCAGCAGCAACCGCAGTGGATTTGGCATTGGATGATAAGACCACCACACAAATCACCAAAGCATTTGTAGAAAATCCACAGACTATGCTTACGCATGTACAGCAAGTTGCCAATGACGGGCAAATGAAAAATTTAATGGCGGATGAAAAAATCCAATCCATCCTGACAACAGGTGATACCCACGCATTAATGCGCGACCCGGCATTTAAGGAGCTGATGAACAACCCCAGTGTGCAAGCGCTCATGTCGCAGTCTGATGTCAATAGCGAGGCGGGTTCGCAAGCAGCGGCAGAAAAAATGGTGCAGGCGTGGAACCGCGTGCAAACGATAAAACATGACCCGCGCGTGATTGCAATTATTAGCGACCCGGAATTTCAGCAGCAATTGAACTCATCCAACAAATTACCCTTAATGATGAACCCAAAATTAAATCAATTAACGGAAATAATTTTTAGCAGCGAGACTGCGCCCGCTAATGGAATGGGAACTTATCAGGTGCGGGATATTAACGAAGGGTCTACAGGTGCAAATACAGCGCCAGCAACAAATAATGCCACCGGCGAGGATGCCAAACCGGCCACCACAATTTATCGCTGGACAGATGAAAACGGGCAAGTCCACTATTCCGACAAACCCGTGAAAGATAAGGAATAAGAGATAAAGAAAAAAGTTAAGCAATAAAAAGACAAATAACTCAATAAACCGAAGGCTCGCCTTCCGGGCGAGTTTTAAAACGTGGTTGCGCCCAAAAATATTGGCCAGGGCATTTTAAAATTTCCTGCTCCATAAATTCATTCACGCGGCGCGCATCGGCAATATCGTCACCGGTTGGATAATTTTCAAAAGGCGGATGAATAGTCACGGCGTAGCCGCTGCCATCATCCAAACGGCGCTGGGTAAAAGGAATTATTTTCGCGCGCCCCATACGCGCAAACTGGCCGGTCGCTGTCACTGTTGCGGTCTGTACACCAAAAAATGGGACAAACACCGACATTTTTTCTCCCAGATCACGATCCGGCGCATACCAGATCATGCGGCCTTTACGCAGCTGGCTGACCATCGCGCGCACATTGTCGCGGCTAAATGCCATGCCCCCTTCGCAATAAGCTTCGCGCCGTGTTTTTTGCAGATAATCGTAAACCGCATTGGCGTGTGGGCGATACATACCGTCGTAGTTCACGTGCTGGCCAAGCATGGCGCTGCCAATATCCAGTGTGGTGAAATGCAAACTTAATAACAGTGCGCCCTGCCCTTCAGCTCGCGCCTGCTCAACATGCTCAACACCGGTAATGGTAAATAGCTTGCGCAAGCGCGATTTGGGCCAGAACCAGGCGATACCGGTTTCAAACACTGCCATAGCAGTAGAAAACAATGTTTCTTTTAATAAGGCTTCGCGTTCGGCATCACTCAATTCCGGAAAACAGAGGCGCAAATTGGTTTGCGCCTGATGCAAACGTTTTTTATTTTTACGCAATAACGGACTAAGTCCGCGCGCCATGGCCAACTGCAGGCGATAAGGTAATTGCGCAACCAAAAACCACACACCAACACCAACCCAGGTGAGCCAGTGACGGGGGGCTAATAACGCACGCGAGAAATGAACTGAAGCCATAACAATCTAAATATATAGGGCAGGAAATCCCTGCGATGGAAAAAGTACAGATGCACAAATTATAACGGTTCACCCGCAAAGCGCCTAACAGGACTTGCCGCTTCTGTACGGGAAGTATCCGCAGGCACTTTGCACTCACCTAATAAGAATCGATTTAAAAACTGTAAACCAGATTCACAAAGGTGGTGGTATCCGTTTTTTCTTTGCCCGATGCTACATCGCTGTCATTGGCAATGGCAAAACCGACTTTCATTTTCATGCTGCCATTTATGGAAGTCGCCAATGAGGTTTCACTTTGGGTACGGGTGTTATCCGCACCCGATTCAACACTGATGGTTTGTTTAAATTCCGCATTGCTGGTTATTTTCCATTCCAGCGCAGTTGCAGCGCGGAGCATCGCACCGCTTTCATCCGTAATACTATCGGGAATGGTATCGTCATCACTCCCGATCACTTTTTCACCTTCAAAATAACCGGGACCCGCCTCCACAAACCAGTTGAGTGTAGGACTGGAGTAAAACCAGTCACCATAGCCCAATGCAATAGTGCTATAGGTGCGATAAGCGCCGAACTTATCGTCGGTGTAGGAACCAAAACCAAACAGATAGGATTTTTCAACACCTAATAAGTATGCAAATTTTGCTGAACCAAAATATTTTTCAGCGGTTTTTTCTTTGCTGGTGGTTTCATCATCTTGTTCAACTTCATCTTCTTTGAACAGTGAATTGAAGATGTATTGGTTTTCCCATTTTTCCAAATTTTGTTTGGCATCCACTTTAAATTGCAGACTGGTGGTTTCGGTATTGCCAGAGGTGGCGATTGCACCTATATCGACTTCTACATCCCAAGGGCGTTTTTCATCATCAGCAAACGCGGTGGTGGTGATTGCAGCAAGCGCAAGTACAAGGGTCAATTTATGCATAGTGAAGTCCTGTTACCTCAAATTAGGAAGGGTGAACCATAACATAGAAAACCTTACGGCCAAATGAAAACGACCGGCGCATGGCCGGTCGTTAGCGGTGGTGGGAATCGAGGTTAGTCGCGTAACAAGCAGTTAAGCTCATCCACAACTTCAGCCCAATCAGAATGATCCTGACGAGCCTCGCGCAGGAATGCCGCTTGCTCGGCAGTCCAGAAGGGGGCGCTAGCCAGAGGTTCAGCTTGCGGCAGCGGATTATGTTTTTGGATAAAGGCATCAATCTCAGCGGGAGAGTTGGGTAGACCTAATTTGGCAAAAAGATCATTCAGCGTGTAAAACATGCGGCCCTCCTGTCGGCGTATACGGACTTACTTCTTCACAGTGGTTTTGCCATTGTGACCAAGTTCCGCAACTAGGATAACGTCTAGCACACTGACTTTCCTAGCTTAATTTTTCCCGCTGGACTTCATTGACTCAATCAGCTCGTCTTTATCCTGCCAGAGTTGGTTGACCCACTGCTGGAAACCCGCGCGGAATTCAGCATCTTCCGTATAATCGCCGATCAATTCGGCAGGGATCGGCAGTTGGCGGATATGCACCTGGATACGCTTCACCCGGCCACAGGCGTAATCCCAATAGGTGGGGATTCCTTCAGGATAATGGATAGTCACATCCAGCATGCGATGCAACTGCCCGCCCATAGCCCCCAGGGTAAATGCCAGCCCGCCCGCCTTGGGCATCAGCAGATGGCGATAAGGTGAATTTTGCTGTGCCTGCTTAGCGGGGGTAAAGCGCGTGCCTTCGAGGAAATTGATAATCGTAACGGGATGATGGCGGAAGCGTTCACAGGCTTTGCGCGTCTGTTCCACATCCTTACCTTTCAGCTCCGGATGACGCGCCAGCTTCGCTTTGGAATAGCGGCGCATATGCGGGAAATCCAGCCCCCAGAGCGCCAAGCCCAGCACCGGAACCCACAACAAACTCTGTTTAAAGAAAAATTTGACGCCCGGGATGCGGGCATTAAAGGCGCGCACCAACACCAGTATGTCCGTCCAGGATTGGTGGTTGGCAATCAGCATGTACCACTCATCCCGGCTTAGATCACCCAACCCTTGCACCTCAACCTGGGTAGGGAGCGTATAGGTTTGTTGCCAGGTGTTGAAGATAATCCACAGGTTGGAGACCGCATCCAATAGCCGGTCAATTGCACGCCGCAGTGCAGGCAAAGGCACCAATAATTTGACCATCGCAAAGGGCACCACCACTATGGCGACCATACAAATGGTGATAGAAAAAATGGCCGTAACTAGCACGCCACGCAAATGATTCAGTATTCGCATCAATCTAACCTGTGAACTTGCCTGTGACCCCAGTGTCTTAAAGGCTGCGCATTTTTGTGCATTACCCAGCCCAGATCAACCCGAGGGATAATTAATGAAACATTTTTGGATGGAAAACCGTTCACTCTTATTATTTTTAGCACTGATGTTCTGTTTCCGCAGCGCCATCGCCGATTGGAACGATGTGCCCAGCGGCTCCATGAAACCCACCCTGATCGAGGGCGACCGCATTGGCCTGAATAAAATGGCTTACGACTTGCGTGTCCCTTTCACCCATATTTCACTGTACAAAATTGCCGATCCCGCACGTGGCGACATTGCCGTATTTGATTCCAAAGTTGCCGACAAACGCTTGGTCAAACGCGTTATTGGCGTACCTGGCGATACAGTAGCCATGCAGAATAACCGCCTTTATATCAATGGTGAGGCAGTTACCTATACCACCGCTGCCAATGGCGATTGGCTGGAGCACTTGCCCGGCAAACACCACATAGTGCGCCTTGACCCCAATGCTAAAACCTACGCAAACTTTGGCCCGGTCACCGTGCCCGCAAACCAGTATTTAATGCTCGGTGATAACCGCGATAACAGCGCCGATTCGCGCGTGATTGGCTTTGTACCGCGTAGCGAATTTGTCGGCCGCTCACGCAGTGTTGTTATGTCGCTCGATTATGAGGATTATTTTTTACCGCGCGCCGAACGTTTTTTTCATGGGCTTGAATAACCACTGCATTAACCAGGGCGCGCTTATATCGTAAAACCCTTATCGTAAAAATCCTATCGTAAAAAATAAGCGCGCACATCCTGCCAATTATTGACCCGCACCTCCGTCGCTTCGGCCATATTGTGCGGCGCAGAGAATAAAATCCCCTGCCCCACAAACCCATCAAAATGACGCGCACTGTCATCAATTAAATAATCCGCATAAACCACATTTTTCTTGCCGCAAAAAATAAAATTCATCGGCGATAAAAACGGCAAGTGTTTCACCAGCCACTCATATTTAGGGGCAAACGAGGTGGGATGCTCCATCGCCGCAGTAGCGATGACAATTTCATAGGATTCATGTAATTCCCGAATCACTTCAATTGCATGCTCCAGTGGCGGGATATCTTCAAAAAACGCAGGAATATCAGGATAAGACCGCACGCGAGCAACATGTGCTTCAGGAACCTTGTGGTAAATTTTAGTTGCGTATAAATCGGCTTTAGTGATGTTTTGTTGGAACTCGGTGTTGTACCAATCGAGGTGGCGGGCCAGGGTATCGCAGATGGTCTCATCCATATCTATCGCAATACGTTTACGCATTCATGCTCCCAATTAAAATAAAACTCGATAAAAACAATGGCAGATAAAAAAATCCCCCGCCGAAGCGAGGGACTATGTCGCGAGAATTAGAAGTTCGTCTGCACCAGCGGCGATGTTTCCGCGTCGTAATCGACACCGCTCAAACCAAAACCGAACAAGCGCAGGAATTCTGCTTTATATCCCGCAAAGTCCGTCAGTTCAAACAGGTTTTCTTCTGTTACTTGTTCCCAAATTTCTTCTACTTTAGTTTGTACTGAAGGATGCAGCTCCAACTCATCTACACGGTAGCGGTTAGCATCATCCAAACGCGGAGTCGCCGAGTACAAACACTCTTTGAATAAACGCTGGATCTGCTCGATACAACCTTCATGGGTGCCCTGTTCTTTCATTACTTTAAACAGGATTGCCAAATACAAGGGCATTACCGGAATTGCAGAACTCGCTTGGGTTACAACCGCTTTCAATACCGCAACGCGGGCATTACCACCATGTTTTGCGCTCAGTGCTTTTGCCGCGCGATCCAAATCTTCTTTGGCTTTACCGATAGTCGCCTTGCCGTAGATTGGCCAGGTCAATTTATCGCCGAGGTAGGTATAAGCAACGGTTTGGAAATTGTCGGAGAGCAGGTCAGCGCCTTTAAGTGCATCGATCCACATTTCCCAGTCTTCGCCACCCATCACTTTGACGGTGTTGGCGATTTCTTCGTCGGACGCTGGCTCGATGGTGACATCGGCAATTTTCAGTGTATCGGTATTGAGGTTTTTAGAGATGTACTGCTTGCCGATAGGCTTGAGCACCGAATTGTAAACCTCACCGGTTTTTGGGTCGGTGCGACGTGGGGACGCGAGGCTGTAAATGACCAAATCCACTTTGCCAATCGAGTTTTTCAACTCATTGATCACCTGGTCTTTCAACGCATCAGAGAAAGCGTCGCCATTTATAGTGTGCGCATACAAGCCAGCCGCTTTGGCAGCATCGTGGAAAGCCGATGTGTTGTAGTAACCAGCGGTAGCGGTTTTGCTCTCGCTCGGCTCTTTTTCAAAGCACACACCCAGAGTATCGGCACCGCCGCCAAATGCAGCAGTAATGCGCGAGGACAAACCAAAACCGGTAGAACAGCCCAGCACCAAAACTTTTTTCGGGGCATTGGCCACAGGTCCCTTGGCTTTAGTGAAGGCGATTTGCTCTTGGACGTTAACTGCACAACCTTGCGGATGGGCGTTGGTACAAATAAAACCGCGAACTTTAGGCTTGATAATCATGGATCTACCTTGTAATGGCTGATAAGAACGTTAAGAAAATGATGCTTTCCGGGAGGCTGGCAAACAAAGGCGGCCATTATAGTGCCAGAATCAGCGAATGTCCCCTCCGGCTATTTCGTTAATGCGTTACAGCAGGAATGGCGCAAAAAACTGCACTATATGCACTGGTGCACTGAATACTTCATACCAGCGCGCTATGCTGATGATGTGTTCACCAACGGAGGTACCTATTATGAACAAACGAATTGCCAGTCTTTTGATGTGTTTCGGTGCATTGGCAAACCTGCCGGCGCAGGCGGACGACCTGGGCATTAATGTAGTTTTGGAGGGTGAAGTCGCACCTGGCGTTTATGGCCGGGTTGAGTTGGGCAAAGATTCACATCCAGACATTTACTATCCGCAACCGGTGGTGATTGTCAAAGACTCCCGCTATTCCAAATACAAACCCGTTTATCTCCATGTGCCGCCTGGCCATGCCAAAAACTGGGGTAAACACTGCAAGAAATATCATGCCTGTGAGCGGCCGGTATATTTCATCAGATCGGTTGAATATGAAGAAAGTTACCAACGCGAACACGAGCATGACCACGAGCATAAAAAATCGAAAGGAAAAGAAAAGGGTAAAAAACACGATAAGCACTAAAACGAAAAACCCCTGCCAAACAAACTGGCAGGGATTTTTTTGCAGGCAATCAAACTGCTCGCCCAATAAACATCATTACGTGAACAAATCCGTATTGATAAATTCTGCGCTCACCATCGACCAAAAATCATCAGCCAATCCGCGCAGTACATATGCATAGGGTAACCACCCGTAACCCTTATCACCCCAACCTGTGCCCCATGAATTGCGAATCAGCAGTGCACCGGTTTGGCCGGCAATTTTTTTCGCATCATCATAGCCCACCGCCAACACGGCATGACCGCCTTCAAGCGAATCGCCGCGGATTGGAAAGGGTATTTCACCTTTACCATCGCCTAAGGGTGGCATAGAGCTGTACACAGAAAAGCCAAACATAGCGGGCAATTCCGCTGCGAGGTTGCGCTTCACACTGTCGAGTATTTGTACCGGGATCAAGCCGGAAGGATCAAGACGGTAGTAATCCAGCGCCTGATAATTTTGGGCAAAAGAAAAACAAAAACTACTGGGGTCTTCATTGAATTTATCCTCAACGTAAGGCCAGTATTTTTCTGGCGGAACACCAAAAAGCACCATGGCTTTCATAGTGTCGCGCAGGTAGGCGCCGTCATCACCCGTAAATCCCAATAATTGGCGAGTCACTTTGTATAAAAAAAGCCGCGAACCATCCAGATGCTTGCCGGTAGTGCGTCGCTCGTAATATTCCAACATGCCCACCCCTGCGTGTGCCGTGCACGACCCCAGCGCACCCTGGTTTTCAATGGGGGAACACCATTTTCGCAAATCGATAGACTTGGGCATTTTTTTAGCGGTGGTTTTTAGCGGAGAAGATTTTGTGAGGATTTTTGTAACTGAATCAGATTCCAGAGTGTGGTCGCGCACATCGGGAATATCCCTGTGCCAGCCCAACCCCATACCGTGTATCTTTGCCATAACCAGCTCCTTTATCCGTTTGCACGGGTTCTACGCACGAGTGAAAAATAAGTGAATAAACTTAACCCACAACTCAATTACGCACTGGAACAGCCCTATCCAGACAGCTATTTGACACTACGCCCAAGCCTCTTCGCACACAAGCAACAAGGCAAGCTTGAGCGCCAATATTTGCAACCACTGCCTGCCCCAGCTACCTTTCTTTACACTCACCCAAGCTTGCCGGGGAAGCTTTTCAGGTAAAATGCGCGCCTTCGGTCAAGCACCTCGTTACAACAATTATCCACAACATTCTTCAGGACAAAAAATGATAACCCACGAACCCAACCCGCTTTACGTCGCCAATCCCGATCGCTATAAAACCATGAAATTCCAGCGCTGTGGCAAAAGTGGGCTACGCTTGCCGCGTTTGTCATTAGGTTTGTGGCAAAACTTCGGGGCGGTAGATTCACAAGCAAATGCCCGCGCGATGCTGCGCCGCGCATTTGATTTGGGTATCACTCATTTTGATTTAGCCAATAACTACGGCCCCAATTTTGGTTCAGCAGAATCCACCTTCGGCAATATTTTCAAGCAGGATTTTGCGCACTACCGCGATGAATTAATTATCTCCAGCAAAGCGGGCTACGATATGTGGCCAGGCCCTTACGGCATTGGCGGTTCGCGTAAATATTTAGTGAGCAGTTGCGACCAAAGTTTGAAGCGCACCGGCCTCGAATATTTCGATATTTTTTATCACCACTGCATGGATCCGGAAACACCGCTGGAAGAAACGATGCAAGCGCTGGATTTTATTGTCCGCTCCGGCCGCGCACTTTACGTGGGCATCTCCAATTACCAACCGGCGCAAACCAAAGAAGCCGTGCGCATTCTGCGCGAATTGGGCACACCGTTGTTAATTCATCAACCGCGCTACAACCTGTTTGACCGTTGGATTGAAAATGGCTTGACTGATGTATTAAAAGAAGAAGGTGTCGGTTCGATTGTATTCTCACCACTTGCGCAAGGTGTATTGACCAACAAATACCTGAACGGAATCCCGGAAGGTTCACGTGCAGCGCGCGCTGAGCAAATTTACCTGGGAGATAAAGACATCACTCCGGAAAAAATCCAAAAGGTACAAGCGCTGAATAAAATTGCAGAATCACGCGGCCAATCACTAGCACAAATGGCGATTGCCTGGACTCTCCATAATGATGCGGTTACCACCTGCTTGATCGGCGCCAGCCGTCCCGCGCAAATCGATGATTCCGTTGCGGCATTAAACAATTTGAACTTCAGCACTGATGAACTTATAAAGATTGAAGCTATTCTGAAATAAAAATTGAAATGAAAACGGGGGATTCGCATCTGCGAATCCCCCGTCATTCACATTTAACCAATCACCCGCGCATAATTTTCCTTCAAGTTTTTTGGCGGATAAATAATAGAGTGCGCCTCAACTGCACCACACATAAAAACACCAATCAAAAAAATCCTGCTCAACATTCCATGCATCCATAGCCAATACACACCCCAAGCTCCTGCTACACAGGGTAGAACTAAAATCAGCACTGAAATCACAAAGTTCATAAGCTGATCACCCCTTTACTACATCAGCTTTTCCATTCCCCAGCGCATACCAATCCACTTTGCGGGTCAGCA
>Ga0307408_100002541_pt1 | contig 12756 bp, 9 predicted proteins | sample 322Cmetagenome_FD_202116 | JGI IMG/M metagenome (GOLD analysis project Ga0307408, IMG submission 202116) | Maize rhizosphere microbial communities from greenhouse at UC Davis, California, United States - 322HYB-C-3 | ecosystem: Host-associated > Plants > Roots > Rhizosphere > Soil | place: USA... | reverse complement strand
GGCTGCGAAACGCTACACACTCATTTTCTACATCGCCCTGGTCGTGGCAGTCGTTGCGACCTTCGGCGTCTACCGCATCCTCGAGGCGACGAAGGCGAGCAGCAAGATCGCCACGATCCCGGTAGTGGTGGCGGCGAGGGACATGCCTGAGGGCGTGACGATCGACCGCGTGGGGCTGGTGGTCGCCCAGTGGCCGGCTGGCACGCAGCCGGCGGGCGCCTACAACAGCGTCGATTCGGTCGCTGGCCGGGTCACGCGAGTGGCGGTCTACAAGGGCGAGGCGATCGTGCCAGGGCGCCTGGCGCCCGAGGGCACCGGCGCGGGGCTCGAGGTCAAGATCACCCCGGGCAAGCGTGCCTACGGCATCCGAATCAACGACGTGGCGAGCCTGGCCGGCATGGTCCAGCCAAATAGCCGGGTCGACATCATGGTCGTGATCAACGACCCGGAGCAGCAGAAGCAGGTGGCCAAGCTGTTCATGGAGAACATGCGCGTGCTGGCTATCGGCGCCGCGCCCGAACGGACTCAGGACGGGCGGCCGATCAGTGCAGCAGTCGCCTCGATCGAGGTCACGCCGACAGAGGCTGAGCGGCTGGCGATCGCCGCCGCCCAGGGCGCGCTCCAGCTCGTACTCCGCGGCTACGGCGACCCGGACAGCATCAACACGAACGGTGCTGTGGCGAACGACGTCCTGTCCGATATCAAGCGGGGAAAGCCGGTGCCGGTGCGGACGGAGCGGCGGGGATCCACGGCCATTGACGCAGCCAAGCGGGCGGCCGAGAGGCTCACGCAGTCACCGCCGCCGCAGCAAGTCGTCAATGCTCCACCGCCACCAAGGCCGGCGCGGCCGGATTCGTTCGCGCTCAAGGTTTTCCGCGGGACGACGAAAGCCGAGGAGCTCAAGTTCGCCAAAGACTCTGCGGCGCGTGCGGATTCCATCGCTCGCAGCAAGCCGTAAGCGAATTCGAGCGATACGGTGCCCGAACCTCACTACCAAACAAAGAGTCCTCGCTTGATCGGCAAGAGCGACGTCTACCGGCGCGCCCTACGCGCGCTCGGCATCATCGCCGCGATGATGATTTCAGTGCGCGTGTCCGCGCAGGAAACGGCGGTCACACGCATCGACCTGCCGATCGGGCGAGCATATCCGTATCGGGCTGCCGAAGTGATCACTCGGGTGACGGTTGCGAACCCCGCGACCGCCGACGCTGTGGTCGTTTCGGAACGGGAGATTGTGATCAACGCCACTGCCGCGGGCGAAGGTGACATCATCATCTGGATGCAGAGCGGGGCGCGCGTGCACTTCCGCGTGCAGGTGCATACTCCCGCCGACCGCATGCAAATCGCGCTCGGCGTGAAGTTCGCCGAGGTCCGGCGCGATGCATTACGCGAGCTGGGCGTCTCGGCCGTCTACCGCGACAAGAACGTTCGCGTAGGAAGCGGGAACCTCAACAATGACGGTCCGATCGACCCAACGACCGGAAGGTTCACGATTCCGAGCGCATCTCGATTCCTGACGGTGCTGACGGACTTTGGCACGGATGACCTGCTAGCGTTCCTCGACGCCCAGGAGCAGAACGGAAGGGCTCATATGTTAGCCGAGCCCACGATCATGACGGCGAATCGCGAGGTGGCAACGTTCCTCGCCGGCGGTGAGCTGCCGATCCCGGTCGTCCAAGCCGCCGCAGGTGCAGGCGCCCAATCCGCAATCTCGGTTCAGTATCGTGAGTTCGGCATTCGTCTGCGATTCACGCCGGAAATCGTGAGTGACAGCCTCATCAAGCTGAACGTCGCGCCCGAGGTTTCCGATCTAGACTTCACCAACGCCGTGCTTCTGCAGGGATTCCGGATTCCGGCGTTTCGCACGCGCAAGATGGAGAGCACGGTCGACGTTAGGCGCAACACGAGTCTCGTTGTGTCGGGACTCTTCTCGAACTCGGATGAGGTCGTGAAGACGGGCGTGCCGCTCCTCAAGGACATTCCGATTCTCGGACAACTGTTCTCGAGCACTCGATACCAGAAGAACGAGTCCGAGTTGATCGTGGTCGTGACGCCCATCATGATCGATCCGCTGCGCCCACGCGCTGAAGACATCATGCGGTTCCAGACGGATACGACCAAGCCGGCGGTCGAGGCGCTCAAGCGCAGACTGCCCCCGAATCAACGGCGCCCCTAGGCGCCCCGCTCCACCGAATCAGGCTTTCTTCGAGGGATATGGCTCGTCAGGCATTGCTCGTAGCTCGTGCAGCTGGGCCGGAAGAACCGGCGATGGAGGTTCTCGCGCGGTTCGGATTCACGAAATTCCACCGTGTGGATGACGTGGATGCGGCCATCGAGCATCTTCGCCAGAAGCACGTCGATCTCGTGATCGTCCCGCTCGATGGCATCGCGGACCTCCAGCTCGCGACCTTCGAGCGGGAGATCCGTCGCGAGCGCTACACGGCGGTCATCGGCACGGCTCCGAGGGCGGAGCCCGACGTGATGCTGCGCGCGATGCGGGCGGGAATTCAGGAGTTTCTCGTTGCCCCGCCCGAGCCGAAGGATCTGTCAGCGGCCGTCGACCGGCTCATGCGCCGGACGCAATCGACGGTCGATCACGGTGAAGTCGTGGCGGTTTACACGGCGAAGGGCGGCCTTGGCGCGAGCACGGTAGCGACGAACATCGCGCACGGCTTCGCCAAGAACCATCCGGGCGCCCGCGCGGCGCTGGCCGACCTGGTCATCGCCGGTGGTGATGTTCGCGTCCAGCTCAATCTCAATCCGTCGTACGATCTCGGCGACCTCGTCAAGAAGATCGACCGCATCGACTCCGAGCTCCTCAACTCCCTGCTCACGCCGACGTCAGGTGGCGTGTGGGTATTGCCCGCGCCGGACAGCCCGGAGGCGGACGAGCAGGTCGACGCGAACACGGTCAGCACGATCATTCAGCACCTTCGCCAGACTTTCCTGTTCACGGTGCTCGACTGCGAGCACCAGCTCAACGAGCGGACGCTTGCGGCACTGGACGCAGCCGACCGGATCGTGCTCCTCACGGCGCTCAACGTCGGCGCACTGCGCAGCACGCAGCGAACCATCCAGCTGTGCTCGCGGCTGGGGTACTCGAAGGACAAGGTCTGCGTCGTGGTCAATCGGTTCCAGTCCGGCGAGGTGCTCTCGCCGGCGGATGCGGAGGAGGTGCTCAAGGCACCTATCTACTTCAAGCTCCCGAACGAGTGGCGAGTAGCGTCGGCAGCGTTGACGAATGGATTGCCGGTGGCCGAGTTCGATCCCGGATCGAAGCTCGGGGCGGCATTCAAGCAGTTGGCGGGGAAGCTCGGCGGCGCATCGCCATCGGGCACTAACGGCGTTCACAAGGGCAACGGAGCCGGTAGCGGCTCTCGTTTGAAGAACCTGTTCGCGCGCAAGAGGAGCTGACATGTCGTTGATCGATCGGCTTTCGGGCCGGAAACCCAATGGAAACGGCGCGACGCCGACGGCGAACCCTGGCGCGCCTGCCACGCCCGAGTCGCTCGCGACGCCCATCGCCCCCGCCCCACCATCGCCCTTGCCAGTCCACACGAATTCCGGGGGCACGAGCGCGGCAGCACGACTCTCGTCGAGCATGTATTCGACGCGATCGCTGAAAGAGGAAGCCGACAAGCTGAGTGCGGTCGACCAGCTCAAGATCGATCTGCATCACCGCCTCATCGAGCGGCTGGATCTCGAGGCTTTGGAGCAGATCAAGGATGAGGTCGAGGTCGTTCATCAGATTCGGCTCGCAGTCGGGGAGTTCCTTCGGGAGGAATCCACGCCGCTGAGCCAGGCGGAGCGCGAGGAGATCGTCGAGCAGATCGTTTGGGAGATCACCGGCCTCGGTCCCATCGAACCGCTGTTCCGCGATCCCACCATCTCCGACATCCTCGTCAATAGTGCGAAGGACATCTTCATCGAGCGTCGCGGTAAGCTATCCCGCGTGGGCGCACAGTTCCGCAATGACTCTCACCTGATGGCGGTCATCGACCGTATCGTCAGCCGAGTCGGCCGCCGGGTGGACGAGTCGTCGCCGATGGTGGACGCTCGACTTCCGGATGGCTCGCGCGTGAACGCCATCATCCCGCCGCTCGCGCTCGACGGACCCGTGTTGTCCATTCGTCGCTTCGGCGCCGACCTCACGGTCGAGCAGCTGATCGCGAACGGCAGCATGACGATGGAAATGCTGCAGCTGCTTGCGGGATGCGTAAAGGCGCGCCTCAACGTGCTGATCTCAGGCGGTACGGGTTCCGGTAAAACGACCCTGCTCAACGCGTTGAGCTCGTTCATTCCATCGGACGAGCGCCTCGTGACGATCGAGGACGCGGCAGAGCTCCGATTGCAGCAGGAGCACGTCGTCCGTCTCGAGACGAGGCCGCCCAACGCCGAAGGTCGCGGGGAAGTCATTGCGAGAGACCTCGTGAAAAACGCATTGCGCATGCGCCCCGATCGCATCATCGTCGGTGAGGTTCGAGGCCCCGAGGCCCTCGACATGCTCCAGGCGATGAACACGGGCCACGAAGGCTCGCTGACGACCGTTCACGCCAACTCTGCTCGAGACGCGTTGGCGCGTCTGGAGACGATGATTCTGATGGCCGGAACGAATCTGCCGAACCGCGCGATGCGCGAGCAGGTGTCCTCCGCGCTGGACCTGATCATTCAGGCTTCGCGCCTGTCTGACGGAACACGTCGCGTTGTCAGTGTCACGGAAGTCACCGGGATGGAAGGCGAGGTGGTGACGACGCAGGAGATCTATCGGTTCCGGCGACGCGGCGTATCGCCGGATGGCCGTATTGTGGGTCAGTTCGAAGCGACGGGAGTACGGCCGCAGTTCACTGAGCGGCTGCGTGTGGCAGGTGTCGAGCTGCCATCGAGGATGTTCGACGGAGCAGAGTAATGTCGCAACTTCTGATTCTCGCCGCGGTGTTCCTGGGCACCGTCGGCGTATTGATCGGCGGCTATCTGTTCGCCAATCGCTCGCGCCTGTCGGCCGCCGACACGGCGCTGCGGCGTTTGCGCGAGCGGGAAAGCGGGACACCTGGCAGCGTCCGCAGCATTCTCCGGGACGCAAACGTCAGCGATCTTCCCGCGCTGGACCGCTTTCTCGCGGGGCGCGGGATTACGTCCTATGTCGCCGAGCAGCTCCAGAAGGCGGGTGACAGCTCGACGCCCGGGGCGTTCCTGCTGCGTCTCGCCATCTTCACGGCGCTTGGCTTCGCCATCGGTTCATTGTTGCGAGGGAGCATCGTCGGGTTCCTCGGCGCGGTGGTCGGGTTCCTCATGCCGGTCACGCTGCTCCGTGGCAAGCAGAAGAAGCGCCTATCCCTGTTTCGCGATCAGCTCCCGGACGCCATCGACATGTTGGTGAGCGCCATGAGGGCCGGGTACTCGTTCCAGGCGGCGATGAAGTTCATCGGCGAGGAGGTAAAGGAGCCGTTGGGGCCGGAATTCGCGCGATTCTATGAGGAACAGCGGCTCGGCATGGAAGTGCGCGTTGCCCTGCTCGCCATGCAGACTCGCGTCGATAGCCTCGACCTCAAGATGTTCGTCACCGCCGTGCTGATTCAACGTGAAACGGGCGGTAACCTGAGCGAGGTGCTCGGGAACATTGGTAGTCTGATGCGCGAGCGTGCCGCCCTGAAGGCAGACATCGAGACCCTGACAGCGGAGTCGAAGATGTCGGCGCGCATCCTGTCACTTTTGCCTCTGGGCGTCTTCCTTCTGATCAACCTCATCAACCGGGAGTTCATGGCGCCGATGCTGGCGAGTACCACGGGCGTCCTGATGTTCGTGTTTGCTGCGTTCTCGGTGATGATGGGGTACTGGATGATGATGAAGATCGCGGACATCGATATCTGAGCCATCTGAGCTATCTGACGGACTGCGCATGCCAATAGCCGTAATCTTATTCATCGTGTTGGGCGTGATTGCCGTCGTTGTCGGCGGCGTTGCGCTCATTTCCATCGCGCAGCGGCGGGAGGTTTTGGCGCGGGCCGGCGCATTCGATGACGCCGGTGTTCCGACCATCGCCCTGCGGCCCGTCAGGGAACGGAAGCAGGGTGGCAGGATCCGTCAATGGCTGCTGGAGTCACTCCCCGGCGCTCCGTCGGAGGACGCCCAGGCGTCCGAAAAGATGGTTCAAGCCGGATACGACACCCCAACTGCCCCGGCCACGTTCTTTCTGGTGCAGGTGGCGGTGTTCGTGCTCCTTCCGCTGTTCACGTATTTCATCGTGCCGCGGTCGAGCTTCTTCATGTTTCTGGTGTACATGGGGATCTCGATCTTCTGCGCGTACATCATTCCGGTTGGGTTTCTCGATCGCCTCGTCCGTCAGCGTCAGGAGCGGATTCGCCGTTCGGTGCCCGACGCCCTGGACCTGCTCGTGGTCTGCGTCGAAGCGGGTATCAGCCTCGATGCGGGGATCCTTCGCGTTGCCAAAGAGATTCGCCTTGCGCACACGGACCTCGCGCATGAGCTGGCGGTGGTGAACCGGAAAACCAACGCCGGTATTCCGCGCGACGCGGCGCTGCGAGGGCTCTGGCAGCGCACGGGAGTGGAGGAGATTCGCGCGCTCGTGTCGAGCATGATTCAGAGCGAGAAGTGGGGTACGAGCGTTGCCACGGTCTTGCGGGTATCGGCTGAAACGCTGCGGCGCAAGCGGCGACAGGTCGCTGAAAAGAAGGCCAAGCAGGCGCCGCTCAAGATGACGTTCCCGCTGGTGTTGTTCATTTTGCCCGCGCTCTTCATCGTGATCATGGGGCCGGCGCTGGTCCAGGTCGTAACGGAGTTCGGGAAGATCGGGCAGTAGTGGATGGTGTGTCTGGCGTATCGTCGTCGGGGCTTGTGAATCGTTAGGTTGGCCGGGACCGAGAACCCCCGGAGGATCCCATGCGTCGGCTGAAAAACCGGAAGGGAATATTCATCGTTCTGTTCGGACTTCTGTTCATGGTCCTCATGGCCGCGTCGGCCATGGCGATCGACATGAGTCGCATCTGGACCATGCGGAATGAGCTCCAGACCGCTGCAGATGCCGGCGCCCTCGCCGGCGCGGTCCAAATGAATCCGCCGCACCAAAGGGGTGGGCCGGGTGGACAAAGGGTCATTGACTCGGTGACATGGATGGCGAAGCGCAACTTTGCGCTCTACGACACCGTTCACGTGGAGTCTGTGCATCCGGGCGTATGGGATGACGCTGCACAGACATTCACCGACGTTGTCAACTGGAATAACGCCACTGCCGTACAGGTGACCGTCAGCCACACGACCAACAAGCTGATCATGGGCGCGTTGGGAATCGCGACTCCCACCATCAAGGCGCGCGCGACCGCATGGGCCAACGCGCCGGTGGACAACTCGAACTGCATGAAACCGTGGACGATGCCGTACACGGTGCTGATGGACCTCGTCAATCGCAGGCGCGTCGCGGACGGCACCCTGACCGGAGATCCGGACAGCTTCGAAAACCTCACGCGAGACTTTACCGACTACGACCGGCAGCTGCTCGGGCAGATGAGCGAACCCGAGCGGACATTTACGCTCAAGATGGGCTCTGGGCAGGGCCTTACTGATCCGGTCCCGGGCTCGACGATGCCCGGCAACTTCCAGGCGGTCCAGCTGCCTCGGCACTGGTCCGCGGAGGGCACCGTCTGGCCGGACGGTACACCCAGCCCTGGTGGTGGTGCTCAGGAATACCGATCGGCGATCGAGGGAACTCAGTGCTTCCCACTCGGCGTCGGCGACATTCTCGACGTCAAGCCCGGTGACATGGTCGGCCCGACCCTGCAGGCGGTCGAGAAGGAAAATCCGGGGGATTTGAATTACATCTGCGCCAGCATCGCGAGCAACGGCGACTGCATGAACGACGGTGGTACCGCCGGCGTCGATATCAAGACTGCCTTCCATCAATGCCTGTCGGGATGCAACGGGGCCACCACGGTTACGGTTCGAATGATCGGGTCGTTCACGTTGAGCAAGATGTACAAGACCCAGGGGAACGCGCAGCAGGGCGAGACCTGGGATAAGGCCCAGATCGTCGGCATCTTCAAACCGCTGGCATCGACGGGCCCGGTAGGCGCAGGTCCAACGACAATCCAGAAGATCATTCTCGTGCGTTAGGCACCAGCCGCGAGCCTCGATGCCAATCAACGTGAAGGTTGCAGCATCGCGGCTCATTCAGGCCGCAATCCTGTGCGCCGTCGCTGTTCCGCCGGCGCACGTCGGCGCACAGACACCTCGCATCGCGCCGCCGCCGCCGTGCCGAGCGGATGGGCGAACGCCGTTCGCGGATCTCATCGCTCGGCCCGCATCAATGGGTAGCACCGTCGTCGCCATCATCCCGCTCGACGCGCGTCTGAGCGACGGGAGTCAGGTTCACCTGCCGTGGGCATTTTCGAGGGGCGTCGGCGACGGTCTGGCACAACTGCCCGGCGTCGTTACGGCGACGGAGGGTACCACCGAGCGCGCGTCGGCCGAGGCGGCGGGCCGGTTGAATGAATTCGCTGTCCTCACGGGTGCGAAACTCGTTATCTCCGGTACGCTCGTCTCACAGCGCGTCGGGGCGGCCATGACCATCCAGATCTTCGAGCGTGGGGTCGAGACGCCGCGTTGGGAACGTGAGTTTCTCTATCCGCAGACGAGCCTCGCTTCGATCGAGGACCAGGTCGTCGCTGCGGTCGCCGAGATCCTGCAGAGTGGAAAGGCGAGCGAGTCACGACGTTCCATCGATGCCGCGGCGTATGACGACGTTGCCCGCGGCGACTACTTCCTGGCGCAGCACGACATCTGGGCCGGGGACTCGGCTCGAGCGGCGTACGAGCGGGCCAGCGCGCGGGCGCCGCGGTCAGCGTTCGTGTTGGGTCGGCTCGCTCGCGCGTATGCCGTGACGCTCGAGCGTCGCGGGCGCGTTGGGCCGCTCGGCCAGCTCGCGGCGCTGGGTGAGGGGGACGCGCTCGTGGATCGGGCGCTTGTCGCCGACAGCGCGACAGCAGACGCGTGGACCGCGCGCGCGATCTTCGAGCGCGTGCGAGACCCTCAGCTCTACGGAAAGGCGGTGGCCGCCCACGAGCGCGCCGTGAAGGCAGCGCCTCGCAGCGCGGACGTGCACCAGGAGTATGCGATCACGCTATTGCGGCTCGGCCGCGATGCGGCGGCCGAAACGCAGGTACGGCAGGCGCTCGCGCTCGAGCGCGACCGCGCGGTCTCGTTGCGTGTGCTGGCGGAGGTCGAATACCTCGCGAGACGCTACAACAACGCGTGTGCGCTGGTGAATGCGAGCATTGGCGCCGACTCGTACGACCCGCTGGCGTACGCACTGCGGGCACGAGTGCGCACGCACATGGACGAGTTCCGGGATGCGTTCAGCGATGCGGAGACCGCGCAGCGGCTGAGCGGCGCAGCCTGGGCTGAGACGCTCGAGTTCTACCTCACGGCCATCGCGCGCGACATCGACGCTGCACGCGCGGAATCGCGTCGCCTGTCGAGTGCGAAGCTGAAAGGCGGAACCACGCTTGGTGTCCGCGAAGCCGTGTACTTCGGCATGGGACTGTCCGCTGTGGGCAACCGCGACAAGGCGTTCGATGCGCTCTCGCGGGCGCGTCCGCGCGGCGTGGAGCTTCGGAGTGCGCTGCGCGATCCGGGACTTGACCGACTGCGTTCGGACCCGCGGTTCAGCCGCGTCGGCCGCGACGACGCCGTGTCGGCGGCGGAGACCAAGGCCCGCCAGACCAGCGTCAGCGGTACTCGTTAGGTCGGCGAACTTTCGAGAAAAATTGCTGTCGCGTCGTCGTCGACTTGGCGTCGCCATCGCGATGGGCGTCGGCATCGCGGCGCTGTATCTCGTCTATGTCGCGATGCATCCCGGGGCGGGTGCGGGCGACTTCGAGTTCCCGCTCCGAGCGGCCCGGCTGCTGCTCGCCGGACGAGACCCCTATGTGGACATGGTGCCTGGCGTCCCCGGAGCAGCGGGAGCGTTTCTGTATCCACTCCCGACGGCTCTCGTGGCTGTGCCTTTCGCGGGCCTGTCCGCCACTCAAGCAGGGGCCGTGTTTCTCGGGGTGTCATCTTGCCTGCTCGCCTACGGGCTGACCGCAGCGGGCTGGTGGCGACTGCTTGCCCTCATGTCGCCCTCGTTCCTGCTGGCGTTCTCGGTTGCCAACTGGCCGCCACTCGTGATGGCGAGTGCGCTGCTCCCCGGCCTCGGCTGGCTTGCGGTCGCGAAGCCCAACATCGGTCTCGTTTCCTTCGCGTACCGGCCGAGGTGGTCGGCGATCGTTGGCGGAATCGCGGCTGCATTGGTCTGCCTCGTGCTCGTCCCGCGATGGCCGGTCGAGTGGCTCTCACACGTCGGCCGGCAGGAGATTCCGCACGTGCCGACGTTCCTGTGGCCGGCCGGCATCGCGGGTCTCGCGGGACTTCTGCGATGGCGAACGCCCCAGGGACGTGCGCTGGCGGCCTTCACGCTGATACCGGTCAGCGCATTTCCCTACGATCATCTCATGCTGTGGTTGATACCACGGACCTTTCGTGAAGCGCTCCTGTTGACGTGGACGGCCTGGATCACCGCACCCGCCATCCTCGCATTCAATGCCGAGCAATCGCGGACGACGCTGCTGCTGATTCAGGGAGCGATCTCACTCGGCACAGTGGTTCCCGCAACGGTGCTCGTGCTCCGGCACCCTAACGTGGGACCGGCACCGCGATGGATCGAGCGCGTGGTGGCTGCCTGGCCGGCGTGGGCGAGGGGATCCTCGGAGATCATGGCGTGAACGCAGGCTCGAGTCCTCCCCGCATGTCGCAGCGTGTTCTGGTCGCACTGGCCATCGGGCTCGTGGCCGGTGCCTACTGGGTTTACGCGTCGTGGGCGAACCCGACTGGCGTGTCGGACTTCGACCAGCTGTGGGCCGGTGCGCGCGCAATGCTCGATGGCGCGAACCCGTACGCGGTTGTGCGAGCCAATTCACCGGGCCCGCGTGGGCCATTCGAATACAACCTGTACTACCCGCTGCCGGCGCTGCTCGTGATCTCGCCGCTCGCATGGCTTCCGATCGTGGAGGCACGAGCGGCGTTCTGCGGCATCTCGTTCGGGATTCTTGCTTTCCTGTTGACCAGGCGAGCGTGGTACCCGCTCGCCGGGCTCGCGAGTGGTGCCGGGCTCATGACGCTGACGCTGGACCAGTGGAGCGGACTCACGGCGGCGGCGGTTCTCGCACCGGCGCTCAGCCTGGCAGCCGCTACGAAGCCTAACGCGCACGTGGCCGTCATCGCCTCGTATCGGCGATGGCGCGCTGTCGCCGTCTCGGCAGCGACCGGCGCCATCTTCTTCGTCATCGCGTTCGTCGTTCGGCCCGGGTGGGTTGGTGAATGGCTGGGCGCAATCAACCGCGACCCAAACCTGCGTCCTATCGGCTTTCACCCGCTGGGGTGGCTCCTCCTCCTTGCCTTGTTGCGGTGGCGGCGGCAAGCCGCCCGATGGATTCTCGTGGCGTGTTTTCTTCCGGGCACGCCCGTCGTGTACAATGCGCTGCCGCTGTTCGCCTACCCGTGGAGCTTCAGGACGACGCTGGTGCTGGCACTGCTATCGCACGCGGCGATGTGGCCGCCCCTGCTCGCGTCGGCGCGGGGCAATGGCTTCGCTGATTACGCCGCTGTGTCTGTGCCGTCGCTCCTGTTTCTTCTGTACCTGCCTGCGGTCGTGTTCCTGTTGCGGGAGCCTAACGTCGAAGCCAGCGACGCCGTCGATCTCGGACGCCAGACCGTCCCGAACGAAACGCTGGCTGCGGCGCGGTGAGTCATTGGAACGCTACCGTCATCGGAGCTCGCTGCGCGCGCTATGCCCCCGCAGCCGGGCAGGTAAATATGCCGCCGCTCGCTCGATCCATTCGGGTACAGGGCCCTCGTTAGGCCGCCGCAGTACCATCACCAGCGCCGGCAGGTACATGCACGCGACGACGGCGATTCCGTTGACGCGAAGGTATTGGTCGGTCGGCAACCCACGGAAGTACGCGTAGACAGCGAGCGCCAGGTCGCTGCCGATGACGAGCGCGTAGAACCCGGCCCGTGAGCGCGGGACAAAGAACAACGGCATCGCCTCGTAAACGAACGGCGATTGGGGAAGCAGGCCCAGCGTCGCGACCAGCCGCGCTTCGGGCCGGCGCCAACGCAAAAGCGCCAGCAGAAGGAGAAATCCACCCGGAACGCCGAGCGGCGAAAAGTGCCAACTCGAGGTCCGCACGACCGCGAGCCATTCCATTGGCCACGATGGCCTGAAGATCAGGGTGAACGCGGCGAAGGCCAGCATTGCTGCCGCAGCACGCCACGAGGCGAGGGCAGCAACGATAGCCACGCCGATGTTGGGCTTTGCGCTTCCGAGGAATGCGAGTGAGGGCGCGAACAGCGCGGCCGTGAGCAGCAGCGACCACTGGCCCATCACGATGGTGTGCGCAAAGCTCGCGCTGAGAAACATCACGAGTGGGTCGTAGGACCGGCGCGTCACGACGAACGCTAGGATGGCGGCCGACAATCCCGAGAACAACGCGAGACCGACCTCGGGGCGCAGCAGCGCGAAAGGAATCGCGACGACGGCGGCCGGCAACGGACTGAAGAACTGGAACTGAGGCCCGAGCACGGTCGGGATGACGGCGTACGGGTTATCGCCGCTGAGCAGGGCGCGGGCGGTGAGCCACCACCATTGAAAATCCGGTGTCCCGAAGCCCGGGCGATGCGATGCCACCCACGCCGCACCTGTGGAGA
>Ga0307408_100002540_pt1 | contig 12757 bp, 12 predicted proteins | sample 322Cmetagenome_FD_202116 | JGI IMG/M metagenome (GOLD analysis project Ga0307408, IMG submission 202116) | Maize rhizosphere microbial communities from greenhouse at UC Davis, California, United States - 322HYB-C-3 | ecosystem: Host-associated > Plants > Roots > Rhizosphere > Soil | place... | reverse complement strand
CTCGTGCTCACCGCGATCGGCCTGCTGGCGGGCTGGCTCCCGGCGCGCCGCGCGTCACGCGTCGACCCGGCGGCGGTGCTGCGTGAGGCGTGACGGTCACACAGGCTGCACGCGAGGTGTGCCAGCGGGTTTGCCGGTAGGGCGCGTCAGCGGCGCCGGCCACTCGAACGGCTTCGAGGAGTAGTAGGCGTCGGGGTCGTTCTTGATCGGGGCATCCTTGGGGCCGAGCGGCACGTTGGCGACCAGCATCGCCTCTACAGATCGAGCGTTCAGCGGACGTGAGAACAGGAAACCCTGCGCGTGCGTGCAGCCGAGTCGCGTCAGCTCGCGGGCCTGCACGTCGCTCTCGATCCCTTCGGCGACAACGCTGGTGTTGAGCGTGCGCGCCAGCGCGAGGATGCTTTCGACGATCGCGGATCGATCGGGGAGAAGCAGGCTGTTGACGAACGAGCGATCGATCTTGAGCGCGTCAACGGGCAGCTTGTGCAGGTGGCTGAGCGACGAATAGCCGGTCCCGAAATCGTCGAGATAAATCTTCACCCCGAAATCGCGCAACTGCCGGAGCACGTCGGCGGCGGCCGCGGGATTGTCCATGAGCGCGGTTTCCGTGATTTCAATACGGACGTCGCACGGTTCGAGTCCGGCGGTGAGCACCGCCTGCTCGACGAGGTTCACGAAATTCTGCTGTGTGAGCTGGCGGCTCGACGCATTGATCGTGATGCAGTCGAGCCCGTGGTCGGGGAATCGCCGCTTCCAGTCCGCAAATGTCAGACAGGCCTGCTGGAGCACCCACGTGCCGAGCGGCTCGATGAGGCCCAGTTCCTCGGCCATCGGGACGAACGTGGCCGGCGACACCTTTTCGCCATTGCGCGTCCACCGCACCAGCGACTCGAAGCCGATGCACATGCCCGACGTCAGTGAGACGATCGGCTGATAGTGCACCTCGAAATCGTTACTGTTGATCGCACGACGCAGGTCGTTCTCGAGGCTGAGCCGATCCTGGACGCGCGCGTGCATGTCGGCATCGAAGACCTCGTGCCTCGCCTTGCCGCGTCCCTTGGCGTGGTACATCGCGACGTCGGCGTCGCGCATCATCTCGTCCGGAGTCGTGTAGGTGTGCAGGGCCGGCGCAATGCCGATGCTCGCCGAGGTGAAGACCTCCCGCCCACCGATTGAAAATGGCGTGGCCAGCGTCTGCTGGATGCGGAACGCGATGGCGTTTGCCTGCTGGTCGGACTCGAGCCCGTTCAGCAGAATCGCAAACTCGTCGCCGCCCAGCCGCGCCAACGAGTCGCCCTCGCGGAGGCACGATTCGAGCCGCCGCGAGACCGCCACGAGCAGTTCGTCCCCGACCAGATGCCCGAGGCTGTCGTTCACGATCTTGAAGCGATCGAGGTCGAGATACAGCACGACGAACCGGTCCCGGCTGCGGCGCTGCTTGAACTCCTCGAGGCGCCGCCCGAGCACGTCCACGAACACGGCACGGTTGCACAGCCCGGTCAACGGATCCATCGACCCGGCGCTCTTGACCGGCGCCGCCGCCGAGGCGCGATCGCTCATCTCGGTGAGCGATCCTGCAATGCGAGTCGCACGTGGACCGGCTCCGCGTGCTGCCACGCCGCGGCACAGATACCAACGATAGGTGCCGTCCTCGTGGCGCATCCGATGTTCGTAGCGGAGGTGTTCCGTCTCACCGGAAAGATGCGCCTTGATCGCCTCTTTCAGCCCCGCCGCATCGTCAGGATGGACACGACGGCTCCATTCTTCGACGCGTCCGACCGCCGCACTGGCCGGCAAGCCAAACATCGAACCCCAGCGCGCGGACCAGTAGAACTCCTGCGTCCGGAGATCCCATTCCCACAAGCCGTCGTTCGCGGCCTCGGCGGCCAGGGAAAGTCGCTCTTCACTGCGCTTCAGTTCGCGTTCCGCAGACGCCCGTGCGGTGATGTCGTACCAGAGCAGGGTCGTGCCGGTCGCACCGGGAAGGATCTTGACCTGCACAATCCGGACGCGCGCGCCCGTGCCCACACCGATCGTCACCGTGCGGGCGCTGCCGGCCTTTACGGCCTCTGTGATCGCACGCGGCAGGTCGGTCGTGGCCAGCGCCGGCACAGCTCCTGCGAGCGAGCTCCCCACCGCGCGCTCGCTTCCACAGCCCACGATCCGCTCGAGCGCATCGTTCCAGATCGTCACCCGCCCCTGGCTGTCGACAACGGCCATCCCTTCCTCGAGCGCTTCGAGGACCTGCTGACGATGGCGCTCGTGCTCGAGACGATTGACATAGTCGTGGTACGCGCGGCACGCGAGATAGAGCGGCAGCACCGCGACGGCGAAGACTTCCCAGCCGCGGCGGTCGACGATCTCGACAAGCGCCACCGCGAGGCTCGCGCCCACCAGGTAAGTTGCAGATCCGCACAACAGGCGGCGCCCCCACGAGCGTTCGATCGGTTGTCTGAGGGCGAGCCGCAGCACCACGTCGCTCGAGCTGCTCGTCGCAACGCAGTACGCGACCACCGCCGCGCCGATCGGGAGCGCGTGCCACGGCCATGTCAACTGGCCCCGCGTGCCACCCAGCGTTTGGTACGCGAACGCGGCCGCCTGCACCGCCACGATTGTGGTCACGCCGTTCAGCAACAGTTGCCGTACGGCATGCGGGTGATCGCGCCGCCCGATCGATGCGGCAAGCAATCCCGCTGTTGCGATCACCGTTGCCGCATTCGGCGCGAACAGCACGACCGCCATGAAGTCGACCACGAACGACGGCGGCATGAACACCCAGTCGCCGCTGGTCGAATCGCGGTTCACGAAGGCGGAGATCAAAATTGTCGCGAGGAGCAGCCCGACGAACTCCAGCGGCCGTTCGAGCAGAAATCCCCCCGCGAAGTGGGTCAGCATCGACTGTGAGGCGAGCAAGGGCGGGACCACCGTGGCTCGCGACCCAAGTCGTTGACTTCAATACAGGTTAGGCGAGGGTCTGACGGCCGCGGGCCGCAGGAGATGTCTCAGGTCGGCACACGCACGCTCAAGATTCGGCCGTGCGCCGGTCTGAACCGGTTTGCAAATGCAGGTTGCGGCGAGCAGATGTTCGTGTGCGGAAACGATCGAACGAGCCGTAACCGTTCGCTTATGAGACAGCGGTTCCTGCGAACCCGGCGAACCCGGCGAACCCCCTACGACCCCGACGAACTGGTCCGCCGGTAATCGAGCGGCGGCTTGCGGTCGCCGATCCGCGACTTGTAGGTGTGGCCGGCGGTCTTCTGCTCGAACTCGGCGCGCGCCTTCTGGATGTGCGCCGGATCGCTGAACAGGTCAATCGCGGTCAGCGCCATCGTCTTTGCCGCGACCATCATGCCCTTGACACCGATCTGGGTGCCGCCGGCGGCCACCGCCTGCCAGCTGTGCGCCGGCGTGCCGGGGACCCACGTCGCCGCGGTGAGCTGCACGGTCGGCAGTTTCCAGCTCACGTCACCGGTGTCCGTGGACGCGCTCGAGACCTCGCCGCGCGTCGCCACGATCTTCTCCTGCGATCCGAGCGGCAGCATCGGCGGCGAGAGCGTCGTCCGCAGTTTCTCGGCGAAGGCGTTCTCCTCCGGCGTGTAGGTGACGCCGCCCACTTTCTCCAGGTTCTTGCGCTGCAGCGAGGACAGGTAGTCGTTCGAGAGCACGTTGTAGACGGCGCCCATGATCTCGAAGTCCATCTTCGTACCGGTGCCGAGCGCCGCGCCCTCCGCCGTCTTGACGATGCGCTCCCAGATGCCGTCGAGGACGGCCATGTCGTTGTGGCGCGCGTACATGTAGATCTCGGCGAAGTCGGGGACGACGTTCGGCGCCAGGCCGCCGTTGGTGATGACGTAGTGGATGCGCGTTTCCTGCGGCACGTGCTCGCGCAGCATGTCCACCATGTGCGCCATCGCGAGGACGCCGTCGACGGCAGACCGTCCCTTGTCAGGCGCAGCCGCGGCATGCGCGGAAAGGCCGTGGAACCGGAACTTCGCGTTGATGTTGGCGAGCGTGCTCGAGGCGCTCGCCTCGTTGTGATCGCCCGGATGCCACCCGATCACCGCATCCACGTCGTCGAAGAGGCCGGCGCGCAGCATGTACACCTTGCCGGCGCCGCCTTCCTCGGCTGGCGTGCCGTAGAAGCGGATCGTGCCCGGGCGTTTGTTCGCGATCAGCCAGTCTTTCACCGCAATGGCGGCAGCCATGGAGCCGGTGCCGAACAGGTGATGGCCGCATCCGTGCCCCGGCGCACCAGCGATGACGGGCTCACGCAGCGGCTGCGCCTGCTGCGAGAGACCGGGCAGCGCGTCGAACTCGCCGAGGATCGCGATCACCGGCTTGCCCGACCCGAAGCTGGCGACGAACGCCGTCGGGATCTCAGCCACTCCCGCCTTGACCTCGAAGCCCGCTCCTCGCAGGCCCCGTTGCAGGAGCGTGCTGCTCTGCGTCTCCTGATAGCCGACTTCAGCCAGCTTCCAGATCTGCAGTGCCACCTCCGCGTAGGCTGAACGCTTCGCATCGATCGATGCAACGACGCCGGAGGAGGCCGCCTGCGCGAACGCGGCAGACGCCGTGGCAAGCACGATCAGCGCGACTGCGACGAATGGGCCCATGTCTCTGCACCTTTCCGCTGAAGGAGACGCTCCGAGAGCACACTCCACACTGCAAACGAGAGCCGCCGGCGATCGTGGCGCGCGATCTCGCGGCACCAGAGCTCCGCGACCACCGGCTCGGTGGCGGGGTCGAGGTCGCCGAGCTCCAGCGGCTCCTTGTGCTCGGCCGCGTAGCGTGCAAGCGAGTCGGCGGAGGGCCGCCCGGTGTTGGCAATCACCACGTCCACCGGCCGGTTGATCGTGCGCGAGACCCACTGCGCGGCGTCCGCCGCGGTGAATCCCGACATGCCGCGTCCCTCCGTGAGCAGGTTCGCGATGACGATGATCGGGCCGCGCACGCGGGCCAGCGCCTCAGGCACGCCCCTGACGAGGAGCGGCGGCATCAGGCTCGTGAAGAACGATCCCGGGCCGATGATCACCGCGTCGAACGTGGTGATCGCCTCCGCCACCGCAGGATGGATCGGGACGGCCGGCTCGAGCCACACGCGCCGGACCTGGCGGCCGCGCGACTGCCCGGCGTCGACTTCCACTTCGCCGCGCGTCTGCGAGCCGTCGCCGTACTCCGCGCACACCGATGCGGGCTCGACGCTCACCGGCCACACGCGCCCCTTGCAGCCGAGGAGGGCACGCAAGCCGTCGACGGCGGCGAGGAAGTCGCCGCTGTACTGCTCCATCATCGAGAGCAGCAGGTTGCCGCCGGTGTGGCCGCCAAGACGAGCGTGCTGCTCGAGCGCCGGCAGGCGCGAGAGAAGAACGCGCCGCGCCTCGCCTTCGTTGCGCGACAGGGCGAGGGCGCATTTCAACACGTCGCCGGGCGGCAGCACGCCCAGCTCGTCGCGCAACTGGCCGGAGCTGCCGCCGCTGTCGAACATGGTGACGACGGCGTTCAGCCGCAGCCAGGGGTTCGTCTTGAGACCGCCAAGCAGGCTGGGCAACCCCGTGCCGCCGCCAAAGCAGCCGACGTTCAGCTCGCGTAACTGCATGTGCGGTTAATTGTATGGGTTCTGTAGTCGGATCATGCATTAGGGGTCTGACCCCGGATGTAATCGGACTCAACGTACGCAGGATCTGCAATACCCATAGAATTGACCGATGGCTTCCTCCTGGCGCGCGGCGGCAGACGGGCTGGCGGCCGACCTCGCGCGCGTCTTCGGCACTCGGCTCCGCTCGGTGTGCGTCTACGGCGCGCACGTGGACGGCAACGGCGCCGACGCGCCCATCACGTGCCTGGCGCTCGTCTCGTCGCTGACACCCCTCGACCTGGACGCGTGCGGCCGGGCGGTGCACGGCTGGCACCGGCACGGGCTGGCGACGCCGCTCATCCTGCCCGAGCAGGAATTCGCCCGCTCGCTCGACGCCTTTCCGCTCGAATACGCCGAGATGCAGCGGGCGCACGCCCACGTCTACGGGCACAATCCGTTCGACGGCCTGACGATCGCCCGTGAAGACCTGCGCCGCGCGTGCGAAACACAGGTGAAGAGCCACCTGCTCCACCTGCGCGAGGAATACCTCGAGGCGGCAGGGCGTCCGCTCGCGGTCGCCGAGCTCGTGCAGGCATCGGCACCCGGCTTCGCCGCGCTGATACGGAACGTCGCACGCCTCCACGACGTCGATCATCGTGACCGTGCAACCGCGACACGCGAAGGCGCACGCCTCGCCGGCCTTCCCGACGGCATCCTCGCCGATGTGCTGGCACTCGAGCAGCCTGCGGGCGTGACCACGAACGATCCGGCACGGCTCTTCCCGGAATACCTCGCCGCCGTCGAGCAGCTCGCCCGATTCGTCGATACATGGCGCGCCTAGCGACGCTTCTCTTCGTTCTCGTCGCCGCGCCGGCCCTGGCGCAGGAACCGCCGCCGGAGCTGACGGCGCCGGTGAACGACTTCGCCAACGTGATCGACCCGTCGAGCGAAGCGGCCATGGGCTCGCTCATCCGATCGCTGCAGCAGGCGAGCGGCGACGTGGTGGTCGTCGCGTCGGTCGAGACCATCGCGCCCTACGCCGACGTTCAGGAATACGCGGTGAGGATGTTCGAGAACCGCGGGCGCGGCATCGGACAGAAGGGAAAAGACAACGGCGTCCTCATCCTGCTCGCGGTGAAGGAGCGCGCTGTCCGTATCGAAGTCGGCTACGACCTCGAGCAGTTCATCACCGACGGTTTCGCGGGCGAGACGAGCCGGCAGTACATGGTGCCCGAGTTCCGCCGGGGCAATTACGGCCCCGGGCTCCTGGCCGGCACCTCGCGGGTGATCTCGCGCATTGCCGACGCGCGCAATGTCACCCTCCAGGGAGTTCGTCCCACGCCGCGACGCGACGTCGGGCCCGGCGGCGCCACGGGCAGCAGTCTCCTCATCGCCCTCATCATCTTCATCATCGTCGTGCGCCTGATCGCGCGGGTGCTTGGCTTCGGTGGCCGTCGGCGGTTCAGGCGCGGCTGGGGCGGCTACTACGGCGGCTGGAACAGCGGCGTCGGTCCGTTCGGTGGCCGCGGCGGATTCGGCGGCGGCGGGTTCGGCGGGGGGTTCGGCGGGTTCGGAGGCGGACGCTCCGGCGGAGGCGGCGGGGGCGCATCCTGGTAGTTGGTAATCGGTAATTGGTGATTGGTGATTAGTGATTCGGTGATTGAGGTCCACGATGATTCGACAGATCCGTTCGGCCCTGGTGATCGTGCTCGTCGCGTTCGCGGCGGCGGCTGCGTCGGGATGCTCGTACAACCGGTTCGTCGGGCAGGAAGAGGCAATCAAGACGCAGTGGGCGCAGGTGGAGAACCAGCTGCAGCGCCGCAACGACCTCATTCCGAACCTCGTCGAGACGGTGAAAGGCATCGCCCAGCAGGAGAAGGATGTGTTCGGGCAGATTGCCGAGTCGCGCTCGAAACTGGCGGGAGCGCGGACGCCCGAGGAGACGATGGAGGCCGCCAATCAGCAGACGGCCGCGCTGGCGCGCCTGCTGGTGATTGTCGAGAATTACCCGCAGCTTCGGTCCAATGAGTCGTTCAACCGGCTCATGGACGAACTGGCGGGCACCGAGAACCGGCTCGCCGTCGAACGGATGCGCTACAACGAGCGTGTCCAAGAGTACAACACCGCGCGCCGGCAGTTTCCCGCGAACGTGACGGCGGGCATCTTCGGGTTCAAGGAATACGCGCTCTTCAAGGCCCCGCCTGAGGCCACGAAGGTGCCGACGGTGGACTTCGGGCGCAAGCCTACGTCGTAAGTTCCAACCATCCCTTACCCCAGCCCATCCAACGGTTTGGAGGATGGAGACCGCGAAGGCAATCCAGGGCGATGTCGCCCTGGCGGCGGACGGAGACACGGTCGCGTTCGAGCGTTTGTACGGCGCGAATGTCGCGCGCGTGCACGGTCTGGCGCGACGCATGGCCGGTCCCGAGGCGGCCGACGAGCTGACGCAGGACGTCTTCGTGCGCGCATGGCAGAAGCTCGGCACGTTCCGCGGCGACGCCAGCTTCAGCACGTGGCTCCATCGGCTGGCGGTGAACGTCATCATCGAGCGCTTCCGCACGCTGGGCGCCCAGCGCGACCGCTTCCTGGCCGACGGCGAGGAGACGCTGGAGCGCCTGTCGTCGCCGCGTGCGAGCGGCGACTTCTCGATGGACTTCGAGAGCGCGCTCGCCCGCCTGCCCAACGCCGCACGCAATGTCTTCCTCCTGCACGACGTCGAAGGCTACAAGCACCATGAGATCGGCACGCTGCTGGGAATCGCGGCGGGCACGTCGAAGTCGCAACTGCATCGCGCGCGCATGCTGATGCGGGGCTTCCTGGAAAGACGAGTATGAGCACCCATGTCACGGATCAACTCTCGGCGTACATCGACGACGAGCTGAGCGCGTCGGCGCGGCAGATGGTCGACGCGCACCTGCGCGCCTGCGCGGCGTGCGCGGCGGACCTCGACGCGCTCCACCGCGTCGTGCAGTTCGCCGGCGGCGTCACGTCGCGCGACGTCGCCCCGTCGCACGACCTGTGGCCGGGCATTCATGCGCGGATCGCGCGGGTCCACCAGCCGCGGCGCGTGTCCTTCTCGATTCCGCAGCTGGCCGCGGCGGCAGTACTGCTCATCGCCGTCTCCGCCGGCACCGCGTGGGTCGTGAGCAACCGCGTCGCCGGCCCCGCGAGCACGACGAGCGCCGCGATCGAGGCGGAAGTGGAGCCGACGGCAACGCCCGATGTCGTGCGCCCGGTGAATTTCGCCGATCCGCAGTACGACGCGGCGGTGTCGGATCTCGAGCGCGCGCTCGACGAGCGTCGCAACGATCTGAATCCGCGCACCGTCGAAATTCTCGAGCGCAACTTGAAGCTGATTGACGCCGCCATCGCCCAGGCCCGGCAGGCGCTCGAGCAGGATCCCGGAAACGCGTATCTGAACCGGCATCTCGTCGAGTCGCGGCGGCGCAAGCTGGAGCTGCTCCGGCGCGCCGCGTCGATCAACGAGGCCGATTGAGAAGGAACAGACCGATGAGACGAACCCCAGGACTGGCGGCGTTCGCCGTGGTGATGGCGACCGCAGCCATGGCCGCCGCGCAGGCCGCTCCCACTCCCCCGTCGCTGCGCAGCAAGAGCGACCAGACCGTCCCTGTCACGCGCGGCATGCGCCTCTCGGCGAACAACTTTGCCGGATCGTTCACGGTGCGCACGTGGGACAAAGACGCCGTGCGCGTCGAAGGCGAGCACACGAGCCGCGACCGGATCACGGTGCGCACGACCGAGGCGGTGCTCCGCGTCGGCGCCACCTCCGAGCATGGTCCCTCGCGCACCGTCGACTTCACGCTCACCGTGCCGCGCTGGATGCCGATCGCGTTGAGCGGCACCTACGTCGACGTCGACCTCGAGGGGATGCAGGGCGAGGTCTCCGCCGAAACCGTGGGCGGCGACGTGCGCCTCAAGGGCGGCGCAGGCACGGTCACGCTGAAGTCGGTCGAAGGGATCATCGAGGTCGAAGGATCGAAGGGGCGCATGACGCTCAACACGGTCAACGAGGCGATCTTCGTGCGCGACGCCTCTGGCGAGCTGGCCGCCGAGACGGTGAACGGCGACATCACGCTCGAGCGCATCGAGTCGACGATGGTCGACGTGGCCACGGTGAACGGCGACGTCCTCTACGAGGGCGCCGTCCGCGACGGCGGCAGCTACCGCTTCGCCACGCACAATGGCGACGTCGAAATGCGCGTGCCGGACCAGATCAACGCGTCGGTGTTCGTCCGCACCTACCGCGGCGACTTCGACTCGCACTTTCAGGTGCAGGTGCCGGCGTCCGGCGACGACGATGACGACTCGCGCGGCCGGCGGGAACGGCGCAACCGCCGCTTCAACTTCACGCTCGGCAGTGGTGCGGCGCGGCTCGAGCTGGAGTCGTTCGGCGGCGACATCAGCCTGCTCAAGCGCTCGCAGGTCGCCGCCAAGAAGCCGAAGCACAACCACGAGGACGAGCAGCAGTTCTGAATTCCGCCCGCCGTTTCGCGGCTGCGAGTTCAAATTCCCGATTCGGAATTAGAATTCGTAGTCGCGAATCGCGGATAGGAATTCAGAGATGACCAAGGTCCCGCCGCCGGTTCCGCCAGAGTTCCTTCCCACCCCTCCCCACCCGTTCCGCCCCGCGTTCATCGCCCCGGCGCTGCTCATCCTGACCCTGATCGTGATTGCCATCGGCCTGAGCGGTCACGAGGTCCGGGTCGAATATGGCCCAGACGATGCGGTGAGGCCTGGCGGTGCACGGAGGAGCGACGCGGAAATCCGTGCATTCATGGAGCGCGAGGTGATGCCCTGGGCGCAGCACGCACTCGGCCCGGTGGTCGCGCCGAGAGCCGTGACGTGCGAGACGTGCCATGGAAAAGAGGCGGAAACCCGTCGGTGGCGCATGCCCGCCGTGCGCGCGTTGCCCGAGCCGCACGTCCGCGAAATGGCCGCTCCCGGCTCGGACTCGCAGGTGAGAAATGCCCTTCACGGCTACCTCGCCGAGGGAGATAATTCGGCGGTCGCGGCGCGCATGCGCGGCGTGGTCACGCCGGGGATGGCGGCGCTGCTGCGGCGGCCGGCCTATGACTTCGCGCAGACGTACGAGTACAACCGGGCCCGCGCCGCCTTCGGCTGCTACCACTGTCACTTGGTGTCGTAGGTCGGAGATCGTAGGTCGTAGATCGGCGGTAACGAGGAGAGATCATGACGATTACCAGACGGGACTTCACGCGCCTGTTCGCCGTCGGCGGCTCGGCCGCCCTGTTCGCGCATCCCGAGTTCGCGGCAGCGGCGCCACGGCCGCTGCCGGCGGCGGGCGCAGTGGCAGGCGATGCGTTCTGGGATTCGGTGCGCGAGCAGTTCGTGATGCCGCCGGGACTCGCCGTGATCAACGCCGCGAACCTGTGCCCCTCGTCGCGGCCGGTGCTCGAGGCGATGTACGGCAACACGCGCGACATCGACCAGGATCCCTCGCCGAGCAACCGCGCGAAGTTCAACGGCACGAAGGAGGAGACGCGCAAGCGGCTCGCCGCCTTCCTGCGCGTGACGCCCGACGAGATCATCCTCGCGCGCAATACGAGCGAAGCGAACAACCTCGTGTCGAGCGGCCTCGACTTGAAGGCCGGCGACGAGGTGCTGATCTTCCACGACAACCATCCGAGCAACAACCAGGCGTGGAAGGAGAAGGCGAAGCGGTTCGGCTACACGGTCACGGAACTGCCCAGCCCGAACCCGCACCCCGGCGCCGACTACTACATCGACGCGGTGCAGAAGGCGATCACGCCAAAGACCAGGGTGCTTGCGTTCACGCACCTGACGAGCACGGTGGGCGACCTGATGCCGGCCGCCGACCTGTGCCGCGTCGCGCGCGAGCGCGGCGTGATGACGCTGCTCGACGGCGCGCAGTCGTTCGGTCTCCTCGACGTCGATCTCAGCGCGATCCAGCCCGACTTCTACACCGGCAGCGCGCACAAGTGGCCGTGCGGACCGAAGGAAGCGGGCGTGCTGTTCGTCAGCCGCCGCGTCCACGACAAGATCTGGCCGAGCATCTACAGCGCGTACACGGGCGCCGCTGGCCTGTCGAAGACATTCGAAGGCTTCGGCCAGCGTGACGATGCGACGATTGTCGCGCTCGGGGAGACGCTCGCGTTCCAGGAGAAAGTCGGACGGGCGAACGTCGAGAAGCGCGCGCGCGAGCTGACCCAGCAGCTGCTCGCCGGGCTGAAGAAGATCGACGGCATCCAGGTGTGGACGCACCCGGCGCCGGAGCGTTCGGTGGCCGTCGTGTCGTTCCAGCCGGGATCGCTCGACGTGTCGAAGCTCGCCGCGGCGCTGTACGAGAAGGACAAGATCGCATGCGCAACGCGCGGCGGCGCCGATCGCGGCGGCCTGCGCTTCTCGCCGCATTTCTACAACACGCCGCAGGAGATCGACCGCACGCTGGCGGCGCTCACCCGTTACATGAAAAGCGGAGTCTAGACGTGGCGATTGTCGACGCGCTGCTCCCAGAGTTCGATCACGAGATGACCACCACGCGCAAGCTGCTCGAGCGCGTGCCCGAGGACAAATTCGCCTGGAAGCCGCACCCGAAGTCCACCTCGCTCGGCGACCTCGCGACCCACGTCGCCAACATCGCGAGCTGGGGCCAGGTCACGCTGAACCAGTCGGAAATCGACATGGGAGGCGCCGGGCGCGCGGCGCCGGCCGCCTCCCGTGCCGACCTGCTTGCCACCTTCGACAAGAACGTCGCCGCCACGCGCGCCGCCCTCGTCTCCAAGAGCGATCCCGAGTTCATGGCGCCGTGGAGCCTGAAGAACGGCGGCAAAACGTTCTTCACCATGCCGAAGGCGGTGGTGTGGCGCTCGTTCGTGATGAACCACCTGATCCACCATCGCGCCCAGCTGAGTGTCTACCTGCGCATGCAGGACGTGCTGATCCCCGCGATGTACGGGCCGAGTGCCGACGAAAGTCCTTTCTAAAGCAAACTTCCAACTCCCAATTTCCAACTCCCAAGAAGCTCTTCGCCGCGGCATCAGGTCACTTGGGAGTTGGCAGTTGGCTGTTGGAGCTTTCCTCTTCATCGTGCTCGCGACGGCGAACGCGGCGGGCTACCGCTACGGCGTCTCCGATCAGGCCTTCTACATCCCGGCGTTCCTGCGCGCCCTCGATCCAGCT
>Ga0307408_100002539_pt1 | contig 12760 bp, 10 predicted proteins | sample 322Cmetagenome_FD_202116 | JGI IMG/M metagenome (GOLD analysis project Ga0307408, IMG submission 202116) | Maize rhizosphere microbial communities from greenhouse at UC Davis, California, United States - 322HYB-C-3 | ecosystem: Host-associated > Plants > Roots > Rhizosphere > Soil | place... | reverse complement strand
CATAAACTTTTCGGAAGTTAATCCAAAGTATTAGTTTTACGCTTCGAAACTTTCAAAACAATGAATATTCACGAGTATCAAGGTAAAGCGATATTAAAAAGCTTCGGCGTTCGGGTTCAGGAAGGCATTGTTGCCGATACACCAGAACAAGCTGTAGAGGCTGCTAAAAAGCTAAAAGAAGAGTACAATTCTGACTGGGTTGTAGTTAAAGCACAAATCCATGCAGGTGGCCGTGGTAAAGGCGGTGGTGTTAAGCTGGCCAAAAACCTGGATGAGGTTAGAGAGAAATCAGAACAAATCATTGGAATGCAACTGATCACTCCTCAAACTGGCCCTGAAGGCAAAAAAGTAAACAAAGTACTTATTGCTCAGGACGTGTACTACCCTGGCGAAAGTGAAACTAAAGAGTTTTATGTAAGCGTACTTCTTGATCGTGCAAAAGGACGTAACATCGTAATGTATTCTACAGAAGGTGGTATGGACATCGAAGAAGTTGCAGAACATACTCCTCACTTGATCTTTAAAGAAGAAGTTGACCCTAAAGTTGGCTTACAAGGTTTTCAAACACGCAAGATTGCCTTTAACCTTGGTTTAAGCGGTGAAGCTTTCAAAGACATGACTAAATTTATAGCTGCTCTTTACAAAGCTTACGAAGCCACTGATTCTTCAATGTTTGAAATCAACCCTGTTCTTAAAACATCTGATAATAAAATTTTAGCTGTTGATGCTAAAGTAAACCTGGATGATAACGGATTGTTCCGCCATGCAGATTATGCTGCTTTACGCGATGAATCAGAAGAAGACGCAACTGAAGTTGAAGCAAGCAAATCAAACCTTAACTACGTAAAACTTGACGGAAACGTTGGTTGTATGGTTAATGGTGCTGGTTTAGCAATGGCTACTATGGACATCATCAAACTTGCTGGTGGCGAGCCTGCTAACTTCCTTGACGTGGGTGGTACTGCCAATGCACAAACAGTAAAAGCTGCTTTCAACATCATCCTTCAAGACCCTAACGTTAAAGCTATCTTAATTAACATTTTTGGTGGTATCGTTCGTTGCGACCGCGTTGCTCAAGGTGTTATTGATGCTTACAAAGAATTAGGTAACGTTCGTGTTCCAATTATTGTACGTTTACAAGGAACTAATGCTGAAGAAGCAAAACAATTGATCGATGAGTCTGGCTTACAAGTTTATTCTGCAATCCTTCTTAAAGAAGCTGCAGAATTAGTAACTAAAGTTCTAGCGAAATAGTCAATCAAACCATATTTCGAAGAAGGGCGGTAAATACCGCCCTTTTTTATTTCATCAGATTTTCCAGGAAACGGTTACCTAAGTTCGATCCGCCGAACATTGCCAGCGATGTAACGAAGAGAAAATAACTCTTAATTATTGTATTGAATCAGGTGTAATAGATAGAGTTATATAGAATTATTCTTTTGAATATGCGGCTCATACCCTCTCTGCGAACTCTGCCGATAGTTAATTCTTAATCCCTGCCCACAGGTACCTAACTACATTTTAATGCCCACAAAAAAAGCGGCACCAGGCCGCTTCTTCTTTTATTATAAAATCTGAAGATTAATCCTCATCATCATCGTTCATCTCATCAGTTTCCGAGTTTACAAGGGGAGACTTAACAAACCTTCTGGCAATTACGTAACAGATATAAGCAAAGAAGGGAGCACAAACCACATCAATAGTAAAATGTACATGCTGTATCAGAACCAGAATTCCCATAGCAATAGTTCCAAACAAAGCCATTGCCTTCTCATGCCTTTTGTTTAAGCACAAGTAAAACAAAAACTGGGTTGCGGTATGTCCAGAAAAGAACAAATCTTTAGTAACATAGCTTTTGCCGTAAAAATGGTTGCTTATAGGATCGGTAATAGGAATCAATCCGTGTGGCGGATCAAATGGAACTAAGCCGATCGTAAAAAACCTAACCACATTTAACGTAATAAAGCCATACATAAAAACTATAAACATTTCAGGCTTCTGCAAAGCCCTCGTTATAGTCAACACTCCCATCACCCAGGTAATAATAAAGATAGGCATGGAAACATCCATAGATGGCAAAAGATGCAGCACCGCATCATGCTGGTCGTAACCATTTCTGGCCTGAATAAATTGATAAAATATCGGAAATACCGGAAGTAATGTTGCAAATAAACCAACTCCCAGCAAAAACCTTTGTTTAAACTGAGTGTCTTGCCAGGCAAGCTCCCACCGGCTTAAAGAAGCACTTATTACATTAACTCTATTACTATTCATTTACAGAAAGATAACCTAAATTTCACATTTAATTAAGGCGGTGCAAATATACCTGTTTATAAGCAATCTTTAAACTGTAAATTGCCAACATCTCTTTAGCTTAAATCTTCCAATTAATAAAATAGTTATTTCTAAAGTTTAAAATAGAAACCCAAATGGAACTTTCCTTTTTAAAAAGTTAAAAAACTGATCTTATTAGCTAAGCCGTCCGGTGGTCAAATTTCAGGTAAGATTCGCGTTTTTTACAATTTCCATACTTTTCTTTTAATACGTACAACCACGATCACTTGCACGGTTTCACAGAAAAACTTGAAACATATGGCTTCCCTCACGGCCTCCCATTCGGCAACGAAAACACTTTAAAATCCTAGTCAACAACACTTTCCTCTTGCACAAGAAATCTGTATTTTTGCCGTAAAATATCGATATGCCTCAAAACATAGCTCCTGCTATTGCCCATACACCCGCTACAGCATTTGAAAGATTACTTAACATAATGGATACTTTGCGTGAGCAATGTCCATGGGATAAAAAACAAACCATGGAAACCTTGCGTCATCTAACCATCGAAGAAACCTATGAACTATCAGACGCAATCCTTGAAGGCGACTTACAGGAAATCAGAAAAGAATTGGGTGATATTATGCTTCACCTGGTATTCTATGCACGCATAGGGTCAGAAACCAATGATTTTACAATAACTGAGGTATTGAATGGCATTTGTGATAAGCTGATATCAAGGCATCCGCATATCTATGGCGACATTGAAGTAAATGATGAGCAGGATGTTAAACGCAACTGGGAACAGCTAAAATTAAAGGAAGGAAATAAATCTGTGCTAGGTGGCGTACCTCTGTCTTTACCAGCTCTGGTAAAGGCTTCGCGTATACAGGAAAAAGCCCGTGGCGTAGGATTTGACTGGGAAGATAAAAGTCAGGTTTGGGAAAAGGTTGAGGAAGAAATGCGCGAGTTCAGGGATGAATATAACGTAGAAAGCGGGCAGCAGGTCGACAAAGAAAAAGCAGAAGCTGAGTTTGGCGATCTTTTGTTCTCTCTAATAAACTATGCAAGGTTTGTTGATATTAACCCGGAAGACGCCCTCGAGAAAACTAATAAGAAGTTTATCAAACGGTTTCAATATCTTGAAGAAAAAGCTAAAGAGGAAGGCAAAAATCTAAAGGACATGAGCCTTGCAGAAATGGATGTATATTGGAACGAGGCAAAAAAAATTTAATTTTCTTAGCGAAGACTGTAGCGTTTAGCTCTGTAGTACCGTATCGTGTAATATAAGCTAAACATCATGAACCGAACACTTAGCCCATTTGCAATAATTTTATTGCTGGCAACGAGCAGCTGCGAGGAAAAAAGTGATGATAAAACTATCCTCGAGGGCACTTATTCTGGTACTTTCACCAATTGGAATAATGACCCTGCTGCCAATACAGTTATATTAAGCGGACAAACCACTGTAACGTTTACTAATAATACTTATACATCAACCGGAAATGACAATAAAATTCCGGCCGGAGGATCGGGAACTTTTAAAATAGAAGAAAATTTTGTAAACTTTGTTGATAGAAATGTTTGGACTGCCAATTTTGACTGGAACCTGATTTTAAACGGGAGTTATACCTATAGCATGAAAGGTGATAGCTTGTTTCTGTTGAAAACGCTTGGCTACAATCACTACCAGTACGAACTTAAACGGAAGAATAATTAATGTTTAAAAAAGCCCCTGTTTCTGAAACTGAACTAGTTCAGAAATGCAAAGCCGGCGAGTTAAAATATCAGGAAAAGCTTTATAAGCATTTCTATGGCTATGCTATGGGGGTTGGCTTGCGCTATCTTCCAGACAGAGATGATGCTCTGGAAGTGGTCAATGATTCTTTCATTAAAGTTTTCAAAGCCATTCAGTTTTATAACGAGCAACAGCCATTCAAAGCGTGGTTAAGGCGAATTGTGGTTAACACGGCTATTGACCTTCAGCGTAAAAATCTAAAATACCAGAACAACGTAGACATAGACGAAGCCGTTTACGTTGGCAAGCAGGCAGAAGCCATAGAACATTTATCAGCCAAAGACATATTAATTTTAATAAACAAATTGCCTGAAATTCAAAAAGTCGTCTTCAACCTTTATGAAATTGACGGCTATAGTCACGACGAGATTGGCGAAATGCTGAATATACCAGTTAGTACTTCACGGGTCTACCTAAGCCGTGCAAAAGAACGATTAAGAAAATACTTGAACCAGGAGGAGCAAACAAGCTATGTACAATCAATTTGATGATAAACTTAGCAGCAGGATAAGAGACGTGTTCGAGGATTTCGAGGATGATTCTGCTGATTTGGGCTGGCAGGAACTTAGAAAAAGGTTTCCTGGCGAAAAAGAGAAAAAGACAGTGGTGATGTGGTGGTGGCAATCGGCCGCTGCAATTCTGCTTTTAGCTTTAGGCACCTGGGCTTATTTTTCTTTTGAAACTGATCAGGTTTTTCTGGCAGGAAAACCTTCCAAACAGGCTAAACCGCAAACCCAGCAGTACGCTTCTGAAAATACTTTGGCAAATACGCAAAACTCATATCAGCCTTTAAGCGGTGTTGAAAATAACAGCGAAAATATCCATCAAAGTATTTTGTCAGACAATACTATTAAAACAGTTAAGCCTACTTATCCAGTAAAATCTAAGAGAACAACAAGTTACCACGGGAAAAGAGAAGAAGAAAATGGAAACCATGGCCAGATAAAAAATATACTGGCAGTTTTAGAAGAAGAGGATCGTGTAACTCCTGCTGTTTTTACGGATGAAACTGATGAACCTGTGTCAACAAAAAGCACTCCGGTGATTGTACACCAAACCGCGGGCAATACATTTGAAAACGCTGTCATTTCCGATTTCCTTCAAAGTAAGCCTGCTACTGCCCAAAAAACAATTCCGCTGGCTTTAATTGCAGAAAATCCTAAAAAAGAGCAACCTAAAATAAAAGATAAAAAGCTGTTAATAGGGATTTTTGCGGGAAGCTTTTTTAACTATGCATCTGGAAGCTCATCAAGTATTAACACAGGTGTTGGCTTGTCATCAGAAATTGGCTTAAGTAAAAAGCTTAAACTAGCCACAGGCGTCTCTTTAGCGCAAAATACTTTACAGTTTGAAAATAACAATATTCCGCAAAGTGTAGAGGCAAGCTTTATTTCGAGTATGAACGCCAACTTTCAAAGCGATATCAAAGGATCTTTGTTGCCTCCGGGGGTTTCTACTAATACCACAACTTATAATATAAATAAGTATGATGCTTCCCTTCTGGGCTTAGATATTCCTGTGAATTTAAAATACACCTTTATTGAAAATAAGAATGAGCTGTATTTAATTGCAGGAGTAAGTTCTAATTTATTTATCGAGGAGTCTTATTCTTACTCATACCTTGCAAATTCAGACAAGAGTGTTAGCGCATCAACTAGTGATGATACTGAGGGCTCTGCTAAGTTTAAAAACTTTGATTTTGCCCGTACACTTAACGTTTCAATGGGCTTTGGCAGAGCTGTAGGAAAAAATCGTTTATCTTTTGAACCGTTCCTTAAGTATCCCTTAGGGGGCCAAGGAGCCAGAGACCTTCGCTTTGGGGCTGCAGGAATGAACCTTAAACTTAATTTTAGTGGACTGAAAAACAAGCATTAAACCCTATCTGTCAGTCTTTTTTATTTTTAATACGCAGTAGCTCCCAAAAAATAGCTAATCTTGCGATGATTTAACGCAACACTTAGATTTCTGATGTCCTAATCAGGAATAAAGAATTGTCAGTACTTACAATATTTCCCACCTAAAAACGTTTTGGGGTTTAATGTTTGTGAGAATCTGGTGAAAAACGTATTAAGAAACATGAAATACCTAACCTTATCTGCTGTGGTGCTAAGCATTGCAGCCTCTTCTTGTGAAAAAGAAGACCTAAGCGGGCTGAAGCAGTCTGCTTTTAATCAAGCATTTGAAGCCAAAATCAACGAAAAGGTTTTAATCAAAAACCAGGATCAGGCTTTAACCCTCCAAATTTCTTCAATTATTGATAACCGCTGCCCGGTTCATACAGAACCATGCGAAGACGAAGGCAATTGCGCAACTCGAATCAAAATTACCAACGGTAACAACTCCTGGACAGAGACAGTTTTAACAATCGGAAATTCCACAGGGGAACAAAAAGATGCCATATCGGTAATTTTAGATGGCAAAGCTTATGAAATAAGCTTAAATGGAGTTAATCCAAAGCCTAGTATTAACAGTTCGCAAGATAAGGCGGCGGGCTTCAGTGTGAAGCCTGGCCTAGAAAAGCAGCCAGATCTGGAGATTTTTTAACTCTACTATTTAAAAGTTATTGTTTTAACAGGGGAAATACGCGTTACCAGCATTGAGGGGATAATCAGAACCAAGAGGCAAACCAGTAAAGTACCTATGTTTAAAACAATAATTTCTATCAGATTAAATTCCACTGGGATAAAAGACATATAATACGAGGCTTGGTCGAGCTGAAAAAAATGGGTGTATAGCTGGAACGCCCCCAGGCCTAATCCTACCACATTTCCTAATAACAGGCCGAAGCCTATAAGATAAGCTGCATTGTTAAGAAATATCTTCTGAATGTCCCAATTAGTACTTCCCAAAGCCTTCAATATCCCTATCATATTGGTTCTTTCCAAAATAATGATAAGAAGGGCTGAAACCATATTAATAACAGCGACGGCCATCATCAGTATTAAAATCACTTCAGTATTCACATCAAGTAAAGAAAGCCATTGGAAGATTGCCGGATACCATTCCTTGATGGAATAGCTATTCACATTATAAGCCATGTTGTCGGCGACCCGCTGAGTAGCAACATCCAGGTTGTTAAAGTCTCTAACCCTTAGCTCATACCCTCCAACCTCATTTGTTTTCCATTTATTGAGCCTTCGAATAACAGATATATCTCCAATGATGTAGGTTTTATCCACCTCCTCTACCCCAAGGTCATAGATACCGACAATCTCAAACTTCCTCTTTAATAGAGACTCCTGTACAAAATACATCAGAAAATCGTCCCCTACTTTAAGATTAAGCCTGTTGGCCAGAACTTTCGAAATAATAATTTGCCTTCTTGCTTTTACCGAGTCAGAAAAATCAATTACCTTACCTGCAACCAAAATCTTCTTAAAATAGTCCCAGTCATAATTTCTGTCTACCCCTTTAATAAACACTCCTTCAATTTCTTCGTGAGTATTTATGGTGCCGGGCTTTAAAGCATAAGGCTGAATATGGGCAATCTCCGGAAGGCTGGCGATTTTCTTTAAGGTATCAGCATTTATTTGAAAAGGTGAGTTATCGTATGAAGCATCTTTAACCAGCTTCATTACAATTATATCCCCCGAAAAGCCACGAATCTTCTCCCGTATCTCTGATTTGAACCCCTTTACCACTGCTAAGGACAAAATCATTACCGCCAAACTGAGCATAATGCCTATTATTGCAATGCGGACGCTTAACTTGGAAAAAGTACGTTTTGAATTAAAAGTAATTCTTCTCGCTATAAATACGGGCAGATTCAAACGTTTCGATTTTATTGAGTGTTAGCAAAGATGCAAAATTTCTGGCGTCTGTTATAAGCGCTGGTTTAATCCTAATCTAATGAAAACATCTTTTTTAGCAATAGCATCACTTTTTATACTTAACACAGCATTTTGCTCTTGCAGCAGGCGCATTACACCGATAAAAGAACCGTCGGCATCAACACCCCCACAGCCTGCGGTGGAAAAAAGAACACCTGAGAGCTTTAAACTACAAACGGGAGCAGAACAGTTATCTCAGTATCTCGGCTACCTAAAGGGTAAAAATGTGGGTATGTTAATTAACCAGACGTCCATTATAGGCGATAAACTGAGCGTGGATACTCTTAAAAAATCAGGCATTAACATTGTAAAAGCCTTTGGCCCAGAACATGGATTCAGGGGACAGGCAAGTGCAGGCGCCAAAGTAGAAAGCAATGTGGATAAGCAAACAGGCATCCCGGTAATCTCTCTGTATGGATCGCACTATAAACCTACAAAGGAAGATTTACAGGGGCTTGATATTGTTGTTTTCGACATTCAGGATGTAGGAGCGCGTTTTTATACCTACATCTCAACGCTTCATTATTTGATGGAGGCTTGTGCCGAAAATAATATCGAAGTTCTTGTGTTAGACAGGCCCAACCCTAACGGATTCTATGTAGACGGCCCCGTATTAGAAGAAAGCCAGAAATCATTTATCGGAATGCATCCAGTGCCTATTGTGCATGGTATGACCATTGCCGAATATGCCCAAATGATCAATGGCGAGGGATGGTTGAAAAACAAAATTCAGTGCAAGCTGAAAATAATAAAAATGGCTAATTATACCCATAACACGGCGTACACCCTACCTGTTAAACCCTCGCCGAATCTTAACACGCAACAATCCATACTCCTTTACCCTTCCTTATGCCTGTTTGAAGGAACAATTATCAGCCAGGGCAGAGGCACCTACTTTCCTTTTCAAGTACTTGGGAATCCACAATTGAGTAAAAAATATTCCTTTTCTTTTACGCCGGTAAGCATTCCTGGAATGAGCGAAACGCCCCTTCATCAAAACCTAAAATGTTACGGGCTTGACTTGCGGATGTATGACACTGATAATTTTCGCAAAAGCGGAAAAATCAACCTTCAATGGCTGATAGAATTTTATAGAGCATATCCGGATAAAGAAAAATTCTTTGACTATAAACAAAGCAAACAGATCAATAGATTTGAGCGTTTGGCAGGAAATGAAACCTTAAAACAACAAATTATTGATGGCAAAAGCGAAGCTGAAATTCGCAAGAGTTGGGAACCAGCCCTTTCTGAATTTAAAAAAATGCGAAATAAATATTTGCTTTACCCTTAAGAACAATCTAGAAACCTTGGCTTACAAGCCTTTATACTTTTTACAATGCGAGTAATTTTCATGGGAACTCCCGACTTTGCAGTTGCCTCTTTGGATGCGCTTCTAAACGCGGGGATAAACATAGTAGCAGTTGTTACAGCACCGGATAAGCCTGCCGGCAGGGGGCAAAAAATAAATGAATCTGCCGTAAAAAAATATGCAGCTGAAAAAGGGCTACCAATTTTACAACCCGTTAGGCTAAAAGCTCTCGATTTTATTGAAGAACTAAGATCATTTAATGCCGATTTACAGGTGGTGGTAGCTTTTCGTATGTTGCCAGAGGTTGTTTGGAACATGCCGCCAAAAGGCACTATTAATTTGCATGCTTCATTACTGCCGCATTACCGGGGAGCAGCCCCTATCAATTGGGCAGTTATTAATGGAGAAAAACAAACTGGTGTTAGTACATTCTTTTTACAACATGAAATTGACACTGGGAATATCATCTTCTCCGAGGCTGTTGATATTGCTGATGATGACACTGCTGGCACCGTTCATGACAAGCTGATGCTTATCGGCGCGGAATTATTGGTTAAAACCGTTAGGGCGATTGAAGCAGGCGATTATACTGAAACTCCGCAAAAAACACCTCACCATGAAGAGCCTAAACATGCCCCTAAAATTTTTAAGGAAGACTGCCTTATCAATTGGAACCAAAAGGCTCAAACAGTTTACAACCACATTAGGGGCCTAAGCCCTTACCCTGCGGCGTTTACTACATTACATGATAAAACCCTGAAAATTTATACTGCTGACCTTATCGTTAAAGAGCCAGGTATACAACCGTCTGGTTTTTTAAGTGATGGCAAAACCTATCTGCATTTTGCCTGTATCGATGGCTTCATTGCCGTTAAGGATATTCAAATTGAAGGAAAAAAACGAATGGGTGTTGAAGAGTTCTTGAGAGGATTCAGGATATAACAGTTAATCTAGTTTAATTAAATGGTTGGTGGGGACACTAACCATGGCAAAACGCCCACACTCGATTCCTTAACTAAATCAACGTTGTATCCCCCTATATAAAAAGAGCTTCAATTCGCATTAGCAGCGAATTGAAGCTCTTTTTTATGTCATAGCCTGATTAATAAAGCGGAGGAAACTGAACAGGGTTAGCTTCACTGATCATTTCATAAACCACTTCAATCACATCATCTGCAGATGGCTTGCTGAAATAATCGCCATCTGAGCCATAAGGAGGACGGTGCTCTTGAGCTGTGATAGACCTCGGTGCGCTATCTAAGTAATAGTAACCTTTTTGAACTTCTAAAACCTGTTGCATTATATAGGCTGATGCACCTCCAGGAACGTCCTCATCAACTACCAAAAGCTTGTTGGTTTTCTTTAATGAGTTGGCACATATACCATTTAGGTCAAAAGGGTGCAGCGTTTGCGGATCCACTATTTCTACTGAAATACCCATTTTTTCCAGCTCCAGGCTTGCTTCTTCAACTATTCGTAAAGTTGACCCATAAGAAACTATTGTAATATCGGCACCTTCTTTAACAACTTCGGCTAAACCTAATGGAACTGTAAATTCGCCGACGTTAGAGGGCAAAAGTTCTTTTAAACGATACCCATTTAAACATTCAATTACGATTGCAGGCTCATCAGCACGCAATAAGGTATTGTACATACCTGCAGCCTGAGTCATATTACGGGGAACACAAATGTGGATACCACGCATAATACCTAAGATCATGGCCATTGGCGATCCCGAATGCCAGATACCTTCCAGGCGATGGCCTCGGGTGCGAATCAATACCGGAGATTTCTGCCCGCCTTTAGTGCGGTAACTCAAGCTTGCTAAATCATCGCTCAGTACATTTATACAATAAAGTAAATAATCTACATACTGTATTTCGGCAATTGGCTTTAATCCTCTAAGCGATAAACCAATCCCCTGCCCCATTATGGTGCTTTCGCGAATGCCTGTATCTGCTACGCGTAAATGGCCATACTTGGACTGCAAACCAGCAAAACCCTGATTAACGTCGCCAATGCTTCCTACATCCTCACCAAAGGCAATAATTCGTGGGTCTCGGGCCATGTTCTCATCGAAACATGCATTCAAAATTTCACGTCCGTCCAGAAGCTTTGCATCTTCAGCATATTCTGCAGCAATCACAGGAATAGTTGAAGGAGCATTAACTCCATTCGTAAATAACCGTGAATTGTATCTCTCACGATTAAGCTTAAATTCTTTCTTGTACCATTCAATTAATTGAGCTTTTGCCGGCGAACTTTGTTTAGCCAGTATGCGCAAAGCCTTCCTTATCGCTACAAAAATATCCCTTCTGGAAATCTCAGCAGATGAAGTAAGATGCAGGGCCAGCCTATTTATAGATTCATTTCCTAAAGCTTTTAATAACATTGAGGCCTCTGACGCTTCGTTTTTAAAAACCGATTGAACTTTATTCCAGGCTTCCTTCTGACATGCACGTACATATACTTTAGCCTCTTCTTCTATTTGGACGAGCTCCTCTTCAGAACAAATAGCTGAGTCGAGCACCCATTTACGCATTTGTATCAGGCAGTCATACTCCGCTTCCCATTCTAAGCGCTCTTTAGTTTTATATCGTTCGTGCGAGCCTGAAGTAGAGTGCCCCTGAGGCTGGGTCATTTCATAGACATGTATTAAAGCTGGAATATGCTTCGAACGACAATTTTCTATTGCTTTTTCATAGGTTTCGCATAAACCAGGGTAATCCCAACCTTTAACTTTAAATATCTCGAACCCCTCCCCTTTTTCATCTCTCTGAAAACCTTTCAAAATCTCCGAAATATCCATTTTTGTGGTTTGCAGTTCGGAAGGAACAGAAATGGCATAAGCATCGTCCCATACTGAGATTGCCATAGGAATTTGCAATACTCCGGCAGCGTTCATTGCTTCGAAGAACACCCCTTCTGAAGTTGATCCATTACCGATAGTACCAAAGGCCACTTCATTTCCATTAATGGAAAAATCTTTCAAATAATTTAGGCTTGGATTTTGCCTGTATAGCTTCGAAGCCCATGCTAATCCAACCAGGCGAGCCATTTGTCCGCCCGTTGTGGATATATCTGCCGACGTATTTTTCGCTTCTGTTTGATTTCTCCACGAGCCATCTTCATTCAAAATACGGGTCGAAAAGTGGGCATTCATCTGGCGCCCGCCGGAAAACGGGTCGAATTCTATATCAGTATTTCCATACAACTGAGAGAAAAATTCGGTAACAGTTGCCATTCCTGTAGCGAACATAAAGGTTTGGTCACGATAGTACCCGGCACGCCAATCGCCTTTTTTAAAAGCCTTAGCCATAGCAACTTGCGCCACCTCTTTTCCATCGCCAAAAATCCCAAATTTTGCTTTACCGGTTAAAACTTCTTTTCGGCCAAGGATGCTTGCCTGGCGGCTTTCAAAGCATATGCGGTAATCATTAAGAATAATCTTCTTAAAATCGTCAAAGCTTAATTCAGAAACATCAAATTGATTAGTTACGTTCATTTCTATTGATGGCATATGCTCTAGGTCAATCTTCAAAATTAATA
>Ga0307408_100002537_pt1 | contig 12768 bp, 12 predicted proteins | sample 322Cmetagenome_FD_202116 | JGI IMG/M metagenome (GOLD analysis project Ga0307408, IMG submission 202116) | Maize rhizosphere microbial communities from greenhouse at UC Davis, California, United States - 322HYB-C-3 | ecosystem: Host-associated > Plants > Roots > Rhizosphere > Soil | place... | reverse complement strand
AAGCAGGTCTGACCCCGACGCCAAGCCTCCTCGATCTTGGCTAATGGAACTGCCCGATCTGCTCAAGGCGATCCGAAAACCCCACTCGGCCGGGGACAGAAGCAATCTCGCCGGCATTGAGTTAAGTAACGCCGAACTCAATTGGCTACGCCGTTTCCACAAGGCCGTTCGAAATCAGTTCGTGCATTTCGAGCCGATGGGTTGGTCACTAGAGCTTTCAGGCATTCCGGAGATCGCGGTTTTGGTTTCTCGGATTGTTCGTGACATCGCCGACGCTGGTTGGGCGTTTCGACACACAGAGCATGAATGGCGTCGTCAGCTATATGATGATCTCAAACGCCTAGAAACGTCTGATTTCAGCCGATAACCCTCCGAATTTCGCGGTTGTGAAAAGGTGGGTGATGAGGCCGGTTACTCACCGGCTGTCAGCAGAAGGGTTGGATCGACCGCTAGTGCGTCCGCTAATCGACCAAGAGCCCGCACCGTCGGATTTCTGAGGCCGCGCTCTAGCTCACTGACATAACTGCGCTTCATGCCAGCTTCCAAGGCAAGCTGCTCCTGAGACAAACCAAGCGCCTGTCGTTGTCTACGCACGTTTCGACCAAGTAGCGCGACCAAGTCCATGCCGCTTCATCGCAACACAATGCACTCTAGGTCTGTCCCCCAATCGTGACATCTGCTAACGATCTATTGTTGAAGGGCAGGGGGTTCAGTTGCCTAAACTTACGCCAAGCAAAAGGGTGCACTTTGCACGACTATTCATCGGATTGGCGCTGCTGCCGTCTGCTGCATCGGCTGCAACGATCTATCTTGAGTGCAATGCTGTTAATCAGACTGGCCATCAGCGGCACCTGCGGATCAGCCTGAACGACGCTCAAGGCACGGCCAAGATGACGGTCGTTGAGACGGGCTATACCGCCACTCAGTCGGCCATGTTCACGCCAAGTGAGGTGACCTGGGTCAACCCAGTGGCTGGTTTCAGGCAGCACCTGGCCGTCAATCGAACTTCACTGAAGTTTTCATCCTACATGGATGGCATCGGCGATGCTGGCGAGAGCGGGCAATGCGTAATCCCGACCGATGATCCGAACCGTAAATTCTAGCTCAGGAAGAGCGCCGCGAATGGGATCGCCATCGGGGAGAAATGAAATGAGGTCAGTCGTGGTTGCCACGTTGTGCATCGTCCTGACGGCATGCGCCACAGCGGCAGGAATCCGCGACAATTCCGCGGCACTCGAACTTCGCACAACCAAAGGGGCAGAAGCGGTTGCCGGTTGCGTCGCGATGAAGGGCGCAGAAATCTATGGCACGCCCAGCATCGTCCCGATGGCAGATGGTCAGAGTGTCATGGTGACAGCGGGCGGAGAAGGCGTCCAGATCGTGGTCGACGCGCATAATGACGGCAGGGTGGAATTATTCATGTCGCACAGGATCTGGTTCGGCATCGACAAGCGCTACAGGGCCGCCGTCCAGTCCTGTGTCTAACCCCAAAATAGCTTTCGTATTTTCAATTGACATCAGCGCCGCCAACCAGAGGATTTCACGGGTAAACCACCATTTACTTGGGACACCGTGCCAGATTTCATCTGCTATTTAAGAGTCAGCACTCAACGGCAAGGCCAGTCAGGACTGGGAATCGAGGCGCAGCGCTCCGCCGTCGAGGCCTACATTCGGCAAACTGGCGGAACGCTCCTTAAGGAGTTTGTGGAGGTCGAGAGCGGCTCATGCAGAAAACGTCCAGTGCTTGTGCAATCAATTTCACTTTGTCGAAAGCAGAAGGCCACGTTGGTGATCGCTAAGCTAGACCGCTTGGCGAGGAATGTCGCGTTCGTCTCATCATTGATGGAAAGCGGAATAGAGTTCGTTGCCGTTGATGCGCCCTACGCCAATCGTCTCATGATTCACATTTTCGCGGCTTTTGCTGAACACGAAAGGGCTTTGATCTCCGAGCGCACCAAGGCCGCCCTCGCCGCCGCCAAAGCGAAGGGGACGCAGTTGGGACTTAACGGACGTCAATTAGCCTTGGTCAATAGGGCATCGGCAATGGAATTCGCAGAAACTATGCGCAGTCCAGTTCAGAATGCGCTTGCGGGCGGAATCATAACGTTGGCCCAAATCGCTAGCAAATTGAACTCAAATGGCTTGCGTACTCGCAAGGGATTTGAATGGAGGGCAGGAGGAATTCATCGATTGTTGCAGCGGTTGGAACTAGGGCCCGACCCGCACCAACTGCGTTAGGCGAAGTCCATCAGTGAGGGCTGAGGTTGCTGGAAGGAGATCTTGCGGAAAAAATGGCGGTCAAAATCCTACTGTGCTTGGAAAGAGAGCAACGTACCTTGGCGAAAAAGTAGACATCGGCAGCCTATTATCCTCTGATGGAAGATAATGAGCAGGCGCTTGCTTTAACGAGCGACAGCAACGAGGAGTGCCAGGAAACTTGCGCCTGGCTAATCGATATGCGCGCCTAGCATGGCTGAAATGTTGTCGGGTCCAACCCGACAATGAAACCGCGCCTGAGATCGAGCGCTATTTACCCGACGCGGTCGTGCCGCCGGCATTCGAATACTAGAATATGCGGCAAACCTGGCCTCAGCATTGGCTACGCACTAACTGTGCTTAAGGATGCCCGAGGTCCAGGTTGAACCGCAGTTAGCCGCGCGGTAAAATCTTACTTCAGAAGTGATGACTTGCCATGTAAATCTCTGTTGAGCCATGAAGATGCTTCCGCCGTTCTCGTAGAGGGACTATGCGGCATCAGACTGGCGACACGTCGGCTCGAAGTGACGGCCGTTTTTCCATATGGCTAGCATTACCACCGCGAGCTTCCTAGCAAGCGCTACTCGGGATGGTGCGCGGCCACGACGTGCCTCTAGGCATAACGCCCAATCTCTAAGGGCAGAATCCGTTTTACTATAGCGTATGAATAATGTGGCTGCGTGGACCAACAAGCAGCGAACGTTTTTGTTACCCATTTTGGAGATTCTTGCCCTCTTGGAGGTCAAACCAGATTGATGCACCCTCGGCGCTAGACCGAAGTAGCTGCCAATATCAGCGGAACGCGAGAAGCGGTTTGGGTCGTCAACGGCGGCATAGAATGTAAGTGCGCAGAGAGGTCCGACCCCCGGTATTTCCATTAACCGTCGACAAACGTCGTTTTCGCGAGCCGTGTGTTTCAACTCCCGGTCAATCGCATGCTGATACGCGGTCAAACGTTCACAGTGGTCCGCGAGATATCGCAACTGAGCTGCTAAGGCGCTTGATCCGTCCCGGAGCAACTTGTGGATCTCGGCGTCCACCAAGCGCCGGAGCTGGTTGCTTAGTTGCTTGCAGCGGAGCCTGCCGCCAAACAGCTCAATCTGACGGCCGAGCATGCTAGCTGCGGCCACTCGTTGACGAATCAAATGCCTGCGAATGGCGAGACGCGACTGCAGCGACTGACTCTCAAATGACTTCAGATAAACCTTGGACACTAGCGAAGCGCTGATCCGCCCGGCCTCAGCTATTCCCCTTGCATCGCCGGTATCTGTCTTGTTTCGACGGACTCGCAGAAACTTGCTCAGCTGCCGCGCTTCGTAAAGCTCCACTGGGTAGCCGAGGCTTCTTAGACCCCGAGCAACGTGAGTGCCGGTGCCGGCCTCAAGAACAACGCTCGCGAAGCGCGTACGCCTAAAACCAGCCAGTTCATGGCGCACGCTCTTAGTGAGGCTGGGACAAACGCCCTCGTGCAAGACGTCACCAGCATCATCAATGATACACACGCTCGCGGTTTCGACACCTAGGTCGACACCGGCCCACAACCATTTCTTTTTCACCGCAGCCTCCCAGCAAAGCTGAGGCACCGCTCCAATATTACGGGCTGGCTCGTTCGCCGACATCGGCAATTCCGGAGTCGGAGCCTCCTCGACGATCATAGTCTTGCTTCATCAGCTTATCGAAGTCGAATTGAGCAGCACGCTTCGCTAGCGGATAATTGCCCTCCTGCGGACTGATCCTAGGCGAGGCCTAGTCGTGCCTTGATGCCCGCTTTGCTGGTCCGCTCGGGCTCAATGCGGCGATGGTGCGATCGATCAGTCGCCCAACGGAGTAGAGATCGACTACTCGACGACGAGCTTCCTGCTTACAACCATCGTGCAATCTGGCAACAAGACTGATGATTGCTAGCCCGAGCGCATTTGCATCGGAGGGCGGAACTACCTCGCCAGTCTCTCCAACAATCGAAGCCGAATCGCCGACGTCAGTAACTACGCACGGAACGCCGCAAGCCATTGCCTCTGCAACGCTGTTGGAAAACCCTTCCCCAAACACGGATGGGGAACAGCAAATGTCGAGTGCATTGAGCGCCGCCTCTGAATTGTTGATCGGTCCCGTGAAAATGATTTTGCTGGCAAGGCACGCCTCCGCTGCAAGCCGCTTGAGACGGCCCTCCTCGGACCCTGCTCCAACGACAAAGAAGCGCATATCGGTATTTAGTTCGGCCAAACGGCTCACTGCACCCAAGAAAAATTCGTGCCCCTTCATTGGATCGAGTCGCGCGAGCACGCCGACAGCGATTTGATTGTCTGTAAGACCCCACTTGATGCGCTGACTGGTCCTAAGGTTCGGGTCGGGTCTAAAACGCTCAGTATCGATGCCGTTCGGCACGACGTGAATCCGGTCACGGGGAAACCCGTGGTCCACTGCAAAAGCGCGGCCGGCGTGCGAGTTGGAAATGATTAGATCGGCGGCTCTGGAGAGCCGGCATTCCAACCAAAAGGCAACACCATGCAGCCAGTCATAGCGCGCAAGGTCCATATTCGAGGCGCGGATGCTCCAAACCACCTTCATCCGTGGGACGAATGCCCGAACCGCCGTTGCCACGATGTTAGCGCCGCCGAGGAAACTGTAGAGGACGTCCGGTCTCGTTCGCCGAACAGCAAGCGTCGTACGCACCAGAAATCCGGCCAGATCCCATCGGCCGCGTTTTCGCAGGTCGATCACTGGAACGCCTGCATTGTGGAGGTCGTCGAGCAACGGTCCTCTTTTGTAGAAAACCCCCACCGTGACCTTGTGGCCGCGCCGACGGAGGCCGCGAGCAAGCTCTACCAACTGCCGCTCGGCCCCGCCCGCTTCCAGCGATCTCACCAACAAGAATATCGAGATACCGTTTGCTCCCATATGGACTTAGTCTCCGGCTAGCTCTCGAACCGCTAGGAGCAGCAATGGCTGACCTCTTATATCTGAATACGTTGCGGCAGCGGGAAATCGAGCACCTCCTGCCGCTGCTCCCTGGTGGCGCGCGCGTTTTGGAATTCGGTGCCGGCACCGGCCAACAAGCGCGATTCTTGCGCGATCGCGGTTTCGACGTTGTAGCAATCGACCTCGCCAGTAGTAATTACGCCAAGGAGCGGCTGTTCCCGGTCCAGGACTATGACGGAGAGCATATCCCAATTGAAGACAAGTCGATTGACGTGATCTTCTCTTCAAATGTCCTTGAGCATGTCGAGAACCCGGGCGCTGTCTTCGCCGAGTTTCGCCGGATTCAGAGATCCGGTGGGTTTGGGCTTCATGTCGTACCAACGCCCGCTTGGCGGTTGTGGACCTTTGCGACTGGGCTGGCCAAGTCGCTTCAGGCGATTGCGACCCTGCCGATTGAGTTGGTGAGAGCTCCGAAAGGGCAAAAACGCAGCGATGTGTTCTATCGCGGGGTTCGCAAAGCTGCGAGCGGCTTCGTTCCGCGGGGCCATGGGACCTCCATTGAGGGTTTGAGCGAACTCTGGACCTTTTCGCGCACCGCGTGGCGGCGCAAGTTCCGAAAATATGGGTTCGAAGTAATTGAAGATCACCCGATGGGTCTTTTCTATACCGGCACTCCCCTGCTCGGGAGCGGGATATCACTCGCGACAAGAAGCCGGCTAAGCCGTTTGCTCGGGAGTGGAGCGCACATGTACAAAGTCATACCGGGTCGAGCCGACGATTGACCGGTCATGCGCGGCCGAACACATATTCATTGCAGCCGAGACCACCACCACAGGTTTTCATTTTCTCAAGCTGGAAACCGAGCTGGTGATAAAAGTCGAAGATTTCCTCGGGTCGGGCTACTTCGAAAGGATAGCCGCCAACCCAATCGACGACGTCGCGCCATGGGTCCATTCCACGGCTGCTCCATCTCGAATAGTTCTGCCATGAGCGAGTAGGCCGCGCTTCTAGCATGTCTCTGATTATTGTCGGTCCCCACAAGCGAGCGAATGCAGCAAACAACACGGCCCATTTCACAGGACCTGGAGAGCTAACATAGGCCCGCTTAATCCGCCTCCAGCGACGACTTGCGCGGCCTTGATCGTTGTAGATTGCAATGAACAAATGGCCTCGCTGACCTACAGAATCCGCAACATTTGCAAGCGCGTGCCACATAGCGCCGGTGTGGTGGAGCACCCCCCAAGAATACACGACGTCGAACTTGCCCAAGCTTGCAATATACTCCGAATCAAGCGCTGAGCCCTCCCCCACGCGCCACCCGCGATCATCGGGGAAATACCGCCGCTTGAGCTCAGCGGTACACGCGACGCTCCGCGGATCATAGTCAAACGATGTGACTTCAGCACCCATGCGCCGGGCCGCTAGACTAAACAGCCCACTTCCCGAACCAACGTCTAAGAAAGTTTTGCCATCCAGGCTGTCCACCCCGAGCATTTCCATAAGTGACCGCTCGGCGCTTCGGATACGCTCGTCATCTAAAATGTCTAGGAAGCGTCCCCAATTCTCGCCAAAACGAAATCGCCCACCGGCGCTAACTTCTTCTTCCCAGCTCATAGGGTTGTTCATCAAAGTCCCGCATCTCTCGCACCCAGAGAAGGATAGTGCGCGTGAATTCGTGCGTTCCGAGACCGGACCACCTCCGATATTGAAAATATGCCGCAGTGGTTTCGGCTCATCTATGGGCGGACTCTAAGGGTGACGCCCCGGAAATGGAAGTCATTTGGACCGTCTTCTCGTTCCGATGGCCAGCAGTACTGAAGTCATAAAATACATTCCGGCAGTTGCTATCATAATGCCGGACAATCCAAATAGTGGCACGAGAAGCATGTTCAAAGCGACTTTGAACACCAAAGCGCAGCCGTTGATCATTAGAATTGCGCGAAACTGTGCGGTAGCGGCATACCATTGAACGAGTGCAATCCCGGCGAAATAAAGCGGCAACTGCAGCAATGCGAAGCGCAACACATGGACGACTTCTGCCGATGCTGCAGGGGTGAACGCTCCTCGTTGGAGCAGCAGCCGTACAAGATCAGGCGCCGCCATCCAGAGGATGGCCGAAGAGAGTGCGGCGGCGCCGAACAGTAAAGCGGACCATTGAATCGCGTGGCGCCGGCTAAGTTGGGGATCGCCATCCTCGACGCTGGCCGACAGCACCGGCAAAAGCGCTCGGCCCACGATGATGGTGCCCAGTCCGCTAAACAAGGTCACGATCCGGTTGGTGTAGGCGAGCGTTGCGACGGCCCCCTCTCCGATCGGGGCCGCGAACGCTTGGTCGATAGGGAGGGACGCTGTGATCAGCAGTTGGCCGGTTGTCATCAGCAGGATCGAGCCATAGAGCGATGACCACTCCGCTGATCGATGGTTAAGCCGTGCTGCTCCAAGTGGTGAATCACCCTTGCGTACCAACGCGACGAGGACGATCACTTGGAGCAGGTAGCCAATCAAGGTGCCTGCGGTCAGCGACCGTGCACCCGTAAAGACGACGGGACTGATCACGAACAGCGCGATGACAAGCGCAGGTACGGCTTCTGTCACGCTGAAGCCGTAGCGCTCGCGGGCTTGCAAACGGGCGGATAAATACGCGGAAATTAGAATAAACAGCGCAATAGGCGCCATTTGAGCCGACATCGACGCCGTGAGTTCAAGCGTGCCCAGGTCCGAGTGAGATGCGAGCAGCTTGGACGCGGCGGGCGCTGCAAACCACGTCACGGCCGCAACCGCGACGCTAAGGAGCAATACCGAACCATTGAGTTCAGCGATGAACCCGTTTCGGCGTTCGCCCCTTCTTTGTACTCCCACCAGTCGTGGCACCAGGACAACGGCCATCACCCCGGCGAGCATCGTCGGAAGCCACGTCGTTGCGGTTAGTGCCAGCGCATAGGCGTCTGCGGTGCCACTGACGCCAAAGCGCCAAGCGATCACTATTTCTCGCGCGGCGACGAAGACTTTAGCCACAAGCGTCAGTACGCCAATCAGCAACGCGCCCTTTGCGATCCGCTTGTGATAGGAGTGTACCGACGAAAGGCGAGCGAGGAGCGGTTCGATCACATCGCCCCCACTTGGCTCTGGAATCCGTGCATTAGCGCACCAACGCCGCGGCTGGACTTATCTGATGTTTGTTCGTGGCATCGCTCTGCGCCTCAAGCCAGCTTTGAAACATTAGCACTCCCCAAAGCCGGTATTGCTCGTCTACACGCCCGCTTAGGTGAGCTTCCCAAGCGCGCCTGATCGGCTCAGGCCGAAAGTATCCCTCGCGCCGAAGCCGATGCTCATCGAGCAACGCCTCTGCCCAGTCGCGTAGGGGTCCACGTAACCAACTGTTGAGTGGCACGCCGAAACCCATTTTAGCCCGGTCGACCAAAGTGCGTGGCACGTGCCGGTATAGCAGCTGGCGCAAGATCCACTTGGTTTCGTTCCCACGGATCTTGAGCTGGAGCGGCAGACGCCAAGCGAATGAAACCACACGATGGTCGAGGAAGGGAACGCGCGTCTCGAGCGATTCCGCCATTGCTGCACGGTCGACTTTGGTCAGAATATCGTCAGGGAGGTAGCCCAACATGTCGAGGGCCATCATGCGCTCAATCGCATTCAAACCCCGCAACTCCCCTGTTGCGCCAGTCGCGCTGGACGGCGGCTCTGTCGCACCAATCACCACCGAAGCTGGATCGCGCCAGAGCGAAATCATACCCTCGTAAAGCTCGGCGGCAGACCGGCTTGAAAGCAGCGGAGCACCCTTGTGAACCTTGTCGCCGAGACGATCGAACTGCATGATTTTTGGAAGTACTCCGGCCGCGGCCTGACCAACTTTTGTCCAAGTGGAAGGTGGCACCGCGGTCATCGCACGGGCGGCGGCCGCGCGAAGGGGACGTGGAATTCCAGCAATCTTATCCCATAGGCCGGCCGTGATAAGGTACCGCGTGTAACCACCGAACAATTCGTCTCCGCCGTCCCCCGAAAGCGCGACGGTCACGTGCTGACGCGCGAGAGCGCTGATCAGGTAGGTCGGAATTTGTGAAGCGTCTGCAAACGGCTCGTCATAAATGTGGGGCAAACGCGGAATGACCGCTCTCGCCTCCGCCGAAGTTACATATAGCTCCGTATGCTCTGTGCCGAGGTGGCGAGCGACGGCCTTTGCCTGCTCCGCTTCATTATAGCCTTTTTCGTGAAAGCCTATCGTGAAGGTTTTCACCGGCCGCGAGGAAAGCTTCTGCATCAGCGCAACCACCGTGGACGAATCGATACCCCCCGACAAGAAAGCGCCCAAAGGAACGTCGGCGACCATCTGCTTCGAGATCGCGGCCTGGAGATGTTCTTCTAGCTCATTGATCGCCGCGTCCGCTGATAGCGCAAGCGGGACGGCGATGCCGGCTTCAGCAACTTCGGCTCCTGACCAATACTTTTCAACAATCGGCTCAGTGGCACCCGGGCCAAGCGTCACGAACGAGGCCGGCGGCAGCTTCGCAATCCCAAGATAGATGGAGAATGGCGCCGGGATGTAATTGTACCGCAGCAGCAAAGTTAGCGCCTGCCGGTCGATCTCGGCTTGAAAGTCAGGGTGCTGAGCGAGGGCCTTCAGCTCCGACCCAAATAGGTACGGCCCCTGCGGTCGTTGTCGTCCATAGTAGAGCGGCTTCTCTCCGAGGCGGTCGCGCGCCAGTGTTAATGTCTTCTCTTGCTTGTCCCAGAGCGCCAAGGCGAACATGCCCGTTGCGCGCTGGAGGCTTTCGCAAATGCCCCAGGTTTCGATGGCAGCGAGCAGCGATTCCGTGTCGGATTGCCCGCGCCAGTTGTAGCCCAGCCCTGCATCATTGAGCTCACCCCGAAGCTCCTGATGATTATAGACCTCACCATTGAAAATGATGACGAAGCGCCCGCTCGGCGAATGCATGGGCTGGTATCCCGCGGGCGAAAGGTCGATGATCGAGAGCCGGTCGAAGGCGAAACCGACGCAGCTGTTCTCGTCCATCCAAATATCCGACTGATCTGGACCCCGGTGTCGCAAGCTGTCGTTCATGCGCCCGAGAGTTGCGGCGGCTTCCTCCGCGCTCGACCAGCGACCGCCCAAAAACCCCGCTATTCCGCACATGGCTTAGACCAAGGTGCCATTAATTTGCTTTCCTGCGGCCGACCGCGATCCAATAGGGCGGCGCTTCTCTGAACTGAATATTAGTAAGGCCCGAACGCTCCATCATCGCTTCGATTTCGGATCGCAGGAAACGCTGCTCCAACCTGGTTCCGAACCGGTCGAGCGCGTCCGTTCGCATAGTATAGTATCCGTAGCTTCGATAATGGCTGAGCGGCCAATTTGAAACGCTGGCACCGAGTTTCTCGGCAATGCGGGCCAACCTAGAAATTGGAAAATAAACTCCCGCGGCGATGGTCTCCGCGACTAATCGCCTCAGGCCAAATGGAAGGCGCGAAACAACATGCCGGCCTAGTTCGCTCGCTTTCCACAAAGCCGCGTACCACATAGGACGATCATCAAAGCGATAGTAAAGATAGACCAGAAATGGCGCCCCGCGGCGCAGCTTCGAAACGCAATTTCGCAGCGCAAGCTCGGTGTCGGGGACATGGTGGAGAACGCCGAGGGAATAACCGAAATCCTGACTCTCGTCGGACATGGGCATGTCATGCGCCGCGGCGAGATGGAATTCGACGTTCGGCAACCCGCCTAAGCGCCGACGACTGACGTCGAGCGCCTTACTCGATGGGTCGATGCAGTGCAGCTTGGCGACGTGAGGCGCCAAGAGGGCGGCCCAGCGGCCGGATCCGCATCCAAGGTCGAAACCTTCCCCCTCGCTCAACTCATGCAATGGGAACAATTCGAAGTACTCCTCGAACATCCTACGGTGTTCGGCAGGATCAAGCGGTTCCTGAGTGAACGCGTTCCATTCTTCGCCAAACCCATCGATGGTCGCGACATCGACATTTGAACCTACGATCATATGCGGGACCTGAGAAAAGATGACAGATGCGATTGTGGCGCAACATCCCGCAACAGCTCCTCCCACTTGTCGGTGATGCCATCGAGAGAATAGTCGACAACAGAATCCACGGCTGCAGTGCCCATCGCACGCCGCTTTTCTGGCGAACTCATCAGCTCATCGAGCGCAGCAGCCAGCCCCGATATCCGATCGCGATCAGAAACCAAAATCCCATTGATCCCTGTCTCGATCAACCGATTAGTTCCTGGGCAATCCGCGAAGCCGATCACGGGAAGCCCATGGGCCAGCGCCTCGGCCAGACAGTTCGGAAAGCCTTCATACAATGAAGGAAGAGCGAACAGTTGCGCAGTTTGGTACTCCATTTCCACTGAAGCGGTAGCGCCGACCAAGTGGACGTGCGGTTCGATGCTGAGCTCTTTGATAAGCCTCATCAGGCGAGAACGAAGTGCGCCCTCGCCAACGATTCTGAGTCGCCAGCCCGGGTGTTGGGGAAACACCGTCGCAAATGCTCGGATAAGGGCTTCGTGGTTCTTCTCCGAACGGAGGCCACCGACACAGAGCAAAGTCTTGCTCGCTCCGCCGGTCGGATCTGCAAGAGTGTGAGCAATCGCGACAGGATTTGGAATGACCGTCATGCGTTTACGAATGAATCTCGGGAAGCCCTGGCGCACGCCATCACCATTCACCGTCATTCCGGCGAGAAACGGCTGCGCAACTATAAGCATCGCTAGGTCAAACCGATTCAATCGATAATATTGGTAAGCGGTACGCTCGCTACCAATCACGGGAACGCGCGTGCCGAGCAGAGCCAATCCCAGAATTGTGTATGAACTGTGCATGAAACCGACCACGACGTCTGGTGACACTTCATCAACTACGGTCTTGATCCGCTTCAAACGAGCAGCAGTTGTGAAAGGGCCGGACTTTGCATTGGTTTTCCCAATTCCCACCCGTATCCTGCAGACGCTTGGACCAACCCGATAGAAGTCCTCAGTGCCCGGCTTATCAAAGGTCAGCACCGAGACCTCGTGCCCCCTATCCGCGAGCGCGCTGCTCACTTTGGTGAGGATGCGCTCAGCGCCGCCACCCGGGCCGGCGGCAAGCGCCTTAATTCCAAACAGGATTCTCATCGGTTAGCTAGCAAACGGAAGCATACGATACGGTAGGTACGGACCCTTGTTTACCGCAAAATTCAAAAAGACAAACAATTGCAAAGCAAGATATGTAAGAATTACAAAAGTGATAATGAACCTTACGGGCGGGTCTCGGAAAATCGACGGCAGCCAGGACAAGACGTAAATCTGCAGAGGGAATAGATACAGGACCAAGCGATCTAGAGCAGTTGTTGAACTCAAGAACAAGAAAATAGCAAAGCTCCCGATGGCAGCTAGGGACATGTTGCGCCAAAGAATCAGTTCTTTGGGAGGTGCGATAAAACGATTCCTAATCGCAAGATAGATCGCCGCTGGAAGCGCCCCCATTCCGAGCCGGAACAAGATTCCAGCAGATTGAACATTTGAGCGAGATAGGTATTGGTCGGAATACCTGATAAAGGTTGAGTTTAATTGATAGTACGCGCCGATTACGA
>Ga0307408_100002536_pt1 | contig 12769 bp, 7 predicted proteins | sample 322Cmetagenome_FD_202116 | JGI IMG/M metagenome (GOLD analysis project Ga0307408, IMG submission 202116) | Maize rhizosphere microbial communities from greenhouse at UC Davis, California, United States - 322HYB-C-3 | ecosystem: Host-associated > Plants > Roots > Rhizosphere > Soil | place: USA... | reverse complement strand
ACATTCGTTAAGGGCTGTTGATGCACAGGATATCATTTCTACATTCAATAACGGTCCGCGAAATATACCTTTTCATTTGCATGCAGCAGAACAGTTAAAGGAAGTTGAAGACTGCGTGGCTTATTTAAAACAACGACCTGTTGAATGGCTGCTGAATAATTTACCGGTGGATTCGCGCGTTCACATTGTTCATTGCACGCATTTGAATGATAATGAAGTAAAACGTCTTGCTGAAAGTAAAGCACATGTCGTGCTCTGCCCCGGTACAGAAGGTAATTTAGGTGATGGTATCTTTCGACTCACCGAGTATGCTGCACATGAAGGCTCGTGGTCTATCGGTACCGATAGCCACATTAGTCTTAATCCGCTGGAAGATCTTCGCTGGCTTGATTATGCACAGCGCTTTACCACGCACAAGCGAAATACATTTGATGACGGCGCGCGCGTGTTAATTCAGAAGACACTTCGTTCCGGCCGGGCCGCCATGGGTAATCTCAATCAAAAATACTTTAGCATTGGTGAGCAGTTTGATGCCGCTATATATAATGCAAAGTCACCATTACTGGCACAGGCGTCTATAGCAGATATACTTTCTGCTATTTTATATACTTCTGATTCAAGCGACCTCCTCGGAACTATCGTAGACGGAAAGTGGATTGTAAAAAATCAGATGCATTTACGATCAGAGAAAATTACTGCAGGTTTCTTGTCTACACTTAAACGCCTTCAGACATAGGAGACTTCGCCTACGATCAGACTGAATTTACTTTCTTCTATATATACCTGAGGGAATTTGAATCAGTTGTGTTCTTTCTGATAGTGTTCGCGCAGAATATCTCCGGCAAAGTCATTGGTAAGATCGCGCACAACGGAGTGAATATGGTTCGCATTATTCTGCGTGTTGTCATATTCAATTAATAACATCGGCCCCTGTATGCGATAGTAGTGTCCGGAGCCTGGCTTTAAAGCACCCGCCCAGGCAAAGCTTAATTTATCCACACCTGCCTTTTTAATTTTATCCATGAGCTTGTCTGCAAAACCAAATTCGTAATTCTTTATATAGGTATTCAACAACTTTATAAAGAGTTGCTGTTGTTCCGGTTTCATATCTTTATACAGTATACCCTGCGGTGATATAGGTTCCGCTTGTTGTTTGTTATAGGATACAATTTCAGAGAGTGCTGTTTCAGAAAATCTTGCCTTTGCGAGTTGTTGTTCGCTAAAAGAATTAATCAGTTCGAAGCCAAGATCCATCTCGTCTTTCAACGTTTTCTTGCCACGTTCATTTCCGGAAGGAACTATAGCCGGATTACTTCCCCAAAAAGAAGGTGTTGCCGATTCAATGATGCCTTTCGCGGTAGAGAAGTTAAGTGATAGGTGATGCCCTTCGAGGCGCCATCCCCAAAGTTTATCAGGCGCAGGCGTTCCGAATATAGTGAAGTAGTAATTAAGCGGATCGCGATAGGAATCATTCTCTCCACGACCTTCTACCTGTTGAAGAATTTTTTCGAGCGCCAATATACCGGTTGCCTTTTGATAGCCCTGATCGCTTAATGATGCTTTCAACAACGCGAAGGCTACTGTTCGCTGCTTTTCATTGAGGTCATGTAGTGATATACCGTTCCGGTCTTTCGGAACAAAATGCCAATTAAGTCGCTCACGATCGGCCCAATTATATTGTACTTTACTCTTTAAGGTTGGCGATAAGGTTGATAGAAAATCATTTGCCCGTTGCGTAACATCAACAGACTGCGCCTGCAGGACAGTACTATAGAATAGCAATGCACACAATAACTTTTTCATAGATGAAAGTTATTGAATAATAAGAATAAAACTCTCCTGTTCGGGTTAGCGTTGGTAGGTTACAACGTGGTGTTTATACGGAATCAGAATCCATCGTCTTCTTTCTTCGGTGCTTCTTCTTTTGCTTCTTCTTTCTTCTTCGCTGCAGAAGAACCTTCGCTCAGGCTATACGGAATATCAATTCCATAATATTGCTGGCGGAAGCGATTGATGAACGTAAGGGTTTCATCATCACTGCCTGGTATAAATGCAACCTCGCCAACTTTTGCTTTACCGGCATTGCTCTTCTTGGCGATAATGGTATTGAAGTCGCCATTGGATGAATGAACCATTAAACGATTGTCTTCAAAACCGAAATAATACCAAGCCTCAGGCGAAGCTTTTATGAACACGTGAAATACGGGAGCACCATCTTCTGTTTTCTTCACTTCCATAAAACCTTCAAATGCACCATTGATGTCCTGGCGACCTATATTTGACATGCCCAATGTGCCTTCGCTATAGAATGCTTTTTGTTTCTGCGACCACTTGAGGTTTACGTTCGAGAAAACCAATGGCTTGGCAAGCGGAGTCAATGTTCCTAACGAAACATATCCCTGCAGACTTTTCTGCTCGTAATCTTTCGCCATGCGTTCGCCTACGATGTCGGCTATTTTATAAAGCAATTCGGTTTGATCGCCGAGGCCTTCATCTGCACCTTCATTTTTGATCACATCCTGTATCTGCCGCGCCATCAAGTCAAACGCAGTAACAGGTACATTAGAGTCTACCATAATGAAAGAGTTCATCCGGATATCGTTGTTGGTCATATTACCCTGACCGATAGCCGTAGAGGTAATATTAAAATCTTTGGAGCCACTGAATAATTTTACAGGACCTTCGAAACGCACCTGTAACGTTTCATCATTGTATGCGAATACTTTTCCGGAGAGAGAATTTCCGGCAGCTTTTGTAAGACTTTCAATTTTAAACTCTTGTGTTGCTGTGTCGTAATGCAGCGAGCCACTTGGTTCAAAAAAGTTTTCGTCATCCTCCATCTTCTTTTCGTTGACGAATGTTATATATAGCTCGTTGTCAGTAGAGAAATGTAAACCTGCATTTACGCGGGTTCCTCCTTCTGTTACAGCATTGTCAAAGTCTATATTAACATCGGTTTCGTCACCGGTTTGTGTATACTGTATCCACGTATTATAGTTTTTAATCTTACGGATATCAAGTTTCACAAAACCATTAAGTTGCAGCGCAGGGCGCGTAGCGTACATCATCATGTCGCCTTTATAGTACATACCTGCTCCGAGTACCAGTTTTTCTTTATCCGTAACAGAACCGGTAGCAACAGTCTGTTGTGTGGCCACTGTGTTTTTCTTTTTGCGCGATTTCTCTTCCTGTGCTATATCTTCCAAATGGAAATCTGTCATTTTAATCGCGAATGTATCCTGCAGGAAGTTTACATACTGATACGTAGCATAACCGCTGAACTGCTTACGCGAAATAATATCCACCACACCTTCCGTAAGTCGGTGATATGCATTTAATGTATCGAGAATGATCGTAGTATTTTTGAGTGTACCGATTTTGGCATTTTCAAGGATCAACACTTCATTATTTTCAGGAGTAATCTTGGCGTCTGCAACAATGATATAGGGTATACCACTTACCTTCAGTTCCTGCGTTTTTAAATTATACTCTGCCTTTTCGGCCAGGAAGTTTAATGAGTCGAGTTCTTTACGAGTGGTGTAGAAGTATGAATCTTCCAGTGGCGTGTTCGGATCTTTACTCATGGTGATCTTCTCAGCCTTCAAGTCCCAGCGCATTTCGGGTATAGATGTTTTGAACTGTGCATACGGGAATTCGATCGCTGCTATACCCGCTACTTCCGGACTAATATCTGCATAGTTTTCTTTCAGGTTAAACTTCATACGAACATCTACACCATACAACAGAGGCTTGTTTGGATCTTCTGATTTTACTTTAAAGCGAGCATGCCGTGCGCTGAAATCATTGGCTGTAAAATTCATACTGCGTGATATCAACTCACTACCTCGCGTTTCAAGTTTCCCCATACCGGCAACACCTTCTTTTGAAATGGTAAGTGTTCCCTGCATCTGTGCCGTTGAATCATAGAAGTTGAAAGGAGCTTTCATGTTCTTGATTCGCATTTTGTCTTGCTTCGGATACCACTTCATTTCGAAGTCAGGTAATGAAGCCTGCGGAAACATAACTGAGCCAAATTGCTTCTCCGCTATCGAAGCACGATTTCCGCGTGTGATCACCGAGTCTGGATAGAAAACAAAATCGTATGACCGTACCGTTGCTGCGAGGTAATCAATCTGACCAGCACCACGAAGTCCGTGGTTATCCATGTTCAGTCCTCCTCGCATTTTAGCTTCACCATTATATAGTTGATAGCCTGCTTTCGGAATGACGTGTTCAAAACCAAGTGACTTATCGGGTTTGGAGTGAAGCTTCTCCTTGAAGTTGGGGAACATACCACTCGATACAAATGTACCATCGAAGTTAATCGAGGCAGGATCTGCATCGTTCAAGCTATCCAGTTTGAAGGGAGGTACTACAAAGAACATCGATCGATCGTATACGCCACCGAGTACTTCCTGCCTGTCGAAATAAATTACACCACCACCGCTGGCATCGAGCCTCGGAAAATTTGGTATCTTTTTCTTTCCTGATTTGTTACCGGCTTTACTAATGAAGAGCGTACCTGACTTCTGACTTGTACTGGCAAGGCCACCAACTGCAGCTGCTGCAGAATCTGCCCCCACCATGTTGTTATTCAGTTTTCTGCGTATACTTTGTCCTTTCGCATTTTTTTCTGTCACATAAAAGTTAATCGAATCGATGCGCGTCAGGTTTATATAGAAGCTGTCGTATTTTAGAGTAAAGCCTTTACCACTTATTTCGAAGTTACCGGCATTGATCGTTCCATCGAATTTAATATCACGATTCTTGAGCAGTGTGATAACATTACTATCTGGTTTGATGCGAACGTTAAGCGAATCACTCACTTTGAATTCATCCACACCGCGCACCGTCATATAGCCTTTGCTGAAATTAACGGAAGCGTTAGCAGTGCTATCAATAACCGAGTGAATCTTCAGGTTATCATAATCCATTTCTCCCAGATGAGCTTTATAGATTACAATCGCTTTTTCTTTTACATGCACTATATCTGTTTTGGGATTATAGGTTAGTAAACCCTTCTCGTTCAAAAAGTCTATAGCGGCTTTAATGTCTCTTACTTCCTTACCCGAAAACTGCACGAGATCGCCCGAATAAAAATCGCGTGTCTTGTTTTTCATACAATACCTCACAACCAAAGCGAGCGGATGGAAAGAGAAGCCTTCACCTTTCAGTAATCTGAAATCTTCCGGATCATAATAATCAACCGATTCAATTATCATCGGTATAGTATTTCTTCCTCCATCAGTGCGCATATCCAGACTATCAGAAAATAGATTCCAAAGGATAACATCGGTTGAAAAATCTACATTGAAGAAAGTTGATGAATATGGTGTGTGCATCAACAAACCTCTTTCTTTCTGCACATATAACTTCTGAAGACTGTCTTTGCCAAACGTATAGCGCATGCGCACAGCAGGGTGTGTAATGGAATCACCTTTATCAATAAGCGTGATGCGCGCTTTTCGGGAGAATATAGTTGAGTCAGAGAATTCAAAGTCGGGTGATAAAGCTTTGATCTTTTGTTCTCCGTTATGATAAACCTCCACGGTTGATGGATTTCCACCAACAGAACTTCCTGTTATTTTTCTGCCGGTGAGTGTAAAGCCTCCATAGTATTTTACATTTTCATCGCCTATACCTTGTATCGGCAATGTACTTTGAAAGGATTTGAATCGAGGATACGTTGATGCTGCTGAATCTTTACGCGTCTGCGATTTGAATTCGAACGTTCCTGGAATCAGACCTGGAGTTTTGCCGGTATAATTAAGTTTAACAAGGTCAGCTTTGAGTTCTGCTTTATTTGCTTTGAAATTATAGTCGGTAAAATTACAGTATACACTATCCGGACTGAGCAGTGCTGCAGACCAATCGAACGTACCATCTTTACCAACAAAAGTGTTATCGCGCAGTGATAGCGAGCCTTTTGTGTTTTTCAGAAAAGCGGAGTCGTACTTCGTTACAAAATTCAGTGTGAGTCGGTCGAACCGTATCACCGGACCTTCAACAACAGGTTGAGGCGGAGGATTCATCCAGAGTGGTGTCTCTGTAAAAATTGAATCAACAGGCTGGTCGTTGTAATCATTCGCTGGTGTTGACGCTGTATTATCTTGCTGATCTGTAGCTGGTATTGATGTGGTGTCATTCATATCGAATGACGCTGTAGGAGCTATATAATCAAAAGTATAGTCATCATCTTTCACATATAGTCTGAATGATTTTTCATAATGCAGTGCATGATGCTCGAAGAATGTGCGACTTCCCTGCATGAAATTGAGGATACGCGGATTCGTTTCATTGTCGATCACCTTTCCCGTCACCGTTAGGAAACCGGATAGTTTGGATGCATCAGCACGTTCAACCGTTATGGCATTGGCAATGGCTCCGAAGTAATTAATGAGTGCAGGCTTCAGCGGAAGTTTTTTCTTCTTCATCTTCCGCAGTTGCTGCTGTATAATTAATTGCTGATCTGCACCGAGGCTTGACCATGCGGACGCAAAACTGGTACCCACGACTGTTGCATCAACGTTCCGGGTATTTTCCAAAACAATTCTTACGCTGTCAGGAAAATTAAGCGGAATGGTGGAAGTCTGAGATTTCTTTTGAGCCGACACCATGAGAGCCGGAAGAAAAGAAAGTAGGAAAAAATATGTTCTAACCTGCTTCACAAAAAACTAAACCCTGAAATTCGTAAATATTGATTAAATAAACTAAGGCTTGCAGAAGCTAAACGCTTAACGACATGTTACCGTACGAAAGATGCTTAATTTTTCCACCGATTGATAAAGTACAATACCAATGAGATAATGATGCTGAGTAGTATACTTGTGACAACCGGAAAATAAAAGCTGAAATTCTCCCGTTCAATACGAATATCACCTGGCAGCTTTCCGAGGTGTGGTATCTTGCTGCTATAGGATACAAGTATACCGGCCACAATGAAAATTATACCGATTATGATAAGCATTTTGCCCATAGGTTCTTTATTCTTGCCGAAATTTAGCACGAATTAAAACTGCTTGCATCAGCACTTTGCTGAATCATTGTAAATGTCAAAAGGAAAATTATATCTCATTCCGGCTGTAATAGCTGAAGAAACGCAGCACGCTGTTATTCCTCCACATATCCGGGAGGCACTTCCTTCCATTCAACATTTTTTAGCGGAAGATGTACGAACTGCCAGGCGATACCTGAGCAGCTTGAAAGTATATCCGTCTATTGAGCCGTTGAAGTTTGAAGTCCTTAATAAAGATACAAAGCCTGAAAGCCTCAAAACTTTTTTTGAACCCGTGCAGGAAGGAATGAATCTCGGTGTGATTTCCGAATCGGGTTGTCCTGGTGTGGCAGATCCCGGAGCACTGGCGGTAAAGTATGCGCATGAAAACGACATCCTGGTTGTACCGCTCGTAGGACCATCATCGCTGTTGCTCGCATTAATGGCTTCCGGATTAAACGGACAACGATTTGCATTTCATGGATATATACCGATTGATGGTAAAGATGCAGCTGCCGTGATCAAAACACTGGAGAAAGAATCACAATCCAAAAATCAAACACAGATCTTTATAGAAACACCATACCGTAATAATTCTATTGTGACAGGGCTTCTTAAAAATCTCCACGACAACACGCTGCTTTGTATAGCTGTAAACATCACCGGCAAGGATGAGCAGATAAAAACGCTTCCTGTTAAAAAATGGAAAACACTAAAGACAGAGTTTCCCAAGAGCCCTGCCGTTTTTATGTTTCTCGCTGTGTGAGCTTTATAGAGTTTTTGTTTTACACTTTTCAATCTAAATTTGACGCTGCAAAATTGTACTAACATTAAAATAATTTCATATGCCTTATCTATTCACCTCTGAGTCGGTATCCGAAGGCCATCCCGACAAAGTCGCTGACCAAATCTCTGATGCTCTTATCGATTACTTCCTGGCCTACGATCCATCTTCTAAAGTTGCATGTGAAACACTTGTTACTACCGGACAAGTTGTACTTGCTGGTGAGGTGAAATCTGAAGCTTACCTGGATGTGCAAGACATAGCACGCGAAGTAATCCGCAAGATCGGCTATACCAAGAGCGAGTATATGTTTGAAGCCAATTCGTGTGGTATACTATCAGCCATTCACGAACAATCACCTGATATTAACCAGGGCGTTGTGCGCAGGAAGAAAGAAGATCAGGGCGCTGGCGACCAGGGTATGATGTTTGGTTACGCTACGAATGAAACCGACAATTATATGCCGCTTCCATTGGAACTCGCGCATTTGTTGCTTCGCGAACTTTCTACTATTCGCAAAGAAGGTAAAGTAATGACATACCTGCGTCCGGATGCAAAATCGCAGGTTACAATAGAATATAGCGATGACAATATACCTCAGCGCATTGATACGATTGTAGTATCTACACAGCACGATGATTTCGATAAAGATGCCAAGATGCTCAAGAAGATCGAAGACGATATCATCAACATTGTTATCCCACGCATCACTAAAAAACTTCCGAAGCGTGTTCAGAAGCTTTTCGGAAGCGACATCAAATATCATATTAACCCTACTGGTAAATTTGTTATCGGTGGACCACACGGAGATACAGGCTTAACAGGCCGCAAAATTATAGTTGATACCTATGGTGGAAAAGGTGCTCACGGTGGTGGCGCATTCTCTGGCAAAGATCCTTCAAAGGTAGATCGCTCGGCTGCTTATGCTACACGCCACATTGCTAAAAACCTGGTGGCTGCTGGTCTTTGTGATGAAGTACTAGTGCAGGTTGCATACGCAATTGGTGTTGCCCAGCCGGTTGGTTTATATGTAAATACCTATGGCACATCTAAAGTAAAAGAAAGTGATGGCGAGATCGCAAAGCGTGTTGCCAAGATCTTCGACATGCGTCCTTACTTTATCGAACAACGTTTTAGCCTCCGCACTCCTATATATGCAGAAACAGCTGCTTATGGACACATGGGTCGAGAATCAAAAGTTGTTGAGAAGATCTTCAACAAAGGCAAAGCATCAGAGAAGAAAGTAAAAGTTGAATTGTTTCCCTGGGAAAAACTTGATCATGTTGACCAAGTGAAAAAAGCATTCAAACTTGCTTGATGCATTTCATAAAACATTGATAAAACAAAAGGCGGTGAGAAATCATCGCCTTTCGTTTTTTCTAATCCTTTTTAAGATGCCGGGTCTTCCAGCGATTATGCGACCATAACCACCCGGACGGATTCTCATAAATTATTTTCTCAACGGCCTTGATATAGTTTTCAATCAAAGTGAAGTCGTCTTTGGTATGGGGTGGCTCGGCTATATTTACAAAGGATGCTTCATAATAGCCGCGTTTGATCTTACGTACCTGTGCATATACCACCGGGTATTGCGTAAGCACTGCAATTTGATGCGCACCCAGAAAAAACACTGTATCCTGATTGAGAAAGCGGGTTTGATATTTCTTATCTTTTTTTAATCCGGGATATTGATCGCTTACAATTGCTATACCTCTGAGTATATTTTTTCGCTTGATGAGCTCACGCGCAACATCCGATCGTTTTATAGGATGCGCCCCAAACCGTGTACGACCTAGTAACGAGAAGCGATTAAAAAACTCGCTGCTCTGTTGTTGGTATACAAAATCTACCGGCACCGGCAGATTAAAATTACCGGAAGAAAGCAACCACTCCCAGTTAAACTGATGCGATGATAAAATGAGAACGGATTGATTTTGCTGTTTATACTTTTCAATAACACTTACATCTTTAAAAAGCATTCGCCTGGCAAGTTCTTCTTTCGGCATAGAATAGAGTTTTAATGTCTCTACACCGTAATCGCACAGATTTATATAGAATTGCTTTTCAATTTTCTTCAGTTCCTGTTCAGTTTTATCCGGAAATGAATTCCGCAGATTTTTCTGAACCATTTTTCTCCGGTAGCCTGCAACATGGTAGGTTATAAAGAAAAGAAAATCAGAAATAGCGTACAGTACACCGAAAGGTAATCGCGATAGTAAACTGATTACAAACATTGAAAATAAAGTTCTCGTGGCAAGTTAAGAATTTAGATTTCAGTAATTAACCCTTCACAATATCAACGGACTGTAGTTGCTGTTCCATTATCCTATACTTATTTTTTATTTTGCAGCATGAAAAATAAGGTTGTCATCATTACCGGAGGATCTTCCGGTATCGGAAAAGCAATGGCTGAAAAATTTGGTCGCGAGGGTTCCAAGATTCTTATCACCGGGCGAAACAAAGAAGAGCTTGCCAAAGCAACGGAAGAGCTTCGTCAGAAAGGAATCATCATTCAATCATTTCAGGCTGATGTTAGTATAGAGGATGACAACCGTAAGATGGCAGAGGAAGCTATAAAACATTTTGGAACTATAGATATATTGATCAACAACGCTGGTATTTCCATGCGTGCACTTTTCTCGGAAGTTGATATAACTGTTGTGAAAAAAGTAATGGATATAAATTTCTACGGCGTGCTATATGCTACAAAATATTGCCTCCCGGAGATTACAAAAAACAAAGGTTCGATTGTAGGTATATCTTCTATTGCAGGCTTTCGTGGTTTACCGGGTCGAACCGGATACTCTGCTTCTAAGTTTGCGCTGAATGGATTTTTAGAAGTTTTGCGCACTGAGCTTTTAAAAACAGGGGTACACGTGTTAACGGCTTGCCCGGGATTTACCGCTTCTAACATTCGTAAACGCTCGCTCACAAAAGATGGAAGTCAGCAGGGAGAATCGCCACGACAGGAAGAAAAAATGATGACGGCTGAAGAATGTGCCAAACATATATACAACGCTACGGCTAAACGCAAACGTACCCTGGTCTTAACGACACAGGGTAAGCTTGCAGTATTTTTAAATAAATGGTTGCCCGGACTGGCCGACAAAATGGTTTACAACGTAATGGCCAAGGAGGCAAATGCTCCCGTTGGTAAATAGTCTTTATGTTTTGCTCATAAAAACAAGCTTTGTGTTATCTGCTTTATTGATGTTACGGTAAAAATCAGTAAGCTCTTTATAAGTCTCTGCCGGGTATTCACCTTTGTTCATTCTTATTCTACGAATGTATAAAAGGCTTCCCTGATCAACCGTAAAAGTTGATTCGTATTCCCCAAAGCGCGATTTTACTTTTGCCGGTTCCGGTAAAAACTCAGGATATATACCTTCGGGCAAGTGGTAGCGAATGGTGTCAAGATCGGTATATGCAGTGCGTAACACTACATTCGTTTTGCGCGATTCCAGTTTTTCAGGAATGTAGGTTGAACGGTTCATCAGGTTAGGCGTCAGAAATATTCTTTTACCGCTTACTGTCGCAAAACGTTTTAATGTAAGATCAATATTAACTACGGCAGCAGGGATCTTGTGTTTGTAATTCGCCATGCTAAAGCTTACAATATCAAAAGCAGGAATCTCGGTATTGTCCTGAACCCATTCTTTCTGATCATCATATTTACCATTGACAATGAAATTAAGATCACCGTTTTCATACTGAAGCCCACGATAGGTAGTTTTAACTTTTGCTTTGGCATCTCCGGTTAATTCCACAAAAACATCGGCTGTGCGTGATTGAATGTTTTGATCTGCAGTATATACCGGGGTTTTAATCAGCTTGCCTCCGTTCTCGGTGATCATTAACGCATAACGACCTCCGGTAAAACTCCCCATATAGCCAAACGGATTTGTCTGGCTTGTACATTCGAGCCACAATGTATCTTTCTTATCCGGCACGGCTACTATAGCATGATTGAATTGTGAGCTTGGAAAATTTATATCTATATCCGGAGAATTTTCACCTGCGCGAATAAGGATATAGTTTGCTTTCACCCCGGCAGCATCAAGCATGGAAACCATGTAGTTTGAAAGTGCCTTGCAATCTCCATAACCATTCTGCTCCACTATAGAGGCAGGAAACGGCTGGTATCCGCCTATACCTAACTGAATGCTCACGTAGCGGGTTTTACTCTGCAGATATTCATATAGTATGCGTACTTTCTCTTCCGTTGTTGTAGCGTTCTTCGTTAGTTCCTGCACTTTTTTCCTGGCGGGCTCCGGCAAAATATTCTTATCCTTATTCAACAACGTTATCCATTTACCGAAATTCTCCCAAGAATCCATTTTACCAGCGTAATCATCAAACTCAAAAGCTTGTGGTGCAGTGGATATATTTGGAATTATTTTATCCTGATCCGGACTCAGTCTTTCAAATTTTGACGGCTTTATATTTTCAAAGCTCCACTCCAGCACTTCTCTTCCATCCAGATTAAATGTTTTCGGTTCCGGAATTTTAAAGAGTTTATAGTGTGGTTTTAATGCCGTTGGGTATACCAGGCTATATTTCGATTTCTGAATGGATATCTCATCGTCTTCGTACAAACTAAAATCCGGAATGAAGAAAAGACATTTTTGTTCTGTCTCATATTCAAACTCAACTGTATAGGGATAGGTGCCCTGCGACAGATCTGCTCTTTTTAAACGGTTGTCGCTATAAAGCGAGAAGCCATCAAAAGCACTCTGATCATATATATCGCTTTGTTTCAATTTTTTGATCACATTTCCGGCAGCATCGTAAGCAACGCCCTTGAATGATTTTACAACATTGAACTTGTCGTAACCAATAACTTCTTTGCCATAATTTTTTGCATTGGAGTTAAGGATTGTAATTACAACACGGTAATATGTGGTAGAGCTGCTAACAGAGTTTATTTCAAATCTCAACTCCTGCTCGCGTATAACTGCATACATACCGGTTTTCATATCTTCCGGTATAGT
>Ga0307408_100002535_pt1 | contig 12775 bp, 12 predicted proteins | sample 322Cmetagenome_FD_202116 | JGI IMG/M metagenome (GOLD analysis project Ga0307408, IMG submission 202116) | Maize rhizosphere microbial communities from greenhouse at UC Davis, California, United States - 322HYB-C-3 | ecosystem: Host-associated > Plants > Roots > Rhizosphere > Soil | place... | reverse complement strand
TCATCTGGTGGTATTCGTTGGGGTTACCGATACCGTAAATCGCCGACACGGTGGCGACGATCACCACGTCGCGCCGTTCCATCAGCGACTTGGTGCACGACAGCCGCATTTGCTCGATGTGCTCGTTGATCGAGGAATCTTTCTCGATGAACAAGTCGCGCTGGGGCACATATGCCTCCGGCTGATAGTAGTCATAGTAGGAGACAAAGTATTCCACCGCGTTTTCAGGGAAAAATTCCCTGAACTCGCTGTACAGCTGGGCCGCCAGCGTCTTGTTCGGTGCGAACACGATGGCCGGCCGTCCGCTGCGCGCGATGACGTTGGCCATGGTGTAGGTCTTGCCGGAACCCGTCACCCCCAGCAACGTCTGGAACGACAAGCCATCCTCGATGCCTTGCACCAAACCGTCGATCGCGGTCGGCTGGTCGCCGGCGGGAGGGAAGGGCTGGTGCAGCTTGTAAGGGGAATCGGGGAAGGTGATGACAGTGGCCGCTGATGCTGCGGATCCATGCAAATCTTGCATAGTGGTGGGACCTCAACTTTTGATAGAATATGCGATTGTTGGCGTGCGAGACCGGATTTTGTTCGGGCGCACACCCTTCTGCAGCGAAACGCTTCCAATTGACTTCAATCTTATCATGACGACTTCTTCCGTTTTCAGCGCCATCGAAATGGCGCCGCGCGACCCCATCCTTGGCATCACCGAGGCCTTCAATGCAGACACCAATCCGGCCAAAATCAACCTGGGCGTGGGTGTCTATTATGACGACAACGGCAAAGTGCCGCTGCTCGCCTGCGTGCAGAAAGCCGAAGCCATTCTGATTGAACAAGCCGCGCCCCGCACCTACCTGCCGATCGAAGGTCTGGCGACCTACGACAAGGCGGTACAAGAGCTGGTATTTGGCGCCGACAGCGCGGTCATTCAAGAGAAGCGCGCGGTCACCGTGCAAGCCATCGGCGGCACCGGCGCCCTGAAAATCGGCGCCGACTTCCTGCAGCGTTTCGCGCCAGGCGCGCAAGTGTACATCTCCGATCCAAGCTGGGAAAACCACCGCGCCCTGTTTGAAAGCGCCGGCTTCAAAGTCAACAACTACACCTACTACGATCCAAGCACCGCCGGCGTGAACTTCGCCGGCATGCTGGCGGACCTGAAAGCCATGCCGTCCGGTTCCGTGGTGCTGCTGCACGCGTGCTGCCACAACCCGACCGGCGCCGACCTGGACGCCGACCAGTGGGGCCAGATCATTGCCGTCATCACCGCCAACGGCCTGATTCCATTCCTGGACATGGCTTACCAGGGCTTCGGCGCGGGTATCGCGGAAGACGGCGCCGTGGTGCGCCGCTTCGCCGACGCCGGCGGCCCGCTGCTGATCTCGAACTCGTTCTCGAAATCGTTCTCGCTGTACGGCGAGCGCGTGGGCGCGCTGTCGGTGGTGGCGTCGTCGGCCGAAGAAGCGGCCCGCCTGCTGTCGCAACTGAAACGCGTGGTGCGCACCAACTACTCGAACCCGCCGGTCCATGGCGGCAAGGTGGTGGCTACCGTGCTGACCACGCCGGAACTGCGCCAGTTGTGGGAAGACGAACTGGCCGCGATGCGCGTGCGTATCAAGGAAATGCGCGGCGCCCTGGTGGCCAAGCTGAAAGAAAAAGCGCCGGCGCGCGATTTCGAATTCGTCAACAAGCAAGTCGGCATGTTCTCGTACTCGGGCCTGACCAAGGCGCAAGTGGACGCGCTGCGCGCCGAATCGATCTACGCCGTGGACACGGGCCGCATCTGCGTGGCGGCCCTGAACTCGAAGAACATCGACAAGGTGGTTGACGCCATCGCGAAGGTGCTCTAAAATCTCTGTCTTCGGATATTTCTGAAGACGATTCCCTGATAGCTCAGTCGGTAGAGCGACGGACTGTTAATCCGCAGGTCCCTGGTTCGAGTCCAGGTCGGGGAGCCAGTGTCTTTAGTAATAACCTCTAATCCCTGATAGCTCAGTCGGTAGAGCGACGGACTGTTAATCCGCAGGTCCCTGGTTCGAGTCCAGGTCGGGGAGCCAGAATTAAAAAACGGCCTTGTGAGCAATCACCAGGCCGTTTTTGTTATTGCATCGGAAAGAGCGACCACCATGGAAAACAACGACCAGCGCTACCTGGTTCAGCAAAACAAAATCAGCGACGGCGACAAGAAGCCGCCCGTCTTCGCCAAGGTCATGCGCAGCAAAGAGGGCGTGTTTGAAGGCGTTTCCTTCATCAAGAACAAGGAAAAAGCCACGGTCATGACCATCGCCCAGGCGGAAGAGGCGATTGCCTGGGCCAAGAAAAAGAAAGCCGGCGCCAACGAATACGAAACCAGGATCATTTGCGTCGGCCAGTAACTTACCCAAACGCATAGTCCCCCGCCATTTTCCCGTCCAACAGTTGCGGCATCCGCCCGCTGTCCCGGCTGGTGCGGCTTGCGCGGGCCGGGGCCGCGACCGGTGCACTCTGCGGCGCACGCTGCTGCGCATCATCTTCCGTCCGGAACACGCTGACCATCCGCACCAGGTGATCGGCCTGGTCTTGCAGCGAGCCGGCCGCCGTCGCGGCTTCTTCGACCAGCGCCGCGTTTTGCTGGGTCACCTGGTCCATTTGCACCACCGCCTGGTTGATCTGGTCGATGCCGGCGGTTTGCTCTTTGTTGGCGGCACTGATTTCGCCCATGATGTCGGTCACGCTGTTGACGCTGGCCACAATGGCTTGCATGGTGGTGCCGGCTTCTTCCACCAGCCTGGCGCCGTCTTCCACTTTGGCCATGGAGTCGCCGATCAGGCCCTTGATTTCCTTGGCGGCGGCGGCGCTGCGCTGCGCCAGGGTGCGCACTTCGGACGACACCACGGCAAAGCCGCGCCCCTGTTCACCGGCGCGGGCCGCTTCCACTGCCGCGTTCAGGGCCAGGATATTGGTCTGGAAGGCAATGCCGTCGATCACGCCGATGATTTCCGCCACCTTGCGCGACGAGGCGTTGATCGATTCCATGGTGGTGACCACTTGCGCGACCACGGCGCCGCCCTTGCGCGCCACCTGCGAGGCCGAGATGGCCAGTTGGTTGGCTTGCCGTGCGTTGTCGGCGTTTTGCCGCACCACCGACGTCATTTCCTCCATCGACGACGCGGTTTCTTCCAGCGAGCCGGCTTGCTGCTCGGTGCGGGCGGACAAGTCCAGGTTGCCGGCGGCAATCTGGCTGGAAGCGCTGGCGATGCTGGTGGCGCCGCCCCGTACCTGGCTGACAATGCCGGCCAGGCTGTCGCGCATTTCTTTCATGAAGAACAGCAGGCTCTGGCTGTCTTTGTCGCGGGTGGCGATCGGCACGGTCAGGTCGCCTTCGGCAATGCGGCGCACGATTTGCGCGGCATAGGCCGGGTCGCCGCCCAACTGTGCCAGCACGATGCGCATCAGGATCGCGACGATGGCCACGCTCAGCAGCACCATGCCGCACAGGGCCATGATGATCCATTGGCGCGAGTGGGCATACAGTTCGTTGCCGAGCTCGCCAGCCAGGTTGCCGCCGTCAATGTTCATCTGCACCAGGCGCTGCAAGTCATTGCTGGTCTTGTTGAACAGGATGGACGCGTCGCCGCGGATCAGCGCCTTGGCCTCGTCGTGGGCTTCCCTGTGCGACAGGTCCAGCACTTTGCGGTACATGCCCAGGTAATCGCGCCAGTTGATCACGAACGATTCGTAGACTTCCCGTTCCTGCGGTGAGCTGATCAGCGCGGCGTAATCGTTGCGGTCTTTTTCGATGCGCGCCAGGATCACGGCTTGCTGGCTTTCAAACTGGGCGCGCTCCTGGTCGGTGCGGGACAGCACGTGCTGCAGCGCGGTGATGCGCAGGTCGGCAAGGCTGGTGCGGATCGCCGACGTCAGGCGCACGCTGGGCATCCAGTTCTCCTCCAGGTCGGTGGCGGTGGCGTTGACGCGCGCCAATTGCACGATGGAGAACCCTCCCAGCAGCACGCCCAGCAGCAGCACGGAGAGGAACGAAACAATGAGTTTCGTCGACAGTTGCAAGTTAGTGAACCATTTCATTTTCTCATCCCCTGATCGTTATCGTTGAGGACCTTGTGCTTTGCAAGCCGCCGTCCCTGGATCAAGAGTAGGAGAGGGGAGAGGAAGCGGAAGTCAGGAAATCCTGATATTGCAGTCAGGATAGACTCCGCCCGAGGTGGGGCTGGCTAGCGGTTCTTGTACGCGCCCAGCATTTCCACCACCTTGAATTCTTCGCACACCAGTTTCATGGCCGGTGTGAAGCCGCCATTGCGGGCAAAGTGGCGCGAATGGGAAATGCGCCAGGCATCGAGCGACGGCTCGCCCTCGGCGCGGGCAAATTCCTCCGTCACCTCATCAAAACGGCAGGTGGTGACCGCCACGGTTTCCACGGTGCAGGCCGGAACACCGTCGCCATCGAGCACCACGTCGCGCTTGCCGGGTTCGGGGATGGGCGTGCCGGCCGCCGCCAATTTTGCCAGCGGCATGCAAGTCGCGGTTTTCTTGCCGGCCAGGACTTGCAGCAGCATGTCTTCAGCCAGCATGGCCGCGGCGTGGTCAGACGAGGTATTCGGCATGGTGAAACCTCTTTCAGGGGGATGTCCCATTGTAGCGTTGCTTAAGTAAAAGGCAATCTTTTAACAACGCGCAATGTGGGGAGCCTGCCATTGTGGCAGGGCCATGACCAGATGGTATGCGCAATTCCTGCTAATTACCATATGGAAATTTAAATTTCCGTACGGCAATTTAGATGCTATTATGGCGATAGTTAAATCAGATTATCCCCCCAAATCCGCCGAGGCCCCGCGATGTTCGCCCTGAATGCACTCCCAGTCAACAAACATTACCTAGGCAAGGTAATGGACGTGGCCGAGACCATGGCGGTGGAAGTCATCGTCGATATCCTCGACGTGCGCGGCATGAAACTGGTGGCCAAGGGCGCCCGCGTCACGCGCGCGCTGCAGGAAAAGCTGATCATGCACAAGCTCAAGCGCCCGTTTGAAAGCTGTGTGCGGGTGCGCGATGGCGTGGACGCCAATACCATCGTGGCGATTGCCGCGCGCCTGATTGAAACCAGCCCGCCGGTCGCCCACATCCTGCGCGCCACCAGCACCGGCGGTTCGTCCGCGCTGGCGCATTTGTCGCGCATGGAATTCGGCAACGCCCTGTCGCTGATGCTGACGGTGTCGCAGCGCAATGGCGCCAATGCGCTGGAACATGCGGTGCTGGTCAGCCTGCTGTCGATTTGCATGGCGAAAAAACTGGGCCTCAGTGAAGGCGATGTCACCATCGCCGGCCTGGCCGGCCTGCTGCACGACATCGGCGAACTGTATATCGACCCGGCTTACCTGGCGCGCGGCAAGCGCCTGCTGCCGCACGAGTGGTCGCACATTGTCGTCCACCCCCGCATCGGCCAGATGCTGATCGATGAACTGGGCGGCTATCCCGCCGCGGTGGGCCGCGCGGTGGCCGAACACCACGAGCGCTATGACGGCACCGGCTATCCGCGCCAGATTTCCGGCAACCAGATCAGCCCGGCCGGACAGGCCGTCTCGGTGGCGGAAATGATCGCCGGTGTGCTGTTAAAGGACCATCCGCTGCAGCGCGCCGAACTGGCGCTGAAAATCATCCCGGGCGAACACTCGCACGATCTGCTGTCGGCGATTTCCGGCGCGCTGCGCATGGCGGGGGCGGAGCAGGGCGGCGACGTGCGCGCCCAGGGCGGAGAAAGCGTGGAGCGCCTGTTCTGGCGCATTTCAACCATCCTGGAAATCGGCAAGAACTTGCTGGACGGCCCGGCCGCGAAATCCACCACCACGCGCCAGCTGCTCGAGACCACGTTGGCCCGCGTACGCCACATCCAGCGCGCCTTTATCAGCACCGGGCTCGATGTGTATGTGCGCCAGCAGCCGGGTTTTAACGGCGGCTGTGACGAATTGCTGTTCGAGCGCGAAGTGGCGTGCCGCGAGTTGCAATGGCGGCTGCGCGATATCGCGCGCGACGTGGCGCTGCACACGTCCACGCCGGACGAAAAAATCGTGCTGGCGCCGCTGGTGCGCATGCTCGACGATGACCGCTCGATGGCGGCGCCGGCCCCGGCCGCTCCTGCGCAGCCCAAGTTGTTTACGCCGCCGGCCGCCGTCGCCAGCGTGCGCCGCTACGGCGCCTGACGCGGCCCGGCATCCCGCCGAAATCCGCCGGGCGCCGGTTGCGAACCCTGTTTCACGGCCCCCGGGGCCGGTTTCGCTCCGCCACGCAACGGTTTCGTCGCTTCCGGGTTGCCTTCGCGCCAACGGCACGCGAGAATGCGGCATCCTTCCATCGGTGCGCCGTCATGACTGCCCTGAAGCTTTTCCCGTTCCCGTTGCGCCGCCTGGCGCGCGATTTCTGCTATGCCATGGTGTTCAATGTCGTGTGTGCGCTGGTGGTGACGTTCGTGCTGCAGTCGGATGGCAATTTTTACAGCAGCCTGGTGATTTCGACGTGTATCGGCACCTCGGCGTTCCTGCTGATTGACGGCACGCGCCTGGCCATCTGGGGCGAGGAGGCGCGTCCCAACTGGCTGGCGTTTAGCCTGATCGTGTGCGCGGCGGCGCCGCTGGCGCAATTGAGCGGTGGCTGGCTGGCCGGAAAGATCCTCGGCTTCGAGCTGAAGGGCTTGTTTTCGTTGTCCAGTTCCAGCGCCCTCAGCAGCCTGGTGCTGACCTTGATCGCGGCCGCCAGCGCCACGGTGTTTTTTGCCAACCGTGAGCGGGTGATGCGCGCGGAAGCCGCACTGGCGCAGGAAAAAGCCCGCACCGAAACCGTGGCGCGCCAGGCGCTGCAAGCGCAATTGCAATCGCTGCAGGCGCAGATCGAACCGCACATGCTGTTCAACACGCTGGCCAACCTGCAAGGCCTGATCGCCATCGATCCGCCGCGCGCGCAGCAAATGCTGGATTTGCTGATCCAGTACCTGCGCGCCACCCTGACTTCGTCGCGCGCCGGCAGCAATACGTTAGAACAGGAATTCGCGCAGATGGAGGCCTATCTCGGCCTGATGCAAATTCGCATGGGCGAGCGCCTCAGTTATTCCTTTGACTTGCCGCCCGCGCTGCGCGCCCGCGAAGTGCCGCCGATGCTGCTGCAGCCGCTGGTGGAAAACGCCATTGCCCATGGACTGGAACCGAAGATCGAAGGCGGCCATGTCACCGTTGGCGCCGCGCTGCACGACGGCGCGCTGGCCTTGACCGTGCGGGACACCGGCCTCGGACCGGCCGCCGGTCCCGGCAAGAAAGGCACCAATGTCGGCCTGGTCAACACGCGTGAACGCTTGCGCGCGCTGTATGGCGATAACGCCAGCCTGACCCTGGAACCGGCGCAGCCTGAAGGCGCGCTGGCCCGCATCACCTTACCCGCTTAAAAATATGACCCTGCAAGCCATTATTGCCGAAGACGAACCGATCCTTGCCGCCACGCTGGCCCATGCGTTGAAACGCCTGTGGCCGGAACTGGCGATTGCCGCCACCTGCCCGAATGGCGTGGCGGCGCTGGAACAGACCCTGGCGCTGCGCCCCGATGTCCTGTTCCTCGATATCAAAATGCCCGGCAAGACGGGGCTGGAAGCCGCCGAAGAGTTGGCGGAGGCATGGGAAGGGGATAAACCGTTTCCGCAAATCGTGTTCGTCACGGCGTACGATGAATACGCGGTTGACGCCTTTGAGCGCGAAGCGGCGGATTATGTGCTCAAGCCCGTTACGGATGCGCGCCTGGCGCGCACGGTGGAGCGGCTGAAATCGCGCCTGGCGGTGAAGGCGCCCGGCGGCGGCCTGGAAGATTTGCTGGGCCAGATGCGGGCGTTGATGCCGGCGTTGGCGGGAACGGCTGCCGTGGCGCCGGCGCCGGAACGGCTGTCGGTGGTGCGCGCGGCGGTCGGCAACCAGGTCAAAATGATCCCGATCGGCGACGTGGTGTATTTCGAAGCGCTCGACAAATACGTCAACGTGGTGACGCAGGAGGGGGAGGCGCTGATCCGCACCAGCCTGAAGGAACTGCTGCCGCAGCTGGACGACAAGGTGTTCTGGCAGGTGCACCGGGGCACGATCGTCAATTCCACCTGCGTGCTGTCGGCGCTGAAGGACGAGGGCGGAAAGCTGACCTTGTCGCTGCGGGGCCGCGGCGACAAGGTGCGCGTCAGCCCGTTATATGCCCATTTGTTCCGGCAGATGTAGTGCGCAGGGCGGGCAATCCATGTATGTCCGTAACGTAAAATCGGTAGGGCGGTTTCCGCGCAGCGGAAGCCGCCATTGCATGCGCCGCGTTGACGCACGCACGGCGGGTTTGTAAAACCCGCCCTACTAAAACGCATACTGCACCGTGGCGACCGCAACGTTTCGCGCAGCCACTGTCGCCGCGCCGCTGAAATGCCGCAAGCTGGCGCCAACCACCCAGGGCGACGCTTTCCAGCTGGCCGCCAGCGAGGCGATGCGGCTGCCCTTGGCGGAGCCCTGGCCAGGCTGCCACAGCACATCGGCCGACACTTCCCCATCCCCCTCGGTCTGCGAGGCCCGCAACAGCACATTGCGCTGCCGTCCCGCGGCCGCCGTGCGGTCCAGCCACGCCTCGCCCAGCACGGAAAATTTGCTTTCCGTGGTCCAGGTGAATCCCGCCAGCGCCTTGCCGCCGCCTTCGCGCTGCCGCCACCGTGGCGGCATCCGGGGGCCGTACACCCACGCATCATGCCGCTGTTGCAGCAGCACGGAGCCGTGCAATTCCAGCGCTTCGCTGGCCACGCGGGAAAACGACACGCCACCTTCGAGCCCGTTGCGCGCCGAGGCGCGCAGCACCGCATACTGGTCGGTGGAACCTTGCTGGCGGTACAGCCGCACGGCCAACGCGCCGTCGCCCTGCGGCTGGTCGCGCTTGCCGTGGCCCGGATTGGTCCAGACCACGGTGATGGCGCGGTTTTCGTCGAACGCTTCCCACGCCAGCATGGGGACGCCTTCCAGGGTCACGGGATTGAAGGCGCGGCGGTCTTCCTGCTGCACCACGTCCAGCGGCCGGAACGCATAGCCGACATCCCAGCTCATGACTTTCTTGCCGGCGGTGGCAAAGCCGCCGGCAAGCGGCCGTTCCAGCGACAGTTCATTGATGCGCAGCACAGCGCCATCGCGGCTGTCCTGCCGCACGGTGACGACGCCGCGCAGCAGGTCCTTTTGCCAGCGCAGCTCGCCCAGCGCGAAGCCGCGGCTGGACCGGCCGGACGCGGTCTCCACCGATTCGGTCTGCGCCCGCAAGGTCAGCGCCGCGCTGTCATTGGCCAGCGCGGCGTTGCAGCAGGCCAGCAGCGCACAGGTCATTAAATGATTCATTGGACGTTGTTTTCGTTGCGGCTCAAGTACATCGGATTGAACAATTCATCACCGAATTGGCGTGGCTTGCGGCTCACGGTTTCCACCAGGGTCACGCGGTTGGCTTGCACTTCATCGACCAGCTTCATCATCGTGACCGCCTGGCGGCCGTCGCGCGGCTCGACCTTGAAGTGCGCCTGTTTCAGCTTGCGGTCGGACGCCGCATACAAATCCGCGTGTACCGGGCGGTAATCGCTTTTCGCCACTTGCAGCACGATGCGCTGGTAGCTGAGCGACTTGCGCAGCGCGGCCAGGTCCAGTTCCAGGCAGGGCACGCCATCGACCTCGACTTCACGCACCACCGTTCCCTGGTAATCGCCGGCCCACGTCATGTTGGCGATATCGCCGGTGGACGCCTCGCCCAGCAGCTTTTGCATCGGCGTGATGCGCATCGGCCGGGCGCTGCCGGGCGCCAGCAGCCAGAAGTCATCGCCCGACATCAGGACCTTCAGCCCCACTTCGCCCGGCGTGCGCGACAGCACCAGCGATTTGCCGCCCGGTTTCACCAGCACCTGGTAGCGTTTTTCCTTGTCCGGCTTGTCGCCTTTGAAGGTGCGCACCACGGTTTCCACCTGCGCCGAGGCGTCGGGCAGGCGGTACATATCGGCTTTCTTCAGGATGGTTTCCGCGTCCGGCGTGGCGGCATGGACCAAGGGGGCGGCCAAAGGGGCCGCAAGCAGCAACGCGGCCAGGGTCGATAACTTAAACATGGGACAGTGCCTCCACGACGGATTGATGGGCAGCCCTGCGGCTGATGAACCACGAGGCGCAGGCGGACAGCAGCGTGACGATCACCACCGCGCCCGCATACATCGGCACCGAGACCGCGACGGCCAGCGGATAGCCATCGGTGCGTCCCGGCGGCGGCGGCATCTGCACGCCCGCCACCAGCAGGAACAGCGCAATGCCGCCCGCCAGCGCCATGCCGGCCAGCGCGCCGCCGGTGCCCAGCGCCATGCCTTCCAGCGTAAAGACGCGCATGACTTCGCCCGGCGTGGCGCCCATGGCGCGCAGGGTGCCGATCTCGCGGGTGCGCTCCAGCACCGCCATCGCCAGCGTATTGGTGACCGAGAACAGCACGATCACCAGCACGATCACGCCGAGGAAGCCGAAGATGCGGTCATACAGGCTTTTCACGCTCTTGTAGAAAATCGCCTGGTCCAGCCAGGTGCGCACTTCCAGGCTGGCTCCATGCTGCGCGCGCAGTTGCGCCGCCGTGCCATCGGCCAGTTCCAGGTCCTTCAGGTAGATGCTGAGGGTGCTCACCTTTTTGGTTTGCAGCAGCGTTTGCGCGGTGGACAAGTCCACCATGGCCAGGCGCTTGTCGATATCGGCGATGCCGGTGCTGACCACGCCCGTCACCGTCACGTCGGCCGCGGTCAGCGCGCCATTGACGGTGTTCGACATCAGGGTCAGCGCGCTGCCCGGCCGGGCATTGAGGATTTTTGCCAGGCCCTTGCCGATCACGATGCCGGGCGCGGTTTTTTCACCGGGCACCTGCGCATCGAGCAATTCACCCGCTTCGCGCTTCATGAACGGGCCCTTGACGACGAATTCCTGGGTCGCGTCGACACCGGTGCCGATAAAGATTTCACTCTTGTCGCCATTGCTGATCAAGCCTGAAAACTGCAGCCGTGGCAGCACGCGCTTGACGTCGGGACGCGCCAGCAGTTGCTGCGCCACGGCTTCCGGCTGTTCCAGTCCATGTTCCAGCGGCAGGTTGTCGATGCCGTCGAACTGGCCGGGCGCGGCCACCACCAGGTGGCCGGTATCGCGCGCACTGGCCTGGGCCAGCGATTGATAGGTGTACAGCGCGAAGCCGCCGCCCAGCAGCGCGGCGGCGGTGCCGGTGGCGGTGATGGCCAGGGTCACCAGCGAGCGCCGGCGGTTGCGCATGGCGTTTTTCAGCGCCATCGACAGCCATTTGAATTTAGTGAACATGGCGTTCCCCTTCGCGGTTTTTCTCATCCTGCAGCACCCCGTCGGCCAGGCGCAGCGCGCGGTCGCAGTGGCGCATCATGCGCTCGTCATGGGTGGCGACCAGGAACGTGGTGCCATGTTCATGCGCCAGTTCGCGCATCAGGCCCACGATCTGGGCCGCCGTGACGGCGTCGAGATTGGCGGTGGGTTCGTCGGCAATCACCAGTTGCGGGTGCTTGACGATGGCGCGGGCAATCGCCACGCGCTGGCGCTGGCCACCGGACAACTGGTCGGGCCGGTGCCTGTCCTTGCCCTCCAGGCCGACCCGCCGCAGCGCATCGTGCACCCGGCGCCGCCGTTCCGCCGCATCGACACCGAGCAGGTACAGCGGGAATTCCACGTTGTCATAGGCATTCATGACCGGCACCAGGTTAAAGCTCTGGAACACGAAGCCGATGGTCTGACGCCGCAACTGCGTGCGGCGCACATCATCAAAGGCGGGCAGCGGCTCGCCGCCATACAGCAATTCGCCCTGGTCGGCGGTATCGAGCAGCCCGCACAGGTTGAGCAGGGTGCTTTTACCGCTGCCGGAGGGGCCCGTCACGGCGGCGATTTCGCCGCGCACCACGGCCAGCTCCACATTGCGCAAGGCGTGGATGGTGTTGTCGCCGAGCGTGAACGATTTGCTGACGCCGCGCAGCGACATCAATGGCTGGCGCATTGGATCACTGAGGCGGTTCACAGGCCCAGCTCCTTCAGGCGGTTGGCCGCGCGCTGGCCTTCCGGTCCCTGAGGCGCCAGTTGCACCAGCTGTTTCAGGTAGGCCGCTTCGTCGGGCGCGCGCTTGTCGGCGGCGGCGGTTTTTGCGGCCAGTGCATACAGGCGGGCGCGCACCGGCGCCGGCGCCTGCTCGAACACGGGCGACTTCAGCGCGGCATCGAGCGCGCGCTTGCCGGCGGCGCGGCGGTTCATGAAGTCCGGCAGCGCCAGCAGGGTGGAGGCGGCCACCATGCGCGTTTCCACGCTTTCCGGCGAGCCCTGGAACAGTGCTTCATCGTGCGCCGGCGTCAGTTGCGCCAGCGCTTTTTCTATCGTGTCGGCACCGTCTTCCGAATACTTCATCTTATTCCACGGCATCATCGCATCGCGTCCGGCCAGCGACGTGGCGGAGCCGGCGTAGGCGGCCAGCAGCGGATGGCCGGGATGGGCGGCGGCCAGTTGCGTAAACGTCGTGATGGCGGCGTCGCGCGCCTTGCCGTCGCCGGCCACGCCGGCCAGGAATTGCTGGCGCGCTTCGATGTAGCCTTGTGGCGCGACTTCCCGCGGCGCGGCGCTGGCCAGGGCGCAGGCGAAGGCGGCGGCGCTGCCGAAGATCAGGGCGAGGATGGTTGGTTTCATGGCGGTCTCCGTGGTTGGTTGATGGAGGCAGCTTAGGGAGGGGCGGGCGGGGC
>Ga0307408_100002534_pt1 | contig 12783 bp, 13 predicted proteins | sample 322Cmetagenome_FD_202116 | JGI IMG/M metagenome (GOLD analysis project Ga0307408, IMG submission 202116) | Maize rhizosphere microbial communities from greenhouse at UC Davis, California, United States - 322HYB-C-3 | ecosystem: Host-associated > Plants > Roots > Rhizosphere > Soil | place... | reverse complement strand
TTTATATAGTTAAAATGTGGGTTTATTGTAACTCTTTGCTTTCTATGATGATTACAAAAAAGTTCATTTTTAATGTGCGAAAATAAATAAAAAATGTATTTGTATGTGTGAAATGTTTTGCCTTTACAGAAGAGATAGGAAAAAGATATAACCGACTATTATTTAGATTGTTAAGATGGGGGTTAAGGGTGCCAATGCTTGGATACAAGGCATTTCGATAATTGCCGGTAATTAAAAAACTGAGAAAACAGAGAAATTGCAGCTCAGTCTAAGCTGCTTATCCCTACAAGTCCTGCTGTTCTAATATATAGATATCATGTTTTTTTAATGGAATTTTTTGCAGTTCCTGTGTGGTATTTATCCAGATTAACCTCTTTTTAAGGTCGATGTCCACTACCAGGGCAACTACGCCATTCCACAGTATTAAGTCCTGAGGTTTGGGAATACGGGTATCTACTTTTACTAAGCTCATTTAGATGCGCCTTTTGTCAAAAAGCGATGCAAAATTAAGATTTGGGCGAAAAAAAAGCTAAATGAAATGGAATTTAATGAGAATCATTTTGAAATGATTTGAAAGTCAGTGGATTGTGTGGTCTCTAGGGATGTGGTAATTGGTATTTCCCCAAAAAACACGAGAGGTGTCAATTTAATACAACCGTCGAGATTTCTTCACTTCTCTACCACTCTGCGCCGTCTCGGGTTCTGGTTAGCTGCGAATGCTCTTCCCCTGGGCTTCGGGCCTTGACTGAGTTTTTATCGACTTGGCATCGAGTTTAGTTGAATAAAAGTCGATAAAAAGTTGGCACGCAGGGCGATGAATAATGAGAGCTTTCTCGAACACGGTTCGAAGTCGAATAGCTCTGCCTGCAGGTAGCCTTTCGGGTGCCTGCAGAGTCGAAGGTGTTCTAGGAAGTTAGAGGAACTCTCTCTCTCTCTGGAATAAATACAGCCTGGCTATAATTTTGTGTCATTAAAATATATGGTGTGAGAAATTGTTTATTGGAATAGGTTGCCTCCCGGAAGCAGATCAACATTATCTATTCTATAGCTAAATAAAGCTCATTAACAAACACAATAGTCTATAGTGATACGTTATAATGTAATAGCAATGCCGTCATGAAACGCATCATTTTCTGCCTGTGTTTAGTTTTATCCGGATCGTCTGGGTTGCAAGCACAGGAACGTTTCGCTCCTGACCAAAATCCCCGTTACAAAGAAGGCCTGAACAGGTATATCAAGCTTACAGATTCTCTGACGAAGAACCAGGGGACAACGCTTCAGCAGACCTACAAAGCTTATGACTGGTACGAGGCTAAGCTCGAGCGCAGGCAACAACGCAGGTACTGGAGACAGCATAGCTGTTTCTACCCTCACAATTCCTGGTACGGCCCGGGCTTTTATTATCCCAACTACTTTTACCGCCCTTACTACTGGAATACTTCCTCCATCTGGTTTAATTACCGTTGGAACCTGGGAGACAGATACAGGTATCGCCATTAAATCAATACTTCATCTTAACATTACAATTATGAACGCTCTTAAATCTTTGGGACTAGGCCTTATAATTTTCGCCTTATTTGTTTCGTCCTGTACCCGAAAAGTTACCCGGGTAGACGAAACCACTCAGATTGATATAAGCGGAGGATGGAATAACACTGATTCACGGTTAGTAGCCACGGAAATGACGAATACTATCCTCAATTCCCCATGGTTAAGTAATCATACCGAAAAAAATTCCGGTAAAAAACCAGTGGTAATAGTCGGGATGTTTCAGAATAAAAGTCATGAACATATTGATGCCGAAACATTTACGAAGGATGTTGAGAGAGTCTTTTTAAGTTCTGAAAAAGTAAGACTGGTACAAGGTGGTAAAAACCGGGAGGAACTCAGGGCAGAAAGGGCAGATCAGCAATCAAATGCATCAGTATCTACTATGAAAAAGTTTGGCCTCGAAAACGGAGCCGATTATATTCTGCAGGGATCCATTAATTCGATTGTCGACGCCCACAAAAGGCGAAAAGTGGTGTACTACCAAACCAATATGGAACTTACGAATATCGAAACAGATGAAGTGGTGTGGATCGGCGATAAGAAGATTACGAAATACGTAAAAAATTGATTGGTGCCCTCTGAAGGTATTCATGGCCTCTTTCGCAATTTCTCTGCCCATGCCACGCCCTTCCAGCAAAATAATTGGTTTATCTGCATTGTGTATCTTACCGTTCTGGCTAGGGTGTGCAAGTTATAATGAGCGCATAGAAAGCTATTATACAGCGATTTCTGACGGGCAGTACGACAAAGCAAATACTAAAATAGAGCATATTCCACTCTTGAAAAAGAACAGGAACAAGCTGTTGTATTTTTTGGAAAAAGGAAAGATCACCCATTCTTTGGGCCTGTATAAAACAAGTAATAATTATCTCAACCAAGCCGATAAGTACATAGAAGAATCGCGGGTGAATGCCGGGGATATTATTGCTGGAACTCTTGTCAACCCTATGATGCAGAAGTATTTGGGCGAAGCCTTCGAGAAATACATGATCCATTATTACAAAGCCTTAAACTACGTTTACCTTGGGCAGCCGCAAGAGGCAGTGGTGGAGGCCCGCCGTATTACTCTACTAATGCATCAACAGAAAGGTGGTCCTGGCGGCGAAAACAAGCACTATTCGCAGGATGCTTTTCCCATGATTCTTCAAGGGCTTATCTATGAGTCGACAAACGACATTAACAATGCCTTTATTGCTTACAGAAATGCTACCGAAACCTATCTTAAAGATGAAAATCAGGTTTATTACGGTTTGCAAATGCCCGCGCAGCTAAAGAAAGATCTGTTGAGGATGGCTTATGAGAACGGATTTATGGATGAATTGGCCCGCTTCGAGAAGATATTGAATATGAATTACGAGCCACAGAAATCCCCGAAAGGAGGCACATTAATATTATTCTGGGAAAACGGGCTGGCCCCGATAAAAAATCAGCAGGACCTTGTTTTTACCCTTGTCCGCCGGGGAGGTGGGTTTTATTTTATTGATCAGAACCGAGGCGAACCAATCCCCTTTCATTCCACTGTTTTTTTGAGCGATGATCAATTTGAAAGGCTTCGGTTGAGTGTTTTCCATGTATCTTTTCCCATATATCAGGTGAGGCAGCCAATGTACTATTCGGCCTGGATTAGCAATGGTAAAGACAGTCTGAAAACAGAAATAGCTGAGGATATTAATGCCTTGGCCGTACTCACATTAAAGCAACGCTACCTTAAGGAAATTTCGCTGACACTTAGCCGGTTAGCGGTAAAAAAAGTAGCTGAGTCTGTAGTAAGAGGAAAAGATCACAACTCTAAAAAGAATAAAGAAATACTGGAAGGTATTGCAGGGGCTTTACAGGTGTACAACATCTTCTCCGAAAAAGCCGATACCCGTAACTGGCAGTCGCTGCCGGCCTTCATCTCTTATGCCCGTTTTCCCCTTGCACCAGGAACGAATAAGCTGAGTATTATTCTTCGTGAAGAGAACGGCAGGGAGAACAGTCATTCCTTTAACATCAACGGCACAGGTAGCTTTATTTTTTATAATTATTCATCACCAACTTCCGATAAGAATGCAAGATGAAAGTGGTTTGAAGATTCTTTTTGGCCGTTGAAGAACAAGTTAGACTTTCAGAAAAATTTGCCTGGTCACCAGACGAGGCATTCATAACTTTTATCATAGGAACCGCAAAATTCTTTCAATTGGGATAGGCATTCTTATATCTTCATACTGCGAATTGGATTTTTCGTGGCTTTCGGCCTCAGCCATCTGACGACATTATACCTACTTGAAATTAATTCTTCCAATAACAATCATAGCAGCTGCTGACCACTGTCATGCTCCCATTTCTGCTTATCGAATATTTTTAAGTATGCGATATGTTTTCCTTCTTTTCACCCTAATCAGCTTTCAGCTCCAGGCTCAAACAGCTTATGAAATAGTCAAAAAAGCAGATGAAAAAATGCGGGGAAAAACATCTCAAAGCCAGATGCTGATCCGCACGGTGCGGCCAACATGGACAAGGGAAATGGAAGTGCACACCTGGATGAAGGGTACAACATTCGCCTTACTGAAAATCGTATCTCCTGCCAAAGACAAGGGAACTAGCTTTCTAAAGAAGAAAAGGGAAGTATGGAACTGGCTACCCTCGTTGGAACGTACCATCAAACTGCCTCCATCCATGATGAGCCAGTCATGGATGGGGACAGATTTTACAAATGACGATCTGGTGAAGGAATCATCGGCACTTGAGGATTACACCCACACCATCGCAGGAGACACCTTGATAAACGACAGAAGTTGCTATATCATCCGTTTTACGCCCAAACCTGAGGCTGCAGTGGTGTGGGGCAAGCTGTTGGTAAGCATCGATAAGAAAGATTTCATCGAACTGCATACCCTGTTCTTTGATGAAGACGGAAGCTTGCTTAATGTGATGAATGCTTCGGATATCAAAATGATGGGCGGGCGATTAATACCGACGCGATTGGAGATGATCCCGGCTGACAAGAAGAACCAAAAAACGGTTATCGTCTATAAATCAATCGTATTCAACAAGCCTATCAGCGATAGCTTTTTTACCATCGAAAACGTGAAACAACTTAACTGATATGTGGCTACTTGGTTTGGCATGGAAAAACCTCTGGCGAAACAAACAGAGAACACTCATCACAATGGCAGCGGTATTTTTTGCCGTTATTCTGGCTTCGGTAGTTAGTAGCCTCCAAAAAGGAGTATTCGAAAACCTGATCAAAAATGTAGTGAGCTTTTATTCGGGATATATTCAGGTGCATCAGAAAGGATATTGGGACGAGCAAACACTGGAAAATACCTTCTACCAAAATCCGGAAACGGAACGAAAAATACGGCAGGATCCTTTGGTGACAGGAATTGCTCCCCGGCTGGAATCATTTGCTCTTGCCGCATCTGCCGAATTAACCAAGGGTTGTTTAGTAGTGGGCGTTGCCCCTAATGAAGAAGACAAAGTTACACGACTAAAAGAAAAGGTTGTTCGTGGAAGTTATTTACAGTCCGGAGATGAGTCGATATTGATATCCGAAGGACTTTCCCGAAGACTGAAGCTCCGGCTTGGGGACACACTGGTATTGATCGGGCAGGGTTATCACGGAGCTACTGCCGCCGGTAAATTTCCGATTAAGGGCATCCTCCGATTTGGCTCCCCGGAGCTTAACGACAAAACAGTCTTTTTAACGCTAATGGCGGCCAGAACCCTTTATTCGGCAGAAAATCAGTTAAGCTCTTATGTGTTGTCTATCAATAATCCGGACAAGCTTGGTAAGATCACCAGCCGTCTTAAGCATCTGCTCGGCAGTCAGTATGAGGTTATGAGCTGGGAAGAAATGATGCCCGACGTGAAACAGCATATCCAAACCGATACCGCAAGCATGTCGATCATCACTGGTGTATTGTACCTATTAATATGCTTTGGAATTTTTGGAACCTTACTGATGATGATGGTGGAACGCCGCTTTGAATTGGGAATGCTTGTAGCTATAGGTATGAAAAAGATTCGTCTCTGCTTGCTGATGTTGGCCGAATTGGTTTTTACGGTACTTAGCGGTTGCATACTCGGGATACTGGCCAGTGTACCTATCGTGATCTACCTGAAATTACATCCTATAACCTTTAGCGGGAAGATGGCTGAAATTTACGAACGCTTTGGTTTTGAACCGATTTTTCCGGCATCAACTGATCCGGAGATCTTTCTGAATCAGGCGCTGGTGATCCTGTTTCTTGCTCTGCTTTTGTCCCTTTATCCGGTGTTCAGGGTACTTCAGCTTAATCCCGTTAAAGCAATGAAATAGTAAATTTTTCGACGATGATGCTTTTGATAATGGCGTGGAGGAACATTTGGAGGAACAAGGCGAGAAGCATGACGCTTATCAGCTCGATTGCACTGGGCCTTTTTGCGGGAGTGTTTGTGCTGGCGATTTACCAGGGAATGCTGAAAAGCCGGATCAAAACGGTAATCCGCGACGAGATATCCCATATTCAAATTCACCATCCACTTTTTAGGAACGATTACGAAGCCATTTATACCATCCCCCAGCCTGAAAAGCTACAGGTACGACTGCAAGCGATCAACGAAATTCAGCAAATCTCTGCACGAAGTGTGGCAGAAGGAATGCTGGCGACAGGAACAGGAAGCAACGGAGTGGAAATACGGGGAGTTAATCCAGCAAATGAACGTGAGGTTTCAAACCTGGATGAAAAGCTTGTGGAAGGAACCTATTTCAACACCGGACTTAAAAACCAGCTTTTGATAGGCAAGAAACTGGCAAATAAGATGAAACTGAAGCTAAACCATAAGGTGGTGCTCACATTCACAGACAGGGATAATAATGTCATTTCAGCCGCCTTCCGCATTAAAAGCATTTACCAGTCGACTAACACTCCCTTAGATGAACGCATTGTTTATGTAAAAAGATCAGAATTAAATCCTCTGCTAGCTATTGGCAGCGGTGCTCACGAAATGGCATTGCTCCTCAAAAATGATGAAAGCCTCGACGAAGTAGAAAAACGTCTGCAGAAAATGTACCCGCAACTTTCTGTTCAAAGCTGGAAAGAGCTATCCCCTGAAACAGAAATGAGTATCACTACGGTCAATCAGTTTTCAATCATAATTATCGTGATAATTATGCTGGCTTTGGCATTCGGAATTGTGAACACGATGTTGATGGCCATACTGGAACGAACACGCGAAACAGGGATGATGATGGCTCTTGGTATGAATAAGCCGAAAGTTTTTTCGGTAATACTTCTGGAAACCGTTTTTTTGACTCTGGCCGGGCTGCCAGCCGGATTGCTGCTTGCCTGGGGATTGAGCCTTTATACTGGCAGTTACGGCATCAATATCAGTTCCTTTGCAGAAGAAGCCATGTCGTCTTTCGGCTACGCCAGTATCATCTATCCCGAATTTCCATTTCAGTATTTGTCGGATGTGTTGCTCATTGTGATTATTACAGCATTGCTCTCATCGATCTTTCCGGCTATAAAAGCCTTAAGTATGCCGCCGGTAGAGGCCCTAAAAAAATAGGAAATGAAAACAGTAATTGATGTTCATAATATCAGCAAGATCTATAACAAGGAAACAATCCCTGTATACGCTATCAGCAATCTGCACTTGCATGTAGAGCGTGGAGAGTTTTCTGCTCTCGTTGGCCCCTCAGGCTCAGGAAAGACCACTCTTTTAAATCTGATCGGAGGATTAGACAAGCCGGATGAAGGGAGAATTGTGATCAACGGAATAAACATTACTCAAATGAGCTCAAACCAGCTGATTGATTTCCGGCTTCATAATATAGGTTTTGTTTTTCAGTCGTTCAATCTGGTTCCGGTATTAACCGCCCGGGAAAATGTAGAATTCATTATGCAATTACAGAGTATACCGAAGAAACAACGGGACGATCGGGTGTTCGCTTTGTTTAAAGAAATCGGACTGGAGGATAAAATGGATGTCCGGCCTTCACAACTATCGGGCGGGCAGCAGCAACGGGTGGCAGTGGCAAGAGCATTGGCTTCTAAACCGCAGTTTGTGCTGGCAGACGAGCCTACCGCGAACCTGGACACTAAATCAGCCTCCACCCTGCTGGATATTATGGCCTTACTGAACCGGCAGGAAAATATAACATTTCTCTTTTCTACCCACGATCAACGGGTGATCGAGCGGGCTAGAAGAGTAATCACATTAACCGACGGAAGGATCATTTCCGATACTGCCGTAGTAGACACTTCTCATAAAATCGAAAAGAAAGTATCCTGAATATTTATGAAACGGTTTCGAGCGCTTCTGTTATTGATGATCTTACTGATTTCCCCTGCCTCCGAAATTCATGCACAGGACAGTGTTTCGGTGGCGGATAGTTCAGAAACAAAGAGAAAACTCGAAGTAAAGGGCTATCTGAAAAATCTCGAATATATTAGCTTCACCGACGGTTTTGGAAGTTCGATAAGCAACAATCTCATTCACAACCGAATTAATATAAAATGGAAACCTGCAGTAAATTTTACGACTGCATTAGAACTGCGAAACCGTTTATTCTGGGGCGAAGAGGTGAAAACTAATCCTGCTTTTGAAGATCTTCTGGAGAATCAGACAGAAGCTTTCGATCTGTCGAAGGTCTGGTTCGGCAGCAAGTCGGCTATTCTGCATACCAATGTAGAACGCTTGTGGGCCGAATATCACAGCGCCAGGATGAATCTCCGGCTCGGGAGGCAACGCCTTAACTGGGGAATTAATACGCTGTGGAATCCAAATGATTTGTTTAATACTTATAACTTTCTGGATTTCGATTATGAAGAGCGGCCAGGTTCTGATGCGATAAAGGGGCAGTATCATTTTAGCTACACTACCAACCTGGAGCTTGCCGCAGTCACTAGCGCAGAAGATAAGCAAATTGCAGCTCTGAAACTTTTTACCAACAAATGGACTTACGATTTTCAGTTTATGGGCGCCTGGTTCATCGAGCAATGGACAGCAGGAACCGGCTGGGCAGGAAGTATCGGCGATGCAGGCTTCAAAGGAGAACTAATGTATTTTTTTAAATCCGAAAAAGCAAAAAGCCAATTGAACGCGAGCCTGGAACTCGACTACATGTTTAAAAATGAATGGTACCTGAATTTGGCCGGACTCTATAATCAGCGGGGAGTTAATCAGCAAATCGCCAATCTTGAAAGTCTCAATTTCCGCCTGTCTCCCAAAAACCTTTTGCCTGTTAAATGGACACTCGCAGTAACTACAAATAAGCAAATTAATCCACTTCTACAAGCTGGTTTCACCGGCACGTACTCGCCGGGGACCGATCTAGTCATTTTGTATCCTTCACTTCGGTACAATCTGGCCACCAATCTGGACATGGATCTGGTATGGCAATCGTTCCTTGCGGGATTAAATGGCGAATTACAGGACCTGAACCATAGGGCTTTTTTGCGGGTAAAGTGGAGTTTTTGATTGTTGTCTTTATTTCACATTGTAATAATCTTCAGAGGCAGGGAAGCCTTATTTGCTGATTGCATTGTACAGCTCATCAGCATATCCTGATTCAGCTTCAGACAGGCCTTTAAAATCACCTCTTAAATACTTTAGAGCAAAGCGTTCCCTGTCAATTTCCTTAAAAGAACGAACGCCTAATTTTCGAAATAAAGGCAAAGGGGGGCACCATCCCTGCAATCCATGTTGTAAAAGAAAGCTTAATACCATTCCTGGTAGTAAAAGCCATCTCCGATGGACTGTGGCCGCTAAAAGCACACCGACACCAGCCAGAGTGCTTGCGTTAGTTATCAGTACCCGATCCATATTCCATTCTTTTTCAAGCCCAGTTATCCTGGCGGAAATAACCTCCTTGGTTTGAGTTGCATAGAACCGAATACTTTCTCTAAGTTTAGATTCCACTTCTTTATTTATAGATTCAGGTGTGTTTTTCTGAACCCTATCCTTCTGCGTTGCCATTCGATTTTTGTCAGAGAAACAAGTGATTGATGAGCTTGGTTTTAACAATGACAAATCCCATAGTCATGGTTCGAAGTTAAAAAGTCACCATATTGCAAGAACGTAGTGCTGTTGATCTTGATCCCTTGTGTATAAATTGGGCTGAAATAGAAACAGAAAAGCCCTTAATTAAAAAATTAAGGGCTTTTTGTGAGTTATGTCACTTTATGTCTCGCTGTACAAATTTCGAACCTTTTTCTGTATGATTTGAGGAAGCTATCTGTGCTTGAATTATGAGAAAAACAAGATAAATATCCGCTAGTGTTATGTCAAAACTATTATTGAATTTTAACTCTATCCTTTTCTGCTTCAGCTCCATCACCATTTCGTTTACCTGTTTCCTTAGGTGCTTTTCCAAAACAATAATTCATACTCCGAGTAAAAGACTGAGAATTGAACCTGTTCCTAAATAAAGAATTGGCATTGGAATAAAATTAATTATACCATTAGATCTGTAGGTGTTGAAATATCTCTAATACTTAATCTTATGGAAGCTTTGTTGTTCATCATCTTTTTCTGAACTATCCAATTAATTTGCCCAACAGGGTAATTTATCTGTTGGCCTGAAGTCCGCCTTAAATAGTAGAATCCGTTAAATTGACTTGTCAGGTTATCATTGCCGGAAACGGAGGATTGATTCAGGTAAACCGATCTAATCTGACGCTCAAAATGATTGCGAATAGTTGCAAATAAGCATTAATGAAGCAACTTAGTCGTTTTTTATTTAGTCAGCCCAAAAAGAACCTTCAGGCAGACCAATAATAATGCTTAATTTTTAGCGGCATTCCAAACCATAAGTCACTTAAGTGATAGCCACCGACTCTTATTAGTCAAACGGATCGACATTGTCTTTATCCAGCTCTTTCAAACGTAATAAAGCATTCTTCAGCCTGGAAGTGAATTTCGGCTCATTTGAACTATATCTAATTATAGCCATTCCGCCATTGTTAAAGTTTATTTGGAAAAGCTTATAATACCTGTTAAAGTTGTAATACGGTGTGCCATTAGCCGTAATATGGGGTCCGTCATAAGCTCGCTTAGTATCTCCCGAAAGGTAAATGCCATCCCAATCTTCATTGAAATCCTTTATATCGCGTGCCGGGAAAGTAGCTACCCGATCCCCCATTGACTGCTCATCATACTGAACAGCAGCACCATTGCGAAGTCCCCAGTATTGATAAGTCCAATAGTTAGTGATCGCATATTGATTTGTCTCATGATTATATGACATCGCGTTTTTCGAAAACCAGTACCGGTGAGTTTTTGCTTTATCATTTAAATAAGAAGAAGGTGGTTTGGGGTAATTGTATTCATAAGTATCAATCTGCGATTTAGGAAGATAATATAGCAGGTTATTAATATAGCTGATTGTTTCCTCCCTGCTTAGCTTCGTTTTTTTTTCCTCCGCCGGTATACTACTGAACAAATCATCTGATTTCACACACAAGGTTTTTAAGTGCCTAAAGGCTCTCGCCACCTTTTGAGCATCAGCATCAGTTGCAAAGGTAATTCCATAGCCTGAAGAAACATTCAATCCGTTAAAGTGAACCAGGAACTTGTGGGCGCGGATGCCGTCAGGGTAATCTACTTTCTCTACCAGATCAAAGATATTAAAGGTAATAGTGAAGTCATTAGCATCGTACTTCTGATCAGTAAACAACTGAACCCTGCCATTTCTTTCAATCTTTATATCTCTTAAATGATATCCTTTTGTGCGGCTGTAGGCGTCCAAGTCGCCTGGGTACATTACTCTGCCTTTTGTGTTTTCAGTAATGTAATTCACCGTTTGTTCGTAGGTGGGACTCGCCTGGGCATAAACCTCTGGCATGATCCACCAGAATGAAAGAAGAATTGAAGTAATTATTTTTCTCATGTTTAAATTGTTGCTATTTGACACCCCTTTAGCACGCTATGCGCTTCCCTGGTCTGATTATATTCTGAAAATGGATCAAAAATTGCCATGTACTCTCATACTTAAAACGGCAAAGGAAACTTTATTTTCACCGATAATCAATACCTGCCTTTAGGTATTTTTAAACCTCTATGCCGTATCTTCTCGGTTGAACTTGCAGATCATTTAGCTCTACTTTCTTCTTGTACAGACTAAGGATCAAGCGGAAAAGCTGGGGGCTAGGCGTAGATTTTCGTTAAACGATACATAAAGAAATGTTTCTAACGCCTCTGAACTGAGCCCGCAGTGCTTTAATCTTAGCATTGAAAGACTCAGCCGAAGCGTTGGTGCTTCGGTTGTCAAAGTAATTTAGAATAGTGATGTAATGGTTCTGAATGGTTTTGGCAAGGGTTTTAAATGTATCAATACCCGATTTTCTACCTTGTCATACCATTGATCCAGTGGGGTAAATCCAATTGCCGGTATGGAGATTAAAGGGATCAGGTTCAAAAGCTGTGGAGTTGGGGGAAAAAGATATCGTAATCAATGCAAGCAACCCGGCTAATCCCGCAAGACGCCCTACCGTATTTGGGAATCAGGTGCTAAATCATTTCAACATGATACTCGATAATCAAAAAGGCTTGCTTTACCTAAACCTAATAGCAGAGTGAACGAGCCTTATTTGGATTATAAAAATTATCTGAATGATGAGGCAAGAAAGAATTAATCAAACGAAGTTTATAATTGGTGAAGATCAAATCTTCCAAAAAAATGCCTGGAAAGCAAAAAGCGTCTTGAGCATACCTCAAAACGCTTTTTTAGTCGGGGTGGCAGGATTCGAACCTACGACCTCCACATCCCAAATGTGGCGCGATACCGGGCTACGCTACACCCCGATCGGTATCTTTTGTTACCAAAAACGAAGAAAATATCCTTTGTTTTTGGTGGTGCAAATATAGCGTTTTTATAAATGTAGTAAAATTTTAATTGTAATTAAGTGATGTGGTGCTGTTAACTGTGTGAAACATAGGTGAATAAATTTTGCTTTTTTTTCTTTTTAAAGGAGAAGGATTGCATGAGTCTCTTTGTGAAAAGCAAAATAGCCGCCTAAAAAGGCAGCTATTTATTGGTTTATATATATGTATATAGGTTTCTTTTTACAAGTTTTGGATGCTTATTATTTAGCACCTGAGCCAGCTAATACTGCTGCTGCAACATCTGCTGCCGGAGTTAAGTAGGCTGAATATGAGTAAGGCACAGTCATGCCTGGGTCTGTTGTAGTTACCCTTGGAGCGCCGCTGGTTTTGAAAATGTTAGAGCTTACTTTGCTTACATAACCTACATTGCTGTCGATA
>Ga0307408_100002532_pt1 | contig 12785 bp, 13 predicted proteins | sample 322Cmetagenome_FD_202116 | JGI IMG/M metagenome (GOLD analysis project Ga0307408, IMG submission 202116) | Maize rhizosphere microbial communities from greenhouse at UC Davis, California, United States - 322HYB-C-3 | ecosystem: Host-associated > Plants > Roots > Rhizosphere > Soil | place... | reverse complement strand
GAAGTTGTAAAGCGACCTGAACCCCGTTCAGGCCGGTCCGGAGCGCTGGTCTGGATTCTCGTAGAACGCGAAAGACTCCCTGGCAAATGTCATCACATCAGGCGGACCTGTCAGGAAACCCGTACCTCCACCCCATGCCCGATCTGCGCATATGAACCATTCACTCGAAACCGGCAAGACAACATACTGCTCCGAATAGAAACCGATCGCATCGGCTGGACTGTCTGCTGGGTCCTGCGCGAGTATTTCAAATAAGTCCTCGTCACTGTGGTATGCCTTAACGATGAATCCGGGATATTTCCCAAAATGGAAATGGAAGTAGCTGAACGGATCAGGATTCAAAACGATTACAGCGAATTCACCCGTTCCTTTGAAATTCGCGATACCTCGGATAAGGTCACGAAAAATCTGCGTGCCAATGTTTGACGAATCAAAGTGGAGCAAGTCCGAGGCTGGAATCACCGCGAGTTTTTCCGCGCACTCACGCGCCCGCTGCCAAAACAACGTGAAAGTTTCGCGGTCGTGGATAAAGTCAATGTTACTCATCGTGAAGCTAACAAAATCTGGAGACGTGCCGATGCGATCAGGCAAGGAAGTGGTTCGCACTGTGCCCATCGTGAATCAACTGCGTTGATTGCTGCTCACGGTGCGGCTGCGGCGATCCACACGCTGAAACAGAGCACTTGGCGGATAGACGGAAAGGACGCTGTCAGTTGCGCTCTTTCCGTATCGCTCGAAAACGTGTTTCAACTTTGCATGGCCAATAAACCTGACACTAAGGCTCAATCCGGAAGCCATTCGGTGGTGTGAGGAAGAATGGGTAAAAGCTCCTTGCGCATTCCATGATATCCGGCGGTCCGTACAGCACCCCCGTGCCCCATGACCTGTCACCAAAGACGATCCACTCACCCGGCACCGGCATCACAACATAGTGTTCAGAGTTGGCTCCTAGGGAATCGGCGAGGCTACCACCTGGGTCCTTCAACAAAAATTCGAAGAATTCGTCGTCCGTATTCCCTGCCTGATGGATGAAGCCCGGATATTTTCCAAAATGAAAATTAAAATAATTGAACGGATCAGGCTTCAAGACCAAAGTAGCGAAGTCAGTCGCACCCTTGAAAACTAGCAGCGTTTGAATAAGTTCAAAGAACTTTTGAGTCTGGAGATCGATGGTATCGAAATAGAGCAGCTCCGTTGGCAATCTGTCACGAAGCATCCGGACGCCTGCGGTGGCACGTTCCCAAAGCGGCATGAACTCGCGCCGTTCGTGTATGAAGTCGATCATGCTCATGGTTTTCGGAAGTTTACTGTGCAGAGACAAGTCTTAAACGGCACGGACGTGCTAGCCGAACTTTAAAGTAACCTGAGCGGAGTTCTGGTCGACCCGGAACTCTGGTCTGGATTCTCGTAGAACGCGAAAGACTCCCTCGCGAACGTCATCACGTCAGGCGGATCTGTCAGGGCACCAGTGACCAGCTTAAGTTAGCTAACAATCTTGAAATTTTCTCCAGGATCGAGAAAAAATGGATAGAAGCTGGAGGCAAATGAAATAATATCCGGAGGGCCCGATAACACTCCCATCTCCCATTTTCTGTCGGCATATACGAACCAATCTCCTGGGATCGGCAAGACTGCATATCGTTCTGAGTTAGCCCAAAGGCAGTCCGCTGGACTGTCTCCCGGGTCCTTTTGCCAAGACGCAAAGAAGTCGTCATCGCTGTGTTCAGCACGATGTACAAACCCAGGATACTTTCCGAAATGATAATGAAAATAACTGAACGGGTCCGGCTTGAGAACTAGCGAGGCAAAGTCCCTTGCTCCCTTGAACGCCAGCATGGCTCGAATGAGATCGAAGAATTTTTGAGTCGATATATCAATCGAATCAAAATAAAGCAGATCCGCAGACGGAATATTGGCCAGTTCTTTCACACCTGCATTCACACGCTCCCAAAGCGGCAAGAAGGTCATGGAATCACGAATAAAATCTATTTCACTCATTTTGGAAGCCGTATCTTAATTGTGCCGCGTGGTGCGCCAGCGGGTACATACTCGGCGGTAGGATACCCTGCGTTTGAATCTTCTCTGACGGTGTAACGCGCTCCGTCCTTTGAAAAGATATCCGCTCTGCCATCCTTGCTAAGAGACTGCACATAGCCGCTCTCTACTAGATTTGCCTCAAACTCCGCTTTGCCAACGTCGGTTCGGATGTTTCGAACACTCCCCCCCGTTGTGATATCAGTGTATTCGGATGTGATCCGCCCCGGCGGAATCCCATCGACCTCCGTCTCAGCAGCTGGCTTGCACATCTCCTTGATGCGTTCCCAGTTTTCCGCGACCTTCCTTGCACCCTGGCCGATGCCATATCTAACGACCGGGTTCTGCAGAAGCCGATAGACAAGAACGCGTAGACCACCGTCAATCAGCCCTGCCGAGAAATGGCAGCCACTGCACACGGTCGACGTTCCGAGAAAGTTGTCCCCCAGCAGCCGACTCGCGCCTTGCAGATTGGCGGGTGGCCCTACCGGGGAGTCGCCGTAGTTGTAGTTATCGATCCACTGGTTGATTTCATCGCTGCTGATTGGAATATCCGTTCCGTCATTGAGATCAAGAACGTTGCCGTTCTTTGCAACGGTGCCGGTTCGCGACACGACACGGCCGTCCGGTGAATAGCCGAACCTGACCTTGAACACGCGCCGGATGCCACCGTTCGCCGGGCTCTCATACTCATTGAATTTGAAACGCTCAATGCGAGCGCGTTGGTCGTAGCGCAGATAGAAGTCACCGGTCGGGTTATAGCCGTACAGAACACGATGAGCGGCATCTCGCGAGAGAATCTCCGTCACGTCCTGGTCACTTCCCAAGGTGATAATTGCAAACGCATTTCCCGTTGCGTCGCGCGTGACTCTCCACTGCCCTGTGACTTTCCCATTCGCCGTCTGCTGAACGAACGCGAGCCGGTTCATTGCGTCGTAGGTCATCCCGTATGCCGTCGTCACGCCGCCCGCTTTGCCTGCATCGAAGGCGCGGGCGCCCGTCGGATCGTCGGTCGGTGTCTCGCTAACCCCGGTCGTATTGCCGTTCGCGTCGTATACGAAGGATTGCATCAGCTTCGGCGAGGCAATCATCGACGGACGCAGACTCGTTGTGTCGGCGTAGCGGATCGTGGAGATCGATGTGCCCGACGCGTTTTTCACCGTCGCCCGAACGGGCCGTCCGGTGTCGTCGTAGCTGTACTCCGTAGAGCCGCCATTCGCGTCGACATCCTTCAGCAGATTGCCCGACGCATCCCATGCGGAGTTGCTATTGCCCGCAGCGGATGTGGTCCCGGTTGGTCGCAGCACCCCACCAATCGACGACATGCTCAGCGTGGTCGCACCTTTTCTGCCGGTGATGACGGTGGAGCCCGTGTTATAGGCGAACTGCGCGTTTTGCGCGACGTTGGGGTGGCTGACCGCCACGGCGCGACCCTGCGCGTCATAGCTCCACGTCGCAATGCGATTACCCGCTTCGTCAACCTCGCCCGTCAGCGAATTCTTGAAGCGTGCGTCGTCGTAGACATACCGGTGCGCATAGCCATCAGGCCAGGTGACCGAGACGAGATTGCCATTCGCGTCGTACCCGTACTGCGTCATGCGGCCCAACGGGTCGTTCAGGCGTGAAAGACGGTTCTTGTCGTCGTAGTCAAGGCGAAGCGTGACGTCATTGTTCGCGTCCGTGCCTGCAGCGTGCTGCGTGATCGTGGTCAGCAATCCTGAGCTGCCATAGGTCAGCGTTCGGACAAACCCTGTCTTCGTACTCTCCGAAAGCAATACGCCTTGAGCCGAGTACGATTCGACGGTGTCGGTCTTGAGATCAGTAAGCGTCCATCCGGAGCCATTCTGTGCCAGCGCAAGGCCGGTGAAACCCGCTGTGCGCCACGTGCCGGCTGACCAGTTGAACGTGACGGGTTCACCGTTCTCGCGATACGCAAGCACCTTGGACGCGCCGCCGTTGTTGGCGTTCGCGAGTCCCAGGTTGCGTTGCCAGCTGTGGAACCAGACCGGACCCATAGCTGTGGCGGAATTGCCCAGTGACCTGGATCGGTAGGTCCGCGTGAACAGCATCGGAATATCGTCGCCACTGACAAAGTCCGCTTCAGTCAAGGTGACAGCGCCATTGCCCGGGTACACAGGGTCAGCGACGGGACAGCTCGCTTCCGGCTCCTCCGCAGTGGGAGTCGCGCACCACGCGTCGATAAGCGGCAAACTGATGCAGTTGTAGTACTGCATGCCGCCAGGCACGCCGGCGTATGCATCCCACCGGCAGGTGGGCGAGCCCGGTTTTGCGCCGGTTGCGGCCCACACCGCGTTGCAATCAGCCGCGTTGGCACCAAACGCGACCATAAGCAACATGAAGGCTCCCATCAGGCGAGCCGCCACGCCCAACGGGCTATCCATAACCCTTTTATTTTTCATCGTCATCCTTATTAGTTGTACTTGTTTGAAGCCCAAGCACCCTATAAGGAGCATCCCGTCCCCGCTATCCGACAATTCCTAAAAACACGTCTCCGCTATTCACATCCAATCGATGCCGTCAGACTCCCTGCGCAATGCGTAGGGAGCGGCGCAAGAGCCTGTCAGTCATTAGCCCATTGCAGAGGAAAACCTGGAACGTTAGACGCTGAATAAGTTATCCCCAGTTTTTGTTCAGAAGGCTGTGGATAACACCCCCACAACAGCGCCAAGTGCTTGATGCACTTCAGTTCCTGGACGCTGCGCACCAATCGACGATTCCCAGTCAGTCAGCCCGCCACGATCTCGAACCACGCGCCATGCGTGTGATCACGATCGAGCACCCGCGCCTTCGCATTGCCGTCACCACGCAGTGCAGCCCCGAACACTCCTTCCCCACGCGTGGCGAGTTGCCGGCGCAAGGCCGCACCTTCGGCCGTAACGCTCGCGGCATCGGCGTGCACAGGGCTCAATAGCACCACCGAGGTATCGCCAATCGACACCGTCGCCGACACCGCCCCCAGTCCCGGCAAAGCCACCTGCCGCGCCCCCACCGCCTCAGAACCAAGCAACGCCTCATACCGCTGCACGCTCAGCTTCAGATCCTCCACCGCAACCGTCAAACTCGCCACTCCGCGCACGCCGTTTGCATGTTCACGCACCGCGCCTTCCGCCACGCGCAGAGCACGCGGCGTGATATCCCCACACAGGAACGGCAAGTCACTGGTCTGCGGCCGGCCAGTCTGCCACTCGAGCCGCGCGCCGTCCGGACGCACACGTCCCCCCGCCTGCGGGCCCTCATACTGCAACCCGCGTCCGTGAGCCGCGTCGATCACGGCGCCCACGCTCGACGGCAATAACGCGTAGTCGACAAAGCCATCGCCGTGACGCTGCCCCACATTCCACCAGCGACGCTGCGGCGCCGCCTGCAAGAACGCGATCAGCTCGATGTAACTGCCGTCGGCAAAGCCGATCAACGCGTTGTGGGTCACGCCATCGGCATGCGTGCCGCCTTGTTGCACGGTGAAACCGAGCGCCGTGAAATCTTCAATGGTCCGCGTCAGGTCGTGGACGCGAATCACAATGTGATCGAGTGAAAGGCTCATGACAAAAAAATTTCGTGAATGATCGGCTGGTTAGACAGACGATGGAATACCTACTTCTGCGCAACCGTTGCCTTACTCTCAAGCAACGCCCACTTATCGTTCTTCACTACCACGTTGATATTTTTCACGCCGATCACGCGTCGCGTCGCCGGATCGAAATTGGCCTTGCCGAACACGACGCTCGGAATGTCGTGCAGCTTCGGCAGCGCATCGCGCACGGCCTTGCGATCGGGGCCGCCGGCGCGCAGCGCGTAGGCGGCGATGATGACGGCGTCATACGCATAGGCGTTGAACGCGTCCGGCTCACGGTGGTATTTCGCTTCGAAACGTTTGACGAAACTTTGCACCTCGGGCCCGGATTCGCCGGGGAAAAAGCTGGTGTTGGTCGCTACCCCGTTAACCGCCTCGCCGCCAAGTTCGAGGAACTTCGGCGAATACACGGAACTGGCCGCGGCGATCGGCAAGTTGATGCCGCTCGTCCGCGCCTGACGGGCTATCTGCGCGCCGTCGGAGTAGTACGAGATCAGCACGATGCCATCCGGATTCGCAGCGCTCACCCTCACCAGGGTCGCCCGAAAATCTTTCTCGGTTGGCTGATAGCCTTCGGCCGCTACGATCTGCGCGCCGCGCTCATTGGCGGCTTTGACGAACACGTCTTTGCTCGTGCGCCCCCAGTCGGTGTTCAGATAGAGCACGGCGACACGTTTGAGGCCGAGCGTCTTAACGGCGAGATCGGCGAGCAACGGTTGCGCGTCAGCCTGACTGACCGACGGACTCCAGATGTAGTCGCCGCCTTTGGTGAAGTCAGGATGCGAGTTGGTAAAGCCGAGTTGCACCAGACCGGCATGCTGGTAAATCGGTGAAGCGGCCATCGACGCCGGACTGGAAAAGTCACCGAGTTCGATCAGGATGCGCGGATCGTTGACGAACTTCTGCGCAATCGTGATGGATTGGCGCGGGTCGCTCTGGCTGTCCTCGAATACATAGTTCAGCGGGCGGCCATTGATGCCGTTGTGGCTGTTGATTTCGTCGAGGGCAAGATCGAAGCCGGCCTTCCATTGCGCGCCGTACTGAGCGTTCTGGCCGGTCAACGGCCCGCTCACGCCTATCAGAATTGGATCGCCCGAGGGCGGCGCGGCCACGGCCGTCGTCGCCAGCGTGATTGCCGAGGCGGCGAGCAGCAGAAGTGTGGTGAAGTGAGTGGCCCATGATGGGCGCTGGTTTGACGTGTTCAACATGACTCCAGGCTCGGTTCGCGTGAGATTGGAGTGAGTGTCGGATGTGCCCCGGCTCCGGGCAACCAAGCGATTTGCATATCGTTATGCTGCCGGGGAACTTGTCCACAGAAATTGTTCGCAAGCCTGTGGATAACATTCTGGCAAGCGCGCCAAGTACTTGATGTATCTGGCTTCTCTTGCGCTGCACGTCGGCGAGACCGCTCCAGCGGTCCCGCCTTTCTACCTCAAAGGTAAGCGGACTTCGCCACGCCCCGGTTTGCGGGAGCCAGCAGTTTGCTTCGCTCAACCAACGCGCCGAACAGCAGCCCGATGGTCGTCCACATGATCACCTGCATGCCGATCGCCGCGACGCGGAATTTCCACAGCAGCACCGCCGGGAAGGCGGCCGGCACTTCGTCGATCACCGGCATCGACAGTTGCACGGCAGCAATGATCACGACAAACACCACACCCGCCACGATCGACCCATTCCACGCGCCCAGCTTCAGCGCCGCGCGGCGGCGTACCTTCAGCGAAAACACCAGTGCGGCGAGCGAAATCGCGATCATCAGGAAGAACAGGCCTGTCCGCATTCCGATCGTCTCAGGGTCGCCCACCGAGGGTGGATTCGCCGGGTACTTGATGTTCGGCACGATCACCAGCGCGATAAACGCACCAAGCGCAAGCCATGCGGACAAGGCGCGCGCACTCAACACGCCGACGCGGCCGTACGCAAACGCGAACACCAGCGAGAACAGCCCGCCAAACGCTGCGCCATACGTCACGACGCCCGTCAACAATCCGAGGCCGGCTTGTGTTTCGCGGCTTACCAGTTCGGGTTCGGGTGCTTCGCCTTTGGCGGCGTCGGCTTTTTCCTCAAAGGAGATCGCCTGATCGACCTGCGGCTCGCCCACGAGCCTGGCAAAGCCGAACGTGAGCAACCCTGCGGCGATGCCTGCAAGCATCCCGCGTACCAACAATTTACCAACCATGTTCGACTCCGTTAGTGGCAAGGAAAGCCGAGCAGATGGCGGCCGTCGTGCACGAACTCATGCACGTACATGCCAGGGACCAGCGACGTAGCGCCCTGTTCAGCGCCCACGAAATAAATCGCGAGCAACAGCAGCAAGCCGCCGAACACGATCCAGGGCAGCAGTTCACGCAGCGGAATCGGCGTGGGTTGGGCGACCGGCTGCGTCGCGGAATCGAAAACAGCGTTGGACATAGTGAACATCTCCTTGGGGTAACGCGCCCCGATAGTCGATTGAAGAGGGATGAAGCGAAGCTCAGGTCTGGCTTTCGGCATAGTGAATGCCGATTACAGTGGCGCGACCGCGCCGGGCTCTCACCGGCTTCCGTGCTTCGCAGTGCCGCTATTCTACGCGTTAAACTTTGCCGTCCGGCAACGCTGAGCCTGCACGCACGCATCCCGCTTAAGCTGGCCTTTATGGAACTCAACCGAATGGACATACGGCTGCTATTGATCAGCCACGCGTCGACTGCGGCAATGCGCGCGGCCCGCTTCCCCGCCGACGATCCGCTCGACGCCCCTGGCCTCGCCGACGCGAGCGCCGCGCGGGCACGGTTGTCGATTCCCGACAACGCGGCTACCTTCGTCAGCCCTGCTGTTTGCGCGCGTGATACGGCATCGGCCCTGGGCCTCGATGCAATAGTGCACGAGGGACTGGCGGATATGGACTATGGCGTGTGGCACGGCCGCCGCCTTGCCGATCTTGCCGTCGAAGCACCACTAGAGCTTGCCGCATGGACGCACGATCCCGACGCCGCCGCGCATCGCGGCGAGTCATTCAGCGAACTCGTAAAGCGGGTAGGACGGTGGCTCGATTCGCTCGACGATTCATTGAGCAAGACAGAGAGCAAGAGCGTGACCCACGCAAAGGACAGAGCACCAGGCGATGGAACAAACAAGGCGCCGCGCGATATGCAACACGCGCAGAACGTCGTTGCCGTCACGCATGCGCCGGTAATCCGGGCCGCCATCGTTCACGCGCTCGGAGCGTCTCCGGCGATATTTCCACGCATCGAAATCGCGCCGCTTTCGATGATCGACTTGCGACGCTCGCGACGCGGCTGGACCTGGTGGCCGGCATCGCACTAACAGCGACGGTGACGCGACGTCCGCCGTGCACAGGCGATCGAATCGAAACGCCCGTGCCCGGTCACTTGCCCGAGACCACCAACCTCAGCTTGTTCGAACCGGCCGGCGTCAACGTGATATCGGTGCGTCTGGCCCGCGTGCCTAGATAAAAGTGCTGGCGTCCGGGCGAGTTCTGGTCATGTGTCGCGTCCGGCAGGCACGATGCGATGTCCGCCGCGACGGACTGCAGCGCATCCGCGCTCGAACCGGCGTCATGGTGCGGCGTCCACGTGCATTGGTAACTGCCGTGGCCTGACGAGCATTGCGCGTCGTCGCCGTAGGGTTGCGCGACGCCCTTGCCGTCGTCCGGTGTCAGCGAGGCCAAGCCGTCCGGCGCCGCCGCGACGATCCGTTTGAGCGACGCACATGGGCTAGGCGCATCGTCGGCGTTCGCACTGCACGGCAGCAATGCACCGAGCGATGCAGCAGCAATTGCAGTGGCGAGGAGTCGGGTCTTGTTCATGTCGGCGCAGTCCTTCGAAAGGTGGCCCTATCTCAGTAGCACGGTTCGTGCCCATGAAGCTTCGAACAGCGCCCGCCTCCTGCCCAAAAACGCGCCTAGAGGTGTCAGGAAGCGACACCAAACAACGCCGCCAGCCCGGGCGGCGACGCAAAAATCCCCTTCGCGTCATGCCCGATGCCGTCGATCACAAACGTACGATGCTTCGCCGCGCTCTCGGGATGCCGTAACGCCATATAGCGCGCGTAAGTCAGTCCACGCGCCAGCCGATGAGCACCCTGCGCCTGCGCGGCGCATGAACGGTCGAGTGCCGGATGCTGCGGATCACAATCCGCGCCGCCGAGCAGCACGGTGACATCACGACGCGCGTAAAGCGATTCGAGCGCGCCAGCGGAATCAGGATCTCCGCTGTACGAAGAAGCATAGGCGGGCAAATCCTCGAGCCCATACTTCCAGCGATTGAACGACGGACACGCGGTCGCATCGAACACTGCGAATTCGCCGGACGCGCTCGGCCGCATTGCATCGAAGTACACATACGACGAAGGATTTGCGACCACATAGCGCAGCGCAATCCCCCGCGCGACGAGCGGCGCCTCACCTCGCGTCACGACGGCATAGCGCTGCACCACCTGGCCACCGCCTGAATGCCCGGCGATCACCACCTCGGTGAGCGACGCAAACTGCTCGCGCGACGCCAGCGTCCGCAGGATGGTGTCGAGCACATCGAACGAACTGATCGGCGCGGGACCTTCGGCATTGCCGCCGCCCATCCAGCTAGTCCACTCCCAATGCAGCGCGGACGGCGGCAAGCCATGCGCGTCGACGTCCGCACTCGCGAGGAACTGCGGCACGATCAGCAGCGTATCGGCAGTATCGCCACCGGCTAGCGCACACGCGCGCTCCGCCAGGTCGAAGTACGCGTCCGCATTGCGCAGCCGTCCATGAATCAGAATCACCGCGCGCTTGACGTCACGCGCGGACACAAGCCAGTCGCCCTTCGCGAATACCGGCACGGTGCCGCTACCCGTTTGCGTCTCAACATGCAGATACTGGCGGCCGACGACGGCGACCGGATGTTCATTCGGCGCGCGTTCGTCATCTGTGATCGAAGGCTGGGTCATGCAATAAGCTCTGGTTAATCCAATAAGTCTAACGAGTGGCGGCTACCGTGGCGCAGCGAACTTCGCGGCTGCACCGCCCGGTTCACGTCCCGAGCGCGTGAAATACACCAACGCCAGCGACACGAAGCCGGCAAAAATCAGATAGAAGGCCGGCGTCAAACTGCTGCCGGTCAGATGCGTCAAACCGGTGATCGTAAGCGGCGCCATACCGCCGAACAGCGTCACCGCAATGTTGTACGACAGCGCCACGCCGGCCGAACGGCTGCGCACTGGAAACAGCGTCGCGAGCATGCCTGGGTGCGAACCGGACATGGCGGCAAGGAACACCGTCGCCACCATCTGCGCGATGAACAGATGCCCCGGCGTCGGATTCGTCACAACGAAGTGATACAGCGGATACACGCATACCATCCATGCAATCACGATCGGATAGAACAGCCGGTATGCGCCATAGCGATCGGCGAGCTTGCCCGACAGCGGAAAGAGAAACAGATTCAACACGCCCGACACGAACGCACCCAGCAGGGCCGTAGACAACGGCAGATGCAATTGCCGCTCGACATAGACCGACAGATAGGAATGCCATACATAATTTGTCGCCGCGCCGATGATGATCACACCCATCGCGCAGATCGCCGCGTCACCGTTGTCGCGGAAGAATTGACGCACGGTCACGCGCGGCGGCTTGTCCCGCTGATCGAGCAGGCGTTCGAACTCCGGCGACTCCGCCACACGATGCCGGATATAGAAGCCGAACGGTCCCGCCAGCGCGCCGAACAGAAACGGCAGGCGCCAACCCCACGCCACCAGTTGCTCATGCGTAAGTTGCGTGGTGAGCAGATAACCGACACCGGACGAGAGCAGCAAGGCAAACGCCTGTGCCGACATGTTGAAGCTGCCGTAGAACATCTTCTTATGCGGCGGCGCGTATTCGACAAGCATCGCCGAGGCCGTTGCGAACTGGCCGCCCACCGAGAGCCCCTGCAATAGCCGCGCGAACACCACCAGCAGAGGCGCCGCGATGCCGATGCTGGCATAGCCCGGCGTGAGGCCCATCAACAGCGTACTGGCCGCCATCGAGATGATCAGCAGCGAAAGCGCTTTGCGCCGCCCTGCGCGGTCCGCATAGATGCCGAGCAGAATGCCGCCGATCGGCCGCACGATAAAGCCGACGGCGAACGTAGCGAGCGTCAGCATGATCGACACGAAGCCACTGCCGCCTGGGAAGAATACTTGCGCGATGATCTTGGCGAAGTAGCCATAGATCAGAAAATCGAACCACTCGAGTCCGTTGCCGAGTATCGAGGCAAAGATCGCGCGCCGCACCATCGACGGGCTCAAGCCGTTCGACGCTTCCGTGCCGGACCGCGCACCCTCATGCTGATTCAGGCTCGTCTCGCTCATTGCTCGCATCCTTGGGTGTCGAACATCGCTGACAACGCGCACACCGACGTCAGCATACGCGCGCCCTCGTGACCCACGCCCGGCACGATATGCAAGCTCTGTTTCAGGCCTTCCGGATGACGCGCCTCGATGTACCGGTAATACGCTTGCGCCCGCGCGAAGCGCTGCGGGCCTTGCGCTTCGGCGGCACAGCTTTTATCGAGCGCGCTTTGCTGCGGATCGTTGTCCGCACCGCCGACCAGGTAGTCAACCCGGCGCGACGCATAAGCCGCTTCGAGTTGCGCGGGCGAGCGGTCGTCGAGATAGGGCGGCCGATTCTCCATGCCGTATTTCCACTGATTGAAGTCGGCACATTGCGCGGCATCGAACGGCGCGGCGACACCTTGTGCATTCGGCCGTTGCGCATCGAAATAGGCGTACGTGGATGGATTCGCCACGACGTAGCGTACGTCGATGCCTTCACGGGTCAGCACGTCGATATTACGCGCCGCCACGGCATAGCGCTGCACAACTTGCCCGCCACCCGAATGCCCTGCGATCACCACATGCTGCAGATTCGGAAACAGCTTGCGATCCGCGAGGCGCGTGACAATAGCGTCCAGCACCGTGTACGAACTGATCGGCAGCGGTGCTCGGGCCGCTTCGCCGCCCATCCACGCGTCGCCCTTCCAGCGCAGCAGATCGGCCGGTTCGTCATGCACGCGCAGGTCGAGTGTGGCGAGGAATTGTGGTGCGATCAGGAGCGTGCTGTCGGGATCCGCATGTGCGGCGTCGCGTGCCTTCTGTGCGGTGCGGAAGTAAACATCCGCGTTGCGCAATTTGCCGT
>Ga0307408_100002531_pt1 | contig 12786 bp, 11 predicted proteins | sample 322Cmetagenome_FD_202116 | JGI IMG/M metagenome (GOLD analysis project Ga0307408, IMG submission 202116) | Maize rhizosphere microbial communities from greenhouse at UC Davis, California, United States - 322HYB-C-3 | ecosystem: Host-associated > Plants > Roots > Rhizosphere > Soil | place... | reverse complement strand
CTTGAGCTCCTTGAAGGGTCGTTCGAGACCAGGACGTTGATAGGTCAGGTGTGGAAGTGCAGTAATGCATTAAGCTAACTGATACTAATTGCCCGTACGGCTTGTCCCTATAACCTTGACGGTTATGGAGCACTTGCCTGTGTTTGAGAATACTACCCCCACTTTTACTTCTTCCCGGATTGTTGACAAGTCATGCCTGATGACCATAGCAAGTCGGTCCCACCCCTTCCCATCCCGAACAGGACCGTGAAACGACTCTGCGCCGATGATAGTGCTGCAACCAGTGTGAAAGTAGGTTATCGTCAGGCTCTTATTAGAAAAGCCCGCTAGGCATGTGCCAGCGGGCTTTTTGCATTGCGTGGAAGGGAGATGAAGTGCCAGGCTTTTCAAATTAATAATATTTATATAATATTATTAAATGATTACACAAAAGCCACTGCGCTGGATTGCGCGCATCCTTATCTTCTTTCTCGTGCTGCTCCTGGTTGCGGCCCTGGTAGCCCTCCACTACTCCAGGTTCGAACTGAATCCGAATGGCGTGCATAAGAACTTACTGGTTCCGCTCGGCGGCAGTTATGCCAAGGTAGCCGTATATGGCGGCAGCGGTGATGCTGCGCGCTTGCCCGGCTTCCTGGATGGCCCGGTGGCGCGTCCGCTGGCCGGCGGAGGCTGGTCCGCAACCTGGTTCTGTGAAGACCGTGTCCAGCAGCAACAAGTCCAGGCTCCGCTACTGGCGATCGACTGCGCAGGGAAGCGCAGCGTCTTCCCATTCGCCCCCTCTGCTTCAGCACCGGCGGCCGATGTCCTGCCGATGCCGGCCAAAGTCGCAGTGCTAAGCGATATCGAAGGCAACCTCACCTTCCTGGATGGGGCGCTCGGCAAACTCGGTGTGTCTGACGGCGCTGCGACCTGGACCTACGGTGACGGCCACCTGGTAGTAGTGGGCGATGCAGTGGACCGCGGCCGCGAAGTGTTTGCCGTGCTGTGGCGCTTGTATGCGCTGGCGCAACAAGCGCAGCGTGCTGGTGGCGGCGTGCACCTGGTGCTCGGCAACCACGAACAGTACATCCTGCGCGGCAACACCACGCGCGCCAACCTTGAGCATATTTATGCGCTCCAGCAAATGGGCGGCCCGCAGCAGGCGTTCGCCGCGGACACCGTGATCGGCCAGTGGCTGCGCGCCCAGCCAGTCATTTTGCAAATGGGCGACGTGCTGTTTACGCACGGCGGCATCAGCCGCGAGACAGCCGATAGCGGCTTGTCAGTGCAGCAGCTCAACGAGGCAATGCGCGCTTACTGGAGTGGCGCGCCTGCATCGGCCAAGGCGCTCGACGCAGTGATCGGCAAGCGCGGCCTGACGCAGTACCGCGGCTACTTTGAAGATGACGGCGGCGTAGCAGGAAGTGCGGACGTCGAACAGGTGCTGAAGCGCTTCGGCGCTTCCACCATCGTGGTCGGCCACACGCTGGTCGACAAGGTCACCATGCTGCACAATGGCCGTGTGATTGGCGTCGACGTGAACACCAACCGGGCCCAGGACGAAACCCTGGTGTTCGAAGGTGGCAAGCCGCGCGTGGCAGCGGTCGTCGATCGCGGGCTGCCGCCGGAGGAGAATGGGCGTGGCCGCTTGCGCCAGTTGGAGCTGACTGATGCGCGCGACTGGCAGGCCTTGGGAAGCACCCTGCAGCGCAGCTACGAGCTTTCGCGCTTGCCGCATCCCTATTAAACATTGCAGAGCAACGCCTTTCAGGAGAAAGCCCGCCAGCATAAGTTGGCGGGCTTTATTGCTTTCGAAAGTTGTATTCGAGACAAGCAACAAAAATATGTCTCAATTTGTAGAAATTTTGACTCAGCCTTCGGTCCCCGATAGTGTTAGATTCCCTTAACACCCTACCTCATCGGGAAAACTGGAGACATAAATGGAATTTCGCAAAAGCCTGATCGCCGCCGCGATCGCCATGGTTGCTGCACATGCCAGCGCCGCCCCAAGCTTGATGGCCAGCCCAGTCGCCTTCTCCGCCCAGGAGAAAGCACGCCTGGTCTCCACCCTGAACGGTGAGCGGGGCAAATATGGCCTGGATGCCGACCACGGCTACGCCATCGCCAGCCAGCACCCTGGCGAGCAGGGCAGGGCAATCAGCCGCGTGAACCACACCTACAAAGGCGTGCGCATCTTCGAATCTGAATCCGTTGTGGTTACCGACCAGGGCGGCAATATCGTCAGCGAGTCGGTCGGCGAGCGCCGCCATGGCCTGTCGGGCAAGCGCTTCGACGTGAAGCCTTCCATCAGCGGCAAAGCTGCTATTGCCAAGGCAAGCCGCAGCGTGCCAGCCGGCGGCGCTGAAATCGATCCGCCATCCGCCGAACTGGTCATCTTCCCGGTGATGAAGACCGTGCGTGCCCCTGGCGCCGAAAACAAGGCCGAGGCAGACCTGAACGCTGTCGATGTGCAGGAAGTTGTTGCCAGCTATGAACTGGCCTATGTCGTGAAAACCCGCAGCCATGGCGCCTTCTACGACACCATCGTCAGCGCGCGCGACGGCCGCATCCTCGACCAGTGGAGCGCCATGCAGAACGTGGTCGGCACCGGCCATAGCCAGTACAACGGCGACGTGCCTATCAACACCACCCTGTCCGGCGGCGTGTACAAGATGATCGACGGCAGCCGCGGTACCGGCGGCACCTTCGGCGCCATGGCGATCACTAATGCCAACCATGGCACGACTGCAGGCGCGGTGTACACCAACGCCACCAATGTCTGGGGCGATGGCAAGCAGTATATTTCTGGCGGCAGCACCACCAATGCCAATGGCCAGACCGCTGCAGTGAACGCGCTGTGGGGCCTGATGAATACCTACGACATGCACAAGAACGTGCTGAACTGGTCTTCGCTGGACGGCAACAACACCGCGACCTATATCGCGGTGCACGTCAACACTGCTTACGACAACGCCTACTACTCCGATAGCTGCAAGTGCATGTTCATCGGCGACGGCGGCAGCTACTTCAACAACCTGGGCTCGATCGACGTGATTGGCCACGAAATGGGCCACGGCATCACCGCCGCAACCTCGAACCTGACCTATCGCGGCGAGTCCGGCGGCCTGAATGAGTCCTCGTCCGACATTGCAGGCGAAGCCGTGGAAGCCTATGCCCGTGCTGGTGGCACTGGCGCTTCGCTGCCTGTCCCATCGGGCAACGACTGGATGATGGGCAAGGAAATTTCCAAGAATGGCCAGCCGCTGCGCTGGATGTACAAGCCAAGCAAGGATGGCAAGTCGCCTGACGCATGGAAGTCCACCATCAAGCGCCTGGATGTGCACTACAGCAGCGGCCCGAACAACCGCATGTTCTACTTCCTGGCCATGGGTTCCAGCGCTACCGTGGGCAGTGACACCTACTCGCAATACCTGACCCAGCAGCCGAAGGCCATGACCGGCATCGGTATCGACAAGGCTTACCGTATCTGGTTCCGCGCGAACACCACCAAGTTCACGTCGTCGACCAATTACGCAGACGCTCGTTTGAAAGTGCTGGCAGCAGCGCAGGAACTATACGGCGCTAACAGCGCCGAGGCGAAAGCAGTCCAGCGCGCATACGCTGCCATTAACGTGGGTGCCGACGTGGCAGAATAAGCCGCGCAGCGACGCACAGAAACCGCCAGGGCAGCCTGGCGGTTTTTTTTTGCGCGTCGTGACAATGTGTGATTGTGCATCGGCCAGTTGTTGGCAGAATGCAAGTCATGAATGGTATTTTCACTGCGCAGCTTGGATACGCAATGGCTGCCCTGTATGTCCTGCTGGGTGTTGTTTCAACGGGTGTGGGATTGGCGCTTGGCTCGCGTACCAGCCAGTTGCGCGACCAGGTGAATGCCTGGTGGTTCATCTTCCCCATCGTCAGTTGCGGCTTGATCCTCTATCCGGTGGGAGCGCCGTTGCTGGCTCTCGTCATTTGCGGACTGGCGGCGCGCGAGCTTGCGCCCTATTGCGGGCCGGCTTCCGGCCGCTTCCTGGCCACCGCCATTGCGAGCCTTTTCGCGGCAGTATGCGCCGGCATTTACTCGGCTTTATTCCTGCCTGCGGCATTTGCCCTGGCCAGTGTCGCCGCTTCCGTGTATCTATGGCGCTCGCGCAAATTGGCTGCGCTGCCCTGGCTCTTGTTTGCGCTCACCTGCTTCGGCATCAGCTTTATCCCTGCCTTTGTGCACCTGTCTTTTGGACCAAAAGAGAACCTGTCCTGGCTCTTTTTCCTGTTCATCCTGACAGCCTTGAACGACATCGCCCAGTTCACCAGCGGCAAACTGTTCGGCAAGCAGAAAATCGTTCCCCTGATTAGCCCGCAGAAGACCTGGCAAGGCTTGATCGGCGGCGTCGTGGTTTCCATCTTGCTGTCGCTTGCCATGGGCGCTTATTTCGGCCTGGGCCAGCCAGCCTGGCTGGCGGCGATCGCCGTGCTGCTGTCGGTTGGCGGCTTTGCCGGGGACGTCATGTTTTCCGCGGCCAAGCGCAAGCTCGGCATCAAGGACTTTTCAAACCTGATTCCCGGCCACGGCGGAATGCTGGATCGGGCGGATAGCCTGGTGGTGACGGCTCCTTTGCTTTACCTGTTGCTCAATTATCGATAAGGAAAAAAGAATGAAGATCGAACGAGGCCTTGCCTGGAGTGAGAGTCAGTCCGGATTCGAGGCGGCTGACGGCACACGCCTGTTCTACCGCAGCTGGATGCCGCTGGCGCCACGCAGCGGGGCACCGCGCGCACTGGTTTTCCTGCATCGCGGGCATGAACATTCTGGCCGCATCGGTACGCTGGTCGAGCAATTCGGCTTCCACGGCGACTGGGCCTTTGCCTACGATGCGCGCGGGCACGGCTATTCGCCGGGCGAGCGCGGTTCGGCGCCAAGCTTTGCCACCATGGTGGAAGACCTGGATACCTTCGTGCGCCATATCTGCAGCAAGCATGGCTTTGCCATCGAAGATGTGCTGGTGGTGGCCAACAGCGTAGGCGCGGTCGTGGCGGCGACCTGGCTGCACGATTATGCGCCGCGCGTCCGTGGCCTGGTCATGGCTGCCGCAGCTTTCGCGATCAAGCTGTATGTGCCGCTGGCCAAGCCGGGCCTGCGCTTCGCCCGGCGCTTCAAGCCGGAACTGTTCGTGACCAGCTATATCCGCCCGACCATGCTGACGCATTCTGCGGAGCAGGCGCGCGCATACGCTGAAGACCCGCTGATCGCCAAGAGCATCTCGGCCCAGATATTGCTGGAACTTGCCGATACTGCGCAACGTATCGTGCATGATGCTGCCGCCATCGACACGCCGGTCCTGATGCTGGCTGCCGACCAGGATCATGTTGTGCATGAAGCCCCGCAGAAGACGTTCTTCGAGCGCCTGTCGTCGCCAATGAAGCGCTACGTCAGGCTGCAGCGCTGCCGCCACGCTATCTTCTACGAGGAAGATACCTCCGTCGCAATGCAAGCCAGCCGTGCGTTTATCGACGAATGCTTCGCGGCAAAGCCGTCCTCGCCGGAGCGCTTTGCTGCAGCGGACCGCCAGGGACAAGGCGCCCAGCATTACGCAGCGCTGTTGAACAACCGGACCGGCAACGCACTGACGCGGGCCTGGTTTGGATTGCAGCGCAATATGCTGAAGGTAATGGGACCGCTGAGCGATGGCATGAAGATTGGCCTGCGCCATGGCTTCGATTCGGGCGAATCGCTGGACTATGTGTATCGCAACCAGGCTGGCGGCAAGCTAGGCTTCGGCGCCATGATGGACCGTGGCTACCTGGATGCTGTGGGCTGGCGCGGCATCCGCCTGCGCAAGGTGCAGATGCAGCAGATGCTGGCGGAACAGATTGCGGCGTACCAGGGGCCAGGCCCGGTACGCATCATCGATATCGCGGCAGGCTCGGCACGCTATGTGCTGGAGACCATCAAGCGCTTCCAGGACCGCGAGATCGAGGTCACGCTGTGCGACTTCGAGCAGCACAACCTGGACCAGGCGAAAAAGCTGGCGGAAAAGCTGCAGATCAGCGCCCGCATCGAGTACTGCCGCCGCGACGCCTTCAGCGCCGACAGCTACAAGGGGCAGGAGGGACGTTACGACATCGCCGTGGTGTCCGGCCTGTATGAACTGTTCAGCGACAACTCGCTGGTCCTGCGCTCGCTGGGCGGCGTCGCGGCCAGCCTGCGCGAGGGGGGCAGCTTGCTGTACACCGGCCAGCCATGGCACCCGCAACTGGACATGATCGCCTACACGCTGACCAACCATCGCGGCGAGCCATGGCGCATGCGCCCGCGCGCGCAGGCCGAGATGGATGGCCTGGTCGCGCTGGCCGGCTGCAGCAAGCAGCGCACCATGATCGGCCTGGAAGGGATCTTCACTGTTTCGCTTGCGGTGAAAGCCGCAGCGCCTGGCGCAGGCGATTAAAGACCGTTACCAGCGACAGCATCAGGACCGCGGCAAGCAGGGCGTTGTGCCATACCGGCGCAACGCCTGCCCACACCAGCAAGCCAAGCAGGCCGAAAGCAAAGGCACGGTCGCTCTTTCCCATCGGGCCATCGAAACGGCGCGCAACGCCGATGCTGCTGGCCAGCACACCGGCAAATTCAGCCAGCAGCGCGAACACGACGACCAGGACCAGCAGATGCGTCGAGACGCCTGCCAGCAAGGCGACAGGCAGGTACAGGGCGACGTCGGATACCTGGTCGCACAGCTCGTTCAGCAAAGCGCCCAACGCTGTCTTGTTGCCGGTGGCATTTGCCAGCATGCCATCGATGGCATTCAGCGCCATGCGCAGCAGCAGGAAGAAGGGCAGGCCTAACCAGAGGCTGAGGCATTGCGGCGCCAGCGCCAGTGCTGCGCCATAAGCGACAGAAAGCGCCATCGCGGCCAGCGTGACCTGGTTGGGCGTGATGCCGATCCGCGTGAGCAGGTTGAGGAATGGGCGCAGCAGTTGCTGGAAACGCGGTTTCAGCTGGTAGATCGAAATGCTCATGACGTGTAGGAGTTAAGGTAGATCCGGGCAATGAACAGGCTGCGGCTGTAACCCATCGCGCAGTGCAGGTAGACCGGGCGGCCCTGTCTGCGCTCAGTGTCGATAGCGGCAAGGATAGTGCGAACCTGCTTGCGGTCAGGCGCTTGCAGGTCCATCAAGGGGATGTGCCGGTAATGGCCGCTGCGCAGCAATTCAGTTTCGCTCAGCTCTGCGCTCAGGTCGATGATGCTGCAGTCCGGCGGCAGTTGCTGCGCTTCGCTGGCGCTCAGGCGGCGGCCGACCCACAGGCCCTCGGTCGCCTTCGCGAACGGCGGCTTGCCGCGATGGCGCCAGCGCACCAGCAGCCAGGTGGCGGCGTAGCCGGCGAGGTAAGGCCAGAACAGCAACCAGATCCAGGCCGGATGCCGGCCCTGGTCCTTGCGCAGGAAGGCTGCATTGCGGCGCGCGTAGGCCAGTGCCACCAGCAGCGTGCTGGCCGCCAGGTAGAGCCATGGCCAGGCAGGTGCAAACAGGCTTGCTGCAAGCAGCGCCAAGCCGGCCATGATGGCGTAGTAGAACGAGACGCTTTGGCGGGCGGTGGCGCCGGGACGCACGGCGTAGCAAGCTGCGGCTGCCAGTACGATGCCGCCGACGATATCGGCCACAGCATGTTGCCAGGTCAGCAGGGTGCTGGCCCCGACCAGCAGCAGCCAGCAAGCCAGCGCGTTGCGCCAGGCACGGCTGGCAATGGCTGGCCGCAGCGCGAGCCACAACAGGATGCAGTAGGTGATGTGCAGCGACGGGAACTGGTTGTAGGGGCGATCCGAGGCGTCAAGCACGCCGTAGGCTAGCTGCAGGAAGCCGTGATCGGGCAGCACCCTGCTGGCCGGGAAACGCGCGGGGAAAATGGCGAACACCAGGCTGGCGGCGACAGTGGCGAGCATCAGGCGGCGGCTGTACACGCGCAGCGCATCGCCCTTGCGGACTTTGAAGAAGGTCCATGCCAGCAAGGGTCCCGAACTGGCATAGGGAATGATCATCCACGGCAGGAACGGGATGGCCTGCTCGAACGGGAGCGCCAGCGTGCGCTGGACCTGCGCCGTTTCGGCGGCAAGGTTCGTGAGCGTGTAGCAAAGCCCAAACAGGAGGGCGTTGATGATCAGGTGCAGGAGTTGCATTCATGGCATTATGTCACGCGATATGAGTGAAGATCAAAAGTACGAGCGCTGCATGGTGATGGCGGGTGGCGGATTCCGCTTCGGCTATTACCTTGGCATGCACGCAGCCGCGGAAGACAGCGGCATGGCGCCCGACATCATCCTCGCCAGTTGCGGCGGTTCGCTGGCTGCGGCCATCATCCATGCCTTGCCGGATACGGCACAGCGCAAGCAGTGGCTTGCCTCGCCCGAGATGTACCAATTCCTGTGCCGCATGCGCACGGCACCGCATGTGCGTCCGCTGCCGGTGCTGGGTGCGGCCCTGCTGCGTGGACTGTCGCGCGGGCGGGCCAGGCGTGTGCCGGACGTGTTCAGCGATTACATGTTCGAGCTGCCGGGAGCGTTGCCATTGCCGCCGGGGCGCGCGGAGGGCCCGGCGCTCGCTATCGTCGCCGCCAAGCTGCTGTTCGGCCGCGAGCAGGCCGGCGAGGTGCGGGGCGAGCGTCCCCTGTTCGCGGAAGTCCTGCTTGGCCCCGAGCGCGCATGCAGCCTGCTGAAGGGATGGACGGCGCCGGCCAGTTCGCCAGCCTGGAGCTGCGGGGCGGTGGCGCCTGGGCTGCTGCTTGAAAGCACCATGCCCGTCGCCGACGCCGTGCGCAGTTCGATTACCGACATGCTCTATTTCGCCTGCCACCAGCACGGCGGCGAACACTATATGGGCGGTGTGATCGACCTGTTCCCGATCGAGATTGCGCATGGCCTGGCCAGGCATGTGACGATGGAAGCCAAGCCGCCGTTCGGCCAGGTGCTGGCGATTCCGGCGCTGCGCAAGGTGCTGGGCATCGATGGCAACGCACGGCTGAAGCATGTGCACGCACAGCATGCCCATGCCTGGGTCGATACCAGCGATATCTCGCGTGCGTTGCGTGGCAGCGGCATGCGGAAACGCATCGACTGGCTGGGCAACCGCATCCGGCTCGTGATGCCGCCCAGCCTCGCAGAATACGCGCAGGACATCGAGGCGCAATGGCAGTACGGCTACCAGCGCGGCATCGAAGCATACGCCAGTCCGGGGCTGCGCCTGCGCCACGCAACGAGGTTCAACAGGGGAAGTAAATGAGGGTAATGATCATCGGCGGAACCAGCGGCATCGGGCTGGCCCTGGCAAGGCATTACGCGCAGCAGGGAGCAGTGCTGGCCTTGTGCGGACGCGATCCATCGCGGCTCGATGGACATCCCATCACCGGGCAAGCGGGTTTGCGCCGCTATGGTTTCGACATTGGCGACCGCGCAGCAGTCTTTGATGCCGTCGAAGACTTTGCGGCGGAAGGACTGGACCTGCTGGTCGTCACCGCTGGCCAGTATGCCGACGCCGCTGCATTGGCGCAGGACCGCATGCGCAGCTTGCCGGTGGTGCGCACCAATGTGTCCGGCCTGTGCCACGCGTTCGATGCCGGCACCCATGCCATGCTGCGCAATGGGCGTGGCCAGATGGTGGTGGTAGCGTCGATTGCCGGACTGCTGTACGAGTATCCGAACGGTTCGCTGTACAGCGCAAGCAAGCGCGCCGCAATTGCCATCAGCGATTCCTACCGCAAGGCGCTGGCGCCGCACGGAATCGGCGTGACGGCCGTCGTGCCGGGCTATATCGATACGCAAAAGCTAAGGGATTTGAACGGGGGAAGTGCGCAACGCAAGCCTTTCCTGCAGACCGAAGAAGAGGCTGTGCGCCGCATTGCCCGCGCGATCGCGGAGCGCGATGCGCACTGCATTTTCCCCTGGCAGCTGCACGCGATGGTGCGCGTGTTTAACCTGCTGCCAAAGGGATTGCAGCGCTACCGCAAGAAATGAATCAGTAGCGGTAAGCTGCTTTCAGCAAGATGACGTCGACGCCGCTGTTCGGTTTCTTGATGCCGCCATTGGAATAGTGCTGCGCCTTGAGGGCGACTTCCCACTTGTTGTCGAACACATAGCCGACGGCGATATGGTCGCCGAACTGGAAGGCAGTCGACAGGCCGTCATCGTTGTTGAAGTAGGTCTTGGACAGCACGTGTGCGCCGATGCCGCCTTCAACGTAGAAGCCCTTCTTGCTGGTATTCTCGAAGCGGATGACCGGGGTGAAGCCGAGGTCGTACAGGTTCTCCTTGTCGCCAGGCACGTTGTGCCACTGGCGGGCCTGCCAGATACCAACGCTGGCGTCCCAGTACCCGGTGACGTGGGTGCCGTTGGAGTTGAACCAGCTCCATTCGGGCTTGAAGTCTTGCGTGGCGCCCAGGCGCACCATGCGGATCTTGGAAGCGGAGCCGGCTTCCACGTAGGCAGAATTGATGTCGAAGGCGAAAGCGGATTGCGCTACCAATGCAGCGGCAGCAACAGCGAACAGTTTTTTGATTTGCATGTTTTTCTCTCTAGTCCTTGCCACAGTCTTCACATTTGCTGAGGCAATGCCGGCAATTTTACTTTCGTTCTGTTTTTTTTTCAGGCGACCCCTTAATTGTTAGAATCACTGCAATATTGGCATAACCGGAGCTTATTGTGACGCATCCTCTGCGAATTGCATTTCTCGGCATCGGCCTGATGGGCGAGCCCATGGTACACCGCCTGCTGGCGGCAGGCTTCAAGGTCACAGCCTGGAACCGGACTGCCGGCAAGGCCGGCGTGCTGGCTGCCGCCGGTGCCGATCCGGACGACGTGCTGCCGCATGCGGTGGCCGATGCTGCGGTGGTGGTATCGATGCTGTCGGCCGGCGATGCCGTCGGCGGCGTCATCGAAGCGTCGGTCGATGCCCTGCGTCCTGGCACGCTGTGGATCGATATGAGTTCGACGCGGCAGGACGAAGCGCAGGCCTTCCACGCGCTGCTGACGGCGCGCGGGCATCGCTTCATCGATGCGCCGGTGTCGGGCGGTGTCGGCGGTGCCCAGGCGGGTACGCTGGCCATCATGGCGGGCGGCAGCGCAGCGGACTTCGAGGCGGCGCTGCCGGTGCTGGAAGCAATGGGCAAGCCCAAGCTGGTTGGCCCGGCCGGCAGCGGGCAGGTGGCAAAGCTGTGCAACCAGTTGATCGTCGGCGGCACCATCAATATCGTGGCGGAGGCCTTGCTGCTGGCGCAGGCGGCGGGCGCCGATCCGGTGGCGGTGCGCGAAGCGATTCGCGGCGGCTTCGCAGAGAGCCGCGTGCTGGAAGTGCATGGCCAGCGCATGCTCGAACGGAATTTCCTGCCGGGCGGGCAGGTGCTGACGCAGTTGAAGGACCAGCACAATATCCTGGCCGCGGCAGCTGCGGCGGGCGTGGCGCTGCCCGTCACCAGCCTGGTGACGGAGCGCTATGAGTCGATCAAGGAGGCATATCCGCGCGCCGACCATTCAGCCGCGCTGCTGGCGCTGGAGCGGCTGAATGATGGCGTGCGCGTCGGCACGCAGGCCGACAAGCTGCCTTAGGCCTGGCGCGCTTGCGGCAATGCCGCTTCTGCGAGGTGCACCCAGAAGCTGGCACCGATCGGCAGCAGGCGGTCGTTGAAGTCGTAGCTGGCGTTGTGCAGCACGCAGGGACCGAGGCCATGACCGCCGTCGCGGTGCTCGCCTTCGCCGTTGCCGATGAAGATGTAGCAGCCCGGCTTCTCCTGCAGGAAGAAGGCGAAGTCCTCGGCGCCCATGGTCGGCTCGACGTTACCGTCTACCATGGAATCGCCCACAACGGACTTCATCACCTCCAGCGCGAACTTCGTCTCGCGGCCGTGATTCACCAGCGGAGGGTAATTGCGGCGGAAGGTGAACTCCACTTCCGCATCGAAGGCGGCAGCAATGCCTTCCGCCAGCGACTGCATGCGCTTTTCCACCATATCCAGCACCTCGGTGGTGAACGTGCGCACGGTGCCCACCAGCTTCGCATCGTCGGGGATCACATTGGTGGCGCTGCCGGCGTGGATCTGGGTGATCGACAGCACGGCAGTATCCAGTGGGCTCTTGTTGCGCGTGACGATGGTCTGCCAGGCTTGGGCAATCTGCACCGCGATCATGATCGGGTCGATGCCCTTGTGCGGTTGCGCCGCATGGGCGCCTTTGCCGCGCACGGTCACGTGGAATTCGTTGGACGAAGCCATCATCGGGCCTTCGCAAGCGCCCAGCGCACCTTGCGCCATCCCGGGCCAGTTATGCATGCCGTAGATCGCATCCATCGGGAAGCGCTCGAACAGGCCATCCTTGATCATTTCGCGCGCACCGGCGCCGCCTTCTTCGGCCGGCTGGAAAACCAGGTAGACGGTGCCGTCGAAATTGCGGTGCTTGGCCAGGTAGTGGGCCGCGCCCAGCAGCATGGCAGTGTGGCCGTCATGGCCGCAGGCGTGCATCTTGCCGGGATGCCTGGAGGCGTGTGCGAAGGTGTTGATTTCCTGCATAGGCAGGGCATCCATGTCGGCACGCAGGCCAATGGCGCGTTCGGAGGTGCCATTTCTGATGATGCCAACCACGCCGGTCTTGCCCAGGCCGCGCTCGAAAGGGATGCCCCATTCGGTCAGCTTGGCGCAAACGACGTCGGCGGTACGTTCTTCTTCATAGCAGAGTTCCGGGTGGGCATGCAGGTCGCGTCGGATCTGCTGCAACTCGGACTGAAACGCAATAATCGGGTCGATTAGTTTCATTTTTGTTCTCCATCGGACTT
>Ga0307408_100002530_pt1 | contig 12787 bp, 10 predicted proteins | sample 322Cmetagenome_FD_202116 | JGI IMG/M metagenome (GOLD analysis project Ga0307408, IMG submission 202116) | Maize rhizosphere microbial communities from greenhouse at UC Davis, California, United States - 322HYB-C-3 | ecosystem: Host-associated > Plants > Roots > Rhizosphere > Soil | place... | reverse complement strand
AGGCAGATGAGCACCGAGAACGCCATCACGCTGGTCAACGCCATCAGCAAATACAGGAGGGTGAGGTGCGGGCTCGCGGGCGATGCCCGCAGCAGCTGGACGATGGACGCCAGCGAGGCGGCGGCGGCCACGAAGAAGAACACGATGGACAGCAGCTGGGCAATCTGCAGGGGACGGATGCTCGACGAGGCGATGCCGTCCGTCGCCAGCTGGTAGAGCTTGCCGAGGGTGTACTTCGGACGACCGACCGCGCGCTCCTGCCGGTCATACACGTGTGCGCCCTGGCGGAAGCCAACCCAGGCTCGCAGTCCACGTACGAAGCGCAGGCGTTCCGGCAGCTGCCGCAACGCCTCCACGACACGGCGGTCCATGAGGCAGAAGTCGCCGCTGTCCTTCGGGATCCGTCCCTCGGACAGGAAGTACAAGCTCCGGTAGAAGGCGAAGTAGCAGACTCGCTTGGGCCACGATTCCTTGCGATTGGCGCGGACCGCGAACACGACGTCGTCGCCGCGACGCCAGGCCGTCAACATCTTGAACAGCTCTTCAGGAGGATCCTGCAGGTCGGCGTCGATGATGCCCACCACGTCCGCGTCCACCTGGTCGAGGCCGGCCACGACCGCCGCCTGGTGGCCAAAGTTGCGGGAGAAACGGCACAGAATGGCCGGCAGACCGTCGCCCATCCAGCGCGCCACCCGCTCCGCCGTCCGGTCGGTGCTACCGTCATCGACGATGACATAGCGGAGACGAGCGATGCCGTGCTGCTCGAGCAGCGCCGGTGCGAAGATACGCTGCAGCCGCGCGAAGAGGACGTCGACCGCCTCCTCTTCGTTATACATCGGCACGACAAGATCGAGGGTAACCGCTCGCTCTCTGCTCGTCATCGACCGTTCAACCAAATGATGGTGACACGCGCGAAAAATACCACAGGAATGACACCGGCACCAATGTGCCTACCCGTTTCCATTCCTCGAGTACTCCCAGAAATCCGCCCGCGGACATCGTCAGAACTGGAAGTACAGGAAGGGGCTGATCTTGAGCAGCTGGAGTACCGAGGCGACGAACATGAAGCCCAGCCCCATCGCCCAGGCCGTCGACGGCTGCCACTGCAGCCGGTGACGCAATGTCCCCAACGCACCCTTCGAGTCCACCAGCGCTGGCTCGTATCGCGCAAACAGCTCGTAGGTGTTCGGGGTGCCGAAGACGATGACGCCGAGGAGGATCATCCAGGGGCCGGAGAGGTTCAGCTCCGCGAGCCGGGCGGGCCCCGACGAGCGGGTCGCCCCGGCGCCGCCGACGATGCTCGACGCGATGCGCCCCAGCTGACGCACCTGGTGGGTTTGGTTGCGCCAGAACGCGCCCGCGGAGGCCGACAGCGGCACGCCGTTGAGCCCGGACATCGATCGCAGCATCGTCGATGCCGTGGGCACGTCGGCGGCCCGGAAGAACACCCACGTGCACACCACGAAGGCGAATGTGATGCCGGTGGCGGCGATGCGCGCGGCCCTCCAGCTCGGCCGGGGGGCCAGCCCAACGGCCCGTCGAACCGCGTGCCAGGCGTGGTTCACGACCAGCATCACGCCGTGCAGCGTCCCCCACACGACGAAGGTCCAGGCGGCGCCGTGCCACAGGCCGCCCTGCGCCATCACGGCGAGGAGGTTGGCGTACCGGCGCAGCGGGCCTTTGCGATTGCCGCCGACCCCGGCCGCGGCCGCGTTGAAAGTCGGGTCCGCCCACGTTGCGGTCACGTCCGCCAGCACGGTCTTCTTGAACAGACCGATCGTGAACATGCTGAGCGCCATCCATGCGAATCACGCAGACGCCCGAATCGTCGGGCCCTTGCCGGCCGCGATCCGTATAATCCCGACGTGTCGAAGAGGCTGTCGATCGCGGTCAACGCGGCCCTCGTGGGCGACGGGGCCACCGGTCTCGCTGCCTGCACCATCAACATCGTCCAGGCGCTCGATCGCCTGGGTGAGCGATTGATCCTGTTCACGTCCCGACCGGACGTGTTCCCGAACGTGCGCGCCAAGGTGCTGTCCGTCCCACCGGCGCTCCAGCTCGACCGCGGCGCGGTCGGCCACGTGCTCCGGCTCGCCTGGACGCAATCGGTGCTCCGGGCGAGACTGCGCGGTGCCGGCGCCGACGTCCTGCTGAACCCCATGCCGGAAGGCCTGCTGCTCGCATCCCCCGTGCCGCAGGTCACGATCGTGCACGACCTGATTCCGCTCCGCTATCAGCGGGAGTATCCGCGCCAGCAGCTCTACTTCCGCCACTACGTACCGCGGGTGCTGCGGCGCTCACGGGCGATCGTCGCCGTCTCCGAGAGCACCAGCCGCGACCTCGGCCAGTTCTATGGGCTCGCACCGGCCGCGATCCGCATCGTCCCGATGGGCCACGATCCCCAGCGCTTCTCGCCGGGGCCTCCGACGACCAACTCGCCCTACGCGCTCTACGTCGGGAACGTGATGCCACACAAGAACCTGATACGCTTGGTGGAGGCCTTTGCCGACACCAAGCTCGGGTGCCGGCGGCTCGTCATCTGCGGGTCGGGCCGGCGCCCTCACGTCCAGGCGCTCCAGGAGCGCATTGTCGGGCTCGGGCTGGAAAGCCGCGTCGATTGGCGTCCGTACGTCAGCGATACCGAGCTGGTGGGCCTCTATCGGGGCGCGCGGATGTTGATGCTGCCCTCGCTGTACGAGGGGTTCGGACTCACGGCCCTCGAGGCGATGGCCTGCGGCACGCCGGTCATCGCCGCGAACCTCTCGTCCCTCCCGGAGCTCGTGGATGACGCCGCACTCCTCGTCGATCCAACCGACCCCGGCGCGATCGCCGACGCGGCCAGCCGGCTGTTCACCGATGACCGCCTGGTTGCGGAGCTGTCGGCGCGCGGACTGGCGCGCGCCCGGCTCTTCTCGTGGGAGCGGACCGCGGCGACGCTGCGCGCCGTGCTTCACGAGGCGGCGGGCTGACGCCGGCCCCGCCCCGGCTCACACCGGGCGGACTGCGCCCCGCTGCTCCAGCGCCCGGATGATCAGCTCGGCCGCCGCCTCCGGTGCGTGCACCGTCGTGTCGATGCGAATCTCGGCGTGTTCCGGCGGCTCGTAGGGCGAATCGATTCCGGTGAAGTTCTTCAGCTCCCCGCGTCGGGCCTTCCTGTAGAGACCTTTTGGATCACGTTCCTCGGCCACCGCCAGCGGGGTGTCGACGAATATTTCGATGAACTCGCCCTCCTCGACGAAATCCCGGGCCATCCGTCGCTCGGCCCGGAACGGGGAAATGAACGACACGAGGACGATGAGCCCGGCATCGACCATCAGCCGGGCGACTTCCCCGACGCGGCGGATGTTCTCGACACGGTCCTCCGCGGTGAAGCCGAGGTCCCGGCTGAGGCCGTGGCGGACGTTGTCACCGTCGAGGAGATAGGTGTGCAGTCCACGGCCATGGAGCGTCCTCTCGACCAGATTGGCAATCGTCGACTTGCCGGCGCCGGAGAGCCCCGTGAACCACAGCACGCAGGCCTTCTGGCCCTTCTGGGCCGAGCGGGCCGGCTTGTCCACGTCCGTCGCCTGCCAGTGGATGTTGTGGGACCGCCGCAGGGCGAAGTGGAGCAATCCGGCGCCGACCGTGTTGTTCGAGAAGCGGTCGATCACGATGAAGCCACCGGTGTCACGGTTCGTCGTGTACGGGTCGAAGGCGATCGGACGGTCGACCGCCACGTTGACCACACCGACCTCGTTCAACTGCAGCTTCCTGGCCGCCAGGTGCTCGAGGGTGTTGACGTTCACGAGGTACTTCGGGTGCCCGAGTGTCGCGCCGACGGTCTTGGCGCCGAGCTTCAGCCAGTACGGTCGGCCGGGCAGCATGGGCTGGTCGCCCATCCACACGATGGCGGCCTCGAACTGATCGGCCACACCGGCGGGGGCATCGGCCGCGCAGATGACGTCACCGCGGCTGACGTCGACTTCATCGGCGAGCGTCAGGGTGATGGACTGGCCCGACACCGCCCGGGGGAGATCGCCGTCGTAGGTGACGATGCGCGCCACCCGGCTCTCTCGGCCCGAGGGTTGCACACGGATCCGGTCGCCCGGTCGGATGACCCCGCTGACGACGGTGCCGGCGAAGCCTCGAAAGTCGGCATGAGGACGATTCACCCACTGCACGGGCAGCCGAAACGGCGCCGTCTCCAGCCGAGCGTCATCGACCTCGACGGTCTCGAGATAGCCCATCACGGTGGGCCCGTGGTACCACTGCATCCGGGCGCTGAGCGAGAGGATGTTGTCTCCCTTGAGCGCCGAGACCGGGATGCACGAGACGTGGTCGAGACCGATGCTTCGGGCGAAGGCGCGAAACTGGTCCTCGATCGCACTGAAGACTGTGGCCGAGTACTCGACGAGATCCATCTTGTTGACGACGAGCGCGATCTGGCGGATGCCGAGCAACGAGGCCAGATAGGCGTGACGCCTGGTCTGGGTCAGCACGCCCTTCCGCGCATCGACCAGGAGCACGGCGGCGTCCGCGGTCGAGGCGCCCGTGACCATGTTCCGCGTGTACTGCTCGTGGCCGGGGGTGTCGGCCACGATGAACTTGCGCTTGACGGTGGAGAAGAACCGGTACGCGACATCGATCGTGATGCCTTGCTCCCGCTCGGCCGTGAGACCATCGAGCAGGAGCGCGAAGTCGAGGCCGTCGCCGTGCGTCCCGGCCTTCCTGGAATCGGCGGCGAGCGCCGCCAGCTGATCTTCGAACAGGACCTTCGCCTCGTAGAGGAGGCGTCCGATCAGGGTGCTCTTGCCGTCATCGACGCTCCCGCACGTGATGAAGCGGAGCAGTCCCTTTTCGCCTTGCGCGCTCAGGTAGTGCTCGACGTCGGCGGCAACGAGGTCGGCGTCCCGATCGCCGAACGCGCCCATCAGAAGTAGCCCTCCTGCTTCTTCTTCTCCATCGACGCCGTCTCGTCGTGGTCGATGACCCGGCCCTGACGCTCCGAGGTCCTGGTCCGCAGCATTTCCTCGATGATCCCGGTCAGCGTGTCGGCCTCGGATTCGATCGCGGCCGTGAGCGGATAGCAGCCCAGCGTCCGGAATCGCACCCGGCGCATCATCGGCACCTCACCCTCCTCGAGCGGCATCCGATCGTCGTCCACCATGATGAGCGCGCCGTTGCGGGAGACGACCGGGCGCTCCCTCGCGAAGTAGAGCGGCACGACGGAGATCCGTTCGCGGTGGATGTACTCCCACACGTCGAGCTCGGTCCAGTTCGAAAGCGGAAACACCCGGACGGTTTCGCGCTGATGCTTTCGACCGTTGTACAGCCGCCACAGCTCGGGCCGCTGGTTCTTGGGATCCCAGTGATGCTGCCGCGACCGGAACGAGAACACCCGCTCCTTCGCCCGGGATTTCTCTTCATCGCGGCGAGCCCCGCCGAACGCCACGTCGAAGCCGTGCGTGTCGAGCGCCTGTTTGAGGGCCTGCGTCTTCATGACGTCGGTGTGGATCGTCGAGCCATGGACGAACGGGTTGATGTTCATCTTCAGGCCGTCGGGATTGACGTGCACGATGAGGTCGAGTCCAAGCTCTCTGGCCATGCGGTCGCGAAACTCGTACATCTGCCGGAACTTCCAGGTCGTGTCCACGTGGAGCAGGGGAAAGGGTGGCTTGGCGGGATGGAAGGCCTTGACGGCCAGGTGCAGCATGACCGAGCTGTCCTTGCCGATGGAGTAGAGCATCACCGGCTTGTCGGCCTCGGCGACGACTTCGCGCATGATGTGAATCGCCTCGGCTTCGAGGCGCTCGAGATGCGTCAGCGTCATCCTGGGTGCACGGGCCATCCGTCGACGAGCATGGTGACCCAACTGTAGCGCATCAGCGCTGATTTGCTCACACATCGCGCGCTCGCGCCTGCTCGGACCCGCCCGCCGACTCGCTCCTGCGCGACCGCCGCGCCCCGGACCTGACTCACCGCCCCGTCACGGGGGCCCGCCGCCGGACGAGCTGCACGGGGCCGCTCGGCCCCCACCGGTGCTGGGACTCACCCGTTCCCTCCAGCCGGTCCTCGCCGACGAGCCGTAGCTGCATCCACTGGTCGCCCGCGCTCGGGCTCTGCGCCAGCACGGTGAGGACGGTACCGTCGCCGGCGTTCGAGATCCGGCCGTTGACGGCGGTCGACACCATCTCGCCGTTGATGCGCGCGGTGAGGATGCCCGACGCCGTCGGGTAGACCTCGCCGAAGACCTGCCAGGGGCCGAGCACGAGGCCCGAGTCGCCGTGGCCCTCGTGCTGTCCGGTCAGGACGAGGGTCGCCGGGCCGCCACCCCAGGTGCCGGTCCACGTGCCCAGCAGATCGGGGACGAACGCGGCGGGCGGGCCGGGCGGCGGAGCGGTCGCGCAGCCGGCGAGCAGTACGAGCGCGACGAGCAGGGCGCGCATGCGTCCAGCCTACCGCGCCGGAGCGCGTCAGGACAGGGCACGGGCGCGTTGATCAGATGAAGAGCGACGGGCTCTTCGCGGGCGGCACCGGCATCGGAGCGCCGGCCTCGCGGGCGGCGGCACGCGCGTGCCACCACGCCTCGTACTCGTCGAGCACCGGGTCGCGCCGCGCGCGCAGGCGGCCGAGCGCCAGCAGCGACAGCCCGATCGGGACGACGGCGGCCAGCGCGAGCCACCAGCCGCGGTGGGACGATTCGTGCCCGTTGCCGTTGCCGTTGCCGTTGCCGTTGGGTGTCATCGTGCGCCAACCCAAGAGCAACGAAAATGCCACGACGTATTTTCACGGACTTACGCGTCGACAGTGGCCGCGCCCTGGCCAGAGAGTAGCCAGGGCGCGGGAAGGAAACGAGCGGTGCGCTATGCGCTCAGGAACTCGCGCAGTGTGCGTGCCACCGCCTCCGGCTGCTCGACGTGCGGCGCATGGCCCGCGCCATCGACGGTGTGCAGCCGCGCGCCGGGGATCCGCCGCGCGAACTCGTCGGCGTAGACCGGCGGCACGAGCCGGTCGTCCTTGCCCCAGACGAGCAGCGTGGGCGCCGTCACGCGATGCACGCGCTTCTTCAGCCCCTTGTCGGGGATCGGCCAGATGAACTTCCCGGTGGCGCCCATCGCCCACGTCAGCCGCACGCGCGCGGCGGCCGCCTCGGCGGGCGGCTCCGCGGGCCCGAACAGCCGCTTCGCCGCGTCCCCGGCGGGATCGCGGAAGAGCCGCCCGAGCAGCGCCTCGGGGTCGATCATCATCCAGTTCACGACGGGATCGGCGTCGCGCCAGAACCCGAGCGGCGCGATGAGCGCCTGCCGGCGGACGCGCCCGGGAAAGGCGGCGGCCAGCTCGCACGCCAGCATGCCGCCGAACGAGTGACCGACGAGCGCCGCCTGGCCGATCCCCAGCGCGGTGAGCAGCTCGTCGTAGCAGAGGACGAGGTCCCAGAGCCCGTCGAGGTGATAGACGTCCTCCGGCGCGTCCGGCGACGTCCCGGGGTGCTGCGGCGCGTGCACGGTGAAGTCGCGCGCCAGCTCGTCGAGGAACGGATCCCACGTGAGCCCCCAGGGGCCGTGCAGGTAGACGAGCGCCGGGCCCGTCCCCTTCGACGTGACCTTCATGCGGACCTTGCCCTGCCAGACGGCGTGCGTCGCCTCGCGCGTCGTCACCGGCCGGCCCCGACGGCGACGCGCGCCGCGCCCGGCCGCTCGCGCAGCCGCTCGGGCCACCAGTGATTGACCCAGCCCTCGTCGTCCCACACGTCGCGCAGGCTCGGCAGCACCTCGCGCGCGAAGAGGTCGATGTTCTGGAGCGTGAGCTCGTGCGGCATCGAGCCGATCTGCAGGAGCACCATGAGGTTGCCCACCCGCAGGCCCTTGACGACCTCCTCCATCAGCCGGTCGCGCACGGTGGCGGGGCTGCCGGCGATGACGTAGCCCTTGTCCACGAAGTCGCGGTAGCGCAGCGTCTTGGGGTTCTCGGCGCGGCGCACCGGGTTGTTCGCGGTCGCGACCAGGCTCCGGTAGTCCTGGTTGCCGGGCGGCGCGAACCACACGGCGGGGACGTGCAAGCACTTGTGATAGAAGTACTCGACGTGCCGCGCGTAGAGCTCCTCGGCGCGCGCGTCCGTTTCCGCCACCACCACCAGCTGCAGGAAGCCCGCGCGATACGGGTTCGGCTCGCGCCCCTTGTCGGCCACCACGCGCCAGTAGGCGTCCATCATCGTCTTCGCCGAGCGGGCGCCCGAGTAGCTGAGGAAGCAGTAGCAGACGTCGTGCTCGACCGCGAAGTCGAAGGTGCTGATGCTGCCCGAGCCCGGCACCCATACCGGCGGGTGCGGCTGCTGCACCGGCCGCGGCCACAGGTTCACGTTGGCGAGCTGGAAGTACCGCCCGTTCCACGCGAAGATCTCCTTCGCCTGCCACGCCTTCAGCGTGAGCGCGAAGGCCTCGCGGTAGCGCTCGCGGTGCTCCATGGGCGTGATGCCGTAGCAGAGGTTCACGTCCATGGGACTGCCCAGCGGCAGGCCGGCCACGAGGCGGCCGTCGCTGATGCAGTCGAGCATCCCGTACTCCTCGGCCACTCGCAGCGGCGGGTTGGAGGTCGGCAGCGTCGCGCCCATCTGCACGACGGCCACGTTGGTGCCGGCCGTGGCGCGGGCCAGCACGCTGCCCATGAGGTTGGGGCTCGGCATGAAGCCGTAGGCGTTCTGGTGGTGCTCGTTGGTGCACACGCCGTCGAAGCCCGCCTTGGCCGCATAGACCAGCTCGTCCAGCGTCCAGTTGTAGTACTGCCCGACGCGGCGCGCGTCGGCCAGCTCCCACCACGGCGGCGTGACCCACACGGACTCGTAGCGCTGCTCGAAGTCGGCCGGCAGCTCGCGGTGCGGCATCAGGTGGAACGCGCTGATTTTCATCTGTCCCTCGCTTCGATGCGGGTCAGTCCGCCGCGTAGCGCGGCGGCGGGGTGAAGCCGCCGAGCTCGCGGGCGACGAGCGCGGCGAACCGGATCGGCGTGCGGTCCTCGAGATAGGGGCCGATCGCCTGCAGCCCGATCGGCAGGCCGGCGCGCGTGCGCCCGGCGGGAAACGCCGTGGCCGGCTGGCCGGGCACGGTGGCGACGGCCGGATAGAAGAGGCCGAGCCTCTCCAGCGCGGGCGTGCCGTTGACGTCGAGCGTCTTGCCGATGGACTCGGGCGTCGCCGGCGTGGGCTTGTCCCAGTGCGGATAGGCGGGCGTGAAGAAGGCCGGCGCCAGCACGACGTCCCACTCGCGGAAGAACGCGCGCCACGCGGCGCGGTATCGTTCTCGCTGTCCGATCCAGGCGAGGTACTCGGGCGCGGCTGCCTCGATCCCACGCTGGCTGGCCCGGCTCCACTCGTCGTCGCGCGTGCGCAAGACCTCCAGGTTGGCGCGACGCCGCTCCTCGGGCAGCAGCGAGGACGTGATCGCCGAGAGCAGGCTCAGGTAGAGCGTGAAGAGCTCTCGGTGGTCCCCGAATCCCTCGGGTTGCGCCCGCTTGACCGTGCAGCCCAGCCGGGCCAGGCGGGCGGCGATCGCCTCCAGCGTCGTCGCGATCTCCGTGTCGAGCGGCATCCAGTCGAGCGCGGGCAGGATCGCGACCCGGAACGCCGCCAGCCGCTCGTGGCGCGCGGGCGGCAGCACCAGCCGCCAGGCGACGTCCTCGCCGACCTCGGGCCCGGCCGCCACCTCGAGGGCGCCTTCCAGGTCCTCGGCCGAGCGGGCCATGGGGCCGAGCACCGCCATGACGAGCGCGGAATTCGGCATCGGCGGAAACGGGAACTGGCCGCAGCGCGGCATCGCGCTGTCGCTCGGCCGATGACCGTACACGCCGCACAAGGCGGCCGGCACGCGGATGGAGCCGCCGATGTCGCTGCCGAACTCCAGCGGGGTGAGGCCGGCCGCCAGCGCGGCGGCGCTGCCGCCCGACGAGCCGCCCGGCGTCCGCGCGAGGTCCCAGGGGTTGTTCGTGCGGCCGTACACGGGATTGCTCGCCTGCCAGTCCGCGAGCATCTGGGGGACGTTCGTCTTGCCCATCACGACGGCGCCGGCGGCCTGCACGCGGGCGGTGACGGGCGCGTCGTAATCGACGCGGGCATCCTTCCAGAAGGGCATGCCGATGGTGGTGCGCAGGCCGCGCACGTTGATCGACTCCTTCAGCGTCATGGGCAGGCCGAGCAGCGGCGCGTCCTGGCCGGCCAGGCGCCGGCGGTCGGCGGCGTCGGCCGCCTGCCGTGCGCGCTCGAAGTCCGGCTCGACGATCGCGTTCAGCTCGGGGTTGTGGCGCGCGATGCGCCGGCGGTGCAGCTCGAGCAGCTCGATCGCGGACGCCTTCCGCGCGCGGAGCGCCGCCAGCATCTCGGTGGCCGTCGCGAAGGGGTCCATGGGGCGCCTCCTACCGGAACCGGGGGATGACCTTCTCGGCGAACAGCTCGAGCGTCTTGAGACAGCGGTCGCGGGCGAGGATGCCCTGGCCGAAGAGCAGGAACACCTCGTTGAATGGCACGTGGCGCGCGGCGCTCTCGATCATGCGGCTGACCGTGTCGACGTCGCCGATGAGCAGCGGCGGTCGGTCCTGGCCGAACGGTACGGACCACGAGTCCCACATCCAGAGGCAGTCCTCCGCCCACGCCTCCGCCTCGGCCTTCGTGTCGGCCAGCACGAGGTACCCGCCCCAGGCGGCCTCCTCGCCGCGCGGCACGTCGCGGCCGTGGGACTCGGCCTCCTCGCGGTACCGGCGCCACAGCAGCTCGCAGAAGTCCATCTCGCTCGCCATCACGATCGGCTTGCCACCCTCGCGCGCCCAGTAGAGCGAGGTCTGCAGGCTGTGCGTGAAGCCTGAATAGACGGGAATGGGTCTCTGCAGCGGACGCGGCGCGATACCGACCTCTCGGATCGTTCCGTCCTCGTCCACGCCGCGTCCGTACTTCGTGTAGATGGGGTGCACGTGCGGCTGCCGCTGGCCATCCGGCGGGAACGACCAGTACTTGCCCTTGAACGAGAACGTGTCGTGCGTCCACGCCGTCTTGATGATCGCGACGCACTCCTCGAACAGCTCGCGGTTCTGTGCGTCCTCGTCCGTCTTGCGGTTCCAGGGGCCGGTCGCCTTCGCGCCGGGCACGGCGACGTAGTTCTCGAACCAGCGCGCCTGGTAGCCGCGGACGAACGCCACGTTGAGCCGGCCGCCCAGGAGGTGATCGAGCGTGGCGGCGTGCTCGGCCACCCGGAGCGGGTTGTGCGTGGGGAGCACGTAGCCGAACTGGTTGATCCTCAGACGCGGCCCGTGCGTGCCGAGGAACATGGCCATGAGGCCGGGGTCCTGTCCCAGCTCGAACCCCTCGACCTGGAGGTGGTGCTCGGGGATGCCGATCCCCGACCAGCCGGTGGCGTCGCACGTCCGCGCGTACTCGCCGATCTCGTCGAGCATGCGCTGGTAGAGGACGGGGTCCTTGCCGGCCATGCCGCGCTCGAGCTCGTGGCGGCGGCCGATCGTCACGTACATGAAGGCGTGGAAGTCCATCGGTCGGTGCTGTCCGTATACAATGGCGCCCTCGCGATGACAAGCCTGGCCGACTTCACCCTCTACGCCGACGCCAGCCGGCACTTCTCCTCGGCCGGGCTCTGGGCGCTCTTCGACGGCGACCGCGAGCGGCTGAACCTGGCGCACGAGTGCGTGGACCGCCACGCCGCGAGCGGGCGGGTGGCCGTGCGCGTGGCCCACGCCGACGGCCGCGACGAGGCGATCGGCTTCCGGGAGCTGTCCGAGTGGTCCGCCCGCTTCGCCCACTGGCTGGCCGGCCGGGGCGTCGGCCCCGGTGACCGCGTGGCCATCATGCTGGAGCCCTCGCTGGCCTTCTACGCCGCGCTGTTCGGCGCCGTGAAGCGGGGCGCGATCGCGGTGCCGCTCTTCACGCTGTTCGGTCCCGAGGGCGTGCGCCTGCGCGTCGCCGACTGCACCCCGCGCCTGCTCGTCACCGGCGCCGAGAAGGCGGAGACGGGGCGCGCCGTGGACGGCCTCGAAGTCGTCGTCGCCGACGCCGCGCTGCTGGCGGCGGTGTCGGCGCAGCCCGCGCGCTGGGAGACCCGCACGCGGGCGGACGACCTCGCCGTGTTCCAGTACACCTCGGGCACCACGCGCGAGCTGCCGGAGGCCGTGCGGCACAGCCACCGGGCCATCGTCACGCTGATGGTGGCCGCGCTCTACGGCACCGGCATCCGTCCCGGCGACGAGTTCTTCTGCCCGTCGTCGCCCGCCTGGGGTCACGGCCTCTGGCACGGCACGCTCGCGCCGCTCGCGCTCGGCGTGACCACGGGCACCATGGCCGGCCGCTTCGAGGCCGCGCGCCTGGCGCGCGCGCTCGAGGACTACGGGATCACCAACCTCTCCGCCGCCGCCACGCACTTCCGGATGATGAAGACGTCGGGCGAGGCCGCGCGCCATCGGTACCGCATCCAGAAGCTCTCCTTCACCGGAGAGCCCATGGACAGCGCGACCCGTGCGTTCGTGGACGAGACGTTCCACGTGCCCGTGTGCAGCATGTACGGGACGACCGAGGTCGGCGTGATCCTCGCCGATTATCCGGGCGCCGCCGACCACGTCGTACGGCCCGGCGCGCTCGGCAAGCCGGTGCCCGGCGTACGCGTCGAGGTGCACGACCCCGACGGCCGGCCCAGCCCGCCGGACGCGATCGGCGAGATCAAGGTCTGGCGGCGCGACGGCTGGCTCGCCACCAAGGACCGCGGCTGGGTGGACGCCGACGGGTACTTCCACCACGCGGGCCGGAGCGACGACGTGATCA
>Ga0307408_100002529_pt1 | contig 12788 bp, 10 predicted proteins | sample 322Cmetagenome_FD_202116 | JGI IMG/M metagenome (GOLD analysis project Ga0307408, IMG submission 202116) | Maize rhizosphere microbial communities from greenhouse at UC Davis, California, United States - 322HYB-C-3 | ecosystem: Host-associated > Plants > Roots > Rhizosphere > Soil | place... | reverse complement strand
AGTGTGGAACAAGGGAGCAGCATAACTGCTCCACCTGTTAATGCAACGGCAGCAGGGAAAGACTATTCCTCTTCAGTCAGAATAACGCGGGTATAAGGCAACATACCTTGGCCACTGTTGATCGAGGCATTATCGGTATGCTCCTGAATCAGCTGGTTTACGTATATGCTGACATCTTCGTTGTAGATAGGCGCTGCTTGCTGACGCGGTACAAACATCACGCGGCGATTCTCTTGAGGGCGCGATTCATAACCACTCTGCACTGCGACAGTACGCGCCGACAGCGCAGGAGCATTGATACCAGAAGGTAAATTTGCCGCCTTGGTTTCATTATTCACTGCCACAGGTGCGGTAAGCGGAGTGTTAGCCGCAAATTCTGCCGTTTGTGGTGCAACTGCTTGATACTGCTGCACACCAACGATCAATGCACCCGCAACAGATGCGGCCACAGCAACACGACCAGCTTGCTGCCACCAGCGCAGCGGCATAGCAACCACATTGCCAGCAGACGTTTGATTAGCAACTGCTTGTGCAGCAGGCTGCGATTGAAACGAGTAAGTTTCTTCAGCATCAATTGCAGCACTAATACGTGCAGCAAAATCGCTGGACGCCATCACCGGCAGGTCTTTTTTGAGGCCAGCACTGGCGATTTGATAGCGGGACCAAGTGAATTTGAGTTCGGGATCCGCATCAAGTGCTTTGAGCAGACGTTGGATTTCCAACTCAGACGCTTGGTTATCCATAAGTGCTGACAGGGATTCGGCAAGCACTGGTGGTTGGATTTGCTCTGTCATTCTCGCTGGTGCCTCGTTTAAAAGTGCTCGCTAGAGTACAAAAAACTATTATTAATAACGTGCGTTTGTGTGGCCAGAGACCGGAATACTTAACCGCTCTGGCCCAGCTGCTTTCTATGACTAGACGTTAGCCAATTGGTTCATGAAATTACAAAAAATTGTGCAAGTTTTTCAAGAAGGTTGCAATTCTCCTGCAGCCACCTGAACTGACCCACAGCCCCTAATCCTCAATCAGTGGTTTAATACGTTTATCGATCGCCTCACGGGCACGGAAAATACGCGAACGCACAGTGCCTACCGGGCATTCCATCACCTCGGCGATCTCTTCGTAACTCAAACCATCAATCTCGCGCAACGTCACTGCGGTGCGCAGATCATCGGGCAGGTCCTGAAACGCTTGCGCAATAGTATCCTGCAGCTCGTCGCACAGGATATTGTGCTCAGGCGTATTCAATTCATGCATGCCGTCATTGCCATCAAAGAATTCAGCATCTTCGATCTCCACATCGCTGGTCGGCGGGCGACGGTTGCGCGCGACTATATGATTCTTGGCAGTGTTAATGGCGATGCGGTAAATCCAGGTATAGAACGCACTGTCCCCACGAAAGTTGGGCAGCGCGCGATAGGCTTTAATAAAGGCTTCTTGAGCCACATCCTGAGCTTCGGCGTGATCGCGAATAAAACGGCTAATCACTGCCAACACTTTGTGTTGGTACTTAATCACTAGCAAATCAAACGCGCGTTTATCGCCTTTTTGAACTCGCTCGACCAGTTGCTGATCAACATCAGGCGCTAGTTGCGCTGTCATTCTTTAACCCCCAAGCGCCCCAACCTTAAGGTTGCAAGGCAAATCTGCGTCAGTACCCCAGAGCCACTAGACCCATGCGAATCCGACCTCACTAAACCAACTTTTAGTCTGCTATCCGAGTCAAGCAACATGCCCGAATGCTGGTGTTCTATAAACCCAAGCCTATTAAAGATGGCCGGCTCATAGACAAAACCCTGTCTAAAAAGTTCAGGGGCGATTATACGGGGTTATTACCCTAATGGCTGTTTACTTCGTATAAACCAGCGTGGGCTTGTTATACTGCGCTCATTGTCGCCCTTTTCTTTGTAGGCGCCCCTCGCACGAACCGGGTTTTATTTGCATGAAAAAACACTATCAATACGATGTTCTGGTCATTGGCTCTGGCGCCGCCGGTCTCACCTTGGCCCTAAGTCTAGCCCAACGGGCGCGAGTTGCCGTGCTCAGTAAAAATGAAATCAACCAGGGCTCCACCTGGTTTGCGCAGGGCGGTATAGCGGCCGTATTGGATGACCAGGATTCTATTGATGCCCATGTTGCAGACACCCTGATTGCCGGGGCTGGCCTCTGCCATGAAGACGCGGTGCGTTTCACTGTCGAGCGCAGTAAAGATGCGATCCAATGGCTTATTGCCCAAGGCGTCAACTTCACCAAAGAAAATAGCAATGGCGATTATCACCTCACCAAAGAAGGTGGCCATAGCCACAGGCGCATCATTCACAGCGCCGATGCCACCGGCCAAGCGGTACATTCAACACTGATTGAACAGGTCCAACAGCAGGCCAATATTGATATTTTTGAACACCATGTCGCGGTGAACTTAATTTCCCAGGCAGATGCGGATTCACGCAAGCTGCGTTGCACAGGTGCCTATGTGCTGGACAGCAAACATGATGCAGTGCATGTTTTCCAAGCCAAAGTTGTAGTGCTGGCTACAGGCGGTGCGAGCAAGGTTTATCTCTACAGCAGCAACCCTGATAGCGCCAGCGGTGACGGTATTGCTATGGCATGGCGCGCTGGTTGCCGCGTGGCCAATATGGAATTCAACCAATTCCACCCCACCTGCTTATATCACCCGCGTGCAAAAAACTTTTTGATCACTGAAGCCTTGCGTGGCGAAGGTGCTTATCTGCGTTTGCCGAGTGGCGAGCGATTTATGCCGCGCTTTGATGAACGTGAAGAATTGGCGCCGCGCGATGTAGTCGCCCGTGCCATCGACCATGAAATCAAGCGCTTGGGTTGCGATTGCGTTTATCTGGATATCAGCCACAAATCCGAAGAATTTATTAGCGAGCACTTCCCTACAGTCAAAGCGCGTTGTCTGGAATTTGGTATCGATATCACCAAAGAGGCCATCCCCGTAGTTCCTGCGGCGCATTACACCTGCGGTGGCGTGGTTGTCGATAAGAACGGTCAAACCGATCTGCAGCATCTCTATGCCATCGGCGAAACTTCGTTCACTGGTTTACACGGTGCCAATCGCATGGCGAGCAACTCATTGCTCGAATGTATTGTGTATGCGCAATCCGCCGCGCAGCATATTTTGGCCAAGCTCGACAATATTCACACACCTGAATTGTCGCCCCAGTGGGATGAGTCACGCGTAAGGGATTCTGATGAGGACGTGGTGATTTCGCACAACTGGGACGAACTGCGCCGTTTTATGTGGGACTACGTAGGCATTGTGCGCACCCATAAACGCCTTGAACGCGCAACCCACCGCATCAAATTGCTGCAGAAAGAAATCGCCGAGTATTACAGTAATTACAAGATCAGTAGCGATTTGATCGAGCTGCGCAACCTTGCGATTGTTGCTGAATTGATTATCCGCTCCGCCCACGAACGCAAAGAGAGCCGTGGTCTCCACTTCTCTTTGGATTATCCGGAAAAATCGTCTATTGCGCGCGATACGATTATGGTGCCGACGAATTTTGCCGGGCAGGATGTGATTGTGAGTAAGGAAATCTAAAAAAGGGATTAGGCTTTTGGTGTCAAGCAAGCACGTAACCAACGGCGCAAGCGGGCGTTATCGTCTTTGTTTACTGCATCGCCAAAAATTAATACCCACCGGATTTTATCGCTTGCCAGTTCACGCAAGGGCAAAATAATCAGCCAAGGCCAACACAGCACTTCACCTGCCAGCATCAACTGGCAGGCACGCCCCTCTTGCTCAAGTAACCAGTGATGACCGGAAAAACTGAGCGCCCCCGTAACACATCTCCCAATTTCCCGGCGATACGACAACCACAAGCCGGAGCAACACAGTATTAACACTAACAACCACAGCGGCTGCTCAATGATAAAAGGGTAAAACACCAGCAGCAGGCTCAACGCAAACACAGCATAGCTGCAGCGATAAAGCAGGACGCCAAAGCGGGAGTGATTGATATAAACCGCTGCCAGCATGGGCAACGGTTTCAAAACAGGTGAGTCAGCAGCTATAACGTCAGTATCAACTGCTTTTTTGAAGGCCGGTATTTGCACGAATAATACCCACAATCCGTTGTAGTTCAGGGTTAGCAGGATCAGTCCTGCGCATAAACCAGGCAAACAGATCCTGGTCCTGCTCTTCCAATAATAACCAGTAACGCTCTTTGTCAGCCTGCTCCAGGGTCGGGTAGACATTTTCCAGGAATGGCATCAACACCAAATCCAGTTCCAGCATTCCGCGTCGGCTACCCCAAAACAAACGATTAATATCCACACTGCACCCTATATTGATCCCAGAAAGAGGCGGCATTATAAACGAGCAGCCTACTAAACGCTTGCCCTGATCACCCTGTTACGCCCTTGCGCCTTGGCTTGGTAGAGTGCGATATCCACGCGGTGGAATAATTGATGAAAGGGGGTTTTACCGTCGCTGGTGCCTACACCCAAACTAATGGTTACATGCAATTCCGGGAATTGGTCAAAATTGGCAGCCGCGATTAAGGCGCGCATTTTTTCGGCGATAGCAAATGCCGCCTCTAAATGGGTATCAGGCAATACCAACACGAATTCTTCACCTCCCCAGCGCGCAACCTGATCGCTTTGGCGCGTATGGGATTTAATTAATTCTGTCACTCGCTTGAGCACCAAATCGCCACCATCATGCCCGAGTGAGTCATTGATTTTTTTAAAGTGGTCGATGTCGATAATCACCATAGAAACAAGCTTCTCGCTATCCATCGGAAAAAATTGTTCGATGTATTCAGAGAGTCCCTGACGATTCAATAAACCTGTTAATGGATCAACCATCGACAACTTTTTATATTTGTCTGTCTCTTGCGCCAACAGTGAATTTTGGTTTGCCAACCGCTCAAGGCGCTGATGCTCAAGACGAATTTCTTTGGTGAGCTTCGCCAGACTGACGCCACCCACGAACATAATGGCACTCAACCAAAACACCAATATCCCCAAATACCAATCCTCACGCGCAACCCACTCACCAACAAACTCCACCCTGTTTAATTTAAACCGATGTATGCCGGGGGCGGCGGGATAACTTGTATCAATACCAAATGCGATTACATGCTGAAAATCAGGCAATGAATTTTCACGCGGTGCTTTGTATTCTGTAATCCACCACTCAGCGACTGAAAATTCAGCCAAACTCAATACCAAATTTTTTTCAACATAGGCAATGGGCACATGGACGTTGTTGAATTTAGCGGTTTGCATATTGTTGATATCGGAAAAGCCAGGTTCATAATTGCGCAAATAAAAGCGCAAACGCTGATCATCACCGCGGTAGTCCACATCAATGTTGATGGTTTTGTAGCTGGTTAAATCGATACCTTCAGTACCCTGCCCGCCCCCCAGATAAACGTTAAATCCACAGCCATGGGCTTTGCCATCGTTCTCGATATTACACTCCCAGGCAAGGCCATCAAAATCGGTCCAATAAACCATGGGCTCACCGGCCGAATTCATATCGGCATAGATGTAATGGGGAATATTGGCAGAGGGAAGGACCAGCATTTTTTTCGCTGGCAACAACTCGTAGACATACATCACCGCCACAGTGACCAGGCAGCAAAGAAAAAGCTTGTAGAAACCACTTTGGCGAAGTTTGGAATTCTGCATTGGCTATATATAGTCCAGATCGTAATAACTGCCAATGAGCAGATTGCCAAAAAACGGTATGATGCAAACAGCATCACCCTCCCTGTGCGCCCGGTTTTCGCCACCTATAACAGCACCAGGATTCACCTACATTAGCGATTGGTAGTTATGACTCACGACAAGATCACAGCCAACCAGATAACCCAACTGGTAAAACTTCATCAAACTCGACTGCTTCTGGTTAAAGGGCCGGATGCCAGCAAGTTTTTGCAAGGCCAGGTCACCAGTGACGTGCGCGAACTCAGTGCACCCGTCACGCGTATAGGCGCGCAGTGTAATCCCAAAGGACGCATACTGCTCAGCTTCCGCGCATTGCAAATCGATACCGAGACTATCGCCCTGCGCATCCCCGCATCCATGCTGGACAAAGCCAAAAGCTCGCTTGGCAAATATATCGTCTTCTCCAAAGCGAAATTGCACGATGACAGCGGCTACAACTTATATGGTCTATCTGGCGATAACGCACAACACGCAGCCAAAACCTTTTTCACTACACTGCCCACCGATAAGGATGGCTGGGCAGAAAAAGACGGCAACTTCCTGCTTCAACTAGCCCAGGATCGTTTTGAATGCTGGATAAAGTCCGCCGATGCGGCTGCGTTTGAACAGCAGCTGAGTGAACTCACGGTTAACGGCGATCTAAATAAATGGGAGCTGCTGAATATTCGTGCAGGTATTGCCGATATTTATCCCGAAACCTTCGAGTTATTTACCCCGCAAGAAATCAATTACCAATTAGTTAACGGGATTAATTTTCGCAAAGGCTGCTATACAGGTCAGGAAATTGTGGCGCGCCTGCATTATCGCGGCAAATTAAAACGTCACATGTACCGTTTTGAACTTAGCGGCAATCAGCTCCCCGCGCCCGGCGCCGCGCTGGTAAACGCAACAACCCGGCACGCCTGCGGGCACTTGGTTACTGCAGCTTTCGCTGGCGACAACCGGATCGAAATTCTAGCCTCACTGTTAGATGAGCAATTGGATCAGGTAACACTGGAAATCGGCACGGAAATTTTAAAACAGCTACCACTTCCCTATGCTATACCTACAGCAGATGAAACCACTGACTAACGCTATTTATGACTAACGCTATTTATGAATAGCACCGTAATAGGATCACTAATGAACCCCATTGCTGAAAAAGTTCGCACCGAAATTATCACTGCGATCAACAATGACCAACTCGTTCTGCCTACCCTGCCCGAAGTCGCATTAAAAGTACGGGAAGTCGCGGACGATCCTGACGCTGACATCGATAAATTGAACCAGGTCATCAGTGGCGATGCCGCGCTCAGTGCCCGCATTATCCGCGTAGCTAACAGCCCGCTATTGCGCGCAAGCCGCGCCATCGAAGATCTGCGCACCGCGCTCATGCGCCTCGGTATCCAATACACCTGCAATATCGCCACTGGCCTCGCCATGGAACAAATGTTCCAGGCCACTTCAGACCTTGTCGATATGCGCATGCGCGAAGTCTGGAGCCGCTCCAGTGAAGTGGCCGGTATCAGCCACGTATTGTGCAAACACTACACCCGCTTGCGGCCAGACCAGGCTACCCTCGCAGGCCTCGTCCATAAAATCGGTGTACTGCCCATTCTCACCTACGCTGAAGACCATCCCGCTCTCCTCAAAGACAGCTTCACACTGGATGCCGTCATCGACGAATTACACGGCCCGATTGGCGACCTGATTTTAAAAACCTGGGGCTTCCCCGAAGAGCTCGCACACATCCCTACCCAACACATCAATTTTGCCCGTCAAAGCCCCAAAGCTGACTACGCCGATATAGTCACCGTTGCCATGCTGCAAAGTTACCTCGGCACAGATTCACCCATGGCAAAAATAGATTGCACCCAAGTCAAAGCCTTCGAACGTTTAGGCCTCGACCCGGAAATGCAAATTGCTGAATCAGAAGATTTGAGCGAAGAAATGGAAGCGGCTATGTCGCTGTTACTTTAGGGTGGTGCTTTGCGCTTAAAGGCGATAGCCAGTTTAAGAAAAAAACAAGGCGGCCTTTTGGCCGCCTTGATGTTTTTGCGTCAATACATTTAATAAATTTCCCGCTTAGTCATCCGCTTTAACAATAGCCTGAATCAGATTTGGATATAACTGCGCACCAGAGGCGCGGTCGAACAACGCCATGCCGCCATTGCCGCCGAAGCCGTTATCCCAATACACCGGAACTAAGCCGCGCGTGTACGCAGATTTAGTGATGTACTCATTCCAGTAGTTGCGATAGGTTTCGTGATCCGCAACATTCGTGCGCGATACCACGCCGTATTCGCCAAGGATTACGCCTATGCCTTTATCCACAAAATTCACTTTCATTTTTTGGAATTGCGCGTCGGTGTATGACTCGTTCGCCCAGGTTTCAGTGACACTTGGGTTGGTAGCGATTGAGCCCCACTGGGTGATGTTGCTGCTGGTGTTGAGGGTGAAGTTGTAAGGATCGTAATAATGCACTTCCATCATTAAACGATTACTTACCGTATCGGTTGGGACGACGGCGAAATTTACAGTGTGATCGATATTGGTATTAAAACCTTGTACCACTAAATGGCGGGTCGCATTTTTTCCACCAGTGGCGCGCACAGCGTTAACAAATGTTTGGTTAAAACTGTTTTGCACCGTGTAATATTCTGGCGTTGGGGTGCCATAGTCGCCATCAACCATTACTTCGTTAGTACCTGCGAATAACAAACGGTCATCGTAATTACTAAAGCGTGTTGCGATTTGCGTCCACATAATCGTGAGGCGGTTATTGACGTAGTTTTGTTGGGCGTAAGTGGGTTGCATCCAACCGCCATCCCAATGGATATTCATAACCACATACATATCCGCATTCAATGCGTAATTCACCACTTGCTCAACACGATCCATCCATGCCGATTGAATAACAAAATTTTGTTCGTTAGAAAATTTACTCCAGGCAACAGGTAAGCGAATGGTTTTAAAACCCGCGGCTTTAACGGAGTTAATTAATTGCTGGGTAATTAACGGATTGCCCCAATTGGTTTCACCGCCAATTGCATCGAGCGAGTTACCGATATTCCACCCTATTCCCATGCGTTTTGTTAGCTCGACACTGGTAACACCACTAGAGCTTACTGAACTCGACGAGCGCGAACTGGTGCTGGATGAACTTCTTGGGCAGAGTGACGGGCCGACCTGCGCACAATAAGCATCGCTCCAGGTAGTGTAAGGGCAATCGGGCCAGCTATTGCCTTGCGGGCAGCTCAATGAAGAACTGCTGGAGGAACGACTGGAAGAAATACTGGAGCGGATACTTGAAGAACTCAGCGAAGAAATAGAAGCACTTGATTGAACACATGCACCACCGGTTATCCCAAACGGTGATGGTTGGCTGGTACAGGTTGCGCGCGAAATACAACTCCTGTTGTTCTCATATCCCCATCCACTTTGGGTTGTTTCACAGAGTGGATAATTCGTGCCATACCAGTTGCATTGCTGAACGCCAGAGCAAGCGGATGTCGATGAACTGCTTACCGAACGAATACTCGATGAAAGCAAGCTAGAGGAAGACGAACGACTGGACGGAACCGATGAAGACAAGTAGCTGCTGCTTGATACAGAAGACGTACCGTAACTGTTAGTGCAAATACTGCCGTACACAACGGGCGCTTCAATTGCACCATTGCCATTGACCTGCACGCCGAAGGAAATAGTTTGGCCGGGTTGGATGTTCGCATTCCAACTCACATTGGTAGCGGTATAGGGGTTGCTGCCTGTCACAGCCGCGTTCCAACTACTAGTAACGCGATTGTTCACATAATTCCAATTCACACTCCAACCCGATATGACTGTTGAGCGGATATTGGTAATTTCGATACTCGCAGTTGCCCCGCTACCCCATGAGTTATTCACGACATATTTACAATTGGCGATGGGGGCTATGGAGCTTAGCGCGAGTGAAGCTTGCGCAGCGAACAGACCCGCGCCAAATAGCGCAGCTGTCGCAATCTTTTTGAGCTGTGAAATACTCATTAGTGAATTCTCCTGTCGTTATACGTTATTGGCTCAGCACAGGGAAATATTCGCCACGGCCGAGAAAATCTGCCTTGGACTAAATACAGCGGTCGCTATACAACATCATCGAGGGAAAATCGAGAAAAAGCTTTTGACCAAAATAGTCAGGAGGACTAGATACTAACGACTAAAGCGATAAATAAGACCTGGAAGGCCAGATCCACAGATGCTTTTGGTGACACAAAATGTATTATGCGATGCAATTCACAAATGGAATTATGTTTATATATGAAAAATTACAATATTTTTATTTACTGGATAAAAAGCAGCCCTGCAAACATATCCCCATAGTAGACAAGCTATTTTTTAGTGGGAATGACGGCTCATGAAAAGGGAAAAATCGCTAATGAAAATAGCAAAATACACTTGTCGAAAAACGTAAAACTGCAGCACAAAAAACAGAAAATCACGCCAAAACCAGTCATTTTATATGCTAATTATCTTTCATCCTTAATAACCCAGCAGTAAACTACCCAACATAGTCACACAGACTATTTAAAGGCTCGATCACAGAGCCACTGATAATAAAGCAAGCATTCGGCAAAAAATTGGCGTTTACATCTTAGCGTCCACATCACTGCTCCCAGTGCAGGCGCTACCAATAAAACCCAATCATTTCTCTCAATACCTACCGTTGTGATCCCCAGGATCTGGTATTTGGTCGCATCACTTCTCCAGTTTTTCAACAGCTGGGGAATGTGTATCTCTACGTCAAAAAAACATAACTAGCGGGAACTAAAAATGAAAAAATTTTTTTGCAAAGCGCGATTACAGCTCGTTAAATCCTGCACACATTCGCTGATGGCCGCCGGTGCAATACTGGCGCTGGCACCCCAGGTTTGGGCTGCTGAAAGTAGTTGGATCTTTGAAGAAAGCGCAGTGGGATTTTGTGGTAACTCCGGCGTGATCGACACTAAACATAGCGGCTACACAGGCACCGGGTTTATTGATACTGAAAATGCGATTGGCGCATCCATTACCTGGAGTGTCAGCGCCGCCAGCGCAAAAACCTATGCAGCAAAAATTCGCTTCGGCAACGGCAGCACTGCTGCAAGACGTGCAAACCTTCTGGTAAATGGCAACCAGATTAAAACGCTGGATTTCCCAACTAACAGCAATTGGGCGCTGTGGCAGACGGTGAATGTAGATGTCCCACTCAACGCGGGAACCAACAGCATTAAACTCGTTGCAACAACGGCGAATGGCCTGGCGAATATCGATAGCCTCAGCGTGATCGGAAACGGCATAACACCCGCAGCCTGCCCTACTACACCGACAACGGCTGATTGCAACAGCATTACCAACCAACCGATATTGCGCGTCGCGGCCGATGGCTCTGGCCAATACCGAACTGTGCAGGCTGCATTAAATACCTTATCCAATTCCAACACTACGCCGACACAAATTCGCATCAAGCCTGGCACCTATCGCGAAAAATTAACCATCACCAAACCCTTCGTGACTTTTTGTGGCGAAACAGGAAAAACAACCTCAACAATTCTTACCTACAACGATGGTGCCAGCACATTAAAAGCCGACGGCACTGCAATTGGTACATCCGGCAGCGCGAGTGTCACACTCAAAGCCAACGATGTCTCCATGGAAAATATCACCATTGAAAATTCATTCGGCGTTGGTTCGCAAGCGGTTGCGTTGTTAGCACAAGGGCAACGTTTGCAATTCCGCAACTGCCGCTTGCTTGGCAACCAGGACACACTCTATACCCACAGCGGCACGCAGTATTATCGCAACTGCCATATCCAAGGCACTGTTGATTTTATTTTCGGTGCAGCAACAGCAGTATTTGATAACAACACAATTCACAGTGTCGGCGGCGGCTCAGCATTAACTGCACCCAGTACAGAACAAACCGTTCCTTATGGTTTGGTTTTTCTTGGCGGAAAAGTGACTGCAGCGTCAAGTGTGGCTAAAGGATCTGTTGCACTGGGTCGCAATTGGAGACCTTACGGTGCAGCAACCTATATCCGTACCGAACTGGGTCAACATATCTCTGCTGTCGGTTGGGTGAAGATGAGTGAAAACACGCTTGATACCGCGCGTTTCTCCGAATACCTCACTACTGGTACGGGCGCTAATCCGTCTGCACGCGCACCGCAATCCAAACAATTAACCGCAGCACAAGCAGCGACTTATACCATCAGTAATATCTTTGGTTCGTGGACACCCAGTTACAGCAAATAAATCCGTTTCAGTAAATAAGAAAGACGTTTTAACCACTACTTAAAAAATGAATAATTAGTCTGAGGACATTATGAAAAGTTCATCCATAATTTTTACTAAACCTGCCAAGGCATCGCTTGCAATCAGCGCATTGGCGTTAGCGATGGCAACACCCGCATGGGCAGCGTGTACCTATACTGTCACCAACAATTGGGGTTCAGGGTTTACCGGAGAAATTAAAGTCACGAATGACACAACACAAACTGTCAACGGTTGGTCCGTGTCCTGGCAGGAGTCCGGCGCGAGCGTAACTAACGCATGGAATGCAACAGTGTCCGGTTCCAATCCTTACACTGCTAGCGCGTTGGGTTGGAACGCAACGCTTGCACCCAACGCATCGGCCAGTTTTGGTTTTCAAGCGAACGGCTCAGCGGGTGCTCCTAAAGTGAGTGGCAGTTTGTGCGGTGCAACGGCATCATCAATCGCGAGCAGTAAATCGAGCGTAATTATCAGTTCAAAATCATCAAGCTCTGTTGCACCATCCAGTGTTCCGAAATCAAGTAGCAGCTCAAGTTTACCCACAACATCATCGTTCACTATTCAAGAAGAGCAAGCAGGATTCTGCCGTGTAGATGGAATAGCGACTGAAAATACCAACACCGGATACACCGGCAATGGTTATACCAATAGCAACAACGTGCAAGGTTCGGCAATTGTGTGGGCAGTAGATGCAACCACCAGCAGCCGTCACACACTAACCTTCCGTTTTGCCAACGGCGGAACAACCAACAGAAATGGTTCACTGTTAATTAACGGCGGCAGCAATGGTAATTACACCGTGCAATTACCTGCAACGG
>Ga0307408_100002528_pt1 | contig 12788 bp, 22 predicted proteins | sample 322Cmetagenome_FD_202116 | JGI IMG/M metagenome (GOLD analysis project Ga0307408, IMG submission 202116) | Maize rhizosphere microbial communities from greenhouse at UC Davis, California, United States - 322HYB-C-3 | ecosystem: Host-associated > Plants > Roots > Rhizosphere > Soil | place... | reverse complement strand
GCGAAAACAATCCTTTGCGGCGGTGGTAGTCGTTGGCGTCTTCGCCGACCACATCGCTCATCCAGTACGGCCACCCGATCTCGCGCGCGGTGCGCTCACCGGTGCCACTCTTGTCGTTGTCGGCCAGCACGATCCCGCCAGGCAGGTCAGCGGCAACCTTCTTCATGTTCCCGGCCGAGAAGGCGACGTGGAGGGTGTACGGGCGCTTGAGGTTCTTGAGCGCCGCCTGCGCGCTCAGCGCCGTTGCGTAGCCCTCGCAGACGATGTGCGGGCCCTTGTTGGTGAAGATGAACTGAGCGCCACCTGAGCGCTGCCCGTAGAGGAACTTCTTCTCGCCGGCCTCAGTGATCCGCTGGCAGCCGACCAGCGCCCCACCCACGAACATCGGGATGATTGCCACCGGCCCGGCGTCGGTGCGCTGGACGTTGATCAACTCTTCCGGGAAGCCCTTCGAGGCGAGGTATGCGTGCCGCTCGTGGTGGCACTCGCGCAGGATGGCTGCGGCGGCCTGCGCGGCCTTGGCGTAGCCCTCTCGGACTTCCTGAGCCGCTTGCTTGGCGATGCGGCTCACCTCTTGATGCGCGACAGCTGATTCGCCTTCGCTGCGCCATGAGCTGACGTCTTGCATCGTCGCGTGGTTTTGACAGAACCCGTGATCTCCCATGAACTTCACCGCGCCGTTGCGGTGACTCGGCTTGTCCGTGGTCTTGTAGCGCTTCCAGACGCCGATCTGCGGCAGCGTGTCGATCACGATGCCATGCGCGCGGCAGAAGTCGATGAAGGTCAAGCTGCGGCCCCCGCGCGCTGCCGCGACTTCATGAAGCGGATGTGCTGTGCCTTGAGCCACTTCGAAACCTCGGGGCTCGGAGGAATCGGGTCGGCGTAGATCCCATTCGGGTAAGAGCCGAACTTCTCCTTGAACTTCATGGCCGCCCAGCCGGGCTTGTAGCCGCGGTCCTGGCATGCGAACAGCAGTTGCCCGTACCAGTCGCGCTTCTCCTGCTTCAGCTTGCCGGAGCCACCGAGTTCGACCATCTCACCCGGCACCGCGGTGATCATGTTGCGGCGGTCGCGAACGTAACCGCACGACGGGCAGGTATCGGCGCCGCCGGGCCAGACATGCGAGCACTTCGGGCACTTGGCCGCTTCCTTCTGCTCGGCGGTCGGCTCCTTCTTGGACTTCTCCCTGCCGTCATCGAGCGCATGCACGCCGTTCTCGTAGACGTCGTCCCAGTCCTCTTGGAACCGGACATAGTTTCCCGAGTGGTCGAGCCACAACGCGAAGTCCTTGCCAGGATGTGAGCGCATGACGCGCCCCATCTGCTGGATGTGGGAGGACAGGGACTTGCTGAATGGGCGCGCGCTGACGCCGATCATGACGTCGGAGACATCGAAGCCCTTGGTCAGGATGTCGGTGGCGATCAGCCCATTGATGCTGCTGTCAGCCTTCGCGAACTCTGCGACGGCGTCCTGCTTGAACTGGTCGTCGTCCTGGTAAGACAGGCTCACGAAGTTGTAGCCGGCGTCCGCAAACTTCTTCGCCAGGTCGGCGCCGTGGGCCACACCAGCGCAGAACACCACGGTCTTACGCGGGCCGCCAAACACTTCATGCGTCTTCTTGACCCACTCGGTGACGATGTCGCCCGTGATCTTGAGACCGCGCTCAGTGACTTCGTCTTGCGACCATTCGCCGGCCACCTTCTTGGCTCCGGTCATGTCGATCTCTTTGGCAATGTAGACGCGCAGCGGAGCAAGGCGCCCGAGCTTCACAAGCTCTTGGGTCGTGACGCTCGAGACCACGTTCGAATAGATTTGCCCAAGCCCCTTGGTGAAGGGCGTTGCCGAAAGGCCGATGACGCGCACATCCGGGTTGTTCTTGATGAACGCGACCGTCTGCTTGCGGGTCTGGTGCGCCTCGTCGACGATCAGCACCTTGAGGCCGGGGAAGCTGCCGCGCTTCTCGATCGTCTGCGCGCTGCAGATCTGGATCGGCTCGTAGGGGCGATAGCGCCAGTGACCCGACTGCATCACCCCGTGGTCAATGCCGTACTTCTGCAGGCGCAGGCTGGTCTGGTCGCACAAGACGATGCGGTCCATGAGCATCGCCGCCCGGTTGCCCTTCTTGGCCGTTGCATCCAGCAGCGAGATTGCCATCTCGGTCTTGCCGGCGCCCGTGGGAGCGACGAGGATTTGGGAACGGTGACCCTGCGCGAACCCCTGACGCAACAGGTCGAGGATTCCCTCCTGGTAGCCGTAGAGTTGCAGGGTTTCGCTCATGCTGCCCTCAGACGCTTGAGTTCTTTCGCGTTCATGCCGACTTGCTTCAGCAGTTCGCGGTTTTCGCGTTGGAAGGTGTCGCGCGAGATGCGCATGGCGGCAAGCTCTGCCTCCAAGGCCTTCACCTCAGCGCGGAGGCTTTCGATGATCTCGGCGGCGCTGGGCTGTTCTTCCGTGGGAAGGCCGCCGACGGCGATCTGCGCCTTGAGGTTCTCGACCTCTGCTGCCAGCTCAGCGATCGTGTGAGCAGACTCGGCCAGCTGATCGTCCTGGTCGTCGTTCGCGGCGACCGGAGTGGCAACGTTGCCACTTTTCTGCGGCGCTGCCGGCGCGGTTTCGGTGGCAACGTTGCCACTCGAATCGCCCTCCCCGCCTGGCAACGTTGCCAGTTTTGCGGCGTCCTTGGCTGGCAACGTTGCCACTTCCGGCTTGCGCAGGTTGGCAACGAAGGTGTGCGAAACGTCGCACTGCTTGGCGATCTCGCGGTCGCTCCATGTGCTCCATTCCTCGTCGTCGAGCAGCACGCGGACTGCGCGCCGCTTGTCCTCGTTCGTGCGGCGCAGACCGTGCGTCGAGTTCGCGCCAGTGGAGAACAGGACGGCATCGCGCTTCGTTCCCTGACGGACGTCGACGTTGATGCCGCCCTTCTTGGCCTGCTTGTGGGCGAAGTAGCGATGGAAGCCGTCAGCGAGCCAGTAGGTCGAGCCATCGAAGAAGGCGGTCACCATCGGCAACTTGGCGCCTTCGAGCAGCGCCTCGGCGTATTCGGCGACGACCGCCTCGTTGAGGGCAACGCGCGTTTGAGTGCCGCCGTCGATGTTGAGGCGATTGAGATCCATGAGGCTCATGCGAGACCCCTTTCCTGTTCGAGTTGGGCCACGACATGCGGCCGGCGTGACAGCACTTCCTTGGCTTCGGCGGCGAGCCAGATGCGGGCACCTTCCATGTCGCCAGCCGCGTGGGCGGCGAGGAAGCGACGGCCCGCGGCGACGATGAAGTTCTCGCGCTCGGCGTCCTCTTCGGTCATCCCGCAATGGAAGACGGGGAGCGCGCTCATGCCATTTCTCCCAGCAGGCCGAACAGCGAGTCCTGGTCGCGTACGCGCTCCGGGGTCACTTCAAGGGCGCAGGCCTTGGCTGCGTACTCGCGAGCCTTGCGCTCGCGCTCTGCGTCCCATGCGTCGATCGGCATGACGCTGCCGTACACGGCGCCATAGCTCATGGCGTCGCTAAAGAGTTGCTCAAAGTTGCTCAGAGCCATTTCAAGCCTCCCTGAGCGACGCGAAGTCGCTACTACTTTCGTTGTCATCTGCCCGGTGCTCGGGCGAAGATGCAGCCATGCCAAGACGAACAAACCTTCTCAGCAACACAGCAGGCGGCAGGTCGCGCTTGGCGGCCTCTCGGTATATGGCAATGGCTTCGGCCTCAGTGACGCGAATCACAAAGGGCTCGGTCTTCTTGCCAGAGGTAGGGTCAGCGGGATTGATGCGGACGCGCGGCATGTTGTGGTCCTTCATCGATTCAGGCGACGCGCAGACCAGGCTTGCCGGCGGCGTGCTTGCGCAGAATGTTTTGCTCGTGCGACTGGAGTGCTGCGCGGGCTTCGCTGATCTCGCGCAAGGCCGCATCGCGGTCGTTGTCGGAGATCACGTTGTCGGAGTCGCCTTCGATCGTGGAAGTGGCAACGTCCGACATCTCGCGGATGACATCGGACATGCTGCGCTGGAGGTTCACAGGGGCGGCCATGTCGACGACCGGCAGCCGAATGAACCCGCCACCCGCCGCGGCGATCGCGTTCACGAACGCATAGCAGTTCGGCGACCGCTTCGCGATGGCGAGATTCGAGATCTTCACCGCCTGCGCGAGCCCGAGCTTGAACTTCGGGTCGTCACCGATCTCCTTGCGCAGGGTCTCGCGCGGCTTGTCCAGTTCCTCTGCGATCACGTCGAGTCCGCCGGGGAAGCTCTTCACGATCAGAGCGATTGCGTCTTGAGGGCTCATATCCGGTTTTCCTATCGGTGGAGGTTGTTGCGGTGCAGCGAAAGCGGTGCAATGCAGTTATGAAAGGCAACCAACAAAACATTCATTGGTCAGCAGCCCCCGTGGAGGTGGACGCGGCGCTGCTTCTGTGCGCGCTGCTCGAAACGCTTGCGTGCAGCAGTAGCCTCGAGGTCGGCGCAGTGCTCGCACCAGGCGACATGCACGTCGGTCGGAACGAAGACGGCGCCGTTGACGACGGCCACGAGTCCGCGCTCGACGAGCGGACGCACGGTCGAGAGACCGGGCCGTGCAATGGTTTTTGTGTGCATGTCCCAGCCGCCCACAGTCAGCAGCCATTGCTGGCTCTGCGTGAGGTTGTGGAAGTCGTAGGCCATGGTTCAGGCCGCCTCGACGAGCTCGGGCCAGATCTCGTGCCAGTCGTCGGGGCGCAGATCGCGCCTCGTCACTTGGCCTTCGGTGGCGCGCTCAATGGCCGATGCGCGCTCGGGTGTCACGCTTCGGTTGCCGCTGGCCATCTGCGACAGATAGGAGAGCGGAATGCCCAGCTTTTCAGCGAGGGCTACGCCGTTGCCGCGCTCCGTTTGGATGAAGGTTTTCAGGTCCATGTACTCTCGCTTTTGCGAAAGTATAAGGAGCTTTTGCGAAAGTTGCAATCGCTAAAGTGCGGGGGATGAAAAAGCCCACAGTCGTCAAGGAGCATCCGCCCACGGTTGCCCGGCGGCTGTACTGGCTGGAGAAGCTCATCGACGAGGAGTACGAGGGCAAGGCCAAGGTCTTCGAGGACAAGACTGGCGTGCGCATGGCCCAGGTCGGCCAGTGGTTCTCAGGTCATCGCATGCTGCGGGACAACGCGCTAGCGACGCTGGCCGCGAAAACTGGAAAACCGGAGGAATGGTTCGATCGGCAACCTGACGTTGTGTACACGTCGCCAGCCGGGGAGGTCACGGCTTTCGAGTTGAAGTCCTACCCTTCGGTAGGAAATTCTGCACCGCCCGAACCCAGTATCCAGCAGGCGTTAGGGGTCATCTGCGAAGCGCTGGCCCGCGCCGACGAGCTGACCCGCTTGCAGCTAGAACCATTGTTCTCACTACTCGCGAAATCAGAAAAAGACACCGTACATATTGCACAGCGAATCGCTTTATTGCTCGGTCCGTCGGCCCATGGTCAGCAAGCGCCCGATCATCGGGAGAAGTCGTCCATTCAGGTCGACAGCTTTAATGTCGAAGGGGCAGAACACGATGGGACAGGTGATAGCACTCAAGAACAAGAACATCAAACAAGACGTGGTCGACAGTCTGGAGGCGCAGTTGGCAAAGGCAAGGTGCGGTGAGTTGTCAAGTTGGATGTCGCTCGGCGACATGGCTTCTGGTGGCCAGCAGCTCACGAGATCCGGGCGCTTCGCCGAAGACCCCCTCTATGCGATAAAAGTGCTATCCAAAGCCCTGGATGTGCTCCGTGAGAAGGCCGGGCTTAAAAAAGGGGATGTGCTGACAAATGAGTACGAAGAATTGCCTCCTCGCTTGATGCGAGGGTTGGGCTAGAGGAGTGGGCGAGGATGAGGAAAGTTGAATGGACATTGACGAAATCGAATACCGCAAGGATCTCTTGGATGTCACCGGAGCCTTGATCTCGATCTACAAGACTCTGAATATCCTCACAGAGAGACTCAACGACCCGGACATCCAACTCATGGTGGGAGGCGAAATGGACAATTTGTTCAAGCGCCTCGAGAAAATCATGGAGCGCTTGGTCCCGGAGCCGAAGCAATGACGAACAACGTTCGCAATATGCCGGCGGATCAGTTGGAGGCGGCCCTCAGGCGAGCAGAACAGCGCTCCTTGATGGCGGGCCCCCAGCCCCCTGATAATGGTGGCATGACCCCCTCGGTCGACCAGCGCCTCACTCAAGTCGAGATCAAGCTTGAACACATTGCCCACGACGTGGGGCAGTTCAAGTGGTTTTTGCTGGGCGCCGCTCTGACCATGATCCTAGCTGTGATCGGCACGGGGATTGCCATTCAACAAATGACTGTCGCCACGTTCCAGGCTGCTGGCGCCCAGGCCAACCCGCCTCAGCCAGCTGCGCCCCCCATTATCATCAACGTCCCTCCGGCGTTGCCGGCCGCGGCGCCCCAGAAGCAGTAGGAGACGGGGCGCCCCCCTCTACGATCGCCTAAACCTCTCCGGCGGGATCGCGCCCTTCCGCTTGATCTTGACCCAGTCGCTCGAGCGCACGCCGGGCTTGTAGACGCTGTCCGCCCTCTTCCCGACCAAGCCCTCAAGCCGCAGCTGCCTGGCCATCTCGAAGAGCTCCGCGCCCTGCTCCGCGGCGATGTGGGTCATCGGCAGGATAGACGGCACCCCGGTTAAGCGCTTGAGCATCCTGGCCTTGCGCTTCAGCAGGGGCAGCAGCTGTGTGATGTCCTTGCCGTTCTCCTGCAGCAGGTCGAACACGCAGTAAGTCACCGAGTCGGCGCCCTCGTACCAGCGGCGCCTCCGCGCGCGGTCCTGCAGCCGGTTGAAGTCGCTCCGGCCGTACTCGTCGAGCACGACGCACATCTCGCCGTCTGTGATGTGGGGCCCGCCCTTCACGCCGGCCAAGCCGCGGGCCACCTCAGGGAACCAGGCTGTGCAATCAGCGCCGTTCCGGGTCTTCAGCCTGGCCGCGCCGCTGCCGAACTCGGCCAGCACACGATAGCCGTCGAACTTCAACTCGTAGACCCAAGCCGGATCGCCCCACAGTAGCAGGCGCTCGTCCAGGAGCATCGGGCGGAGGTCTTCGAAGGTCTGCATCGCCGACCAGCGTCCTTGCTTCTGAACACCTTCACATCAGGACTGTCACCCACCCGCGCGTAGGTGTTTTCACTAACAAGCAAATTTGCTTTCGCATTTGCTTGCTTTTACTTTCGCATTTGCTATTATTCGTCTCAGGCGCTGCATGTCGCGGCGCAAGGAGAAGCAGATGGCAATGGCTGGCAAGAAGACAAAGGCTGAAGCAACAGCCTTTCCTGCCCAGGCAGGTGTCACCTCGAAGGGCTTCACAAAACAGGAGCTCGCAGCCGTGGTCATCACGGGCGGCATCTTCGCCGGCCCGTTTGGCAAGCGCGTGCTGATGGCAGCGGAAAAAAGCGACCTTGCGCCATTCGCACGGGCTGCGCTCGACATGTTCGATGTCGTGCTCGAAGAGATCCATGCGCGGGGTGTGCGATGAGCTCCGACCGCACTCTCGAGATCATCCGGCACGACGTCGAGATGCTGCGCATGCGCGAGGCCCGCGCCTTCGCCGCTCAGGTGATGCAGCGCTTGGCGCATGCGAAGGCTCTGCGCGACGCATCCTTCGGCCGCTTCATGCAGCTGGTCACCGGGAGCGAAGCGTGAGCAATCTCGATCGCATGTCCCGCGAGGAATTCGAGGCCGCATGCGCGGTCAAGCACGACGCCTTCGCCGAGTGGATCGAAGCCATGAACGGGCCTGTTCCGGCTGTAAAGGTCGAGCGCGTTCACGTCCCCGGCGTCGTCTGCGAACTGCGCCGTCCGGCTCCGAAGGACTTCCCGGCTCACTGGAGGGCGGCATGACTGACGCGCAGCGCAAGGCCAGCATCGCCCGCCACAGCCGCTTCCTCACGCCCGCTGAACGGAAGGTATTCGAGCCCACCGAAGCCGAGCGCCTGGCCATCGACCACGCGGTTCGCATCGCGAAGCAGAACGGCTCATGGGATCGCATCCGCGACCAGTGGGCTGCACGTCAAGAGCACTACATGGAGAGCCGCTGATGAACGCCCGCCGTTTCCCTCGCACGATGGATCAAGCCTTCGGCCCATACCACCGTAGCAGCCAATGCCCGATCCAGCCGATGCCCGAACCCATGCACCCGGCCGACTGGCTCGTCGTCAAGTGGGGCGCTATCTGCATCGTCGCTCTGGTCGTCATCTTCGTTTGGGAGTTGCTCGCATGAACATCGCACCCGCCTACATGCCAGGCCGCCCTGCACCCCGCCGCGTGCGCGCTGGCGCAGTTGACGACCAGCTCACGCGCTATCTCGAGATCGACGAAGAGGCGCGCCGCCCTGGCAAGTCCAACTTCCCGATGGGGCTTGCCGCTGCTGTGGTGTTCGGCCTTCTCATCGTCCTGGTGGTTCACCTGACCTTCCTCGCACTTCAACACTGAAAGAACTCATGAGCACCGCTCTCGCAACTCTCACCAGCAAGCTGGCAGCTCGCCTCGACATGGGCGACGGCACCGACTTGATGGAGACGCTCAAGGCTACGGCCTTCCGCAGCACGGCCGACAAGCCCGTCACCGATGCGCAATTGACCGCCCTGCTGGTCGTTGCCAACCAGTACGGCCTCAACCCGTGGACGAAGGAGATCTATGCGTTCCCAGACAAGAACAACGGCATCGTGCCGGTTGTCGGAGTCGACGGGTGGTCTCGGATCATCAACGAGCATGCTCAGTTCGACGGATTGGAGTTCGAACAGAACGACGATTGCTGCACCTGCGTGATCTACCGCAAGGACCGCAGTCACGCCACTCGCGTCACCGAGTACATGGTGGAGTGCAAGCGCAACACGCCGCCCTGGCAGTCTCACCCCTATCGGATGCTGCGCCACAAGGCCCTGATCCAATGCGCGCGCCTGGCCTTTGGCTTCGTCGGAATCTTCGACGCTGACGAGGCAGAGCGCATCGTCGAGAACGTCGGCGTCACCAAGACGATTGACCCGGCGACTGGCGAGATCAAGCCGGCCTCGAAAGTGGCAACGTTGCCACCCTACCCCGCCGAAAAGTTCGCCCACAACCTGCCGAAATGGCGCGAGCACATTGCCAGCGGCAGCAAGCAGGCGAACGACATCATCGCCTGGCTGGAGACCAAGAACTCGCTGACCGAGGATCAGAAGTCGCAGATCCAGGCCCCCATTCAGAACTCGGAAACCGTACTGGAGGCCGCATGAAGACGCACAACCTGATCCAGGGCTCGCCCGAGTGGCACGCCCACCGCGCAACGCACTTCAACGCCAGCGACGCACCGGCCATGATGGGCTGCTCGCCCTACATGAACCGCACGCAGCTGATGCACCGGATGAAGACCGGCATCAGCCAAGAGGTCGACGCGGCGACGCAGCGCCGATTCGATGATGGGCACCGCTTCGAGGCGCTGGCCCGGCCGCTGGCCGAGGAGATCATCGGCGAAGACCTCTACCCGGTGACCGGCTCGGAGGGCGAGTTGTCGGCGAGCTTCGACGGCCTGACCATGTCCGAGGATGTGGCCTTCGAGCACAAGACGCTCAATGACGAACTGCGCGCCGTGTTGGTGGAGGGCTGCACTGGCGATGTCCTGCCGCTGATGTACCGCATCCAAATGGAGCAGCAGATCATCGTCTCCGGCGCGTCGCGTGTCCTGTTCATGGCGTCCAAGTGGGCCGGTGAAGAACTCGTTGAAGAGCGCCACTGCTGGTACGAAGGCGACGCGGAGCTGGCTGCCCGCGTCATCCTGGGCTGGCAACAGTTCGCCCGCGAGTTGGCCGATTACCACCCGACCGAGGCCGCCCCTGAGGTAGTCGGCCGCACGCCCGAGACGCTGCCGGCGTTGCGCATCGAAGTGACCGGCGCGGTGACGGCGAGCAACCTGGGCGCCTTCAAGACCCACGCACTGGAAGTGTTCGCCGGCATCAACAAGGATCTGAAGTCGGATCAGGACTTCGCAGACGCCGAGAAGGCGGTGAAGTGGTGCGGCGACGTGGAAGACCGGCTGGCCGCCGCCAAGCAGCACGCGCTCAGCCAGACCGAGAGCATCGACGCACTGTTCCGCACCATCGACGACATCAGCGCCGAGGCGCGCCGGGTGCGCCTGGACCTGGACAAGCTGGTGAAGGCCCGCAAGGAGGCCATCCGAGGCGACCTCGTGACGGATGGCGTCATGGCGCTGCGAGAGCACATCGCCGCCCTGAATACCCGACTCGGCAAGTCTCTAATGCCCAGCGTGCCGGCCGACTTCGGCGGCGCGATCAAGGGCAAGAAGACCGTCGCCAGCATCAAGGATGCGGTGTCCACCGTCCTGGCAACCGCCAAGATCGAAGCCAACCGCGTCGCCGACCTGATCGACGCGAACCTCAAGACGATCGCTGCAGCCGAGCATGACACCCTGTTCCCGGATGTCGGGCAGCTGGTGCTGAAGGCGGCGGATGACCTGGCCGCGGTGATCGCCTCGCGCATCGCTACGCACAAGGCGGCCGAGGAAGCGAAGGCGAAGCCGGTCGAGGCGCCCGTCGCCGCGCCGGCACCAGCACCAGCCGTGATCAGCATGCCGGTGCGCGCCGCCGCCGCGCCCGTGGCCGACACCGGCGCGCGGCTCACGCTCGGGCAGATCAACACCCGAATCGCTCCGCTGCAGATCACCGTGGCCGGCTTGCTCGAGCTCGGCTTCCAGCACGCCGGCAAGGACAAGGCCGCGTTCCTGTTCCGAGCAGCCGACTTCCCGCTCATCTGCGCCGCGCTGGTCGAGCACGTCCAGGCCGTTCAAGCACGCGAGGCAGCCTGACATGCGCTCGATCCTCATCCTGCTCGCGGTCAACCAGGCGGCGCTTCTCGTTCTCGCGTTCGCAGTCTGACCCTCCCCTATTTCTGTAGAAGGAAGAACAACCATGTCGAACATTGAAAACATCCGCGTTTCCATTGACCCGGGCCATCTGCAACGCCTCGTGCCGTTCATGGCTGTGCATGACATCCGCTACTACCTGAACGGCGTTTGCGTCGAGAAGGCCGAGACGGGTGGCATCTACCTGATCGCGACGGATGGGCACACTATGGGTGTGATCCATGACGCCACCGGCACGATCGAAGGCGCGGACAGCGTCATCTTCCGCGTTGGCCCTGGGCTCGCGCCGGCCACCAAGGTCGCTTCGAACAAGCTGCACCGCGGCATCAAGTACCGCCTTCTGGTGCAGGGCCAGCGCGTCAAGATCGCGTGCGACTTCGGCTCGGAAGGTGATGCTGAACTGTTCGTGCAGGCGGGCCGCAGCCTGATTGAAGGCAAGTTCCCGAACTGGCGCAAGGTCGTTCCAGACTTCGCCAAACTCAAGCCGGGCTTCGGCGACTGCATGAACGCGCACTACCTCGCGCGGCTCGCCAAGATCGCAACCGACAAGCGATTCCAAGGCATTTCGCTCTGGCAAGCCGAGCCCGAAAAGGCGATTGTCGCTCGCGTTCCGCGCGTGCCGGAGATGGTCATCGTCTTCATGCCGATGCGCGACAGTGTCCGAGATCCTCTCTTGGCCTTCAAGGGCTTCCCGCTGGAGCAGCCCAAGGAAGAGATGCTGCCCGAGCTGGAGTCCGCATGACTCTCTCTACCACTTCCCCAGGGGATGAGCGAGAGGCCTTTGAGGCGCATATCAAGACGACATCCTGGTATCAGGTGCTCTCCCAAGCCAAGGATGAGGACGACGATGGAGCGAGCATCTTCCGCATGGCTCGGATGGCCGCGCGTGAAGCTTGGGATGCCCGTGCCTCCTCCTCTACCGTACAGCAGGTAGGAGCAGAGCCGCTGACCGCCGAACAGGTCGTCGCACAGACGACGAACTACAGCATGCATGAAGCGTCGATCTTCTTCGCTGGCGTGATCTTCGCCGAGGAGCATCACGGGATCATCAGCCCCAAGTCTGAACAAGGAGACCAGCAATGAACCCCCATGCAGACAGTGTGCAGCAGCCGAGCTATGAAAGTATCTGCAACGCAATCTCCGTTCTATGGAATGCCCAGTGCTTCACCATCGACGAGATGAGCGCTTTTGAGTCGGCCCTACGCTTCGGCACGCGACCAGCCGCAGAGCCCCGTTCGCTGACAGCTGCTGAGCACCAGGTGCTCCGCGAAGCTGTTTGGGACAGCGCCGAGATTGTTCACCCGGGTATTGCCGCAGAGCCCAGCCAGAGCGGCAGTGCTGGAGAGGCGGCCGACTGGGTGAATGAATGGTCTGACAAGCACGAAGTACCGCTGGACAATCGCGCTCGCGCGGAACTGGTCGCCGCCCTCTCCCGGCAAGCGCCAGCAGCCCCAGCGGAGGTGGATTTCGAGCAGTGGTGGCTGGCAGAGGTTGCAGCGAATGGTGGTGTGCCAATCGGTGCCGACTACAAGCATTGGGCAAAGAAGGGCTTCGAACTGCGCGGTGACGCCAGAGCGCCAGCAGCCCCGGCAGAGCCTGCGAAGACGGAGGCGATGATCACTTACGCGCATAAAGCAGACGCAAGCCGGAGCACCCGATTTCGCGCGTTCGCAACAGACGCATTGCCAGTATGGGCGGTCGATATTCGCCCAGAGCCCGCGAAGACGGAGGCGAGCGAGTGTGAGTCAGGTGCGATCCTGCGGCAGAACGGCTTCTTCTCCACTCCACCGACCCCGGAGGCCGATCCTCAAGCCCTGCTCGGATGGACTCGCTACGAGAAGGCACGCAAGCTCAACGTGGCCCAGTGGGCTGAGCTGCACCAGCGCAACCTAAAGGGCGAGAACTTCGACGACATGATCGA
>Ga0307408_100002525_pt1 | contig 12793 bp, 11 predicted proteins | sample 322Cmetagenome_FD_202116 | JGI IMG/M metagenome (GOLD analysis project Ga0307408, IMG submission 202116) | Maize rhizosphere microbial communities from greenhouse at UC Davis, California, United States - 322HYB-C-3 | ecosystem: Host-associated > Plants > Roots > Rhizosphere > Soil | place... | reverse complement strand
GCGCGCTCCTGGCCGGCCTGCACGTGATGCTCTTCAGCGACCACGTGCCCGTCGAGACGGAGATCGAGCTCAAGCGACTGGCGCGCGAGCGCGGCCTGCTCTTGATGGGCCCCGACTGCGGCACCGCCATCCTCGGCGGCGTGCCGCTCGGCTTCGCCAACGCCGTGCCGCGCGGCCGCATCGGCCTCGTCGCCGCCTCCGGCACCGGGCTGCAGGAGGTGACCTGCCGGCTGGCCGCCGAGGGCCAGGGCGTCTCGCACGCGATCGGCGTCGGCGGCCGCGACCTCTCGGACGCGGTGGGCGGCGTGATGACCCTCGCCGCCCTGTCCGCCCTCGCCGCCGACCCCGCCACCGAGGTGGTCGTCGTGCTCGGCAAGCCCCCGGGGCCCACGGTCGCGACGCGCGTGGCCGAGGCGCTCGGGGCGATCGAGAAGCCCAGCGTGATGTGCCTCGTTGGATCTGTTGTAGCGGGTGCCGCGAGATCGGGCAGTGACGCAGGTGGCCTGTTGGAGGAGGTCGTGGTTCCGCACGCCGGGTCTACCCGCGGAGATCGCGGATATGTTGTCCCCACGCTCGAAGAGGCGGCGCTGGCGGCGGTGGCGCTCGCGCGCGGGGAGGCGCCGCGCGCGGTCGAGTTCTCGCCGACGCCCGCGGAGATCGAGCGGCTGGTGGCCGAGCAGGCGCGGGCGCTGGTGGCGGGGCAGCGGTTCGTGCGCGGGGTGTACTCCGGCGGCACGCTCGCGTGGGAGGCGGCGGCGCTGATCGGCGCGCCGGGCGTGCACGGCGCGGGCGAGCGCCATCGCGTGGTGGACCTCGGCGACGACGACTTCACGGCGGGCCGGCCCCACCCGATGATCGACGGCGGCCTGCGCCGCGAGTGGATCGAGCGGGAGGCGCGCGATCCCGCGACGGCGGTGCTCCTGCTCGACCTCGTGCTCGGCTACGGCGCCCACCCCGACCCTGCCGGCGAGCTGACGCCCGCGCTGGACTCGGCGCGCCGCGCCGCGGTGGCGGCCGGCCGAGGGCTCTCCATCGTGGCCAGCGTCACGGGGACGGAGCGCGACCCCCAGCCGCGCGCAGCCCAGGTCGCCGCGCTGCGCCGCGCGGGCGCGCTGGTGATGGACTCCAACGCCCAGGCCGCGCGCCTGGCCGCGCGGATCGCGGCGCGGTGATCCCCACCCCGCGCGTCGTCAGCCTCGGCCTCGATCTCTTCGCGCGCGCGCTGGAGGCGCTCGACGTGCCGGTCGTCCACGTCGCGTGGTCGCCGCCCGCGGGTGGCGACGCGCGCCTGGCCGCGCTGCTCGCGCGGCTGGACATGCGGGCGGCCGCGATCGAGCGCGCCAACGCCACGGCGCTGGAGCGGCTGACGGGCGGCGAGCCCGTGCTGGTGGACTGCCGCCCCGCCTGGGAGGCGCTCGAGCTGCCCGAGCGCACGGTGCTCCACGCCGGCCCGCCCATCGGGTGGGGACGCATGTGCGAGCCGGTGCAGGCCGCCGTGTTGTGCGCCATCCGGTACGAGGGCTGGGCGGCCAACGACGACGCCGCCCGGCGGCTGGTCGAGGACGACCACGTGCACCTCGAGCCGTGCCACCACCGGCGCACCGTCGGCCCCATGGCCGGCATCGTCACGCGCTCGATGCCCGTGTTCGTCGTGGACAACCGCGCGCACGGCAACCGCGCGCACGTCACGATCAACGAGGGGCTCGGCAAGGTCCTGCGCTACGGCGCCAACGACGAGAGCGTGGTGGCGCGCCTGCGCTGGCTCGCGACCGAGGCGGGCCCGCTGCTGGGCGCGGCTCTGCGCGCCAGCGGCGGGGTGCCGCTCCGGCCCCTGATGGCCCAGGCGCTGCGCATGGGCGACGAGATGCACCAGCGCAACGTGGCGGCCTCGGCCCTCTTCGCGCGCAGCCTCATGCCGCACCTGGCCGCCGTCGGCGGTCGCCACCACGCGGTGGCGCGGCTGGCGGAGTTCATGGCCGGCCACGATCAGTTCTTCCTGAACCTCGCGATGGCGGCGGGCAAGGCGATGGCCGACGCGGTCGGCGCCGTCGCCGACGCGACGGTCGTCACGGCGATGGCGCGCAACGGCACCGACTTCGGCATCCGCGTCGCCGGGCTCGGCGAGCACTGGTTCACGGCGCCCTCCGCGATGCCGGTCGGCCTCTACCTGCCCGGGTTCGGTCCCGAGGACGCGAACGCCGACATGGGTGACAGCGCGATCGTGGAGACGGTGGGCCTCGGCGGCCTCGCCATGGCCGCCTCCCCGGCAGTCGCGCGGTTCCTCGGCGCGGGCGGCGCGGCCGAGGCGCTCGCGCTGACGGAGGAGATGCGCGAGGTCTGCGCGGGCGAGCATCCGCACTTCGGCATCCCGGCGCTCGACGAGCGCGGCACGCCGGTCGGCATCGACGTGCGCCGCGTCGTCGAGACGGGCATCACGCCGCTGATCAACACGGGCATCGCCAGCCGGAAGGCGGGAGTGGGCCAGGTCGGCGCCGGGGTCTCGCGCGCGCCGCTTGCCTGCTTCACCGGCGCGCTGGAGGCGCTGGCCGCGACGGCCTAAGCGGCCAGCAGCCGTCCGACGAGATCGAGGAGCGCGGCCTCGGTGAACGGCTTGGGGAGGACGTCGCACGCGCAGTCGCGCGCGACCTCCTCCGGAGAGCGGCCGGTCGTGAGGATCACCGGCAGGTGGCTCCACTCCGGGGTGGCCCGCAGCCGCGTGAGGAACTGGCGGCCGTCCATCCCGGGCATCGAGACGTCCAGGAGGATGAGGTCGGGCGCGAGCTCGCCCAGGCGGTCGAACGCCTCGCGGGCGTTGCCGAGCGCGGTGGCCGTGTAGCCTGCGTCGTTCAGCAGCAGCACCTGCACGTCACGCAGGTACTGGATGTCGTCCACCACCAGGATCCGCCTGGACACGGGCGGCCCCCGTGCAACGCCCCTGCCACCCGCCGGCCGCCCCCTCTGCACGAGCGGAGCAGACCGAGAAGGTGTGTTCGATCAAGACCCGGCCGGGCTCCGGGCCTCTCGCGCAGGATGCGGCGGCCCGGGCGCCGTATGACACGGGCGTGACGGGGTGACGCGCAGGTGTCAGAAACGCACGCAGAGTGCCCCGACCTCTCAGGCGACGACGCCGGACAGCCTCAGCCCGGTGATCTCGGCGGCGCTGAGACCGCACTCGGTGAGGACCGCGTCGGTGTGCTCGCCGAGCGCGGGGGCCGGCGTGCGCCGCGTGCCGGGCGTCGCCGTGAAGCGGATCGGCGTGTCGAGCGTGCGGAAGCGCCCGGCGCGCGGATGGTCCTGCTCGACGAGCATGCCGGTCGCGATCACCTGCGGATCGTGCGGCAGGTCGGCGTAGCGGTTCACGGGCGCGCACAGCACGTCGTGGGCCTCGAGGCGCGCCATCCAGTCGGCGACCGTCCGCGCGCGGAAGACCTCGGCGAGCAGCGCGGTCAGCTCGGCCCGCCGCGCCAAACGCTCGGCGCGCCCGGCGAAGCGCGGGTCCTTTGCCAGCGCGGGGCGCTCGATCGCCGCGCAGAACGGCGCCCACAGGCGATCGACCCAGACCGCCACGTAGACCCAGCCGTCGCTCGCCTCGAAGGCCTGGAACGGCACGATGTAGGGATGGCCGCTGCCCCAGCGCCCGGGCTCCTGGCCGGTCGCCAGGAAGATCGACAGGCGCGCGGCGTGTGCAAGCAGCGTCCCGTTGAGCAGCGAGACGTCCACGCGCTGTCCCTGCCCGGTACGCTCGCGGTGCAGCAGCGCGGTGAGGATGCCCTGGCCGGCCATGAGCGCGCCGATCGTGTCCAGCACGGGCGCGCCGCACAGCATGGGCGGGCCGTCGGGCTCGCCCATCACCGCCATGAGCCCGCCCATCGCCTGCACGAGCATGTCCACGCCGGGCTTGTCGCGCCACGGCCCCTCGGGGCCGAACGCGGACAGCGAGCAGTACACGAGGCGCGGGTTGATCGGGGCCAGGCGCGCCCAGTCGATGCCGAGCCGCTCCGCCACGCCGCCGCGGTAGGCCTCGAGCACGACATCGGCGCGCGCGACGAGCCGCTCGAACGCCGCGCGCCCCTCGGGGCGCGCGAGATCGAGCGCGACGCTGCGCTTGTTGCGGTTGACCGTCACGAATACCGCGCTCTCGCCGCCGAGCTGGGTGCCGTAGGTGGTGCGGGAGGCGTCGCCGCCGCCCGGCTGCTCGATCTTCACGACGTCGGCGCCCATGTCCGCGAGGTACATCCCGCAGGCCGGGCCGGCGATGAGGTGGGCCAGCTCGATCACGCGGTAGCCCGCGAGCGGCAGCGCGCTCACGGGTCGGGTCGCCCGTCGGCGAGGAGGCGGAGCCGGGCCATGGGCCTCTTACTGTAGTCGGTTGCGGGCCGCCCGTGCATACACTATCCGCGGTGAGCGAGCCGGTGGACCTGCTGCTGCGCGGCGCGCGCCTGCCCGACCGGGACGGCGTCGCGGGCATCGCCATCGAGGGCGAGCGCATCGTCGCCATCGACGGGACCGAGCGCGCGGCCCGCGAGACGATCGACCTCGAGGGGCGGCTCGTGACGCCGGGCCTGGTCGAGTCGCACATCCATCTCGACAAGGCGCTGCTCAGCGACCGCGTCACCGCCACCGCCGGCACGCTCGACGAAGCGATCCGGCTCATCGGCGAGATCAAGCAGAGCTTCACCGTGGAGGACATCCAGGCGCGCGCCCGCCACGTCCTCGACCTCGCCGTGCGCGCGGGCACGACCGCGATGCGCACGCACGTCGAGGTGGACCCGCTGGTCGGCCTCACGGGCATGGAAGCCCTGCTGCCGCTGCGCGAGGAGTACGCGCCGGCGATGGATCTCCAGGTCTGCGCGTTCGCGCAGGAGGGCATCGTGCAGGCGCCGGGCACCGAGGGGCTGCTGCGCCGCGCACTGCAGATGGGCGCCGACCTCGTGGGCGGCTGTCCGTACAACGACCGCGACGGCCTCGAGCACATCCGCATCGTGTTCGCGCTGGCCACGGCCTTCGGCGTGGACGCCGACTTCCACGTGGACTTCGCCGACGAGCCCGAGCATCTCCACGTCCGTGAGATCGCGGCTCACACGGTGCGGGCGGGCTGGCAGGGGCGCGTCACCGTCGGCCACCTGACCGAGCTCGGCGCGGTGCCCGGCTTCCGCCAGGACGAGATCATCGCGGAGATCGCCGGCGCCGGGCTGGGCGTGATCTGCCTGCCCGCCACCGACCTCTACCTCATGGGCCGCAAGGACGACGGCAACGTGCGCCGAGGCCTCACGCCCGTGCGCCGCCTCCTGAAGGCGGGCGTGCCGGTGGCGCTCGCGTCCAACAACATCCGCAATCCGTTCACGCCGATCGGTACCGCCGACCTCGCCCACATGACGTTCGTCGCGGCGGTCGCCGCCCACATGGGCACGCCCGCGGACCTGCGCGCGCTGCTGGCCGCCATCACGGCGCACCCCGCTCGCCTGCTGCGGCTGCCCGACTACGGCCTCGCGCCGGGCTGCCAGGCGGACCTGGTCGCGTGGGACTGCGCGACACCCGAGGAGGCGGTGGCGACGCTGCCGCCGCGCACGCTCGTCGTCAAGCGCGGCCGGGTGACGGTGCAGACGCGGCACCAGGTGCTCGAGCGATGGCGCGCCGTCGCCCCGCGTGCCTAGCCCGGGCCGCCGGCGTCCCGACCCCGCGCCGCGCTACCACCTGACCCCGGCGGCGCTCGGCCGCCTCGTGGGCTTCCTGGCGCTGCTGGCGCTCGGGATCACGATCGTCACGCGCGGCCTCACGCCGGCCGGCGGCGGCGTGCTGGCCTTCGTGCACCTGATCGATCTCGTCTTCCACGAGGCCGGGCACGTGATCTTCGGCGTCTTCGGCCCCTTCGTCGGCATCCTTGGCGGCTCGCTGAACCAGGTCCTGATCCCGGCCGTCTGCACCGGCTACTTTCTCCGGCACCGGCAGCCGGCGGCCGCCGCCGTCACGCTCTTCTGGACGGGCGAGAGCGTCACCGACGTGGCGATCTACGTCGCCGACGGCCGCGACATGGCGCTGCCGCTGCTGGCCGAGGGGCTGATCCACGACTGGAACTGGATCCTGTCCGAGCTGGCGCTCCGGAACCACGCGCGAGCACTCGGCCGCGTGGTCTTCGCCGCCGGCGTCGCCCTGCTGGCCGCCGCGCTGGGTCTCATGGCCGCCGACCTGCGGCGGGCGCTGGTCACGCCGCCCTGGGACGGCGTGCTATCCTCGGACGGCGGTACCCGCGACAGGAACATGCTGTGAGTCCGGACGCACGCAGACCGCTCGATCCCCCGGGCATTCTCGGGGCCGTTCTCGATGCGCTCGTGGAACCCGTGCTGCTCGTGGACGCCGGCGGCGTGGTGAGGCGCGTCAACGTCGCGGCCGCCCAGGTCCTCGGCGCCGACCGCGACGTCGGCCGCCCGATCGGCGAGCACATCGCGCGCGTGGACGCGCGCACGCCCGACGGCGCGCCGCTGCCCGCGGCCCTGCATCCGATCGCGCGCGCGCTCGCGCAGGGCCAGGCGGTGATCGGCGCCGAGCTGTCGCTCGGCATCGACAGCCGCGCGCTCACCTGCCTCGTCAACGCGCTGCCGCTCCCGCCGGGCGACGGCGTGCTCGCGGTCTTCCACGACGTCACCGAGCCGCAGCGGCTCGAGCGCGAGGTCGCCCGGCAGGCGGCGCGGCTGAAGGCGGTCGTCCACCTCGTGGACGAGGGCGTGTTCGTCGTGGAGAGCGACGGCCGGCTCGCGTTCGTGAACGAGACGGGCCGGCAGCTCTTCGACTTCCGGGAGGGAATGACGGCCGAGGAGCGCCGGCGGCACCAGCCGCTGCTCGATCCCGACGGGCGCCCGCTCGGCCCGGACGCCTACCCGTCGACGCGCGGGCTGCGCGGCGAGTCGGTGACGGACATGCCCGTCATGTTCGATCACCCCCTCAACGGCCGCCGCCAGCTGCGCGCCAGCTCCCACCCGCTGCGCCGGCCCGACGGCACCGTGGAGGCGGTGCTCGTCACCTGGAAGGACGTCACCGCGCAGGAGCGGGCGCGCGCCGACCTGGAGCACGCGCGGGAGGCGGCCGAGGAGGCCAACCGCCTCAAGGACCACTTCATCGCCGCGCTCTCGCACGAGCTGCGCACGCCGCTGCAGCCCATCCTCGGCTGGACGGAAGTGCTCCGGCGCCACCGGGGCCTCGACGAGGTCACCACCCGCGCGCTCGAGGCGATCCACCGCAACATCCGCCAGCAGGTCCGCCTCGTGGACGACCTCCTCGACCTCTCGCGCATCCTCCACGGCAAGTTCACGTTGCGCTTCGAGACGCTGGACCTGCGATCGCCGGTGCGCACGGCCGTGGAGATGTTCGAGGAGCCCGCCACGCTGAAGCGCCTGCGCCTCACCGCCGTCATGCCCGAGGCGCCGCTGCCCATGTGGGGCGACCCGGCCCGCCTGCAACAGATCACCGCCAACCTGATCTCGAACGCGCTGAAGTTCACGCCGCCGGGCGGCCGCATCGCCGTGCGGCTGGCGGCCGAGGGCGAGCGGGCCGTGCTGGAGGTCGAGGACACCGGGGCGGGCATCCCGCCCGAGGACGTGCCGGTGATCTTCGAGGCGTTCCGCCAGGGCAAGGAGACGCGCGCGGGCGGGCTCGGTATCGGCCTCGACCTCGTGCGCCGGCTCAGCGAGCTGCACGGGGGCCGCGCGAGCGTGCGGTCGGCGGGCGTCGGCCGCGGCAGCTGCTTTCGTGTCGAGCTGCCGCTGGCGGTCGACCAGCCGCCCCCGCGCGGCGACGGCGCGCGCGCCAGCGGACGTCTCGACGGCCGCGCCATCGTGGTCGTGGAGGACGACGACGACACGCGCGCGGTGCTCACGTTCATGCTGGAGGCCGAGGGCGCACGGGTGGAGGCCGCCGGCCGGGGCGAGGACGCGGTCACGCTGGCCACGCGGAACCGGCCCGACGTCGTGCTGTGCGACATCGGGCTGCCCGACATCGACGGCATGGAAGTGGCCCGGCGGCTGCGCGCCCGCCCGGGGCTCGCGGCCACCCGCCTCATCGCGCTCACCGGCTACGGCCAGGCCGAGGACGTGCGCCAGGCGGTCGCCGCCGGCTTCGACGCGCACGTCACCAAACCGGTGAACCTCGATCAGCTGATGGCGCTACTCGCCACGCGCGACGAGCCATTGACAGGAGCGAGACCACCCGGGTAGAGTGGCTGTCGTTGAACGTAGCTCGTCCTTTAAGCGGGCCCTGTGAGGCTCGTAAGGAGAGTCGATGAGCAGCCGACCGCCCCGCCTGCGCGAAAAAGCGCAGGTTCTCGACGACGTCGCCCTCGACCGCGCCCTCACCCGCATCGCGCACGAGATCCTCGAAAAGAACGGCGGCGCCAAGGAGCTGGCCTTCGTCGGCCTGCGGACCCGGGGCGTGACGCTCGCCCAGCGGCTGGCCGCCAAGATCACGGCCATCGACGGGACCTCGGTGCCGGTCGGCACGCTCGACATCACCCTCTACCGGGACGACCTCGACATGCGCGGCGCCCCGGTGATCCGCGGCACCGACATCCCGTTCTCCATCAAGAACAAGACCGTCGTCCTGGTGGACGACGTGCTCTACACGGGGCGGACGATCCGGGCCGCGCTCGACGCGCTGATAGATCTGGGACGACCAGGAATGATCCAGCTCGCGATTCTGGTCGATCGGGGTCACCGAGAGCTTCCGATCCGCCCGGATTTCATCGGCAAGAACCTGCCCACGTCCAAGCGCGAGAGCGTGGCGGTCCGGTTGCGCGAGCACGATGGCGAGGATCGGGTGGTCATCGAAGAGCCGGAGGAGGCCTGAGATGGGCTGGAGCCGGAAGGACCTGCTGACGATGCGGGAGCTCGACGCCGCCGAGATCCTCACCCTCGTGGACACGGCCGCCTCGCTCCAGGAGATCGCCGGCCGCGACATCAAGAAGGTGCCGGCGCTGCGCGGCAAGACGGTCGTGAACCTGTTCTACGAGAACTCCACGCGCACCCGCACCTCCTTCGAGATCGCCGGCAAGTGGCTCTCGGCCGACGTCATCAACTTCTCGGCCAGCGGCTCGAGCGCTTCAAAAGGCGAGAGCTTCATCGACACGGCGAAGAACATCGCCGCCATGAGCCCGGACGTGGTTGTGGTGCGGCATTCCTCTGCCGGAGCGGCCGAAGTCCTGGCGCGGACGCTGCCCTGCTCCATCGTCAACGCCGGCGACGGCGCCCACGAGCACCCGACCCAGGCGCTGCTGGATCTCCTGACGATCAGAGAGCACAAGGGCCACTTCGAGGGGCTCAATGTCGCGATCGTCGGCGATATCTCCCACAGCCGGGTGGCCCGCTCGAACATCCACGCGATGCGCAAGCTCGGCATGACGGTGACGGTGGCGGGCCCGCCCACCCTCATCCCGCCCTTCGTGCAGGAGCTGGGCGTGAAGGTCTCCTACCGGCTGGAGGACGCGATCCGCGACGTGGACGTGATCATGATGCTGCGGCTGCAGCAGGAGCGCATGACCGGCGGGCTCATCCCCTCGCTGCGCGAGTACTCGCGCTACTGGGGGCTCACGCTCGACCGCCTGCGCGCCCACGCCCGGCCCGACGTGCTGATCATGCACCCCGGCCCGGTGAACCGCGGCGTCGAGCTCTCGCCGGAGGTGGCCGACGGGCCGTACTCGGTGATCCTCGACCAGGTCGCCAAGGGCGTGGCCGTGCGCATGGGGGTGCTCGTCCTCCTGTCCGGCCACAAGGGCGGGGTGCCGGCATGAGCCTGCTGATCAAGGGCGGCCGGGTCGTCGATCCCGCCAACTCGATCGACGCCGTCCAGGACGTGCTTGTCAAGGACGGGCGCATCGAGCGCGTCGGCCCCGGGCTGCCGGCGCCCGAGGGCGTCACCGTGCTCGACGCCGCCGGGAAGGTCGTGTGCCCGGGCTTCATCGACATCCACGTGCACCTGCGCGAGCCGGGGCTCGAGTACAAGGAGACGGTGGCGACCGGCACGCGCGCGGCCGCGGCCGGCGGCTTCACCGCGGTGTGCTGCATGGCCAACACGCAGCCGGTGAACGACAACCGCTCGATCACCGACTACATCCGCGCCAAGGCCGAGAGCGAGGGCGCCGTGCGCGTCTACCCGATCGGCGCCGTCACCCGCGGCCTCGCGGGCAAGGAGCTCGCGGAGCTGGCCGAGCTGGCCGAGGCCGGCTGCGTGGCCTTCTCCGACGACGGCAAGTGCGTGATGAACGCCAACCTCTACCGGCGGGCGATGGAGTACACGCTGCCGTTCGGCGCGCCGGTCATCAGCCACGCCGAGGACGATCACCTGGCCAGCGGCGGCTCGATGCACGAGGGCGTCGTCTCCACCGAGCTCGGCATCCCCGGGGTGCCGGCCGCCGCCGAGGACGTGATGGTCGCCCGCGACATCCTGCTCGCCGAGCTCACGGGCGCCCACCTGCACATCGCCCACCTCTCGACGGCCGGCGCCGTGCGGCTGGTGCGCGATGCCAAGGCCAGGGGTGTGCACGTGACGGCCGAGGTGACGCCCCACCACCTGCTGCTCACCGAAGAGGCGGTGCGCTCGTTCGACGCCAACACCAAGATGAACCCGCCCCTCCGCTCCAAGCGCGACGCCGAGGCGGTCCTGGAGGGCCTGCTCGACGGGACCATCGACTGCATCGCGACCGACCACGCCCCCCACGCGCTCAGCGAGAAGGAGGGCGAGTTCGACCACGCGGCCTTCGGGATCGTCGGGCTGGAGACGGCGGTTGCCGTGTTGATGGACCGGCTGGTGGGCCCCGGCCTCCTGCCCCTTGCCACCCTGGTGGCGCGACTGAGCCGCGATCCGGCCCGGCTGCTGGGCCTGCCCGGCGGCAGCCTGGCGGCGGGCGCGCCGGCGGACCTGACGCTCCTCGACCCGGCGGCCGAGTGGACGGTGGACCCGGCGCGGTTCGAGTCGAAGAGCCGCAACACGCCCTTCGGCGGGTGGACGCTGACGGGCCGGCCGTGGAAGACTGTCGTGGGAGGGCGCGTCGTATGGCCGTGAAGGACGCCCTGCTCGTGCTCCGCGACGGCCGCGTCTTCCGCGGCGAGGCGCTCGGCGCCGAGGGGGAGACCAGCGGAGAGGTGATTTTCAATACGGCCATGTCGGGATATCAGGAAATCATCACCGATCCGTCTTACAGAGGGCAGATCGTGACGATGACCTACCCGATGATCGGCAATTATGGATTGAACGACGAGGACGTCGAGTCGCGGCGGCCGTGGGTGAACGGCCTCATCGTGAAGGAGGCGTCCGCGTATCCCTCGTCGTGGCGCGGCTGGGTGAGCCTCGACCAGTACCTCAAGACGCACGGCCTCGTGGGGCTGCAGGGCATCGACACGCGCGCGCTCACCCGGCACCTGCGCGACCACGGCTCGCAGGACGGCATCGTCTCCAGCGCCGACCTCGACGTCGAGCGGCTGCGCGAGCGGGCCCGCGCGCTGCCGCAGATCGTCGGCCGCGACCTCGTCTCCGAGGTCACCGTCGGCGCGCCGTTCGGCTGGGAGCAGGGCGAGTGGAAGGTCGACCGTGGCTACGTGACGCCGCCGCCGGCGCGCTTCCGGGTGGTCGCCTACGACGCCGGCATCAAGCTCAACATCCTGCGCCAGCTCCGCACCGCCGGCTGCGAGGTGACGGTCGTGCCGGCCGGCACGCCGGCCGCGGGCGTGCTCGAGCACAAGCCCGACGGCGTGTTCCTCTCGAACGGCCCGGGCGATCCGGAAGCCGTCCCCTACCTGGTCGAGGCGGTGCGCGACGTCATGACGAAGGTGCCGGTCTTCGGGATCTGTCTCGGCCACCAGATCATCGGCCTCGCCGCCGGCGGGCGCACGTACAAGCTGCCGTTCGGCCACCACGGCGCCAATCATCCCGTGCGCGACCTGGCCACGGGGCGCGTCGAGATCACCTCGCAGAACCACAACTTCGCCGTCGATCCCGCCTCGGTGGCCGCCGGCGGCTGGGAGCCGACGCACCTGAACCTGAACGACGGCACGTGCGAGGGCCTGCGGCACCGCGAGCTGCCGGTCTTCTGCGTGCAGTACCACCCGGAGGCTTCGCCGGGTCCGCACGACGCGAACTACCTGTTCGGTCGGTTTACCGAGCTGATGACACGGAACTCGTGACATCCGGAACGGAGGCTGATCCAGGACCATGAACAAGTACCTGATCTCGTACCGGAAGGTCGAGGGCGCCGGCCAGAAGCCCGAGTGGACGTCGTTCACGAGCCAGAGCGAGGCCTCGCTGGAGGCCAAGGCGATCCGCGAGCGTGTCGATCGCCGGATGAGCGTGCTGGGCGAGGCGCTGTGGGGCGACGGCGAGGCCGTCTGGGTCGGCAGCGGCCGGCTCGACGACGTGCTCTACAAGCGCGAGGAAGCCGCGCCGGAGACGTCCATCGTCTACGGGCTGGTCGAGGAGTAAGTGCCGAAGCGCACGGATCTCAAAAAGATCCTCATCATCGGCTCGGGCCCGATCGTCATCGGTCAGGCCTGCGAGTTCGACTACTCGGGGACCCAGGGCTGCCGGGCGCTGCGCGAGGAGGGCTTCGAGGTCGTCCTCGTCAACAGCAACCCGGCCACCATCATGACCGACCCCGAGATGGCGACGCGCACCTACATCGAGCCGCTCACGCCGGAGATCGTGGCCAAGATCATCGAGCGCGAGCGGCCCGACGCGCTCCTGCCCACGCTGGGCGGCCAGACCGCGCTGAACCTGGCGGTGGCGGTCCACGAGGACGGCACGCTGGAGCGGTTCG